>ERZ777003.135-NODE-135-length-149089-cov-73.713736_pt1 | contig 149089 bp, 103 predicted proteins | sample MGYA00374956_ERZ777003 | MGnify/ENA primary metagenome ERZ777003 (study PRJEB29302, sample SAMN06268252) | bioreactor metagenome | isolation source: Joint BioEnergy Institute, California, USA | place: USA:Joint BioEnergy Institute, California, USA | collected... | reverse complement strand
GGACAGGAAGGCGGAGATGTCGTTGGAGTTCACGGAGCCGCTGTTATCCCAGTCGGCCGCACACCCGCCGCCGCTCTCCAGGACCGTAACGGTGACGTTGTCGAAGCCGACCTGCCAGAAGTTCGCGATGTAGCCGTAGCCGGGGACGAAGGTCGTGAGCTTGATCTCGCCGACGTTCTCAAGGACGCTGCGGTAGGTGCGGTCGGCGGGGAGCATGGGCTCGTAGGTCACGGGGTCCGAGCTGCCGGTGCCGCCCCAGCCGGGAGGAAGGGTCAGGGACGTGGGATCGGGGATGATGAAGGTGTAGCGGACCCACCCCTGCCCCTGGGCGGGCATCCCGTCGCCGATAAAGAAGACGCTGATCTGGCCGTCGGGGCCAAATGCCGAGGTGTCGGTGAGCTGGAGGACGAGGGGGAACTCGCCCGGGTCCATCGGCATGCCCCACCAGTTGTTGAGCTCGAAGACCTGGACGTCGACGGCGACCTCGATGGGGCCGCCGTAGCGGGTGAGGTCGCCGAGCAGGTTGGGGTCCTCGTCGTTGCTGAGGGTGATGCCCCAGAAGTCCATCAGCGGGACGCCGATGTACTCGCCGGGGTTGCCGCCGAAGAAGACCTCCCGGTTGCCGTTGCAGTACCAGCCCTGGAAGTCTCCGTCGTCGAAGGTGGCGTTGTTCAGGACCTGGGCGGAGGCGGAAGCGCCGAGGAAGGCGACCGCGCTGACGAACGTGAGCCTGCTTGCTGTCTTCATCGATGGTCTCCTCTGTGCGGCGCGGGGATGGCCGCGGCGGGGGTGAGGCCCGGCATGGGCGACCGGGCGTTCGATCGGGTGACTGTGTGTCGGAGAAGTTTCTGGGAAACTTCGGAGAGTGTTGCACAGAACCGGAGCACGTGCAACACTTCGTCTCGGTATTCTGCACCAAAGACCACGCGGTTCCCCATTGTTTGGAGCATGTATGCGCCACGAGCAGGACGATGTTCGGATCGAAGCTGCTCCCGACCTCGACAACGGCGCAGCGCGTGCCTCGAACTCCCTGGAGTCGGAGATCGTCGCCGTCGGCGATGAACTGCTGACGAGCATCAAGGCCGTGCTCGAGCCGGTGCAGCGGTCGGCTCCGGGGCCGCAGGCGCTGGCGCGGGCCCTGGGGGTGGACAAGGTGCTGACGAGCCGGGTGCTGAAGGCGATCCGAAGCCGCGACCCGATGTCGGCGACGCACGCGATGCCGGGGCCGGACCCGCTGCGCCGGCTGGTGAAGGCCGCGGCGAAGAAGGGGGCGGCGCCGGGGTCGGTGGCGGAGGCGGGGAAGGCGATCGACAGTTTCGAGATCCTGATCCGGGACCGGGTCGGGGACCGGAGCCTGCTGGATGCGATCCTGAGCGCGTGGGTGCCGGAGGCGCGGCGGGAGTTCGAGCTTCGCCGCAAGCAGTCGGCGTTCAAGGCGATGAGCCAGCTCAAGGGGGTGCAGGCGGAGGGGCTGGTGGCGGTGGCGGTGGTGGGGCCGTCGCGCGAGCCGGGGCTGCTGGACGTGGTGTGGATCAACGGGCTGGCGGGGGTGCACCGGGTGCGTCCGGGGGTGGGGGTGAAGATCAGCACGCGGCGGATGTCGGCGCCGGGGACGCCGCGGCGGCAGCCGCGATCGCTGGACGGGCGGCCGATCGAGGACCCGGAGGGGCTGATGCTCCGGGAGTTCTGCTCGGAGCCGATGCCGCGGATGAACGTCCACCGCGTGGGAGAGGTGGTGCACTACACGCTCGGGGAGGAGGGGTTCGGTCCGAACACGGCGGTGGACGTCTTCTTCGGGGAGGCGAACATGGCGGAGCTGCCGCGGTACATCCCGCGGGGCGAGTCGCGCAAGAGCTACTACTTCGCGGAGGTGGCGACGCCGTCGAAGATCCTGCAGTTCGACGTGCTGGTGCACGAATCGCTGTACCCCGGGCCGGAGCCGTCGCTGCGGATCTACGACACGAGTTTCGACGGCGTGGCGAGCGTGAACGACCCGTCGCGGGAGATCGACCGGCTGGACATGCTGGAGTCGATCGAGCCGCTGGGGATGGGGCTGGGTCGGCTGCGGTCGGCGGTGGTGCCGCGGTACGCGGAGATGATGCGGCACGTCATGACGACGATCGGGGCGGACGCGTCGCGATACCGGGCGTACCGCTGCCGGATCGACTACCCGGTGTACGGCTCGCAGGTGGCGATGGTCTTCGAGCCGGAGGTGGAGCCGTCGGACGGGGCGCGGTAGCGGGCTCGCGCGTTTGACGCACGGACTGTCGTCGGAGTGAACGACTTGATCGCTCCGGGCGTTCGGGAGAAGAGCGGCGAGTTCGGGTGCGCGGAGGGGACGGAGCGGCGGTTCTCGCGGTGAGCGAGCGCCACGAGGGCGGGCGCTGAGCGATCTTTGTGTCCGTGCGCTGGAGAGAGCCGGGGCGTGAGATATGCTTGCGGGCGGCGCTCGTGGTCGCATGGAGTATGAGTCAATGTGTCGAATCGCCCGCCCCCTCGCCGCCGTCATTACATCCGTTCTCGCCCTCGCCCCGGTCGTCGCCGGCCCGGTGAATCCGCCGGCGGGGCCGGTCGCCCCAACGCACAAGACGCTGACGGAGGTGGAGCCGCGGATCGCCGTGAACGCGGCGAACACGCCGGGGGCGTCGGGGGCGATGTACGTGATCAGCCAGCCGGGGTCCTATTACCTGACCGGGAACATCACGTCCACCGGCTCGGGGTCGGCGATCCGGATCGACGCCAGCGACGTGACGCTTGACCTGTGCGGCTTCCGGATCCACGGGGCGGGAGCGGGACAGATCGGGGTGTCGGTGTCGCCCAGCCAGTCGCGCTGCCGCATCGTCAACGGAACGATCACTGGTTTCCAGGCCTGGGCGGTCTCCGGGAGCAACGACACGGCGCTGGAGGATCTTCGCATCGCGGACTGCCCGGAGGGGGTGGTCTGCGGGCCCAGGAGCGTGGCGCGGCGGGTCACGATCCGGAACTCGACGGCGGGGTATGCGATCTCCATGAGCGCGCACGGGCTCGTGGAGTCGTGCGTCGTCATGGAGTCCCCGAAGGGGATCCTGGTGAACGCCAACAGCGTCGTCCGCGGCTGCTCGGTGTCGGATGCGACGGACACGGCGCTGAACCTCGCGGGCGGGTTGTGCCTGGTGACGGGGAACCGGCTGCGCGGGAGCGGGACCGGGATCTCGGCGGGGAAGGGGATCATCTCCACCAGCTTCGGGAGCCGGATCGAGGACAACCACCTGACGTTCTTCGATATGGGCGTGGAGCTGAGCGGGTCGCAGAACCTCGTCGTGCGGAACTCGTTCTCGCGGGTGAACACGGCGATCAACGCGCCGACGAGCATCGTGGGGCCGATGGTGACGAACACGACCATCGCGACGAACTCGAACCCGCACGCGAACTACGAGCAGTAGGACAGGAGGGCTCGACGGGGGGCGGAAGCGGGCGTGACCGGCCGCGCCACGACCGGCGAGAGCGGAGCGTCCATCAACCGGCGGGGGTGATGCCGGTGCTGGCAGCCGGTCAGAGCCGGGCCGGGGTCAGACCGGGGGGAGGACCGGTTCGGCGTCGAGTACGCGCGCTGGATCGGGCGATGCGGGACCGGAGGGGCGTGGGCCGGCCCATGCGAACGTGGGGCTCAGGCCGAAGCGGCGCGTGAAGAGGTCGGCCTTGCGGCCGGCGCCCCAGAGGTCCACCTCGGGCTCGGCGCCCGCTTCCGCGATGAAGCGGGCCTCGCGGCCGGTGATGTCGAGCCGGACAGCGCGGACCTGCTGGGTGTGCGTGCGGTCGAGGCCATCGGCGATGCGGAGGATCGCGGCCAGGCCGGTGACGAGGCGACGGTCGGCGCTGGGGAGTCGGGCGAAGTGCGCGTGGGAGCGCTTCGGGGCGGCGCGGCGGTGGTAGCGGGCGAGGTTGGCGACGATCTCGATCTCGCGCCCGGTGAGGCCGGGGAGGTCGGCGTGGGCGATGATGTGGTAGGAGTGCTTGTGGTGGCGGGCGTAGTTGATGAGGTACCCGGCGTCGTGCAGGATGGCCGCGGCGTGGAGGAGGAGGCGGGCGCGAGGGGTGAAGAGGTCCGGCTCGGCGAGCGAGGGCGCCGAGGCGAGGGCGTCGAAGATCTGCGTGGCGAGTGAGGCGACGTGGTCGCAGTGGCGGTGCTCGTAGCCGCACATGCGCGCCAGGCGGAGGACGGAGCGCATCGGGTCCCGCCCCTGGTGGGCGGGCGCGGCGCGCGAGGGCGAGCACGTCCCGCCGACCATCTGGAGGAGCAGGCCGTCGCGGATCCCCCCCTCGTGGACCAGGGCGCGGTTGACCTCGAGGCGCTTCATGAGGCCGTCGGCGAGAGCGAGGCCGGCGACGATGATGTCGGCGCGGTCGGGGCTGAGGCCGGGGACGCGCTCCCGCTCGCGCGGGTCGAGCTTGCGGAGCCGCTCCAGGAGGTGGCGGACCTCCCAGCGGCGGACCTCGTGGCCCTGGACGGACCCGGAGAAGAGGCCCAGCGCATCGGCGCCGAGGTCCGCGCACAGGGCCATATTGCCCAGGGCGGTGAAGGTGCCGCCGGTGCCGATGAGGACCTGCGGGACGAAGGGGGGGCGGCCGATGGCGCGGCGGAAGACGCGGCGCACCTCGTCAACCAGGTCGCGGAAGCGATCGCCCGCGGCCCGCTCCGGGCCGCCGAAGCGCTCGGTGAGCCGGACCGCGCCCAGGGGGATCGTGTAGACGCGGTCGATGACGCCGCCGGCGCTGAGGACGACCTCGGTGCTGCCGCCGCCGATGTCCACCACGGCCGCGGGCGTTGAGGCGAGGTCGAAGGCGCTGGAGGCGCTGAGGAAGGCCAGGCGGGCCTCTTCCTCGGCGGAGATGACCTCGAGTTCCACACCGGCGCGGTCGCGGAGGAGGCGGGCGAAGTCGGCGCCGTTGGCGGCGTCGCGGACGACGGCGGTGCCGACGACGCGGAGATCGCGGACGCCGTACCCCTGGGCGATGCCCTTCATGCGCGCGACGACCAGGGCGGCCCGCTCCATCGCGGCGGGATCGATCAGGCCGGTGGAATCGAGGCCGCGGCCGAGGCGGGCGATCTCCTTTTCATCATCGAGGATGCGGTAGGCGCGGTCGTGCTCGGCGGCGGGATCGCCGTCGTGGGCCTCGGCGATGATGAGACGGATGCTGTTGGTGCCGACGTCGATGGCCGCGAAGCGGCGGGGGCCGGCGTCGGCGGAAGCGGGGCCGGGCACAGGGCGGGCGCGGCCGTTGTCCGCGGGTGAGGCGGGCTGAGTCGTTGCGATCCTGGACGGCGGGACGACGTCCGGCTGAGCGTCAGGGGTGGTGAGCCGGCTCAGTCGCCGCAGACGGTCGATGAGGCCGGCGAACTCGCCGCGGGACCAATCGGCGAGGAAGGCGTTGTGGGCGGCGGTGAGGGCTTCGCGCTGGGCGCTGATGAGGCGGCGGAGGCCCTCGGCGGCGGCGCTGTCCTCCTGATGCTCGATGTCGGCGACGGCGGACTCGAGGCGGGCGAGGAGCGCCGAGTCGTCGTTGATGCGTCCCAGACGCTCCTGGAGATCGGTGAGGCGGGCGAGAGCATCGGCCGCGGCGGCGGGGTCGAAACAAGGGGCGAAGAGCTCAAGGCTGTAGCGGAGGCGTTTCGCCTGGATGCGGAGCTGGTGGACGTTCGCGAGGTCGCGCAGGTCTCGCAACGAAGCGGAGCGGAGCGCCTCCGTGCGGGCGTCGAGGGCGGCGTCGGCGAGGTCGCGGAGCGTCGGCGACGGCGCATGCGGCAACGCGCGACGGAGCCGGCGGCGGGCGCGGCGGAGTTTCGCCCGCGTGGTTCGGCTCGCGGCCTTGCGCAGGCGGCGGCGGGCGCGGGAGCGCTGCTTGCGCGTGAGAGCGATGAGGCGGTCAAGCGCGGCATGCTCGGGGGCGCCGGGGGCGGCGGAGTCGCGCTGGGCGAGAAGGGCCGCGAGGGCGACGTCGGCGTCGCGAAGGCCGCCGGCGGCACGGCGGAGGCGGGTGAGCCGCTTGCGGGCGCGGGCGAGGGCGCGAGGGTCGAGAAGGTCGGCGAAGGCGTCGATGGCGGCGACGGCACGGCGGGTGGCGACGCGGAGCTGGTGGACGGACTCCGCGGCGTCCTCGTCGCGCCGGAGCGAAGCGGCGGTGCGGCGGAGAAGGCGGCGGACGCGGCCGATGCGAGCGTGGAGCGCGGCCGCGGCGGCGGCGGCAGCCGGCATGTCCGGGGCAAGGTGCGGCGATGACGGTCCGCTGGCAGCCATGTGCGGGTCTGTGCGCCGTCGTCCCCGCCCGTGCGCGGCACATGGATATTTTAGCGGATGGATGCCGGGTCGGCCGCGGGGCCGGATGAGGGGTTATCGGGCGGCGGGGGGGGCGGGCTCGGGTTCTTATGGGTCGCGGCGGCGAAGAGGCTCGTCCTCGGATTGGCCGGGGACGGGGTTGTAGCGCACGAAGTTGTGGATCTCCTGCTCGGTGGGCTCGGCGGCCTCCCAAGCGGCGCGGTAGAGGGCGGCGAGCGTCTCGGCGGCGTCGCGGAGACGGGCCTCGATCACGGCGCGGCCCTCGGGGCCCTTGAGTTTGCGGTCGCGGTCGAGGCGGTAGAGGGTCTCGACCTGCTCGTGGGAGCGGCGGAGGTGATCGACGGCGTCGTTCCACGGGTCGGCGCGGTTGACGCGGCGGTCGTACGTCTGGCCGGGCCGGAGGGCGTCGTAGTCGAGCTTGTGGTGCTCCACGAGCACGCTATCCACAAATGCATGGAACCGCCGGTCGGTGGTGTACCCCTCGGGGTTGTCGCCGACCCAGCCGTTGAAGTGCATGGTCGTGTGCAGGGGCTGGGCGGCGTCGCCGACGAAGTGGCTGAGCATGCCCATGTGGTAGATGATGTTGACGCGGGCGGCCTCGAGCTGGGCGGTCCGGCCGGGGTCCTTGAGGGATTCAAGGATGCGGTAGGTGTTCATCGCGGAGCGGAGTTTGGCGTAGTGCTCGGCGATGGCGTGGAGGACGAAGCCGGGCCACTCGCGGGAGCCGTCGGGGTCCTTCTCGCGGTCGTAGGGATCGACGTTCTCCGGATGCTCGTGCTTGGCGACGGCCATGGCGCGGAGGTAGTCGTAGCGGAGGGGTGGGACGGTCTCGAGGGTGAGGCCGAACTGTTCGAGGAGTTCGACGTCGAGGTAGTGGTCGGGGGCGTTGACGTGGCCGAGGGCGTGCATGCGGGTGCCGCGCCAGCGGTCGGCCTCGAGGGCCTGCTCGGCGATGCGGGCGCGGGTGCCGGGGTCCTTGAGGAAGGGGGTGACGTCGGCGGGGAGGCCGTCGAGGGCGAGGAGGGTGATGGTGCGGTGGCCGCGGGCGCTCCAGCCGCCGGCGAGCAAGAGGAGGGCGAGGCAGAGCAGAACGCTGGGGATGGGGATGCGGTGCGTGGTCATAGGAAGGCTCCGGGTGGGATGGTACCCGGAGGGGAGAGGGGATGAAGAGGTGAGCGGGTGTGGAGGTGAAGAGGTGAGGAGGAACTCTCTCTCTCCGTCGAGGAGGGGGCTTCGAGGGGGAGGATGGGGAGGTGGGGAGTCGGGAAGCCATGGAGAGGAGGGGAGGGAAGCCACGGAGCCCTCACCCCTGCCCTCTCCCAGGGGAGAGGAGAAGAGCACGGCCGGACGCCTCCCCAAGCGCCCGGCCATGGCGCCCGGAGGAGCGGGGGGAAGCGGATGAGGCGGGGAGGAGGGGGAGAGAAAGAGAGCACGGGCTGCCCCCCCCAAAGCCCGTGCCACGGTCGAGGAGGAGAGTACGGGCTGCCCCCCAAAGCCCGTGCCACGGGAGGGGAATCAGGGGATCATGGTCTTGGTGGCGCCGGGCGCGGTGATGGAGATGACGCCGGACCAGGCGCACATGCACTTGCTGGTGTTGTTGAGCGCGGGCTTGCCGCCGATGAGGACGGTCGGCGCGCCGGCGGCCCACGGGGCGGTGACGACGGGGACGCAGGGCACGGGCGTGAAGACGCCGGAGGCGGCGGCGGTGGCGGAGATGACGGAGGGGTTGGAGGGGGAGTTGCACATCCCGAAGGGCGGGATGTTGGTCATGGGGATCATGTCGGCGATGGTCGCCGCGGGCATGCCCTCGATGGTGACCTTCGCCATGGGGAGGACGTTGAGAACCGCGGGCACGGTGCCGAAGGAGCACTGGAGCTGGGCGGTGGCGACGACCTGGTTGGCCATGTTTGAAACGCTCCTGCGCTGGGCGCGGCTCAGCGGGCGGCGACGGTGAGCGGGTACGGACCGACAAGGGCCTCGCCGACGATGAAGTAGACCTGGTACTCGCCGGCGGGAACGGGCTCGGGAGCGGCGGCGAGGGCGTCGAAGCCGAAGTAGGCCTCGACCGTCGGAACGCCCCCGACGTCGCGCGGCGTGACGGGGATGGCGGCATCGATCTGGACGGGGTACTCCGAGTCGCGGGCGAGGAGGAAGAGCGTCGCGCGGAGGAGCAGCCCTCCCCCACCGGCGCCGCCGCCCTCGGGCGCCGAGGATGGGGTGAGCGCGACGCGGCTGACCGGAAGGTTGACGGCGGCGTAGACGGGGATCGGGGCGCCCTCGGAGACGCGGGAGGGGAGCGCGACGGCGGCGCCGGTCCCCTCGAGCCTGGGGGAGTACTTCGCCGGGGCAGTGCTGGTGAGGAAGGGCGAGGGCATGCCGGGCTCGACGGGCTCGGGAGCGCGGACCTCGCTGCGGATCTCGACGGGAACGGTGTTGGAGGCGAGGTCGTAGCTGATGACGGTGACGGCGTAGCGGGTGGGCCGCCACTCGATGTTGAAGATCTCGGCGACCCCGGTGCGGCGGCGGACGCCGGTGATGAGGCTGGCGGCCTCGATCGGGCCGGGCGCGGGGCCGGACATGGACGGGTCGGGGGTGAGCATGCGCTTGGGGCGCACGAAGATGCGCTCGGACATGACGGCGCCGGTGCGGAGGTCGGAGAGGACGACGCGGGCGTTGAGGTCGTGCTCGACCTCCCACTGGCGCCGGCCGGTCTGGCGGAAGGCGAGGAGGAAGGGGAGGTCGTCGCGCCGCTCGGGGACGACGGTCCTTGGCGCGGAGAGCGCGAGGAAGTTGGCGTCGGCGGGGACGGCGCCGGGGGGCGGGGGGAGGTCGCCGCCGTTGAGGGCCGCGACGAGCCTGGTCTGCAGGTCCATCAGCCCGGCGTCGTCGATGGTGTAATACTGCTCGTCGGGAAGCGTGATCAGCTCGATCGCCGTGGCCTGTGCGGTGTTCATGGGTGGGGTTCCTGTGTGGCGGTCGTGCGACCCGAGGGCGCCGCGCGTACATGCCGGGAGCGCGGCGAGCGGGAGGAGGAGCAGGAGGAGGAGGCTGGTGGGCGGGCCTCGCATGGACGGATGTTCCGGCGGGTCAGGTGATCCTGGTCATGTCCTGGACGAGCAGGTACGGGTGGCAGACGTCGCAGTAGCGGTTGAGCGAGCCGACGATGGGCCCCGAGTCGTACATGACGCACTTGTTGGTCAGGTAGCGGCAGTGGTTGCCCTGGCCCTTGTCCTTCTGGTGGGGGTGCTTGGGGATGCCGGCGATGCCGCCCGCGGGATCGCCCTTGATGACCTGGTTGAAGGCGTGCCCGATCTCGTGGACGATGGTGTTCTGGAAGTCGTTGCGGTGGAGTTCGTCCTTGGGCTCGTAGACGGCGAGGATGCGCTTGTTGAACGACTCGCCGAGGTAGGGGCCGTTGGCGCCCTGACAGACGAGGTCTTTGATCTGGACCCTCGTCTGGGGCGTGACGGCGCCGACGCCGGCGGGGAGGGCGATGCGGACCTTCCGCAGGTCGTCGCGGGAGGGGTTGATCGAGAGCAGATCCGGCGTGAGGGCGCCCGAGCGGACGTTGGTCCAGCCGCCGGCGCCGCCGCCGGCGGCTGGGTCCCACTCGCCGGCGACCCAGGTGCCGCTGACGAGCAGGCTGCCGCCCTGCAGCGGGGGATCGATCATGAGCTTGTCGGTGCGGAGTTCGATGGGGAAGGACGAGGCGGGGACGGTGGGTGAGCTGACCGCGGCGGTGTTGCCGCCGGCGTCCCACTGGGCGTCGCACACGACGATGGGGATCTCCACGGGGCGGGCGGGATCGGCGGAGTAGCCGGTGAAGAACTGGTGCTTGTTGGAGTCGGAGATGACGAGGGCGTCTGCGTTGCCGCCGTTGACGCGGACCATGTACATGGGGTAGATGGCCCGGGGGTTGAAGCCGTTGACATCGGCGCGGGAGATGGAGATCTCCGGCCCGGCGGTCATCTCGGCCCGAACGTTGGCGTACTGGCCGATGGCGGGGGCGAGGCTGGGGACGCTGATCCCCTCGACCCTGACGAGCCGGTACCAGAACTTGCGCCAGACGGTGACGGACTTCTCGGCGAAGATGGGCTTTTTCTTCTCGAGGTCGGGGTGGCCGGCGACGTACTTGGCGAGGTGGGGGTCCTGGTCGATGTAGGCGGCGGGGTGGAACTTGTCGCCGCCGAAGCGGGAAAGGGTGAGTTCGACCTTGGCGTAGCCCTCGGCGTCGGTCTCGGCGGAGAGGTGGAGGATCTTCTTGCGGTTGGCCTTGTCGTTGTGCTTGACGGTGGGCGAGATGTCCTTCCACTTCCAGGTGCCGGGGAGGTCCCTGCCCCAGTTGGCGGCCTTCATGTTGTTCTTGTCGGGGGCCAGCATGAAGTGGACCTTGACCTTGGCCACCTTCTCGCTGAGCCGGGCCCCGATGGTGATCTTGCGGCCGTCGGAGCCGGACTTGAGGTTGATGTAGAAGCGCTCCTTCGATTCGTCCCAGGCCGACGCCTTGCCGGCGGGGGCCTTGTAGTCGATCTTGACCTCCTTGATCTGGACGACGGTGAAGCGGGCCCAGTCGGCGTTGCGCTTCGCCTCCTTGGCGGGGCCGCCCTCGGGGCGGTCGAGGGTCAGGTCGAGGCGGACGTCGTTCCTCTTCGCGGTGGCGGACTTGCCCTCGATCCAGAGGACCTGGTCGGCGGACTTCAGGTCGGCGAGCTTGATCTTGACGGGGAACTTCTTCTCGGCGCCGTCCCACTCGGCGTCGAAGACCGCGACGGCGCCGCTGGTGTTGGTGCGGTTGAGGTAGATCTCGTAGTCGTCGGCGCCGTCGGGCCAGTGGGAGGCGTCGATCTTCTTGACCACGACCTTGGCGCGGCCGTGGTTGGAGTCCTTCTGCACGTGCAGGGTGCGGCCCGTCTTGACCTTCTGCTCGTCGGTGAGGGCCTTCTGCTCGGGGAGGTCCTGGTTCTTGAGGTTGGTGTAGTAGGTGTCGATCGGGTCGGTGTCGGGGTCGACGTCGATGGCGTTGATGGCGCTGAAGTCGTGCTGGTGGACGACCATCTGGAGGCGGACGACGCCCATGTCCTCCTTGACGGACTTCTTGTCGAGGCGGATGGACGGGCGGCCCGGGTCTTCGAGCTCGAAGGTGGCGGTGAACTTGCCCGCGGTCTTGCCGCGGAGGTAGAGGCTGACCTTCTTGCCGCCGTCGAAGAGTTCGGGCTTGAGCGGGATCCCGGCGGCGGGGTCGCCGGCGGCCTTGGTCTTGCACTCCTCGTCGAGGAAGACCTCGACGTTGGCGGGGGAGCACTTGAACCTGGCGGGCTTGTCGAGGGGGTTGCTGGGGTTGGTCTGGATGAGGGAGAGCTCGACGCGGGTCGGGTCGGCGACGATCTTCTCCTCGGCGGGGTCCTGGTGCTTGGCGAGGTCCGGCTCGAGGAGGACCACCTTGTACTCGGCCTCGAGCTTGGGCGTGACGACGTTGAGGGCGTCGACGTAGACGAGCAGCGGGCCGGTGCCGACGGGGACGAGGCTGACGGCCTGCGCCTCGTCGGGCGCGAGGAACTTCTTCTTGTCGTCGTCCCTGGTGAGGGTGACCTTGACGGTGTATTCGCCGGTGGGGGCGCTGCCGAAGTCGGCGACGGCCTCCTGGCCCGCGGCGGTCTTCTTCACACCCTTGTGCGCGGGGCCGGAGACGATCTCGACGGTGGCGTCGGGGAAGGTCTTCTGGAGGTTGCCGCGCTGGACGACCTTGATCTTCAGCGGCACCAGCGGCTGGACGTGGACGATGTGGATCGGGCACTCGCCCAGCGGAACGCCGGCCTGGGTGGCCTCCGGGGGCGTGAGGTCGTTCTTGAGGGACGAGGGGAGCGTCGCGGTGACGGTGTAGGTGTCGGGCTCGACGGGCTTGAAGAGCGCGATCCCCTCGGAGTCGGACTTCTTGTGGAAGGGGGCCTTGCCCTTGATGTCCACGATGGCCTCGGGGATGGCGGCCTGCGTGTCGTCGCGGACGACCATGACGAGCAGGCCGGTCTCCTTGAGCGGGCAGGGCTGCGTGGAGCCCTCGGTGCTCTTGGAGCCGAAGGCCTTCTTCACCTTGTTGAGCGCATCGAGGAAGAATCCCATGGTGTACCGCCGGAGAGAAGTGAGGTGGGGGCGTCGGGTGCGTTACGCGGGCTGCTCGAGGGACTCGAGCCGCTGGTACACGAGCTCCATCTTCTGCTGCTGGGTGAGGTTCTCGCTGCGGAGGATGCCGGGCATCCAGGCGCGGTAACGGCGCTGGGTGTCGAAATCAGGGCCGATGGCGACCATGAGGTCGATGAAGAGCGTGGTCTCTCGCTCGGAAGTGATGTTGTAGGCGGCGGCCCGCTCGATGCCCTCCTCGACCAGGGCGCGGGCCTGGGCGTCGTCGCGCTCCTTCATCTCCTCGGGGAAGAGTTCGCGGAGGTGCTCGACGGCCCTGGCGATGTAGCGCTCCCGCATCGCGGCGTTCAGGGCTTCGATCTGCTCGGGTCTGATGGTCAGCATCGGGTGGTGGTCCGATCGGGTGCGGTCAGGGGCGGCTGGGGAGCGGGTCGCGTCCCGGCGGGGCGAGGGGGAGGACCTGCTTCTTGAGCGTCCCCGCGTCGAGACACCAGTGGAGGGCGTGGTCGGGATCGTCGGCCTCGCAGAGGTAGGCGTCGATGGGGCCGAAGAGGGTCCGCAGCTGCCCGGCGTCGCAGGTGGGGAGGAAGAGGCGGAGCACGCGGGGGTCGTAGAAGCGGAAGTAGAGACGCTTGCCCTCGGGGGTCTTGACCATGAGGAAGGTCCGGAAGTGGCGGCGGAGGGCGCGCAGATCGGCGCGGGACTGGACGAAGATGCCCCAGTGCCCGGCCCAGCCCTCGGAGAGGACCCATTTCGTGAACGGGTGGCCGATCCGGAGGCGGACGAGGTAGGGAGCGACCTCGGCGAGGTCGGGGGCGAGTTCGCCGCGGTAGAGGCAGCAGGACTCGGGGGAGTCCTTGAAGAGTCGCTGGCGGAGGCCGGGGACGGAGGCGCCGTCGAGGACGGCGTAGGTGGCCACGGGCTCTTCGCGGAAGAGCAGGCGGGCCAGATCGGCGGCGACGCCGGCGCCGGGGCGCTCCATGACGTACTCGGTGAGGCTCACGCGGCACCTCCCTGGGCGGCCTGCTGCTGGCGGGCCTTCTCGCACTCTTCACAGAACGGGGTGCCGTCCTTCGCGGCGTCCTTGAGGACCTGGGCGGCGGGGCTGAACTGCCAGGGCTCGACCTGCGGCGGGGGCTCCGGCGGCTCCTCGACCTGGCCGGCGGACTCGTCGAGGGCCTCCTCGGGGGCCTCCGGGGCGTCCGGGGCGGCCGGGGCGGCGGGGGCGGCGACGGCGCAGCCGCCGCCGGAGCCGGCGGCGCCGCCGCTGTTGATGTTCACCATCGGGCCGGAGATGCTGACGCCGGCGGGGCCGATGTCGATGAAGCTGCCGCCGACCTTGAGGGAGAGCTGGCCGGCGCCCTCGATGACGACGGTCGCGGCGGACTTGATGTGGATCGCGCCGGCGGCGTCGACGGCGAAGGTGGCGCCGGCCTTCTGGTGGATGTCGGCGCTGGACTCGACGGAGACCTTGCCGTCGGCCCTGACGTTCAGCTGGCCGGCGATCTTGAGGTTGTCGTCGCCCTTGATCTCGGCCATGCGGTCGCCCGCGACGGCGAGGTGGTCGGAACCCTCGACGGAGGCGAGGCGGTCGCCGACGACGGTCGAGGCGTGCTCGCCCTCGACCTTGGAGACGACGTCGCCGGCGACGGTGGTGTGGACGCTGCCGCCGATCTGCTCGAGGCGGTCGGCGGCGACGATGGCGTGCTCCTTGTTGCCGACGGCGACGAACCGGTCGTTCTTGACGCGGACGTGGAGGTCCTTCGCGGCGTGGACGAAGATCTGCTCCTCGTCCTTCTTGTCCTCGAAGCGGATCTCGTTGAAGTTGCCGCCGCCCTTGGAGGAGAGGGTCTTGATCCCCGAGCGGGTGGCGTGGGTGGGGAGTTCGTAGGGGGTCCTGTTGTCGCCGTTGTAGACGCGGCCGGTGATGATGGGCCGGTCCGGGTCGCCGTCGAGGAACTCGACGATGACCTCCTGGCCGATGCGGGGGAGGAACATGGCCCCCCACTTCTTGCCGGCCCAGGACTGGGCGACGCGGATCCAGCAGGAACTCTTCTCGTCGGCCTGGCTGTAGCGGTCCCAGTGGAACTGGACCTTGACGCGGCCGTGCTCGTCGGTCCAGATCTCCTCGCCGCTCTTGCCGACGACGATGGCGGTCTGGGGGCCGGGGATGGTCGGTCGGGGGGTGACGCGGGGGGAGCGGTAGGTCTCGTCGGCGCTGATGGCGGTGAAGGTGCAGTCGAAGTCCGGCTCCGCATCGCCGCGGCCGGCGGCGCCGGCCTCGAAGTCGTCGGACCGGATGGTGTAGACGGCGGAGGTGATGAGGTACTTGCGGTTCTGGTCCTCCCGGGGGTGGTCCACGAGGGGGACGACGTAGCCGGGGGCGAGGCCCCTGGCGTCGGTCCGGCCGGTGGCGACCTCGTAGCGGGCCTGGAGCTCCTCGACGCGGATGCGGGCGTAGTTCTCGCCGTGGGAGGCGGCGGTGTAGCGGCCGGGGTAGTCGAAGACCTCCAGGTCGGGAACGGCGTGGGAGCGGCTGATGGCGGCCTTGGCCTCGAGGGGGTTCTTGGGGTTGGCGAAGTCGAAGTCGGTCAGCGAGACGACGCCGGGCTGGATCTCCTTCTCCAGGACCCAGGAGGAGACGGTCTCGTAGTCGAAGCGGGTCCTGGAGGGGGGCCGGTACGGGAGTTCCTTGTAGCCGGGGAGTTCGCCGTGGGCGCTGGGGGAGTCGGCGAGGACGAGGGTGTGCTTGCCGTTCTCGTGCTTGAAGTAGTAGTAGATCCCCTCGGTCTCCATCAGGCGGCTGATGAAGTTGAAGTCGGTCTCGCGGTACTGGACGCAGTTCTCCCAGGCCGTGTAGGAGCCGGAGAGGCCGGAGTCGTCGAAGTCGGCGAAGCCGCGGCTGCGGAAGACCTCCTTGATGATGTCCGGGACGGTCATGTCCTGGAAGATGCGGCAGTCGGCGACGCGGGTGAGGAACCAGAGCCAGGGGACGACGGTGGCGCGGTAGGAGGCGAGCCGGCCGGCGGCGCCGGCGGGGGCGTCGCGGTTGTCGGCGACGCCGGTGAGGACCATCCGGCTGACGAACCCGTTGAAGAAGCGGGTGGAGCCGTCGAGGAGTTCGAGGCGGACGGTGATGTTCTGGCCGACGAGGTCCTCGAAGGGGATGTCGAGCTCCTCGCTGACCATGTCGAGTTCGTAGGAGAACATGCGCCCGAGCTGCTCGGAGCCGGTGAAGCGGCGGAGCAGCAGGACGTCGTCGCCCAGAGGCGTGGCGACGGCGACGAGCCGTCCGGACTGCGTTCGAGGCATGGTGGTGATGCTCCTGGCGGGTGCCGCGTGCAGTGTACCACGGGGCGGCGGTCGGGGCCGCGGCCGTACGGAGAACGGAAGGAGGATCAATCGAAGGAGTAGGCGAAATCGCCGTCCTTGACGGTGACGGCGATGCGGGAGATCGCGCCGCCGTTCATCAGGCGGGTGAGCAGCTCCTGGCTGATCGTGGGCAGGAGGGTCTGGGTGAGGATGGCGTCCACCATGCGGCCGCCGGAGTCCCGCTCCGTGCAGCGGGAGACGATGAGGTCCACGACGGCCTGGTCGTACTCGAAGGGGACGCCGTGGTTGGCGGCGACGCGCTTCTGGACGCGGCCGAGCTGGAGGCGGGTGATGGCCTGCAGCATCTCGTCGGTGAGGGGGTAGTAGGGGATGACGGTGAGGCGGCCGAGGAGGGCGGCGGGGAAGACCTTCAGCAGGGGCTCGCGGAGGGCCTGGGCGATGCCCTCGGGCTCGGGGAGCAGCGCCGGGTCCTTGCACATGTTCATGATCAGGTCCGTGCCGACGTTGGTGGTCAGCAGGATGATCGTGTTCTTGAAGTTGATGTCGCGTCCCTCGGAGTCCTTCATGACGCCCTTGTCGAAGACCTGGAAGAAGATCTCGTGGACGTCCGGGTGGGCCTTCTCGACCTCGTCGAGGAGGACGACGGAGTAGGGCTTGCGGCGGACGGCCTCGGTGAGGACGCCGCCCTTGCCGTAGCCGACGTAGCCGGGCGGGGAGCCCATGAGGGTGGCGACCTTGTGGGCCTCCTGGTACTCGCTCATGTTGATGGTGATGACGTTCTGCTCGCCGCCGTAGAGGGCCTCGGCGAGGGCGAGGGCGGTCTCGGTCTTGCCGACGCCGCTGGTGCCGGCGAGCAGGAAGACGCCGATGGGCTTGTTGGGGTTCTCGAGGCCGGCGCGGCTGGTGCGGATGCGCTGGGCGATGGCCTCCAGGGCGTGGCGCTGGCCGATGATGCGCTCGTTGAGGATGTCGGCGAGCTTGAGGACGGCCTGGATGTCGTCCTTGACCATGCGGCCGACGGGGATGCCCGTCCAGTCGGCGACGACCGCGCCGACGGCGGCGTCGTCCACGCAGGGGAGGATCAGCGGCGTCTCGCCCTGCATCTCCTGGAGCCTGGCCTGGAGGGCGTTGAGTTCGGCGAGGGCCGCGAGGCGGCTCTCCTCGGAGAGCGGCTCGGCGAGGGGCGCCTGCGGGTTCGGCGGGGGGGTGGCGGCGCTGCCGGGGTCGGGGATCGACTGGCCGGCGGCGCGGAGCCTGGCGCGGATGGCGAGGATCTGGTTGACGAGCTCGAGTTCGTCCTTCCAGCGTTTCTCGAGCGCGGCGAGGCGCTCGCGCTGCTCGGCGAGGCGGGCCTCGACCTCGGCCCGCCGCCTGGCGTGGTTGTAGCCGATGGCCTCCTCGCGGGTGATGATCTCCAGTTCGACCTCGTCGTTCTGGATGCGGCGCATGCAGTCCTCGACCTCGGCGGGGGTCGCGTACTGGCTGACGGCGACGCGGGCGCAGGCGGTGTCGAGGAGGCTGACGGCCTTGTCGGGGAGCTGGCGGCCCTGGATGTAGCGGTGGGAGAGCTTGACGGCGGCCTCGATGGCGGAGTCGAGGATCTGCACGCGGTGGTGCTTCTCGAGGGGGGCGGCGAGCCGGCGCATCATGTCGATGGCCTTCTCGGGGCTCGGCTCGTCGACCTTGATCTCCTGGAACCGGCGGGTGAGGGCGGGGTCCTCCTCGAAGTACTTCTTGTACTCGGCGCGGGTGGTGGCGCCGATGGTGCGGAGCGTGCCGCGGGCGAGGGCGGGCTTGAGGAGGTTGGCGGCGTCGTTCTGCCCGGCGGCGCCGCCGGCGCCGATGAGGGTGTGGATCTCGTCGATGAAGAGGATGATGGGCTTGGGGGAGGACTGGACCTCGTCGATGACCTGGCGGAGGCGGTTCTCGAACTCGCCCTTCATGCTGGCGCCCGCCTGGAGGAGGCCGAGGTCGAGGGCGCGGACGGTGACGTCCTTGAGGCTGGGGGGGACGTCGCCCTTGGCGATGCGCTGCGCGAAGCCCTCGACGAGGGCGGTCTTGCCGACGCCGGCCTCGCCGGTGATGATCGGGTTGTTCTGGCGGCGGCGCATGAGGATGTCGATCATCTGGCGGATCTCGTCGTCGCGCCCGATGATCGGGTCCATCTTGCCCGAGCGGGCCATCTCGGTGAGGTCCACGCTGAAGCGCTTGAGGGCCTCCTGCTTGCCCATCTGGGCCGGGGGCATGGCGCCGGAGGCCTCGCCGGGGGCGGCGCCCCCGCCGGTCGGCGCCCCGGTGCCGTCCTGGGCGCTCATGGCGCTCTCGGGGGAGGAGGCGGTGATCTTCGCGAAGTTCTCGGCGAGGTCGTCGGGCTTGATCTTCGCGAACTCCTTCGAGAGCCCCAGGAGCACGTTCTTCAGGCCCGGGGTCTTGAGCATGCCGACGATGAGGTGGCCGGTGCGGACCTGCATCTCGCCGAACATGAGGGAGCCGTAGACCCAGCCGCGCTCGACGGCGTCCTCGAGGTGGGGCGAGAGGTCGGAGATCGACGTCGCGCCGCGGGGGAGCTTGTCCAGGGCGGCGGTGATGTCCGCGGCCAGGCGCGACGGGTCGATCCCGTAGTGGCGGACGATCTGGTGCAGGTCGGAGTCCTGGTTCTGGAGGATCTGGTGGATCCAGTGGACCAGCTCGACGTACGGGTTGCCGCGGAGCTTGCAGAAGACGGTGGCGCTCTCGATGGACTTGTAACCGAGCGGGTTGAGCTTCCCGAAGAGTGCGGTGCGTGCGATCTCGGACATGGGGGGTGATCTCCAGCGGATCGGGGATCAGGGGTTCGGGGGCGTCACCCCGGCGGATCAGGCCGGGGGACGGAGGATGAGGTCTTCGACGTTTCGGGTCATCGGCTTGCTGCGGAGCCAGGTTGTCCATCCGAGCTGGCCGAGCCGGCCGAGCTGGATCCGGGGGACCTCGTCGGCCAGGAGGATCAGGCGCAGGTCCCAGGTGAACTCGTCGCAGGTGTAGAAGCGGACCCAGTCCACCAGGCGTCTCATGGCGGCGCCGGTGGGGAGGAGCCGCTGGTAGTCCCGCAGGGACATCGGCCCCATGCGGATGCGGAACTTCTGCTGGCAGTCCCAGAAGCGGGAGCCGACGATGGCGGTCGAGCCGAGGGTGCCGGTGGCGGGGGACTCGCCCAGGCGCAGCCGGCAGTCCTCCGGGAGGTCCATCCACACGCCGGCCATCTCCTGGATGCGGGTGGGGACGCCGAAATACTCGCCGATGATGGCGCACAGGCCCTCGGCGTGCCGGCTCTGGCAGACCAGGTGGCCGGCGGCGAAGAGCTTGGCGTCGTCGGGGACGCTGTCGCGGTTGCGGAGCGTCTCGGCGCCGATGCCGAAGAGGCTGCCGATCCAGACGGCGAAGCGGTCCTCGCGCGGGCGGTCGGCGCTGACGGTCTGCTGTGCCGCGGCCCAGGCGCGGTAGAAGAGGGACGTCAGGCGGTGGTTGAACAGGTCGAAGAAGCGGGCGACGGTGGCGTCGCCGGCGTTGCGCTCGCGGTCGCGGGCGTACTGCGTGATGTGGTGGGGCATGGGCCCGTTGGGGCCCAGGAGGCCGAAGAAGTTCACGAAGACGCGCGGGGGCCGGTGCGTCTCATCCTCGGCCGTCGCCCCGTCGGCCTCCGCCTCACCCCCCCACTGCTCCCCCTGCTCCAGCGCGGGCGACGGCGCGGGCCGGACGGCGGAGACGGTGCTGGGGGCGAAGGCGAGCGACGGCTCCTGGCAGAAGCGGGCGTTGTCCTCCCAGGGGTGCTCGGAGTCGCCGGTGCGGGGGTGGTCGGGGCGCAGGGCGTCCAGGAGGCGCACGGCGAGGTAGAAGTCGAAGCCGTAGGGCTCGTCGTGCAGCTTCTGGATCAGAGGATGTGCCTGAGGCCCACTCTCGCCGGCCAACGCATGATCTCCCCGCGGTCGGGCGTGGTCACGACCGTCTCGGTGAAGGAGTTGATGGACACGTACTTGGCGAAGAACTGCTCCAGGACGGCCCCGAGGAGGAAGACGCCGGTGCCCTCGAAGGCGGGCTCGTCGAGGCAGACGGTGAGCTCCAGGCCGCGGGCGAAGGCGATGGGCCCCGGGGTGGCGACGCGCCGGGTGATCGGCCGTCGCTTGATGCTCTTGAGGCCGTCCACCTGCTTGCGGACGGCGGGATCGGCGGTGTCGGCGTAGAGCTTGAGCAGCTCGCGCATGGCGGCGGCGCCCTCGCCGGGGGAATCGGTCAGAGAGAGGTAGTTGAGGGAGAGGTGGCTGATGACGCGCCAGGTGAACTCCCCCTCGGCGAAGGAGGGCTTGGGGCTGGTGGGGCCGGCGATGCAGCGGACGGCTTCCACGGGGGCGCCCTGCTCCATGGTGAAGTCGGTGCGGCCGCGGCCGACGGGCATGCGCAGCGGCAGGTCGCGGTTCGTGCAGAGGGTCTCCACGCCGAGCTGGCGGACGCCGGGGGAGAAGGGGGCGGCGGTGGAATCGACGATCGAGATGTAGACCTCGGCGCCGGTGTAACTGGACCGGGTGCCGAACTGCCGCTCCCGCGCCGAGAGGGTCCTGGGGACGCGGCTGACGGCGAAGTACGCGCCGGGGGCGCGGACGCCGTCGGCCTGGCCGTCGGCGTCGGCGTCCTTGGAGGCGTAGAAGGGGCGGAACTCGCGGACCATCTCCGAACTCTCGCCGTAGCCGGTGACGGAGAGGACCTGGTACACCTCGTAGTCGATCGGGCGGGTGCGGTCGGCGAGGACCTGGAACTCGTGCGTCCGCTCGGTGACCTGGATGCGGTCGGCCCGCTTGGGGAAGAGGTTGATCGCGGGGGTGCAGAAGAGCTGGAAGTTGGAGGCGTCGACGTTGTTCTCGAGGTCGAGGTCGGCCTGGCGGGTGACGACGATGACGTCGATCTCGGACTCCTCGCACCGGGCCAGCCCGGGCGCCAGGCCGGAGAGTTCGACGAACATGAATCGCTGGGGGAGGGTGAAGTACTCGTGGAGGAGGCGGTAGCCGTGGAAGGAGCGGGCGCCGTAGGGGAGGAGGGCCTGCTCGTCGGCGAAGCCGACGCGCGCGATGGAGGCGGCGGCGGGGACGACGTGCCGCCAGGTGACCGGCGAGCGGACGGGCTGGACGCTCACGGCCGCGGCGTGGGCGAAGAACTGCTCGTAGATCCGCATGGGGATCGCGTCCGAGCCGGCGAGATAGAGGCAGAGGCGGTCGAGCTTGACGTCCTTGAACGTGACGCCGGGGAAGCAGCGCAGGCGGATGCGGAAGCCGGCCTTGGCCCCCTCCACGGGGGGAGGCTGGGCGGTCGCGAGGTCGCGGGTGAAGTAGCGGGCGTCGGCGACCTCGATGGGATAGAGGGTGACGTCGTGGGCGGTGCGGTACTCGCAGGCCGTCTGGTCGCCCTTGCCGATGATGGAGCGCATCGCCCGGCCGCGGGGGATCTCGAACCCCTCGGCGAGGGCCCCCTCGGTCCGGTCGGGGGTGAACTGCACGATCGCCATCGACGGCGTCGGGGCGAGGTAGTGGGGGTAGACGGTCTCGAGGAGGCTCTGGGTGAAGCGGGGGAACTCGGCGTCGAGCTTGAGCTGGACGCGGGCGGAGAGGAAGGCGAAGCCCTCGAGGAGCCGCTCGACGTAGGGGTCGGGGCACTCGTCGGGCTTGGTGGGGTCCAGCCCGAGCCGGCCGGCGACCTTGGGGAACTCGCGAGCGAACTCAACGGCGGACTCGCGGAGGTGGCGGAGCTCGCGCTCGTAGTAGCGGAGCAGCCGCCTATCCATTGGGGCGGTCCTCCACGGCGCAGTGCCCCGTCTCGAGGTCGACGTCGGTCTTGACGTAGAGGGGCTCGGGCATGGGCTGGGCCCAGAGCTGGCCCTTGATGACGAAGGCGACGGCGTTGGGGCCCATCTCGTCGGGATGGGCGACGGCGCTCACCGACACGGTGCGGCGCATGATGCGGGGCTCGAAGGTGAGGATCGCGTTCTGGACCATGCGTTCGATCTGGCCCGGGTCCACGCTCGAGGCGGTCAGGCCGCAGAGGTCCGGCAGGCCGTAGTTGATGACGCTCGCGGCGGCGAGAGGGAACTCCTCGGCCTCCTCGGGGGTCAGCCGGCAGGAGGAGTTGAGGAGCCACTCCATGTCGCGGAGCACGCCGCGGCGGAGCTGGGCGACGGAGATGACGCGGCGGTCGCGGCTCTCCTGGGTCACGCCGGGCTCGTCGTCGGTGAGGCGGTCCAGGAGGCAGGGCTGACGCCGCTCGCGGGTGGTCAGCTCAGCCATCGGTCGCCTCCGCGGGCTCGGCCTGCGCCTGCTCCCCGCCTTCGGCGCTCAGCGGGACGGGAGGCTCGGCGCCGAAGCCGATCAGGCGGGTCTCCAGAAGGGCGTGCTCTCCCTGGTCGGTCGCCAGGAGGCGCTGGCCGAGGCCGGTGAAGAAGCCCTCCTCGCCGCCCTCGACCCACTCGGTCCTGCGGGCGAGGCGGATCGCCGCGTCCGGGCTCCGCTCCGAGCCGGGGTAGCGGGTGGGGATCAGCGCGACGGCGGAGCCGCCGTTGGTGAAGGTGAGCTGGGCGGGGAGCCAGACCAGGTCGCGGAGGTCCTTGGGAGGCTCGACGTCGATGCGGGCGATGCGGAAGAGCGGGGCCCAGTAGTACCGCCCCTCGACGATCACCTCCAGAATCGGGCCCAGGCGCATGTCGGCGTCGGCGAGCCACTCGAAGGGCTTGCCGTCGATGAAGCCGGAGACGGCGGGGGCGGCCTCGAGGGCCTTCTCGCGCAGGGGAGCGGCCTCGGCGTGCTTGCCGACGGCGGCGAGCTGGTTGGCCTGGATCATCCAGCCGACCCACTCCTCCGGCTCGCCGAGGACCAGGGGCGTGCGCTTGCCCTCGAAGACCTGGGCGCGGAGGGCCTCGCACTGGAGGGCGGGGCCGCAGACCTGCCTCATCAGCAGGTTGGCCGGGTCCATCTCGGACGCGACGTTGAGCTGGGTGATCGCCCGCTCCCAGGCGCCCTGGACGCACAGGAGCTGGAAGAGGAAAACGCGGAGCTTGGGGTCCGCGGGGTTCTTGCGGATCGCGGCCTCAAGCTCCTTGAGCGACTCGTCGAGGCGGCCTTCGCGGAGCAGTTGCTCGGCCAGCTGCTGGGGGGCGGGCATGGGGCGGTCCCTCTCTTGCACGGCGCGGACGGACGATACCAGTCGGGGGACGCGCCGGGGAATCCGGGGCGCCGGCTCTCGCCGGCGCCCCGGTGGGTGGATCTGGACGCGCGCCGGGGGGCGCGCAGAGGATCAGCCGCCGACCTTCTCGTTGGTGAAGGTGTCCCACCCCTGCTTGATGGAGGCGCCGGTCTTGCCGCCGGTCTTGGGATCGGTGGGGGTGTACTCCCAGAGGATCTGGCCGTAGCGGATGGAGATGGACTCGACGGGCATGTCGCTGCCGCCGGCCCCGCCGCCGACCTGGACGGAGGAGATGATGGAGTCCTTGAAGACGTACTTCATGAAGCAGACCTTATCGCCCATGGCGCGGCAGAGCTCCAGAGTGATGTTGGGGATGGGCTTGCCGTCGCAGCAGTAGGCCGCGAGCACGGGGGAGGCGCTATCGAGGGCCTTGGTGATCTGGAACTCGGAATGATCGGCCTTCCCGCCGGTGTGGGTGCCCTGGGCGCTGGAGGAGCCGCCGCCGATCTGCGAGATCGAGTGGTTGAAGGCCTGGACCTCGATCCACTTCTCGTGCTTCTTGTCGGTGCTGTCGCCGGGGATGCCGTCGATCTTGATGTATGCGTCGAACGCCATAAATGAGCCTCCGAATCAGGTGCGGGCCGAACGTTTCGATCGAGGCCCCCTCCCACATCGGAGGGGACCGGTTGTCTGACAGTCGCGAGAAAGGGTCTACTTCTTCTGCGAGGGGAGCTTGGAGACCAGGCGGAGGGAGACGGTGAGGCCCTCGAGCTGGTAGTGCGGGCGGAGGAAGAACTTCGAGGTGTAGTAGCCGGGGTTGCCGGGGACCTCCTCGACGCGGACCTCGGCCGCGGCCAGGGGCCGGCGCGCCTTGGCGTCCTCGGAGGCGTTGGCGGGATCGGGCTCGACGTACTGCATGATCCAGTTGTTGAGCCACTTCTCCATGTCCTCGCGCTCCTTGAAGGAGCCGATCTTGTCGCGGACGATGCACTTGAGGTAGTGGGCGAAGCGGCAGGTGGAGAAGAGGTAGGGGAGCCGGGCGCCGAGGTTGGCGTTGGCGGTGGCGTCCGGGTCGTCGTACTCGGCGGGCTTGTGGAGGCTCTGGGCGCCCACGAAGACGGCGTAGTCGGTGTTCTTCCAGTGAGAGAGGGGCATGAGGCCGTTCTTGGCCAGCTCCGCCTCGCGCCGGTCGGTGATGGCGATCTCGGTCGGGCACTTCATGTCCACGCCGCCGTCGTCGGTGGGGAAGGTGTGGACGGGGAGGCCCTCGACCATGCCGCCGCTCTCGGCGCCGCGGATGCGCGAGCACCAGCCGTAGAGCTTGAAGGCCCGGTTGATGTTCACCGCCATGGCGTAGGCGGCGTTCATCCAGGTGTACTTGGAGTGGTCGGCGGCGCCGGTGTCCTCCTCGAAGGCGAAGCCCTCGACGGGGTTGGTCCTGGCGCCGTAGGGGAGGCGGGAGAGGACGCGCGGCATCGTCAGGCCGATGTAGCGGGAGTCCTCCGACTCGCGCAGGGAGCGCCAGGCGGCGTACTCGGCGGACTGGAAGATCTTGGTCAGGTCGCGCGGGTCGGAGAGCTGCTGCCAGGAGTCCATGTTCAGCAGGGCGGGGGAGGTGCCGCTGATGAACGGGGCGTGGGCGGCCGCGGCGATCTGGGCCATGCCCTGGAGGATCTCGACGTCCGGCGGGGAGTGGTCGAAGTAGTAGTCGCCGACGATGCAGCCGTACGGCTCGCCGCCGGGGGTGCCGAACTCGTCCTCGTAGAGCTTCTTGAAGAGCGGGCTCTGGTCCCAGGCGGTGCCCTTGTACTTCTTGATGGTCTTGCCGAGCTCCTTCTTGGAGATGTTCAGGACGCGGATCTTGAGCGTCTCGTCGGTCTCGGTGTTGGTGACCAGGTGGTGCAGGCCGCGCCACGCGCCCTCGAGCTGCTGGAAGTCGGGGTGGTGGATGATGAGGTTGACCTGCTCGGTGAGCTTGCGGTCGATCTCGGCGATGATCGCCTCGATGGTCTTGACGGCGTCGTCGCTGACCAGGGCGGTGTCGGCCAGGGCCTGGGCGGCGAGGGTCTGCACCGCGGTCTGGATCGCCGTCTTGGCGTGATCGGTCTTGGGCTTGAACTCCTTCTGGAGGAGCTCCTCGAAGGCGCTGACCTCCATCGTCTCGCCGGCGGCCGACTGGATCTGGGGGTTGGTCTCAGACATGGTTTACTGTCCCTCCGTGGAAGCGTCGGGCTTGGGGGCGGAGGCGAGGGCCTGCAGCAGGGCGGGGTCGCTCAGGAGCTTGCTGACGAGCTGCTCGGCGCCGCTCTTGCCGTCCATGTAGGAAAGCAGGTTGGAGAGCTGGGTGCGGGCGGTCAGGAGCTTGTTGAGCGAGTCCACCTTGCGGGCGACGGCTTCGGGGGAGAAGTCGTCCATGCTCTCGAAGGTGATGTCCACCGCCAGGTTCCCCTCGCCGGTGAGGGTGTTGGGGACCTGGAACGCGACGCGGGGCTTCATGCTCTTGAGCCGCTCGTCGAAGTTGTCCACGTCGATCGACAGGAACTTGCGGTCGGCCACGGGGGCGAGGGGCTCCGCCGGGTTGCCCGACAGGTCCGCCATCACGCCCATGACGAAGGGGAGGTTGATCTTCTTCTGGGCGCCGTAGAGCTCCAGGTCGTATTCGATCTGCACGCGGGGAGCCCGATTCCGGGCAATGAACTTCTGCGAGCTTGCCTTTGCCATTGCAACCCTTTCATCTTCGATCAGACGGGCCGACGCCCCGGGGCCGCCGCGTGCGATCCACAATCAGAGGACCGGCGGGTCAACCCGCCGCCGACCAACCAGACTCCTTATCCCACCCGGGGATCACTCCGAAGATTGATCGCCGTAATTGGCGACCTCCTCCAGTTGACGAACAAGGTCTGAGGAGAGGACCCGGTGGATTTCCAGGAAGCTCTTCGACACAAGCTTATGTGCCGCCCTCACAAACAACGGCACCGGGCTGGAGACCTCCGCTTGATCATAATAACGACAGATCTTCTCCAAGGCCAGCAGGACGTCCTTGGAGGAACGGATCTCTCCCGAGAGCGCCGGCCCCGACGCCGCGACGGACCCGGCGGCGCCGTCGCCTGAGCCGTCCGCCGACGGATCGGCGGCGGGCGCCTCCCCCATTCCTCTCGCGGCAAGGCGTGAGGCGAGCTCCTTACTGATTCCAGCCAGGAGCGATTCGTAGTTCCGGAGGCTCGGGGCGTTGCCCAACCCGACGTGCTCGTCCAGCGTCTTGGCGATGGCGCGGAGGCTCGCCAGAGCAGCATCGGCTGCCTCGGCCGCGGCCTGAAGGACCTCGCCGGGGGTATCCTCGAAGGCGGCGCTGATGACCTCCTCCGAGGGCGCCCCCTCGCCGTCGGCGTTCGCGGCGGGGAGTTCGCCGCGGGCGATGAGCAGGTCCCGCATGGAGTAGCGGCCGAGCTGGCGCGACTCCGCCAGCGGGGCCTCGAGGGTCCGCCGCTGGAACATCATCGGGTCGCCGAAGGTCTCCGGCGGGGCGGCCAGGGCGGCGATGATGTTCAGCCGCTCCGTGGGGTCGTTGCCGTCGTCGGGGTCCAGGCGGGGGTAGAGCCCGTCCCAGTGGCGTTCGAGCAGCGCCTGCAGGAGGGCCAGGCCGCCGGCCAGACCGGGGAGGCCCTGGAGGCGGAGGTCCGCCAGCGTGAGATAGAGGACCAGCCGCAGGTCCCGCGACCGGCCCCAGAGTTCGGCAGCCAGTTGCCGCACCTCCCGCCAGTTCGGCTCCTCGGCGGGGATGACGGTGTCGCCGATCTGCTGCTCGGGCGTCCCTTGCGCGAGCCGCTGGAGTTCGAGATAGGCGGGGTCGTAGGAGAGGTCCTCGCCGCACGGGGCGTCCGGCGAGATGTCGGCGAGCATGCTGTCGATGTCGAGTGATGGCATAGGCGGCTCGTCGGGGCGCTCCTCGCGAGGGCTGGGAGGGTTCGGCGGGGATGGGGCTCAGGAGACGCCCGCGGGCTGCGGGAGCACGAGCGACTCGAGCTGCTCGCGCCGCAGGATACCCGGCCGCACGTCCTTGAGCAGGGTCTGCTTGGCGATGTTGAACTCCTGGGGGGTCAGGCCGATGAGGGAGAGCTGGCGGAAGACCTCGCGGATGCCGTTGATGTGGGCGAGGGCCTCGGCGTGCTCCGGGGACTCCTCGAGGAAGGCGTAGAAGGCGACGGGGTCGAACTCGCGCCGGTTGGGGCCGGTGCCGCGGTAGTCCTGGTAGGCACGCTGGAGGCTCTCGCTGATCTCCTCGGTGCGGGGCTGGCGGAGGCGGGCGCCGGACTCGGAGAAGACGGGGTTGCCCTCGGCGTCGACGGCGTCGCGGTTGAAGACGCGGTCGTAGGCGCGGAGCAGTTCGGCGACGCGCTTGGCGTCGAGGCGGTTGACGGCGACCTTGTAGTCGCCCGCCTGCTCGCTGGGGTTGGGGCGGTCGGGGTAGTCGTCGTAGATGGAGCGGCCGACGAGGAAGGTGAGCAGCTCGTCGAGGCCCAGGCCGCGGGCGAAGACGCCGAGCTGGGTGAGTTCGTCGCGCTGGGCCTGGCCGACGGTGGTGTCCTGCGAGACGTCGCCGCTCTGGGTGTCGCGCGGGATGGCGCCGGCGATGGTGGTGGCGATGTTGGTGTTGGAGGGGCCGGCGGAGCGGACGTCCACGACGGCGTTGTTGAAGACCATCTGCTGGCGCGAGATCTCGCCGAACTTGCGGAAGAGGAAGCCGCCGAGCGTGCCGGCGGTGTCGGCGACGCCGCTCTCGGTGCCGAAGGTGACCGGGCCGCCGACGCCCTCGACGACGGGCGTGGTGCTGAAGCTGATGGTGCGGCCGATGAAGTCCAGGCCGGTGTCGCTGATGATCTGGGTGCTGAAGACGTCGCGGATCGGGCCGCTGTCGCGGAGCTGGAGCACGATCGAGGGGGCGCTGACGGAGAGGTCGCCCACGGCGGCGAGGTCGCCCAGGCGGGCCACGCCGCCGGAGTCGGCGACGTTGATGGCCAGCGAGCCCAGGGAGACGAACTTCTCGTTCTGCCCCATCACGAAGCTGTCGTGAACGTTGATGCGGACGCCGAAGTTCGCGGGGATGTCGGCGACATCGACGAGCTGCCCCGTGGCGGTCAGGGGCCGGGCGACGATGGTGGCGGGGACGCCGACCACGCGCGTGGCCTCGGTCGCGTTGAGCCGCAGGTTGGCCAGCGGCACGGCGTTGCCGACGTCGCCGCCGAAGGAGATCACCGGGATGCTCTCGGCGATCGGGTCGGCGCCGGTGCGGTTGACGACGATGTCGAGGCTGCGGAGCGAGGTCGCGGCGTCGCTGTTGATCGTGCTGCCGAAGAAGACGCCGGGGCCGTCGTCGCGGAGCAGGATGTCGGAGGTGAGCACGACCGCGTTGGCGAAGATCATCCCAGAGGTGGTGAAGATGTCCTCGTTGAGGCGGGTGGTCCCGCCGGAGCCGACCGTCCGGGTGGTCAGGGAGCCCAGCGGGCGCGTGCCGCCGACGACGCCGCGGAAGGTGATCACGCCGTTCTCGGTGGTGCCGACGTTCAGCGAGCGGGTCTGAGTGTCGGAGTCGACGGTCGAGGCGAAGGTGACGTTGGCGCCGGTGACGGCGAGGTTGCCGCCGAGGACGACCTGGCCGTTGAAGTTGACGCTGCCGACCGCCGCGACGTCGCCGCGGAGCGTGATGGAGTCGGCGTCCACGTTGAGGCCGTCGACGCCGGTGTTGACGGTGCTGACGAACTCCACGCCCGCGGCGTCGAGGTCGATCCCGCGGACGGCGGTCGTGCCGCCGACGGCGCCCTCGAACCGGACGACGCCGTCGCCGGCGTTGACGGTCAGCGTGTTGCCGCCGTTGACCGGGCCCAGGAAGGTGACGTCGCCGTCGCCGCCCTCGGTGTCGATGGTGAGGCCGGCGTTGATGACGATGGCGCCCTGGAGATCCACGGGCCCGGCCTGGGCGACGATGTCGCCGCCGAGGAGGATCGCGCCGGCGTTGAGGTCCACGCCGCCGGGGCCGGAGGCCTGGATCCGGCCGCTGAAGGTCAGCGTGTCGTTGCCGCCGGGGGCGGAGACGACGACGGAGCCGGCCGTGAGGGCGCCGATGGTGCCGGTGTGGGTGCCGCGGTTGCCCTCGTCCACGGTGATGACCAGGTCGCCGGCGCCGACGTTGGCGCCGGCGAGGGTGAGGTCGCCGCCGGAGAGGATCGTCAGGTCGGCGGCGCCGGTGCTGGAGATGGGGGCGAGGGCCACCTGGGCGCCGTCGCCGCCGGCGTAGGCGCCGCGGATGATGTTCTCGGTGTCCGCCCCGCCGGTGAGCGTGATGCCGGTGACACCCGAGGCGATGTTGAGGCTGCGGGCGGAGTGGAGGTTCACGCCGGCCGCGAGGCGGACGTTCTCGGCGTCGCTGATGGTGAGCGAGCCGCCCGCGACGACGTTGCCGCCGAGTTCGATGGTGTCGTTGCCGTCGTTGCCGGCGGCGAGGGAGATGTTGCCCGCGGTCACCCTGCCGCCGATGGTCAGCGTGGCGCCGGCGTTGTTGCTGTTGGCGTCGGCCTGGACGGCGAGGTCGCCCGAGGCGGTCTCGCTGACGAGGTTGACGCTGCCGAGGGTGACGGAGCGCTGGGCGAAGATGGAGAGGCTCGCGCCGTTGGTGGCGGTGACGTTGCCGAGGGTGACGTCCTGGTCGCCCTGGGCGGTCAGAACGTTCTCGGAGCGCTCCCCGCCGGTGAGCAGGATGCCGCCGGTCTGGGCGAGGACGGAGAGGCCGCCGGCGGAGGTGAGGTTGACGCCCTCCTCGAGCGTGACACGGTCGTCGCTGCCGGCCTCGCCGTCGGCGTCGCCGTCGAGGGCGAGCCGTCCCACGTCGGTGGTGATGCGGGCCGCCACGAGGATGCCGTCGTTCGCATTGGCCTCGAGGGCGTTGAACGTGGAGGCGCCGTCCTCGAAGCGGATCTTGCCGGCATCGGCCAGGGCGTCGAGCCGCAGCACGCCGGAGATCTTGTCGCTGTCCTCGGCGCTGACGCCGCTGACGGTGATGAGGGTGGTCGTATCGCCGCCGAGGACCAGGTCGCCGGCGGTGATGCGGGCCAGCTCCTCGCCGGTGATGGTCATGTCGCCCTCGGCCGTGCCGAGGCCGATCGTGCCCTTGGTGGAGCGGGAGATCGTGACGGTGTAGCCCGCCGCGTGGAGCGCATCGACCAGTTCCAGGTCCGCCGCGCTGAGGGTGATGTTGCCGGTGGCGACGATGCCGCCGGTGGTGGAGGCGAGGGTCATCAGGCCGCCGGAGGTGAGCGTGCGCCCGGCGGCGATGGTGATGCCGTCAACGCTGTCGATGAAGTTGTCGGTGTCGCCGTTGAGGCTCAGGTCGCCCGAGGCGTCGATGTTGCCGCCGACGACGATGCCGTTGTTGGAGCGGATCGTCAGGCCCTTGACCAGCAGGTCGCCGTTGATGTCCACGTGCGAGCCGTTGCGGGTGGCGTTGAGCGTCACCGAGTCCGGGGCGGTGTCGGAGCGGCCGGTGGTGATCGCCTCGACGGTGATCGAGCCGCCGGCCGCGGCGTCGCCGAGGCTCAGGGTCCGGGCGTTGATGCGGCCGAACTCGGCGTCGGAGATGGTCATCCGGCCCACGACGGGCGCCGTCGAGCCGCCGAGGGTGATGTCGTTGTTGTTGCTGACGGCGATGGCGACGCTGTCGGCGTTCAGCATGCCGTCGAGGGCCAGGTCGGCGGCGGTGATGGAGATCGGCCCGCCGCTGGCGGTGATCGACGCCCCGTTGGCCACCGAGAGCGTGCCGGCGCCGGCGCCGTCGGCGTCGGCGTTGATCGTGAGCGAGCCGCCCGCGGCGGTGGCGACGGAGGCGTTGACGCTCACGCCGTCAACCGCCGCGACCTCGAGGCTGCGGAAGACCGAGGTGGAGCCGCCGAACTGCACGACGCCGCCGGCGCCGCCTGCGTCGAGGCGGACCAGCCCGCGGATGTTCGCCAGGTCATCGAGCGTGACGCCCGAGACGTCGATCCCGGTCGTGTTGGTCCCGCCGACGTCGAGCGAGGCGGCGGTGATCCGCGCGAGCTCGTCCCGCGACAGGGAGAGGTCGCCCGCGCCGTCGCCGACGCCGATGGTCCCCGCGGCGGAGCGGCGGATCGTCGTGGCCGCGGAGCCGGAGTTCACCCAGCCGTCGAGGACGAGGCCGTCGGCGCTGAGGGTGATCCCGGCGTCGGCGGTCGAGAGCGTGACCCCGGACGCGATGGTGATCGTGCCCGTGCCGCCGCCGGTCAGGTCCGCGCGGATGGCCGCGGCGCCGGTGGACGAGGTGTCCGCCGCGATCATCACGTTGCGGCCGGCGCCGATGGTCAGGGCGCCGTCCACGTCCATCGCGCTCTTGACGCTCAGGTCGGAGGTCGCGCCCGCGGCGCGGAGGACCAGGTCGCCCTGGCTCTGGATGCCGCCGCCGGCGGTCAGCGTCATGTCGCCCAGGGATTCGACGGTGCGGCCGCCGCTGAAGGCGATGCTCCCGCCGGTCAGCGCCAGGCCGCCGGCGTGCGTGCTGAGGTCCGCGGCGACGACGATCGGGCCCGCCGCGTCGGCCTGGAGGCTGCCGAAGGTCGAGGCCGCGCCGCTGAAGGTGATCTCGCCCGCGTCGAGCGTGACGAGGCCGGCGATGTTCGCCGTGTCGGCGTTGGTGACGCCGTCCACCGTGACGGCCGTGGTGTTCGCCCCGCCGATGGTCAGGGAGCCGGCGGTGATCAGCTGCAGCTCGGACCCGCTGACCACCATGTCGCCCGCGCCGTCGCCGACGCCGATGGTGCCCGCGGACGAGCGGCGGATCGCCGTCTCGCCCGTGCTGGTGAGGGCGTGGGTGAGGATCAGGCCGGTCGCGGAGAGGTCGATGGTGTCCGCCGACCACGCGCCGCCGCTGAAGAGCTGGCCGGTGGTGGTGAGCCGGGCCATGCCGCTGTTCGAGTTGAGCGTGGCGGTCAGCGTGGCGTTGGTGTTGGCGATGTCGATGCCGGTGTCGGCGGCGGCGATGAGCATTCCGGTCCGCGTGGCCACGGCGCCCGCCCCGCCGATCTTGCCGGCGCCGGCCGCGAGCGCGACGGAACTGCCGGCGATGGTCGCGCCGGCCTCGGTATCGAGGTTGCCGGCGGCGACCAAGATCACGACGGCGCCCGCGGCGTCAACGCCCGCGACGCCGCCGATCGAGGCGATCGTCAGGCCGCTGACGTCGGCGACGTAGACGCCGCCCGTGCTCGTGCGGGCCGCGAGGTTGGCGATGTCCGTCGCCAGCGGGTTGACGGCGGAGCCGATCGCGCCGGTGGTGTCCAGCAGCAGGGAGCCGTCGCCGCCGATGACCACGTCCAGCCCCGCCCCGGCGGAGGTCACCGCGCCGGTGAAGAGGCGGAGGATGCCGTTGTCGCGGAGCGTGAGCGTGTCGGCGAACGTCAGGTCGCCGCCGCGGATGGTCAGGTCGTACGCCTTGCTGGAAAGGTTCAGCGGGCCCTGCGAGCCGATGAAGATCGCGCCGGCGCCGCCCTCGCGGCCGATGACGACCGGCCCGGCGGTGTTGAGGTTCGCCAGTTCCGCGGACGTGAGGTTGAAGTCGCCCGACGCGTCGTTGAGGCCGATCGTGGTGCCGGCCGAGGAGGGCTGGAGCGTGATGGCGCCGGCGGTGATCGTGGAGGCGACCTCGATCTCGTCGGTGCTGATGGTGACGGCGTTGCCCCCGGCGTTGAGCGCGCCGCCGATGGTCAGCGCGGCCGCGCCGTTGTCGAGGTAGAGGTCGCCGCCGACGTTGCTGGCCCCGAGGGACGCGACGCTGGTGGCGAAGGGGTTGGCGGCCGAGCCGACCGCGCCGGTGGTGTTCAGGATCAGCGTGCCCATCCCCCCGATGGCGACATCGAGGCCCGCGCCGGCGGAGGTGATCGCGCCGGTGGTCATCGTCAGCGTCGCGCCGTCGCCGAGGGTCAGGCTGTTGGAGAACGTGGTCGCCCCGCCGCGGATGTTCAGGTCGTAGGTCGTGGCGGAGAGGTCGATGGCGCCCAGCGAGCCGATGGCGACCGCGCCGGCGCCGCCGTTGGCGCCGAGGTTGACCACGCCGGTGGTGTTGATCCGGGCGAGTTCGGCGGCGGTGAGCGAGAAGGCGCCCGAGGCGTCGTTGATCGCGATGGCGGCGGCGGGGTCGAGCGGGCGCAGGGTCACGAAGGAGGACCCGGCGCTGATGCCGCCGACGCCGATGTTGATGTCCGGGGCGCGGAGCGTGACGGAGCCGGTGGTGCTCACGAGCGCCACGTCCATCGTGCTGCTCTCGCGGATGTCGATCACGCCCGCGGCGTCGGCGTCATCGGCCTGGTTGCGGCTCTGGACGGTCAGCTGGCCGAAGGTGGAGCCGATCTCGTCCAGCGTGATGTTCGCGCCCGCGTCGTTCAGGGTCCGGAAAGAGGCGGCCCCGCCGATGACCAGCACGCCGCTGTCGGTGATCGCCCCCGCGGCGGAGAGCGACGCCGAGCCGGTGGTGCGGACGCTGGCGAGGTTCATCGGCCCGTTCTCGAAGACGACGATCGACCCGCCCATGTCCGCCGTGTTGGCGGCGTTGCGGGACTCGACCGTCAGCGGGCCGAAGGTGGACGACGGATCGTCGAGGGTGATGTCGGCGCCGTCGTTGCTCAGCGTGCGGAAGGTCGCCGCGCCGCCGATGGTGAGCGTGCCGCTGTCGGTGATCGCCCCCGCGGCCTCGAGCCGGGCGCTGCCCGTCGTGCGGACGCTCGCCAGGTCCATGGCGGCGTTCTCGAAGACGGTGATGTCGCCGGAGGCGTCGGCCGTGTCCGCGGCGTTGCGGGACTGGAGCGTCAGCGCCCCGAACCTGGACGCCGTGTTGTTCAGCGTGATCGCCGCGCCGGCGTTGTTGAGGGTCTTGAACGTCGTGGCGCCGGCGACCGTGATGGTGCCGGTGTCGTTGATGTCGCCGCCGGCGATGAACGACCCGGTCCCGTCCGCCGAGACGTTGGCGATGTTCATCGCCCCGCCGGACCGCAGCGAGACGTTCCCGCCCGTGCGAACCAGCGACACGTCCATCTGCCCGCTCTCGAGGACGGAGATGTTGCCCGTGCCGTTGTCGTCGCCGGCCGCGTTGCGGACGTCCAGCAGCAGCGCGGCGAAGGAGTGGCCGGCCTCGTCGAGCGTGATGTCGGCCGCGGCGTCGCTGCGGGTCGTGAAGCTGGCGGCGCCGGTCACGGCGAGGGCGCCGCTGTCGGTGATCGAGCCGCCGGCGACGACGGTGAGATTCCCGCCGATGGCGTAGGCGTCCAGTTCAAGGGCACCGTCGTTGACGATGCTCAGGCTGCCGCCGACGCTCCCCGGCCCGAGCCGCCCCACGGCCGTGCGCATCTGGGTGACGTCGCCGGTGGTGTTGAAGCGCAGGTCCCCCGCGCCCCCGCCGATGGTCACCGAGGTCCCCGCGGCCAGGCCGGTGACCGAGCCGGTGACGAAGTTGATGATGCCGTTGTCGCGCCCGGTGATGCCGTTGTTGGTGAAGGTGACGTCGCCGCCGCGGAGGAGCAGGTCGTACCCCGTGCCGAGCAGCGAGATCGGGTTGTCGTTGCCGATGGTCAGCGCGTGGGCGCCGCCGGCCCGGCCGATGTAGACGATGCCGACGCTGTCGATCGCGCGGAGGGCGCCCCCGGTGACGTTGAAGGCCTGCGCGGCGTCCTCCATGCCGATGGGCGCGGAGGCGGACTTGGGCGCCAGGACGACGTCGCCCGCGCCGCTGACGATCGCCGCGTCCGGGTCGATCGCGAGCGAGGCGGCGATGATCTCGATCGAGTGGCCGCTGCTGTCGAGGGTCGCGGAGGCGGACATCGCGAACTGGCCCGTGCCGTCGCCGTCCGCGTCGGCGTCGAACGCCGCGGCGCCGCCGGTGGTCAGGTTGACCTGCACGTCGATCCCGTCCGCCGCGCGGGCGGTGAGCGCGCCGAACTCCGACGGGGCGTTGAGGAACGTGATCGTCGAGCCCGAGCCGGTGGCGACCAGGCTCAGCGTCCCGCCGATGTTCGCCGAGTTCGCGGCGGTCACGTTGTCCACGGCGAAATCGCCGCTGCTGGTGATCGTCAGATCGCCCGTGGTGATCCGCTGGAGCTCGGAGCCGGAGATCTGCATGTCCCCCGCGGCGTCGCCCAGGCCGACGGAGGCGTTGTTCGTGCCGGTGATCGTCGTCGCCGCCGCGCCGGTGTCGATCGCGCCGGTGGTGTTGAGGTTGATGTTGAACCCGCTGATCGCCAGCGTGTTGCCGTTGGTGCGGATGGCGAAGCCGTCCTCGACGCCGAGGCCGCCGTTGCCGTCGCCGTCGGTGTCGGTGTCGAGGACGGTGGCGCTGGCGGACTCGAGGTCGCCGCCGAGGTTGACGCCGTCCTTGGCCCGGATCGTCACCGCGCCGGCGCCGGTGATCGCCTCGGTGCTGGTGACGCCGCCCTGGGCGGTGACGGCGATCTCGCCGTTGTCGGTGGTGGTGATGCCGGTGAGCCCGCCGAGGGCGGCGCCGCCGATGTTCAGGCCCTGCGTCGGCGAGTCGAGGAAGACGCCGCCGCCCTGCGACGCGGCCTCGACGTTCGCGACCGCCAGGCGCAGCGGCGAAGCCGCGGAGCCGATCGCCCCGCCGCCGCCGGAACCGGAGACCTCGAAGGCAGCGGAGGCCGCGGTGATCAGCGAGCCCGCGTCCGCACGCTGGATGCCGCTGCCGGCCGTCGGCCCCTGGTTCACCACGAGCATGTCCCCGGCGTTGATCGTGCCGAGGGTGATGTTGCCGCTGCCGAAGTTGGTCAGCCCGGCGCCGGTGGAGAGGGTGATCTGCAGGTTGCCCGTGCCGGTGTCGATCGTCGCGCCCGCGGCCTGGGAGATCACGGCGTCGCCCGCGCCGCGGTCGTCGTCCACCACGCCGGCGCCGGCGGTCTCGTTGGCGATGAGCGTCAGGTTGCCGTTGTCGGTGAAGATGTCCGCGTTGATGAAGATCGAGCGGCCCGCCTGGAGCGTCAGGTCGCCGCCGTCGCCGCCGGGGTTGTCCGTCACGATCGCGTCGGCGACGGTGATGTCCTGGCTCGCCTGGAGGGTCACCGAGGTGCCGGTGTTGGTGACGGTGGTGATCGTCGAGGGGGCGATCGTCACGTCCGTGCCCACGCCGTCGCCGAAGGCGTCGGCGTCGTCGATCGTCCCCGCGCCGGCGTTGGCGATGACGATGTTGCGGGGGTCCAGCAGCAGCGAGCCGCCGCGCCCGGCATCGGACCCGAGGTCGGCCGTGCCGCGGAAGACCAGCGTCTCCTTCCCGGAGACTTCGGCGAAGCCGCCGCTGCCGCCCTGGGCCCCGCGGGCGCTGATGTGCCCGGCGTAGGCGGTGCGGTCGTCGGACCAGACGATCACCGTGCCGCCGTCGCCGGCCTGGGTAGCGTCGGCGCGGATGGTCGTGCCGCTGCCGACGACGGTCCGCGAGGCCGTGGGCGTGTCGCCGCGGCCCTGGAAATCGCCGCCGACCAGCACCGTGCCGCCGCCGGCCGCGCCGGAGGCGTCCACGACGGCCCGGTCGAGCGTCACCTCGCCGCCGAGGACCTCGACGCGCCCGCCCGTCTGCCCGGGGGCAGCGGCGGAGGCGTCGAGCGTGCCCGAGACCTGCACCTTGCCCGCCCCCTCGGCGCGGACCTGGATGTCCCGGGCCGACACGCGGCCGGTGTTGCGGATCGCCAGGGAGTACATGTCCCCCGCCGCCATCGAAACCCGGCGCCCCTTGATCGTGCCGGAGTTGCTGACGCCGACCGCCTGGGCCTGCGCGTCGGCGGACGGGTCGGCGCTGACCTTCACCATGATCCGGTCGTGGTGCCGGCCGATGTAGACGTCGTCGCCGGCGACCATCGTCATGGCGTCGTCGGTGAGGATGACGCCGCTGTTGGCGACCTGCCGGCCGATCAGGTGGGCGACGCCGGCGTTGATCGTGCCGTGGTTGACCACCGAGCCCTGGACGTTCGTGAAGTGGTCAACGTTGTTCAGGAAGTTGGCGTCGGAGATGTTCCCCGCCGCGGCGTAGATGCCGCCGACGTTGATCACCGAGTCCTTCCCGAACATGATCCCCGCGGGATTGACGAGGTAGACGATGCCGTTGGCGGTCAGCGAGCCCTCGATGGCCGTCGGCATCCCGCCGTTGATGCGGTTGAGGACGCGGCTGGTGGCGCTGGGCTGGATGAACTGGACGGACTCGTGGCGGCCGATGTTGAACTGGCTGTAGTTGATGATCGCGTTGTGCGAGGCCTCGATGATCGTGTTGGGCCCGTTCCGCGTGAAGGTGGCGCTGCCGCGGACGACCTGCTCCCCTTCCGGACCGGCGAGGGCGACGCCGGCGAACACGGTGAGCACACCCCCGCCCACGAAGGCGTACTTGCCCAGGCTCAGACCGATGACGCCGCCCCGGATGCGGGAACGCGTGTCGCTAGCCGTCTTCATCGGATACTCCTCGGAATCGGCGCCCGCGCGGGCAGCGGGCGGTAGGCCGTCTCTATACGCGGTGAATCAGAAAAGGATCGTCGCTGAGAAGTGCACGCGGCTGTCGCCGGAGTCCACCTCTCCATCGACCTCCTCGAGGGCGATGCCCCAATCGGCCCGGACGCTCAGATTTCTCTTGAAAAGCAGCTCAACGCCGACGCCCGTGCCGATGAGCGTCTGGTCCTTCTCGATCCCCTGCCGGTCGCTGGTGATCGTCCGGCCGACGTCGAGGAAGGTGCGGAAGACCAGGTCCCAGTCGGCCCGGCCGTACGGGGCCTGGGGAGAGAATCGGAAGGGCTGCCCGAACAGGGGCGTCTGCGACGGGTCGGGCTGGATCGCCAGCGACCGGGGGATGTGCCAGCGGTACTCGACGCTGCCGACCAGCACGGTGTCGCCAGCCGCCACCGACTCCGGGTACCCGCGGACCGAGTACAGGCCGCCGATGACCTGCTCGGCGTTGGGGATGAGGCGGTTGTCGAAGGCGTACTGGCCGCGGAAGCTCACGGCCAGCTCGTGCGCCAGGGTCTGGGCGCGCGGGTCGGTCTGCCAGCGGCGGCGATTGATCAGCGGTTCGAGGTAGAACGCGTGAGTCAGGTCCCACTGCAGGACCACCCAGTCGTCGTCGGTGTTCAGTCGGCCGAGGCGGTCCAGGTCATCGTCGTCGATGTCCGGGATGCTGAACTCCATCCGGATCGAGCCGATGGTGGACTCCAGGTCCGTCGTCCGCTCCACCCTCGCCCCGAAGTAGGGGATGAAGAAGTTCCCCTCGCCGGTGCCGACCGCCGGGTTGGTGACGCTGACGTGCTGGTAGCGCGCCCCGCCGAAGGCGTCGAGGAAGAACTCGCCGGCCTGGTAGAAGTTGTAGATGACCTCGCCGCCGATCTGGTAGCCGTCGCCGGTGAAGTCCTCGTCGAAGCCGACGTCCGAGGCGGTGAACTCGTTCCACTGCCCGTAGGCCCGCCAGCGGAGGCGGTCGGAGCCGAAGACCGGCGCCTCGTAGGAGCCGACGAACGCGTTGGTTTCTTCAAAGCCGGCGGTGATGAAATCCAGGCTGAGGATGTCGTCGTTGCCGGTGAGCTGGTTGTTGATGAACCCGAACCGCTCACGCCACTCGTTGGTCTGCTTCGTGCCGGTGTTGGAGATCTGGCCGTAGACCAGCCAGGGACGGTTCTCGTTGACCAGGTAGTCGAGCGCCACGCCCCCCTCGGCGTCCGCCGCGGCGATCGAGATGTCCACTCGACGCCCCGGGTGACGGTTCAGGCGGAAGACGAACTCGTCCAGCAGGTCGCGGCGCAGCAGGTCGCGCCGGCCGATGCCCGCGCCGGTGGGCTGCACCGGCGAGCGCTCGCGGATCTTCGCGTGCGCCGGGCTGTTGATCCGCTCCTCCACGGGGACTCGGTCGCCGAAGGCGAGCGTCCGGACGTCGGTCACGACGCCGACGCGGATGACCATCTCCAGCTCCGTCTGCCCCGCGGGGCGAAGATCCTGCTGGAAGTACTGGTCCATCGGATCGCTGGGGATCTGGTCGGGCGAGGGGGAGACCAGGACGGCGATCAGGTGCCGGTCGGCGAAGGCCTGCAGAATGGCGCGGCTGACGGCGGTGATCGCGCTGGCGTAGTAGCGCTCCACGCCACGGTCGGCGATCTCGTTGATCCGCAGCCGCACCGTCGGCACCCCCGGCCGCGGCTCGACGTACCCGCCCTCGACACGACCAAGGACCACCTCGGTCCGGGCGATCTCCTCCAGCAGCGGCAGGCCCGTCGGATCCTGGGCGTAGCGGAGGTTAAAGCCGCTGATCGGGTAGCTCGGGCCGTCCTCCACGGGCAGGGGCGCCGGCTCGGAGGCGGGGCGGGGAGCCTCGGTGACGTTCACCGGCGGCTGCGTCGCCGGAGTGTCGGTCACGTTCGCCACAGGCTGGCCCGCGGCGAGCGCCAGCGTCGCCGCGGCGGTCACCGGCGCGGTCATCGACAGCGCCGCCCAGAGACAGTGACATCCATCGGATCGTCGGCCACGAGCCAATCCGGCCATGCAAGGCCTCCCGTCGAATAGGTCCGTGTAAGGGCGTCCTGGGGCGGACGCGCGCAGCTGCAACGCCGCACCGCCCTGGCGGCGATGAACCAGATCTCATCCAGCCCGGGAAAACTAACAGGGGCGGCACGACGCCGTCAAGTCAGAGACGCCCGATAAGGGTGAGGTGACCACAAATCTCGTGGGAATGCGCAAACACTGCGCTAGCGATTGAGGACGTACGGGGGCGACCGGAGCAGCGCCCGTGCAGTCCCCAGCACCCCCACGGGCGCTCCCGCGTTCCCATCCACCGAAAAGGCAATGCGGACTCCGACATCGGCAAATCCGAGGTCGATCGCGGCGTCGAGGTCCAGCGCCTGCGGCTCATCCACCGGGATCTCCGGCGCCGAGAGCGCTGAGCCCCCGATCACGCGGAGTTTGGATGCGTTCGCCTCCAGCAGGTCCCGGATCGCCGCGGGCTCCGGCGACGCGAGGCCGGCGAAGACGGATGGGTCCTCGAAGACGTACTCGGCGACGTTGCCGACAAGGTGGTTCACCCCGGTTGGGGCAATCGCGGGCTCGAACCACAGCGTGCCGTCGTCCCAGGGATGACTCTCGGCGGTCAGGCCGCGGCGTTCGGATCGCGAGCCCGCCGGCCAGAAGATCCCGTCATCGGGCCACTGCGGCAGCTTCCCCGAACGGCGCACTTCTTCGACGTACGCCTGCTGCCGCTTCCACGCGGCATCGCGGAGGTTGCGCCGGTCCATCGGAACAGCCCGGCCCTCGGCCTCGTACGCCGCGAGCCACTCGGCGCTGGTCGGGAGGCGGCACCCGACGAGTGCGGCGACGTACACCGCCGCATCAGGGGGGATCTGCTGGAGCGGATGGTCCAGCGTGGGCACGCCCGGGTTCAAGCCGGCGAGGTAGGCGGGGGTGGACTCCATCGTCCGCACCTCCCGCAGCCACGCGGTAGCGGGCCGAACGGCCAGCACCAGGCCGCGGGAGTTCTCCTCCCACTCCCAGACGCGTGGGCCGCGACGCGGATCGGTCGAGCCGATGAACGTGAGCACCAGGGTGGAGAAGTCCTCCCAGTCGCCCGCGGTCCGCATGATCCCCAGGAACTGCCCGAGGCTCAGTTCGTTGGCGAGCAGGTACGCGCCGGCGCCGTCGCTGGTGGCGACGCGAACGAATCGGAGTTCGAGTTCGCTCCCGCCGCCGTTCCGCCCGCCCCGATCGACGCTGCGCCGATAGACCAACTCCGCGCCGCCGTCGATCACCTCGACGCGCCACGCGTTGCCCGTCGCGCCGGGGCCGAGCGTGCTGAAGTCCACCTGCGGCTGCTGCGGCGGCGCATCGGCGGCGGCGAGCGCCTCCTCGAGCCTGGCCACGAGCCTGGCGGCGCCCTCGTCGGCGGAGAGGACCGCCGCGGCGTCCCGCGCAGCACGGGTGACAAAGGCGCTGACGACTTCTCGTGCTCCCGCCTCGTCGATCCCCTGGCGCGAGAGGTCGCGCCGCAGCCCCCGGATCAGCGCGTTCAGCCGCAGCGCGGGGTTCCGCAGATCGTCCGACGTCAGGGAGAGCGGCTCCAACATCGCCAGCGCCGCGTCCATCTGGGCGACATCGCCGATCGCGGCGGCGCCGCGCTCGAACCGCACCGCCGCCTCCGCCGCCAGTTCGGCCGCGAGCGCGTCCCGTCGATCGGGATCACGCACGGCGCCGACGACGCGTTCGACCGACTCGCGCAGCGCCAGTTCCTGCTCCAGTTCGTCGAGGCCCGCGGGCCAGCCGATCTCGCCCAATCGCCGCCATGCCGCGAGCGCCTGCTCCGGCGCATCGGCCCGAGCGCCACGGACCATCGCCGCGAGGTCCGCGCGGTCACTGCTCTCGCCGATCGACCGAAGCCTGCCGACCCGGTCCCGCAACGGCGCCAGCGCCGTGCGCAGGCCATCGGAGGCGTGTGCGAGCGATGATTCCATCCTCGCCGCCACGTCGGCGACGGTGGGGCCTTCGCCCGCCGGCGCACGCTCCCGGAGCCCGCACCCCGCCCCGAGCATCCCCTCCAGCGCCGCCGCGTCCGACGCCAGCGCGACCAGACGCTCCTGCGCGACCCGGTGGGAGGACGCCAGACCACGTGCAACGTCGTCCGCGTCCGCGCCCTGCACGAGCCGGGCCGCGGCGTCGGTGAGCACCGACTCGCGCTGCCGCGCCATCTCGGCTTTGATCGCCGATCCCCACGGGGCGGCGGCCGCGCCGGCCGGCAACTCCGGCATCGGTGCGGCCCGATCCAGGGCGTCGATCGATTCCTCCAGCGCCGTCGCACGCTCCACCAGCACCGCGGCGTCGCCGCCCCCGCCTGACCCTGACGCCGCGGTCTGTTCGTCGATGAGCGCGTCGCGCAGCGTCCGCCATGCCTCGTTCAGAGCGGCGGAGGACGTGATCTCGTCGCGTCGCCGCAGCCGCGCGACCGTATCGGCGAAGCTCTGCTCGAACTGGTTCCGGAGGTGCGCGATCCGGCGGTTGACGGCCAGCGTCAACTCCGCCGCCCGATCCGTCAGCCTCGCGGCCTGCGCCTCGATCTCTCCCCGTTCCGCCGCGCTCCAGCGCCGCGCCGAGAGCTCCGCCGCCCGGGCGCGCAGTTCGTCGAGCAGCGCGAAGATCTCCTCGTCCTGCTCCTGCACCGATGCGCCGCGCCTGGCGAGATAGGCCCGCAGTTCCTCCACACCCCTGGTGGCGGCGGCGAGTTCCTCCGGCCCGCGCGTGCCGCCGAGTTCCTGCCACCCGCGGCGGGGGTCCGCCGACATATCGGGCGCGGGGTAGCTCGGGGCCTCGAAGAGCCAGTTGCGAAACATCGCCGCATCCGGCGACCGCCCCGACGCGAGCGACTGGTGCGACCGGCTCCCACGCTGGAACGCCGCGTGGTCGAGCGAGGCCCAGCCCCCGCTTCGGACAAATGCCGCCAACTCCTCCCCCAGCGACTGCGCCTCAGCGAGCCGCCGATCGATCTCCCGCAGCAGCGAGGCCGGGTCCTCCGCTCCCCCTGCCCCCCCCACTCTCGCCGCCGCGCCCAGCCCCGCCGCCCACCCGCGGTACGCCGCGAGCACCGGGTCGCCGGTCTCGCTCAGCGTCTGCGCGATCGCCTCGATCGCCCCCCACCGCCGCTGGACCGACTCGACCACGTCTCCCAGCGCGAGCACGGTGTCGATTGCCGCGGCGACGTCGGCCCCCGCCTCCGGCGACACGCCCTTGACCGCCGCCGTCACCTGCTCGTGGGCGGCGATCCAGCCACGTTCCCGAAAAGCGTGCCCGGCGAGCTGAAGATCGGCGAGCCGCCGCCAGCCGTCGGGGGAGAGCGCCCGCTTGGCCGCCAGGACACGCTCGAGCGCCTGCGCGGTGCGGCGCACGCCTTCAGCGGACCGGACCGCATCCGGCGGATTCCGGACCAGGTGCGAGATCGGCCCGCGGGCGACGCCCGCGATGCTCCACGGGTCCGCCGGCTCCCTGGCGTCGCCGAAGCACGCCAGCACCGGCGCAAGCCCCGGATCGGCCGCATACCGCGCCCGGCGGGACTCATCGAGCTTGCGCAGCAACTGCCCCGCCCACTGCTGGTACTCCTCGCACAGCGCACGCCAAGGACGGTCATCGAACTCCCCTTCACCGGGGGCCGCCGGCGCGGCGGTGCCCGCCGTCGTACCCTGGCTCGGCGAGGGCGGGCGTGCGGCGTGCGCGGGCCGCTCCGTCCTTCGCACGGGCGTCCTCGTCTCCGCGGGCGAACCCTGCTGCGACGACGGGCGCAGCGTCACCGCCAGCACGCCCAGGAGCACCGCGGCGCCGATTCCCAGCCCCAGCAGTTTCGCCTGGCGCGACCACCCCAGCTTCGCGGCGACGTTCCCCAGCGGCGCGGCCATGTGCCCCGACGGGCGGCGCACCACAATGTCGCCATCATCGAGGGGCGACTCAAGCAGCCGCCGCGCCGATGCGACGAACGCCGGATCGAGCGTGTACGGGATGTCGCTCGTCAGGGGGATCGACTTGGGCGTGGCCCGGATGCAGAAGAACTGCGACCCCACCGGTTCGCCGACGATCAGGTCCGCCCACGCCTCGCCGATCGGCACGATCACCACCATCGGCGCGACCGGATCGAGCATCGCCAGCAGGAAGCGGATCCAGCGCAGCGCGACCTCCCCCGGCTCGCGCCCGCAGGCGGGGACGCGGATCTGCTGCGGCCGCAGGTCCCCGATCCTCGTCTTCGATCCCGCCGGGACGGTGCCGATGCGCGACTTGCCCCCGGGGCCGATGCTCAGGAACCCCGACATCTCGCGCTCGACCTGGTAGAGCACGCGCAGCAGGCCCTCGCCGGAGCCGGCGAACTCCGGCTCGTCGGCGAGGCGTTTGATCGCGTCCGCCGGGACGACGACCTCCGGCTCGCCCGGGGGCGCGGCCAGCGACGCCCGAAGCCGGTCCCTCGCCGCGGCCAGGATCGATCGCACGTCGTCCGCGGAGGTCGTCGCCTCGCAGGAGCGCTGCACGGCCTCCAACTCGGGGAGCACGCGGTCCAGCGCCGTGGGCAGCGGCACGCCGCGAACCTGCACGCAGACGATCATCGGGTACTTCGTCCGCCCCTTGCCGTCGCTGGATGACCACATCCGCGCGATGACCGCGTCGTCCGCGGTCCGCCAGAGGAGGACGTGGCCGAAGCCGGGCAGCCGCTGGGACTCGTGCAGCTTGTCCCACGCGCCCGAGTCAACGGAGGCGCCGATCCCCTCGAGGTAGAGGACGCGCTTGACGGCGACGAGCCGGGCCGTCTCCAGCCCGATGTCGTCGATGTGATCGTTCCAGCCGGGGTGCTTGCCGAACGCGGCGACATGGACGGCCGGCCCGGCGTCCGAAACGGCGGGCGACCCCGTGCCGAAGAGTCGTTGCAGGAAGCCTCTGATAGGTCCGCCTCCTCAGGACCGGCCGCCCGGACGGGCGGCCGGGGTCATTCGGGCCACTTGTCCAGGTCCGGGACAGCCCGGCTGAACTCCAGTTGCACCCAGAGCACGCGCTTCACGCCGCCGTCGCCGGGGAAATCCATCTTCGCCTCCCAGACCTTGTTGCCGCTCTCCTTCACCGGCGTGGCGCCGAGCTCGTGGAGCATCCGCAGCGCCGCCCACGGGCCGGCGAACTCACGCGTCGCCCCCGGCGTGTCGCGCTGGGCATCGGTGAAGAAGCAGAACCGCACCGACTCGCCGGGGAAACTCACCGAGACCGACCCGCCCGCCTCGCCGCGGCCGAGCCGCAGCGCGGGCGTGCACGGCGCGGCGCCCTGGACGACGCTGAAGGACTGGAAGTCGTACTCCAGCGGGCGCTCCCCGTCGCCGGGGGCACGCCCACCCAGGACGCTGATGCGGCATTGCAGCGTCCGGGCGTCGCCCTCCGGCAGCGCATCGAGCACCGCGTTGGCACGCTCGAGCCATTGCCGGTCGTCGCCGGTCAGCAGCCCCTGGCCGCCGAGCCGCTCGAGGGCCGTCTTGAACTCCGCGTTCTTGGAGAGGGCCGAGGGCGCCCCGGCGCCGGCGGCGCCCCGCATCAGGATCGTCTTGACGCTCGCCCGGGCCGCCGCGACGCTCTCGGGGGCCATGAACCGGTCGTCCACGAGCCGGGCCAGCGGGAACGCCGCCTCCGAACGGAGCCGCTCGTACGCCCGCTTGGACTCCTGCTCCGCCGCGGCGGTCAGCGCCTTGACGGACTGCAGGCAGAGCTGGCCCCAGAACTCCGCCGCGAAGTTCCCGCCGCCGGTCGTGCCGGAGACGACGTAGTTCTCGTCGAACGTCCCGGCCTGCGCCGCCTGCAGGAGCCTGGTCCGCCCGTCGGTCGCCAGGTCCAGCACCGCCACGCCGCTCCAGCTCGCGAGCACGCGGTCGCACGTCTTGCCGAAGTCCTGGTTGATCATGTTGAGCGTGCTCTGCGCCCGCTCGCGGATCGCCGCGACGTCCTCGCCGGGAAGCACCGTCTCGGTGAGCCTCGCGGCGGTGAGCATCGCCTCAGCGACGGCCTTCAGCGGCGTGTTGTACGCGAAGCCCTGCGGGGCCGCCTTCAGCTCCGCCGCGATCTTCGACCACTCCGTCTCGGTGATCTCCAGTTCCTCGAGGTGCCCCTCGCGCCAGTACGCGACGAACCGGCTCCGGTACTCGCTGGCCGCCTGCTGGATCCGCCGGAACTGGTCGCGCATCTGCGGGTTGTCCAGCACGGGCGGCTCGCCGGGACGCTCGGCCGCGGCCGCGCCGGCGCGGACGACGTCCAGCAGCAGCGCCGCCGCGCCCGCGGGGCTGAACCGCGGCTCGAACTCCGTCCTGCCGTCGCGGGCGGCGCGGGTGAGCGGGATCATCGGGCGGGGCATCGAGAGCTTGTTCGCCCTCGCGTACACCGCCACTTCTTCGCCGAAACGGTCCGCGCTGTCGGGCGCGACCGCGATCAGGCGCAGCAGCAGCGCCTTCTGCCAGCGCCGGGCGGCGACGTCGAGCCCGAACTGGCACAGGCCCCGGGCCTCCTCCATCCGCTGGGCAAGCGGGTTCCCAGGAGCGCCGGCCGCGCCGCCGGCGAGTTTCGCGCTCACCTGCACCCTCGCGCCGTCGATCGCGCCGGCGACCTCCTCGAACCGCGGCCCGAAGCCCCCCAGGGCCAGCGATTGCGCCCCGCCCTCGCCGAGTTGCTCGTTCACGGCCGAGTACGCGGCGAAACGGGCCTTGTACGCGGGCTCCCCGGCGGCGGTCCTGCCCACCAGCAGCGCGTCGAGCTCCGCCATCTGGGCGCGGACCTCAGCGACCTTCTCGCCGTCGGCCTTCACCTTCGCAAGGTTCTCCTCGATCCGGTCCCGCAGGTCGCGAAGCGGCCGCAGGGCGACGGTCCGCTCCGACTCGCGCTCCCCCTCCGCCGGCTTCACCGGCTCGAGCTCCCGCAGCAGCAGCGCATGGGCCACCTCGGCGCTGGCGCGGAACTTCTCAAGGTCCTCCCGGTACGCCTGCAGCAGCGAGCGCTCCCCGAGCGCCTCGAAGCCGGCATCGACCCGTGCCGCGGCCTCGCTGAGCGCGGCGAAGCGCGGGCCCCATTCCTCCAGCGCCGCGTCGTAGTTCCGCGCTGCGCCGTGCCGGGCCGCGATCCGCAGCAGTTCTGCCTCCGCATCGCGGAACTCCACCAGCGCATCCCGCAGCGCCAGCACCCGCGCCAGCGGACCGGACCCGGGGCGCTCCGGATTCCACGTGCCCGTGAACGCGCCGACCCCGGCCTGCACCCACTCCAGCAGCGGCCCAGACGCCGGCGGCGGCAGGCCCGCGCCGGCGTCGGAGTAGAGCCAGCGCACCACCCGCTCGAGGGACTCGGCGTCCTCCTTGCTGTAGGGGGCGGAGGCGTCGCGGCTCATCACCGCGTAGGCCAGCAGCGGCGTGACGGAGACGCCCCCCTCGGGCGCCTTGCCCGTGACGCGGGCGACCTCCAGGCGGAGCAGCTGGGCCAGCGCCTCGGTCGCCTGCGCCGTCCACGGCTGGCCCTTGGTGGTCTCGATGCGGATCCGCTCCGCCGCGGCGTCCACCAGCGGGCGCACGACGCTCGCCTCGACCAGCACCCGCGCCGCCTCGCGCCGCTCCGACTCGGCGAGGTTCAGCCCCGCGTCGCCCGTGACCAGCGCCACCGGCAGGAAGACCCACGGCACCGGCACCTCGGCGATCGCGCCCTCGCGGAGCTGCTCGGGGAACCGCGCCAGCCGCCGCCGCTCCGCCGGGATGCGCTCGAACTCGTCGAAGCCGGTCGTCACGCCGCCGTCGTAACTGAAGACCTCCGAGTTGGCCCCCTGCGGGGAGACGACCGGCCAGAGGTAGGCCGCGCCGTCGTCGTCGATGATGTTGGGCACGCCGCCCCGCACGTACAGCGCGCCGGCCTGCTCCCAGAACTCCTTGGGCGCGACGATGTCGCGGTCGAGCCCGCGGGAGCCGAAGTAGGTGAACGCCGCGAGCGCGATCGCCCCGATGCCCGCCGCCCCGGCGAGCACCGCCCGGCGCTGCCGCTGCTGCGCCCTGGTGTTGACCGCGCGGGTGACCAGGCCCTTCTCGCGGAAGATCTTGTCGATGAACAGGTCGCGGAGGAAGTACGCCCGGTCCCGCTCCCACACGCGCCCCTCGGGGAGGGCATCGACGGGCATCCCCAGCGCCTCGGCGAGGTCGGCGTCCAGCGCCGAGCCCTCGCGCATCGAACTGGTGAAGTAGATCCCGCGGAGGAACAGCGGCTTGGCCGACCAGACGCCGGCCACGAAGATCATCTCCAGGTACCGGCGCAGGCGCGGCGCGATCTTCATGAGCGCCTCGGGGAACGCGAACAGCGCGTCCACCTGATCCGTCCGCCGCGCCGAGGGGTCCTCGGTGTGCACCGGGTCCAGCAGCAGCCCCAGCCGCCGGCGGACCAGCCGCTTCTGCACCGACGCCAGGTGCTGCTCGATCAGTTCGGCGTTGAACGGCTCGTCCAGCGGCGCGGGGTTCGACCACCCCAGGATCTGGTGCTGCAGCTGCGGGTCCTTCATGTCGTCGAAGAACTCGCGGAAGCCGTTGATGAGGTCGCACTTGGTGATCACGACGAACACCGGGAAGCGCACCCCCAGCGCCCGCTGGATCTGGTCCAGCTGCTGCGCGATCTTCCCGCCCTTGCGCTCGATCGCGTCGGCCGTGTCCTTGATAAGGCTCTCGGCCGGGATCACCAGCAGCATCCCGTTGATCGGGCAGTTGGGCCGGGTCTTGCGGAGCAGCTTGAGGAACTCCTGCCACTCGTTCGTGGTCCCCGGCTCGACCTCCTCGAACATCAGCCGCCCGGCCGTGTCCAGGATGACCGCGTGGTTGGTGAACCACCAGTTCATGTTGATCGTGCCGCCCACGCCCTGGAGCTGGTCCTGCAGCCCCGGCGGGAAGCCGACGTTGCAGTGGCGCACCGCCTCGGTCTTCCCCGAGCCGGGCTCGCCGACGAGCAGGTACCACGGGAGGCTGTAGAGGTTCTTCCCCGCGGCCCGGAACTTCTCGACGCCGTTCTCGAAGTTCCTCCGCAGGTCGTCGAGCCTCGCCCGCCGGGCCGGGTCGCTGATCCCCTGCGGCGCCGCCGCGGAGTTGCTCGTCAGCGCCTGCGCCATCGGCGCCGCCTTGCGCTTGGCCAGCAGCTTGAGCACCTGCCGGTACAGGGCCAGCAGCAGCGCCACCAGCGCCAGCCCGGCGATCACCACCGCGATCGCCGTCGGGTTCCACTTCAGCAGCGCCAGCGCCCCCACGAAGCCGCCCCCGCCGATCGCGGCGGCGGCGATCTTGACGGGGTTCGACAGGTTCTGGATCGAGGTCAGCAGCTGGTTCATCGTCCTCCCTCCCGTCCGGCGGCGACCTCGGACGCGGTCGCGCCGTCGAGCCGGATGATCGCATCAAGCTCGCGTCGCAGGTCGCGCCGGGTCTGGATGTACAGCGTCACGTTGGCGGCGAACATCACCAGGATCAGCCCCACCATCGCGATCCCCACCCCCACCAGCTTCGTCCCCGGAGGCACCACCAGGTCGGCCGTGTTCACGTGCTCGTACGCCTCCGGCGTCACCTTCGACGACTGGTCGGAATCCATCATCCCGCGGATCCGCGGCGCGATCTCCATCATCTTCTTCCGCAGGTACTCCGGCTGGCCCGTGTACCACCCCGTGAAGCCCAGCCCGATGCACGTGTAGTAGATCGCCAGCCGCTCGGCCGCCGCGTCGCCGGGCTCCTTCAGCTCCTCGTCGAGCAGGTCGAAGAACTTCTCGTCCCCGGCCAGCTCGTTCCGCTCGTGCGCCAGCTCGCGCCACTCGCGCCCCAGCGCCCCGCCGCACTCCTTGACCATGAAGTCCACGAAGAACAGCAGCGGCAGCTCGACCTTCTCGTACTGCAGCGCCAGCGCCCGATCCGCGCCGGCCCGCGACCGCAGGTCGGCCAGGATCTGGCTCACCTCCGTCCGCACCTGCGACGGCTCGGCCCGGACCCCTTTCCGCGCCGAGCGGTTCAGGCGGCAGATGTATTGAAAGAGCGGCTCGCACAGCTCCAGGAGATTCATAACTCGCCTCTCTCGCGGCCCCGCGCCGGGCCCGTCGGCCCGCGCCGGTCACTCCGCGACCGTCATGTACATCGTCAGGCTGAAGTCCGACGACTCCGCGTCCGGCCACCGGGCCGCCAGCTCCTTCTCTTCCCTGATCCGTTCCCACATCCTCGCGCTCTCCGACCGCATCAGCCGGAAGTACGTCAGCCCCGTCTGCGACGGCAGCTCCAGCGGCGGCGTCCGCTCCAGCTCCAGCTTCACCCCGAAGATGTTCCTGGTGACCATGCTCCGGGCCATGAGCTTGAACTCGTCGGCGTTCTCCACCAGCTTCGCGACCGCCCGCGGGTCTTCGCGCGACTTGACGCCCAGGAAGAACTCCGTCGCCTGCGACAGGTGCTCGTCCGTGAGCGTCGCCACCATGATGCCCCCCTCCTTCGTGAACGGCAGCGACATGAACCTGGCCGCCACCGACCCCCGCAGCAGCCCCCGGATCTTCATCGACAGCTCGCCCAGCGAGACCGCCGGGTTGTCGTGGTCGTACCTCGCCACCTCGAACTGGTCGCGGTCCGGGTGCAGCGCCGCCAGCTCCCCGAGCAGCTCCCGCAGCTCCAGGTAGATCTCGAACGGCGTCACGCCCGGCGCCGCCACCAGGCTCGGCAGGCGCCCGCTGAAGCGGTTGAGCGTCCTGAGGCGCAGCATCTGCTCGAACTGCACCCCCCGCATCATGTCCACGCTGAAGCCCCCGCGGGTCAGCTGGATCACCAGCTCCTTGCGGCTGGCCTCCACCTGGTTCGCCAGGTCCCGCATCTGCTCACGCAGCGTCGGCGACCCCGCCAGGACCAGGCACGGCGGCACGAACTGCGGGTCCTGCCGCGGCAGCCCCACGTCCTGCCCCGTCCCGTGCGCGATCCGCAGCAGCGGCAGCGTCTCCATGTCCGTCCGGTCGTCCGAGTCGAGCATGAGCCGCGCGTTGATCCGCCGCACGAGCACCGGCTGGACGTTCTCCCCGGTGTTCTCGTCCGCCCGCTGCGTCTCCGCCACGCGGTACAGCCGCTTGACCCGGTGGTCCCCCTCCGCCCCCAGCTCGATCGAGTTCCCGCGGCTCGGGTACCACACCGGCACCCCCAGGCTCACCGTGAACCCCTGGCTGCCGGACTCGAACGCCTTCTTGATGTCCAGCGCCGGCAGGTCCGCGTTGTCCGGGAAGTTCACCTCCAGCCCGCTGGGCATGATCACCCGCAGCCGGTCGAACCGGACGAGCATGTTCTCCAGCGCGTCCCCCGAGAGCCGCGCCTCCACCAGCCCGTAGGGGTACGCCCACGCCAGCCGCCGCTCCGACGCCAGCGCCTCCATCACCCCGCGCTGCATCGTCTGCAGGTGGTGCGGCTGCAGGAAAAGGCCCTCGTGCCAGTGGACGTGTCCGTTCAGTGCCATGCGATCGCTCACTCCCTCCGCCGGGCCGCCGGCTTACCGCCCGGTCCCCTTCATCAGCGACTCGGCGAACGTCGAGATCGCCTGCAGGAACTCCGCCTCGATCGTCGCCGCGTCCATCGGCCCGGCCAGCTCCACGTACTTGCGCCAGCACTTGACCTCGTTGCTCACCAGCAGCCCGCCCGGCGCCATCTTCGCCAGCGCCTCGATCGCCGCCGGCGAGAACCGGTCCGAATGCCGCTGCGCGAACGCCCGCCCCGCCTGGCTCACCGCCGAGATCAGCGCCGCCGTCAACTTCCGGAGCTGCTCCAGTTCCTGCTTCACCTGCGCCTTGCCGATCTCCGGATCCCCCGCCGCGTACCGGCCCATCGTCCGCGGCAGCGGCGCCGGCCGCCGGATCGTCGCCTTCGGCGACAGCATCCGCCAGGTGTTCCACACCACCTGGTCCAGGCTCCCCAGCACCTCCCCCATCAGCGCCGCCAGTTCCGCCACCCGCTCCGCATCCGCCCGCTGCTGCCCCGAGAGCTGCAGGCGCGACCCCACCTCGTCCAGCACGGCCTCGCTGACCTCCGCCCCCCCGCCCGCCGCGGGCGCCAGCCCGGCCCGGGACAGCGCGGAGACCACAGCCTGCCGCTCCTGCTCCGGGAGCGCCCTGCTCACCTCGATGAGCCGGTTCACCAGGAAGCTGGCGTCCTTCAGTTCCTTCATATCCGTCGCGGACTGCGTGGGCGCCGCCCCGGCCTGCCCGTCAGCGGACGCCGAGTCCGCCAGCCGCACGTTCGCGTCCCACGAGGGGAAGCGATCCCGCAGCATCTCCAGAAACTCCCGCCGCTGTTCGGGGATGATCGTCGCCAGGGCCCGCTCGACCTCCTCGGCCAGCTGCTCCTGCCGCGTGTCCTCGTCGTCGTCGGCGAAGTCCATCTGGACCAGCCGGAGCCGGTTCGCCGTCGCTGCGACTTTCTTGGCCAGTTCGCTGTTCTGATCGCTCACGTCCAGCACCCTTGCGCACCACCGCACCCCCTTCACCCCCGCGACGCGCCGGTGCCGACGCGCATTATAGGGCATTCACCGTATCGCCCGGGGGCCGAGTCATGCCACTTATCGGCGATCTGTCCCGTCGTTCTCGGGCGTCATGCCCGAACGGATCGCGCCGCCTGGGCCATCAGCGCGGACCGTAGCGACGCCCCCGCTCCCGCACCCGCCCCCTTCCGGCGCCCTCCCTCCAGATCGGCCTCTCCCCTCTCGATGCTGGAAAAGCAGCGGACCCCATTGTTCCCCGCGCCGCCCCGATTGGAGGTGTCCATGAAGCGTCGAACCGTCGCCCTGCTCGCCCTCACGCCGCTTGCGCTCGTCGCCGCGGGCTGCGCCTCGACCGCCACCGATGATTCCACCGCCGTGGCCCCCACGGCCGCGGTCCGCCCCTCCACCTCCCTCGCCGCCGGCGACAACGCCGGACATGCTCTCTTCGCCAGCCCCGTCGCCATCGGCCCCATGAACAGCCCCAACGCGGCTGTCTACGCCACCGTCCCCGTCCGCTGACCCCGCAGGAGCGGGGGCGGCGGGGTCATGCTACCGCCCCAGCACGTACCCCGACGGGTCCGCGGCACGCAGCGCGACGACATTGAACCGCTCCGGCCCCATCGCGCCGTCGGCGCTGAATGCCAGACGGATCCCGACATCCGCGAATCCCGTGAACCAGTCGTCCGGATTCGGCCGGTACGCCGAATCCAGCGCCAGATTCGGCGGCGACATCGACGACCCGCCGATGATCCCGACCTTGTCCGCGTGGCGGTCCGCGAGCGACTCGAACTCCAGCGCGTCCTCGACGCCCTGGGCCTCCAGCGCCGCGGCATCCTCGAAGACGTACTCCGCGACGTTCCCGATCAGGTGGCTGAACCTCCGCTGCCCCCCGGCCCCATCCGCGGCGGGCGCGAACCAGAGCCGCCCATCGTCGTGCGGGTGCGCCACCGCCTCGGCCTCCCGGGGCACCGCCTCCGTCAGCCCGAGAACCGACAGCCCGAAGCTCGCATCATCCGGCCACAGGAACCGCTGCGAGCCGTTGGTGTTCGACCGCACCATCTCCTCGCGGACGCTCCGGACGTGGTCACGCTGACGCGCCCACGTCGCGTCGCGCAGATTCCACCCTTGAAGGTCGCCAATGCCCCCATCCTGCGCCAGCGCGGCCCGCCACTCCGCCTCCGTCGGCAGCCGGCACCCCGCCAGCCTCGCCGCGAACATGGCGGCGCCGATCGGCACCTGCTGCATGGGCATCTCCAGCGACGGCGCCCCCTGCTCGGGGCTGATCTGGTTGTACGCGGAGTTCGGCGCGGTGTCGTTGCTGCGCGCCAGCCCCTCGGGTCGCAGCCCGTCGGCGTACGTCGGCCGCATCGGCGACACCAGCGGGTGGTTCTGCGTCCAGAACCTCGCGGCCGAGAGCCCCGCCCGGTCCGCCTCCCACACGCACGGCGCCCGCCGCCCATCCTCCGCCCGCAACAGTTCCGCCATCTCTTCCCAGCGCTGCGCCGCGCTGATGATCCCGACGAACTGCCCGAGGCTCAACTCGTTGGCCAGCAGGTACACCCCGGTCCCCTCGCCCGTCGGGACGCGCACGAACCTCAGCTCCAGCCTCCCCGTCCCGCGCCCACCGGCGCCGCGAACCCCCTCGCGCGAGTACACCACCTCCGCCCCGTCCCCCAGCACCTGCACCTGCCACCCCGGCCCCGTCGCCCCCGGCCCGAGCTTGGAGAAGTCCGTCGGCGGCCGCTCCCGCGGCGCTCCTGCCGCGCCCAGCGCCGCCACCAGCCGGTCCACCACCCCGCGAGCAGCATCGCTCGCGGCGAGCGCATCGCCCGCCTCCGCCCTCGCCCGCGTGATGAACTCGCCGACCAGTTCTTGCGCTCGCGCCTCTTCGAGGCCCTCCTGCGCCAACTCGCGCCGCAGCGCGCGCAGCATCACGTTGAACTTCAGCCCCTGGTCCGTCAGCCGCTCCGGCGAGAGCCCGAAGTCGCCCATCAGCGCCAGCGCCGACTCCATCTCCTCCGGCGTCGTCAGGCCCACCGCGGCCCGCTGGAACCGTGCCAGCGATTCGGAGGCGAACTCGGCCTCCAGCGCGGTCCGGCGCTGGTCATCCCGCAGCGCCCCCACGACACGCCCCAGCGACTCGCGCAGCGCCCGCTCCTGCTCGAGTTCCGCCAGCCCCCGCGGCCAGCCGAGGCCCCCCAGCCGCCGCCAGGCCGCCAGCGCCCGCTCGGGCACATCCGCCCGCGCCTCCCGCACCATCTCCGCCAGCCCGCCCCGGTCCTCGCTCGCCGCGATCGCCCGCAACTGCGCCCCACGTTCCAGCAGCGGCGCCATCGCCTCCCTCACCCCGCGCGGCGCATCCGCCAGCGCGGACTCGAGCCGCGCCAGCACCTCTCCCGCCGCATCCGATTCACCCGCCGGCTCCTGCAGGCCGTATCCCAGGTCCAGCAGCCGCTGAAGCGACGATGCATCCGCCGCCAGCGCCAGCAACTCGGCCCGGACGACCCGGTACCGCTCCGCCGCCGCGACGCCCGCCGACTCCAGCGACGCCCCCGGCGCCAGCGACGCCAGCGTCTCCGCGAGCACCTTCTCCCGCTGCTCCGCCACCGCCGCACCGATCGCGCCGATCCACGCCCCACCGCCGACCTCCGACGGCAGCTCCGCCGGCTCCACCGCCGTGTCGAGCGCCACGATCGATTCCTCGAGTTCCCGCGCCCGCCGCCGCAGCGTCGCCGTGTCGCCGCCGCCGGGGGCGGCCGCCACCTCCGCGATCAGCGCATCACGCCGCACCCGCCACGCCTCGTTGAGCGCCGCCGACGCCGTGACGCTCTGCCGCTCCCGAAGCCTCGCCTGCGCATCCGCGAAGCCCTGGATGTCGTCCGTCCGCATGTCCGTCAGGCGGCGCTCCAGCCTCACCTTCAGATCCGCCGCCTCACGGATCACCCGCGGCGTCTCCGTCTCGATCGCGGCGCGGTTCGACACGCTCCAGCGCAGCTCCTTCAGCGCTTTCACCCGTTCCGCCAGTTCCTCCAACTCGCGTGCCCGCTGCTTGTCCTCCTCCTCCGGCTCGCGGTTCTTCGACGCGAGGTACTCGCTGATCTGCACCGCCACCTCGCGGGCCTGGGCCAGTTCCAGCGGCTCGTCAACCCACCCGCGCCGCGGGTCCGCCTCGCGCGACAGCGCGCGGTGGCTCGGCGCGTGGAAGAGCCACTCCTTGAACATCGCCGCATCCGGCTTGCGCCCATCCAGGTCGCGGTGCAGGTCGCTCCTGGCCCAGAACTCCTCGGCGTCGATCGTCTCCCACTCCCCGACCGCGAACTCCTCCAGGTCCTCCGCAAGGTCCGCCACCTCGGCCACCCTCGCGGCCAGCGCCCTGATCACCTCGATCCCGGCCTTCCCGGACGCGTCCGCCGATGCTCCCCCGGCCGCGTGCTCCTTCGCCCACTCCATGAACTTCGCCAGCACCTGGTCCCCGGTCTTCGCCAGCTCCGGCTCCGCCCCCTCCACCTCCGCCCAGTCCGACTGGATCGCCGACACGACCGGGGCCGCCTCGATCAGCCTCTCGAGGCCCACCGACAGCACCGAACGCGGGCTCGGCGCCGCCCCGGCGATCAGCGCATCAAGCGCGCGCCTGCCCTCGTCCCACCCACGCTCCCCGAACGCCGCGGAGGCCGACTTCATCGCCGCCAGCGCGGGCCACTTCCCCTCCGCCAGCCCCTCTTCCACAGCGCGGATCACCTCCGCCGCCGCGGCCGTGTCGCGCACCGCCGCGTCGGTCTTCGCCGCCTCCGGCGCATCCTCCTTCGACGACTGCGACCCGAGCCGGAAATCCTCGAGGCCGGCGAACTGCTTCGGGTGCAGCTTCACCCCCGCCTTCTTCGCCGCGTCGATGCGCTTGACCAGCGCGTCGATGTGCGCATCCCGCGACAGCACCTCCCGCACGGCGGGGTCCTCGATGTCCTCCGCGAACGTCGCGAACCAGTCCCAGCACGCCCGGCAGACGTACTGCCACGTCTCCAGGCTGAACCCCGGATCGACCACCGGCCCCGGCTCCGGGCCAGATGGATCCGCCGGCGCAGGTCCCTTCAGCAGCACCGCCGCCACCGCGCCCACCACGACCACCCCCGCCGCCGCCGAGGCGATCAGCACCGTCTTGTTCGCGCTCCCGGCGCGGATCTGCCCGAGCGCCTCGATCTCCTCCGCCGCGGCCTCCAACGTCATCGGCGGCGTCCGCCGCTCCGGCTCCAGCAGCGCCGAGCACAACTCCCGCCACCGGTCGCCCGCCTTCCCCAGCGCCGACCACTGCGGCGAGGGCGGCAGCGGCAGCACCGTCCCCTCCCGCAGCGGCTGGTTGAACACCGCCAGGTACATCGCCCGCCCCAGCGCGCGCAGATCCTCCGCAGCGTCCCGCTCCGCGTCCACCAGCGCCGGCGCCAGCGGGTCCGCCAGGGCGACCCGCGCCGACTCCAGCCCCCCCGTGAACGACACCAGGATGTTCGACGGCTTGAGATTCCCGTGCGGCCGTCCGCACGCCCGCCGGATCTCCGCCAGCCCCGCGGCGACGCCGCTCATCAGCCGGTGCAGCGCGCGGGCGTCCATCCTCACCCGCCCGAGGCTCAGCCGCTCCAGCGAGCCGTTCTCGAACAGGTCGGTGACGTAGTACGCCCCGTACGGCGTCTCGCCGATCTCGTGCACCGGCGCCCAGTGCGAGCCCCCGTCGCCCGTTCCGCCTGAGGCCGCGGCCTGCCGCTGCACCTCGGCCGCGGCGACGAAGTGCGCCACCGCCTCCTTCGCCTGCGACTCGCCGATGATCTCCGCCACCGGCTCGCACGTGCGGATCGCGACCGTCGGCCCGCCGGTCCCCCCCGCCGGGCGCGCGGAGAAGACCGAACCGAGCCCGCCGCGGAACAGCTCCTGGACCGTCTCGTAGTTTCCGAACTGTCTCATCCGTGTCCCATCCGCAGCCGCCCGCCCGCCGCGTCCGCCCGCGTCCTGCCGGCCGTCACTTCTTCTCGGGCACGATCGGCGTCTTGATGAAGACCGAGCTCCGCTGCAGCTCGACCTCGATCACGTCGCCGCGCCACCGGTTCCGGTCCAGCGGCAGCTCGCGCCGGCGCGCATCCGCGCTCCCCGGCTTGGACTCGAACGCCCCAGGCAGGTCCGCCAGCACGAACAGGTGCGTCGCGTTCTGCCACCGATCCCAGATCGGATCGTCCTTCTTCAGCACCTGCTCCGTCGGCCGGCCGGGGCCGAACTGCATCACGTACGCGTACTTGCTCTCGGCGTCCGCACGCAGCGGGTCGTTGGGCCGCCAGTACTCGCCCATGTCCTTCTCGTTCCACTGCCGCAGCGCGCTCTCGTTGACCCCCACCAGGTTCACCGTCACCGCCGGCGCGCCCCCCGGCATGTTCGCCAGCGCGGGGTCCATCGACACCCGCAGGTCGTACCTGCCCATCCGCGCCCCGCCGCACCCGCCGGACACCAGCGCAAAGGCCAGCACCGCCGCCGCCACCAGTCCCATCGTCATCGATCGCATGCCACGCTCCTTCGATCCCATCTGAATCGTTCGCTTGCACCAACGCCCCCCGCCTCACCGCCCCGCCCTCGCCCCCTTCACCGCCCCGTCCAGCCCCGTGAGGTACTTCCGCACCACCGAGTGGATCTCGCGGTTGAACTTCCAGTCGATCACGATCAGGCTCCGCGACCGCCGCAGCAGCCGGTCCAGGTCCGCCGCCGCACGATCGAAGACCACGTGCAGCCCCTCCGGCCTCGCGTCCCCGTAGTCGGCGCACGTGCTGTCCGGCCCCATCCCGGGGAACATCCGGACGATCATCGCCAGCGTCTCCCACCACAGCTCCGGCGGGATCAGGTCGAGCGCCTCCCCCGGCTCGATCGGCTCGCTCGTCAGCCGCTGCGGCCCCAGCGCCAGGATCCACCTCGGATCGCGCTCGAAGAGCGTCCGGATCCGCGCCTCCAGCGGCACATCGGCGCCCGCGTCCGCCGCGGCCTGCCGCGCCAGGCTCAGCACCTCGTCCAGCGCCACCGCCAGCGCCGTCCCCGGCCCGCTCACCAGCGTCCGCACCGCCAGCACCCCCAGCGAGTACAGGTCGAACGGCGTGCTCAGCAGCGGGATCACCTCGAACGGCGCCTCCGGAAGCGGCACCCCCGCCGCCTCCTTCAGCGCCGCCGCCTCCGCCGGCGTGCACCGCCGCGGCAGCGTCCGCATCCGCCACTCCCCCGCCGCCATCGCCTCCTTCGACTCCAGCGTCGCGTACAGGTCCAGCGGCTCTCCCCCCACGTTCAGCCGCACCCACACCAGGTCGCTCCGGCCCAGTTCCAGCCGCTCCGCGGTCGTCAGCGTCCCTTCGAGCACCACGTCCTCCCCCCGCTCGCTGAGCACCTCGCGGATCCGCACCGACGCCCGACCCCTCGTCGCCCCGCTGTGGACCGCGGGCCGGTAGATCGACATCGCCCCGGACTCGGCCGGCAGGTAGTACTCTGCGTCCCCCGCCCCCACCGGCAGCGCCACCGCGCTGCCCGGCCTCACGAGCGTCACCCGCGCCGTCCACAGGAATGGCAGCCCCGGCGCCCACTCCCCAAGCCGGACGCGGAAACTCTCCGGATCCAGGTTCAGCAGCGGCCGCCGCGTCGCCTCGACCGCCCCTCGCACTGCGGCGACGACATCCGCCAGCACCCGCAGCTTCAGGTGGAACGCCTCCACCAGCCGCCCCCACTTCCCGTGCCGCCCGAGGAAGACGCCCAGGTCGTCGCCCCCCGTCCCCGGCGCGGGCGACCCGGTGCTCCGCTGCGTCAGTTCAAGGTCCAGCGTCGTCCGCCCGTGCGGCACCCCCGGCCACGCCGCCCCCCCCAGGACGTCGATGAACGCCTCCAGCCCCGTCGTCGCGCACGCCCGCACCAGCACGTACCCCCCCTCCACGTTCAGCGGGACCAGCCCCTCCGCCCCCTCCGTCAGCGTCTCGATCGGCCGCGTCGTGCCGGACGTCGGCGCCCCCGGCGTCACCGGAACGAACGGCCCCTCCGCCCCCAGTTCCGGCAGGTACAGGTAGCGGTGCAACGACGTCGAATACCGCGGCAGCCCCGCCTTCTCCAGCACCCCATCGTCCTCGCACAACCGCCACTGATCCCCGGACTCGCGGTCCCGCGGATGCACCGCGCCCCCGTGCTCCGCATCCAGCAGGATCGGCAGCGGCCGCGAGGCCCCCTGCTCTCCGGACTCCACTCCCTCCCACCCCGTCCGGACCAGCAGCGGCCGCCCCCCGCGGTCCATCCGCTCGAACGCCCGCACCTGCGCCCGCCAGCGTTCATCGACCTTCGCGTTGGTCAGCGCCTCGCGGTACGCGGCGGGCGTCTCCGCCAGCCCGGCGACGCTCTGCACCCACACCTCCACCCACTCCCGCACCTGCCCCGCCGCATCCGCCAGGCACCCCAGGTACACGCGGCTCTCGATCTGGTCGCGCAGCAGCACCAGCCGGCCCGCGTCCCCCGCTGCTCCGGCCCCCTCCTCTCGGGCGCGCACCAAGACGCACACCCGCAGCGGCGCACCAGCCTGCGCCGCGCTGATCGGCGCCGCGACAAACCCCTCAGGCGCCCGCCCGGGGACGTATTTCAAGTCGGCAACTCCCATCGGCGGCTCACTCCCGATCGCGGCGGCGACCCGCGACAGACCATGGCCCGACGAACATCGGTCCACGCCGCGGTCGCCAGTCTAGTCCCCCCCTCCATCGTGTCAAAGACCTCTCACACCGGGCGCCACGGCAGGCCGCTCCGGGCCGGCCGTGCCCCCGCTCGCCAGTCTCAGATCTCCAATCCCAGATGTCCGGTCGCTTCTCTTCTCATGACTCTCCCGTTTCCCTCTCCCAGCGCTCACGCGATCCCCGCCCCCGCGTACCCGCCGGGGGCGTTCGCCTCCGCCACCAGCCGCGCATATTTGCGCAGATATTGCACCACCGCCAGCACGAACGTCGCGTGGCTCCACGTCAGCGGGCTGACGCTGATCGCGTCCCCGGTGTACGGGTGGAACTGCTCCGCCAGCACCCCCGACGGCCGCGCCCGCCTCACCGCCCACTGCATCAACTCCATCGCCGGCGCCAGCTCGTCGATCGTCGTCGCCCGCGCGATCGCGTACTGCGCCTGCCACAGCGTGCAGATGACCCACGGGTTCCCCGGCACCATCTCGGTGTTGTCCCGCTCCACCTGGTGGTAGTAGTCCCGCTCGTACCGGGCGAACCCCCCCACCTCCGTCTTCACCCACAGCCGCTCCCGCAGCGCCTTCATCTCCCCCGCCACCAGCGGGTCCGCCGGATCGAACGCGCCGAAGTAGAAGACCGCGAAGTTCGCCGAGTCGTGCGTCATGTCCAGCCGGTAGCCCCCCTCCCCCCCGGCCTCGGCCCCGTCCTCCAGCGGCGTGGCCATCCGCGCGAACCGCTTCAACTCCGGGTGCCACAGGTGCTTCACCAGCGCGGCCCGCATCCGCTCGGCCGCCTCGCGGCACGCCTCCGCCCGATCCGTGTCCCCGAAGTCCGACATGAACTTCGACGCCGCGATCAGCGCCCCGATCGTCGTCCCCACCGTGAACGTGTGCACCCCCCGCCGCTCCTCCCACAGGTCCCAGCTCGGCTTGGGCAGCCCGTTGTGGTCCCGGTGCTCCAGCATCCAGCTCGCCGTCTGCACCACCAGCGGCTGGTACAGCGGCTTGATGAACTCCACGTCCCGGAACGCCTCGAAGTGCTCCCGCAGCGCCCACACCACCAGCGCCGTCTCGTCCTGCTGGACCGGCAGCACCTGCTTGCCGTCCAGCAGCCACGGGTGCCAGCTCGAGGCCAGGTGCCCCGCCGGCGTGTACTTGTGCATGAAGAACCCGTTGCGGTGCACCACCCGTGCGCAGTACCGGAAGAAGTTCCGCGACAGCTCGCTCTGCCCCGTCGTGATCAGCGCGTGCGCCACCAGCGCCCCGTCCCGCGGCCAGCAGTACGAGTAGTGGTCCCCCGCGAAGTGCGCCACGTCGCTGTCGTTGGCCGCGATGATCGCGCCGCGGTTGTCCACCTGCGTCCGCACGATCAGCTGGCTCTGCACGAAAAGATCGCGCACCTCCCGCGGCAGGGGCGAGGTGTCCACGTTCTCCTTCAGCGCCCACAGCCGCCAGTACGACTCGGTCCGCGACATCATCCGCTCCGGGCCCTTGTCCCGGATCGTCCTGTTCCTCGCCCGGACCGCGTCGTACGAGTCCCCGCACGCCAGCCAGCACACCGCCGACGCCTCCCCCCCCGCCGGCACCGCCAGCGTGAAGCCGACCGTCGCGTCCACCGACCCCTGGCTGATCGTGTTCCGCCCCAGCACCCCGTCCTCGGCGTCGCGCCACGTCCCCTCCGCTCCCCCCATCCGCTTGGTCCCGATCGCCCACTGGTCCACCCCCGGCCTCCCCGCCGTCCACTTCGACCCCACCATCCCGTTGACCAGGAAGTACGAATCGTCCTTGTACAGCACCACCCCCCCGGACTCCGGGTCGTAGTCCGCCGTGTCCCCCACCGGCGTCTCCTTGATCGACAGATCGACGTGGAAGAACACCCGCACGTCCCGGTCCCGTCCCGCCAGGTCCCGAACCGTCATCTTCCGGAAGTAGACCGGCTCGTGGAAGTCCACCACGTCGTGGCAGACCACCTCCAGCCCCATCCCCGCGTGCCGCAGGCGGACATCCGTCACCAGGGTGTCGGCCTTGTACCGCAGGTCCCGCGTCCACCCCTCCCCCTCGATCCATTCGAAGCGGCCATCCGCCCACACCCCGAACCGCTGCACGTGCCCCCCGGTGTGGTTGTACCGCCCCACCAGCGGGTAGTAGATGTCCCGCACCCGGTACAGGTGGTCAAACGTGATCAGCAGGTCGCCATTACCGACAGGAATATCTCTTGGCATGCGGGAGCGCACCTTGGCGGGAACACGGCCTCCTTGCAGCCGCCGGCAAGGTTAGCCGCGGCGGCCCGCCCGGCGAGGATTCTTATCGGGCCTTGCAATCGTCCCCCACGACCACGCCCCCCGCCCCCTCCCGCGACCTACCCCTCCCCCGCCACCCCCGACTCCTCACCACTCCCCTGGGGTCGCCCCCCCAGCGCGTTGATCCGATCCTTCAGATCCCCGACGCAGGTGATCCGTAACCCGAAGTTCTCCCCCACCTTCACCGCCGCGCCCGTCGCGATCGGCTTGTTGTTCGCCCGCAGTTCCAGTTCCTCGTCGGCCTTCTTCGGCAGTTCGATAATCGCCCCGGGCTGCAGCGCCACCACCTCCGACAGCCGCATCTGCCGCTCCCCCAGCACCACGATCAGCGGAACATCCAGGCTCAGCACCCGCTGCAGATCGATACGCATACGGGGGGTTATCGGCCCGCCCTCCCGGCCGTCTTCTGTCCGCCGCCCCGTTTCCCCGCCAACGCCAGAAAAGAAGCCGGGCGGCCCGAGGCCGCCCGGCTCGAATCACAGGAGTAATGACCAGCCGCTCAGGCCCGGCGCCGACGAGCCGCCAGCAGCCCGGCCCCGCCCAGCAGCGCCATCGCGCCCGGCGCGGGAACCGTGTACGTGATCCGCAGCGTCCCGCTCATCACCACCTGATCGACGACGGTGTCGCCCCAGGTGTCGTACACCTCGATGTACAGCTGCCCCGTCGTCAGCGTGAACGGTCCCCCGAACGCCTGCGGGTGGTCGTGGAACGAGGCGGTCACCGGCCCGTGCGTGCCGGAGTAGCCCGTCGCGCCAACGATCGGCGTATCCCAATACGAGAGGAACTCCTCGCTGTCATTCAGCGAGATGATCAGTTCAGACATCCAACTCGGCGCCTGGGCAACGTACACCAGGTCCACGTACTCGGCGTTATCGATCGCCGTACCGACCGGCAGGTTGATGGTCAGCCGCGAGTTGTTGGGGCTCAGGAACGGGCCATCCGCCTGCCATCCGGCCAGATCGATCTCCAACACATCCGCCTGCGCAGCAGCACCTAGGGCGCAGATTGCGCCCACCCAAACAAACACCCTTCTCATTGAGACTCCTCTCTCCTAACCAAACGACGGCGGGCCACCAGGCACCGCCGCAGTGCGATACCTGCATGAATGTAGCCGGCACGGTCGCGCCCTGTCAATTCGCCGTCCGGGTTCGTTCCTCGCCCCCATCCGAATAGCCACGCCCCAGACCGCCGCCTGTTCCCGGAGAGGAAAAAAGAAGCCGGGCGGCTCGCCGCCGCCCGGCTCAGATCGCGCAAAACCAGAGAAGCCCGCTGCTCAGGCCCGGCGCCGACGAGCCGCCAGCAGCCCGGCCCCGCCCAGCAGCGCCATCGCGCCCGGCGCGGGAACCGTGTACGTGATCCGCAGCGTCCCGCCGAGAACCACTTCGTCCACGCCGGGGTCGTTGACGATGTCGTACAGCTCGATGTACAGCTGCCCCGTCGTCAGCGTGAACGGCCCGCCGACGGCGTCGGGGTTGTTGAACGAGCCGCTCACCGGCCCGAACGTGCCGGGGCTGTTCAGCGCACCGGGGATCTGCGTGTCCCAGTAGGAAATGAAGCCCACGCTGTCGTTCAGCGAGATAACCAGGTCGGACTGCCAGCTCTGGCCCTGGGCAACGTACACCAGGTCCACGTACTCGGCGTTGTCGATCGTCGCGCCCACCGGCAGGTTGATCGTCATGTGCGTGTTGCCGGGGTTCAGCCAGCCGCCCTCGGCCTGCCACCCGGTCATGTCAAGTTCCAGCACATCCGCCTGCGCAGCGGCACCCAGAGCGCAGATGGCGCCAACACAAACAAACACCTTTCTCATTGGGACTCCTCTCTCCTACCTTTCGGCAGGCCACCACAGAATGGGCGCGCAACCGGCGCACCCCGGCTTAATATACCCGATGGCTGCAATACGTCAACCACTTCGCGAGAGGAATTCCCGCCAGTTTACCTAACTTCTCATCCCACAGATATAAAAGCCCCCCGGCGGGCCCGCCTACCCCTCGTACCGCCCCACCACCAGCGTCACGTTGTGCCCGCCGAAGCCGAACGTGTTGTTCATCGCGTACCGGATGCGGCGCTCCCGCGCGTGGTGCGGCACGAAGTCCATGTCGAACCCGTCGTCCGGGGTCTCCAGGTTGATCGTCGGCGCGATGACCCCGTCCTTCACCGCGTGCAGGCACGCGATCAGCTCCACCGCGCCCGACGCACCGAGGCAGTGTCCGTGCATCGACTTGGTCGAACTCATCATCAGTTTCCCGCCGCGGCTCAGCCGGGCCCGGTCCCCGAAGAGCCCGCACACCGCCGCGACCTCCGCCTCGTCCCCCCGCGGCGTGCTCGTGCCGTGCGCGTTGATGTAGTCGATGTCCTCGGGATTGAGCCTCGCATCCTCCAGCGCCCAGCGCATCGACCTCGCCGCCCCACGCCCCTGCTCGTCCGGTGCGGTGATGTGCGTGGCGTCGGAGCTGTTGGCGGCCCCGACCAGTTCCCCCAGGATCTCGGCCCCGCGCTTCCGGGCGTGCTCCTCGGTCTCGAGGACGAACATCGCCGCCCCCTCGGCGAGCACGAACCCGTCACGGTCCTTGTCGAACGGCCGGCTCGCGCGCGTCGGCTCGTCGTTGCGCGTCGAGAGCGCCTTCATCGTCATGAACGCCCCGACGCACAGCGGCGACACCGCCGCCTCCGCCCCGCCGGCGATCATCACGTCGGCCCGGCCCCGGCGCATGACCTCCAGCGCGTCGCTGATGGCGTGCCCCGAACTCGCGCACGCCGTCGCGTGCGCCCCGCCGGGCCCCTGCAGGCCGTAGCGGATCGAGATCTGCCCCGTCGCCGCGTTGACCATCAGCTTCGGGACCGTGAACGGGCTCAGCCGGTCCGGCCCCTTCTGCTGCATCGTCATGGCGCCGTCCTCGATCGTCATGATCCCGCCGACGCCGGAACCGACGATCACCCCGCACCGCTCCTGGTTCTCCTTCGAGAAGTCGATCCCGGAGTGCTCCACCGCCTCCGCCGCGGCGCAGAGCCCCAGCGCGGCGAACCGGTCGAGCTTCTTCAGCTCGCGCTGCTCGATCCACTTCAGCGGATCCCAGTTCTTGACCTGCCCGCCGATCCGCACGGCCCACTTGTCGCGGCTGTAGCGGTCGAACTCCGGCCCCTCGATGGTGCTGATGCCGCTGCGCCCCTCGCGCATCGCCGCCCACGTTGACGCGGCGTCCGCGCCGAGGTTGGTCACGGCCCCGATGCCGGTCACCACCACGCGCACCCGGCCTGAACGAGAATCCGCCATCGCTGCTCCGTGCTCGCCGTGCGCCCCCGCGCCGCGGGACTCACGCCCCGGACGCGCCCGGCGCAGCCTTCGTCAGGGTCAGGGACGCTTACTCGCGCCCCTGGGCCTGCATGATGAAGTCAATCGCCTGGCCGACCGTCTTGATCTTCTCGGCCTGCTCGTCCGGGATCGAGGTCTCGAACTCGTCCTCGAACTCCATGACCAGCTCGACCGTATCGAGGCTGTCAGCGTTCAGATCCTCGACGAAGCTCGTCTCCCGCGTGATCTGCGACTTGTCGGCCCCCATCTGGTTGGCCACGATCTCGATCACCTTTGCCTCGATTTCCTGCTCGGTCACGATCCTTCTCCATCGATACCCCGCGCCGGTGGCCGGGACGCTCCGCCGCGGCGGCAACCTCACTGGCGATAGGTTAGCCGCGAAATATAGCCGACCACCGTCCCCTACGCCACGCCCCGGCCTCCCCCGGCGCCCCACCCCGCACGCCGCCGCTCCCCCCACCGGGTGCCGGAGCGCCCCACCGCGGGAATGCCCCTCCGCCCCGGTCACCGGGCGGCTCGGTCCCCCTGCGCCGGCTCCCCTACCGGCGCGTCGAAGTACGGCGGCGACTTCTCCCACGGGTACCCGCCCGCCGCCAGGTCGTATCCGAGATCGAACAGCGCGGACATGTACGCCGGATCGAACGCCTCCTTGGCCTCGACGGTGAACGTGCGGGGGATGTACGCAAGGTTGAAATCGACCCCCTCGCGCTGGGCGTCGATGTAGATCCGGTACAGGTCCCCGAGCCCCTGCGTCTGGATCAGCGACGAGATCGCCCGCTGGGCGATGGTGAGCGTGCGGCGATCGACCTGCGCCCATTCCGGATCGAGCCGGGCGTTGCGGATGATGTACGCGCGGCGCTCCCGCCGGACCCCCTCCCGCTCCGCGAGTTCCCGCAGGTGCAGCGACGGCGGAAACACGAACACCTGGGTCATCGCGCCCCCGTCAACGTGCATCTCCTGGTACCGCTCCCCGTTGACCTCGACGTCCACCATGACCGGCGGAAACGCCGCGGGGATCGCGGCCGACGCGACGAGGATGCTCCGCACGAGCTCGAGCCGGTCCGGGCTGTCGCTCGCGGCGATCTCCCCGATGTTCCAGAGCACGGCGCGCCTGGCGTCCAGATTCGTCGTCCCGATCAGCAGCAGCCGCCCTTGCCGATATTCCTCCGCGATCTCGTCGAGCAGCCGCTCGTCAACGTACCGCTCCAGCAGCCTCCACAGCGGCCTGGTGTCCGACAGGGCGTCACTCAGGAACCCCCGGATGACCCCGCGCTCCCTGAAGATGTCCTTCGTCCTCGAGCGCGTGTAGACCTCCCGGATCACCCCGTCGTACCGCGGCCCCAGGAACGCGAACGGCGCGATCAGCGCCCCCGTGCTGATCCCCGTCACCATCTTGAACCGGGGCCGATCCCCCGCCGCCGTCCATCCGCAAAGCAGCCCCGCCCCAAACGCTCCGTCGGCCCCGCCGCCCGAGAGGACCAGGTACTCCGCCGGCGGCAGCGGCCCCTCATAACCCGCCGCGGCGAGCGCGGCCCGCTCGCGCTGCGCCGCCTCGACGATCGCCGCCTGGAAGGCCGGGTTGATGTCCGCCCCCCATGTCCTCACGGCCGGCGGCTGCCCCGGAACCACGGCCAGGTCCTGAAGTTCAAACGGCACCGCCTGACCCCGCCCCGGCGTGCATCCCCCGGGCGCCGCGAGGACGATCGCCATCACCAGCCATGCGACCATCGCGCCAAGGCCCGGACGCCACATGCAACGCATGGCGGCCTCCTGTCTCGCTTGCCCGACGAGCGAGCGCACGATATCCGCGCCAACCCGGGCGCCACGGGCCGCATATGAGCGCCCGATCACCGCTTGGGCCCGTCCATTGACCGCTGTTGTCGCCCGGGGCGCAGGCGACCTTCCCTCTTCTCCCTCCGCTCACGGGCGCACCGACTTTGCCCGAGGCCGGTCGGTCCCCGGCGTCTCCCTACTCCCCTCGCCGTTCCTTCCTCATCAGCCGCGGCCGCGGGATCCCGAACTTGTCCATGCGCGACAAGAGCGTGTTCGGATTGATGTCCAGCCGGCGCGCCGCCCCGTTCTCCCCGAACACCCGGTACTGGCACGACTCCAGCGCGTGCATGATCTGCAGGCGCTGCAACTGCTCCAGCGTCAGGTCCAGCAGGATGTCCCGCGTCTCCGGCGATGGCCGGCCACCGGCCCCGGCCCCCCCCGGCCCATGCGACCCCGGGGCGGGCGCCACGTCCACCGCGCCGGGAACCGCCCCATCCGGGATTTCGATCTCCAGTTCCGGCCCGTCCGCCAGCAGCGTCGCCCGTTCCACCGCGTTGGCCAGTTCGCGGATGTTCCCCGGCCAACGGTACGCCATCACCCGCCGCATCGACCGCTCGCTCGGCGGACGCACCGGCTTGGCCATCCGCCGCGCCACCTGCCGGTGCAGGTGCTCGATCAACTCCCGCAGGTCCTCCCGCCGCTCCCGCAGCGGCGGCACCTCGATGCGGAACACGTTCAGCCGGTAGTACAGGTCCTCGCGGAACTGCCCCCGCTCGACCCGCCGGGCCAGGTCACGGTGCGTCGCGGCCACCACCCGGACGTCCACCCGCAGCGTCTCCGTTCCACCGACACGCTCGAACGTCCCGTACTGCAGCACCCGCAGCAGCTTGGCCTGCGCCTGCAGCGGCAGTTCCGCGATCTCGTCCAGGAAGAGCGTTCCCCCGTCGGCCAGTTCGAACTTTCCCAGCCGCCGCCGATCCGCCCCTGTGAACGCCCCGCGCTCGTGCCCGAACAGTTCCGACTCGATCAGGCTCTCCGGCAGGGCCGCGCAGTTCACCGCCACGAACGCCGCCCCGGCTCGGGCCGACTCCGCGTGGATCGCCCGCGCCACCAGTTCCTTGCCCGATCCCGTCTCCCCCTGCACCAGCACGGTCGTGTCCGTCGGCGCAACCTTCGCGACCTGCTCGCGCACGCGCCTCAGCCCCTCCGACCTCCCCACCATCACCGGCGCCTCCCCCGCCTCCACCAACTCCTGCTGGAGGGAGCGCAGCTTCATTCTGGCCCGCTCCGACTCCGCCAGTTTCTCCCCCAGCCGCGCCGTCTCCGCCTCCGCCGCGACCCGCGCCGTGGCATCCACAACGGTCACGATCACCCTCCCACCCGCCGCCCCTCGCTCGGCGAACAGGTCCACGCTCACTTCCCGGTCCCGCCGCCGCACGCGCACCCCGAGCACCGCTCCCCGACCGCCCCCGCCGCCGTCCCCCCGTACCCCCTCCGCCAGTCGGCTCAGGACCGTTGCCCCATCCTCCAGTACCTCCGCCAGCCCCACCATCCCCTGGGGCCCCGTCCAGCGGTCACCTTCACTCCCCCACCCCAGCAACTCCGCCCCCGCCCGGTTGCACCACCGAACCTGCCACCCGTCATCCAGCACCACCACGCCGGCGGAGATCCGGTCCAGCACATCCATCCCTGGTCCGGGGAAGGCGGTGGGCTCGTCGATGACCTGGGCTGGGAGTTCCTGACGCTTGGACATGGCAGAACTATGACACATCGCACTTCAAAACACAAGTGCTAAATATCACAAATCCAACTGCGAAATATAACACCGTTTGACCCCCTACACCCCGCACACCCCCTCCCATCGCTCGGAAACGCCCACTCGGACTTTGGCACGCGGCTTGTAATGCATCCCATCGCCGCGGCAAGCCGCGGCACGGGACCTCCAGCCTCCTCGGGACCTCCTGACCGGATCTACCCGAAAACGCTGGCGACTCCCGTCGGCCACGTGGCCGGCGGGCGTCTTCCGTCACGAGGCGTTGTGTTGACGTCTCGGGAAACGAGGTTAGGGCGAGGCCATGTGGGCTGGCCTCTCTCGCCTCGTTTTCTCATTTTTGGACCCCTTGGGTCGCAGAGTCCTAAAAAATACCTATCATTCTCTCCGACAAGCCCCCCTGGTGGAAACCTCCACCTTCACCGTTCGTACTGAAATGACGATGGAGTGCTACCGGGCGTCCCCCGGCGGCACGGACGCCGCCGGCAGGCGCCCCGCTGTGGGTGGATCCGAACGATGGCCGGCATGCCCCGAGAGCCCGAAGCCTTCGCCGAACAGGTCGCCGCGATGCTGCGCCGCATGCAGCCCGGTCAGACCATCGACCTCGTCGGCCCGCGCGAGCTCATCGTCGATGGTCGCCGCCTCGACCTGGACAACCTCTACCGCCTGGTGAACCACGATCCCGAGCACGGCACGGAGATCGTCGAGCACTACCTCGACCAGCTCTTCGCGGGCGACGCCCTGACGCTGGCCGCCGCGGCGTTCGACTTCGCTCGTCCGCGGATCATGCCCCGCATCCAGCCCGAGTCCATCTTCACCCACCTCAACCGCGAGCAGGTCGCCCACGTCCCGTTCGTCAACGGCACGGTGATCGTCTTCGTCATCGACCTGCCGCAGATGACCGTCAGCGTCACCAGCGAGCAGCTCGTCCGCTGGGGCGTCACCGCGGAGGAACTCGAGGTCATCGCGCGGGCCAACCTCGACGCCTACCAGCCCCATCTGGAGTTGCAGATCGTCGAGAGCCGCGAGGGCGGCCGCGCCGCCATCGTCGCCGAGCAGGACGGCTACGACGCCGCCCGCCTGCTCCTCTCTGACCTGCACGCCAGGCTCGCCCCCCGTCTCGGGGGCGACTTCCTCGTCGCGACCCCGGCGCGCGACATGTTCGTCGCTCTCACCGCACGCCCCGACCCGTTCGTCAACCGTCTCAAGGGGCGCGTCATCCAGGACTACAAGCGCCTCCCCTACCCCATCACCGCCGACTTCTTCTACGTCACCCGCGACGGCGTCGCCGGCACACTCGCCGCGTAACGTGGCATGGGCGTTCATGCCCGTGCGCTCTCCCCTCTGCCACCCGTCCAGACCTTGCCCCGAATGACGGCCCCTGCGCTGCCATCTCCCGCTGGCACGCTCCCCGACCTCCTTCATCCCTTTCCATTACACTCGCCCCCAAAGGAGCCCATCCATGCCGCGTCCCCTCCCCGCTCTCCTCGCGGCGGCCCTCGTCGCCCTGCTCCTCACCGCCTGTGAGTCCAAGGTCACCCTCGACAACTACAACCAGATCAACCCCGGCATGACCCTCGCCGAGGTCGAGCAGATCCTCGGCCCAGGGACCGAGGAGGCCTCCCACGGCGGCCACAACATCGGGGGCAGCGGCCTGATGTCCGGCGCCTCATCCAACCCCGACCGCATCTACATCTGGGAGGATGGGGCACGGAAGATCATCCTGGTCTTCGCCGACGGCAAGGTCGTCACCAAGAACCAGTCCGGCCTCGACTAGCACGCGGCCACGACGCCGGCGCCCCGGGCTACCTCTCCCTCCCGCACTCCGGGCACACGGCGCCCTCTCTCAGCCCCGCGAGCGAGTACCCGCACCCAACGCATCTTTCTTCCTCCAACCTCCCCCACGCCCGCCGCCTCCGCCACGCCACCGCCGCCACCACTCCACCCGCGGCGGCGAACACCCACAGGGGCGCCTCCACCACCCACATCCGCGCCCCCCACCGCACGCCCCCCATCGAGTAGCGGCTCCCCACCACCCTGACCGACGGCCACCCCCGCGCCGCCCGTGCTTCGTACTCGTCCCAGATCCAGCTCGTCACCCCGGCCGGCGGCCAGTCCCACACCGACGAGTACACCAGCACGCTGCCCCCCTCGACGGCCACGTACTCCTCCCCTCCGACCACCTGATCCGGTCCCCGCGACAGTGTCACCAACCACCCCGCCGCCCCCGCCACGCCCACGGCGAGGCCGATCCACATCACCCACCCCCACGCCGCGCGCCGACGAGTCCGTCCGCCGTTCATGGCGCCACTGTACCGCGGCCCCACCCATTCCCGTGTTGCAGCCTTGCAAAACCTCCCCGGGACAGAGAACGCCTCAGGCAGACCTTGGGGAGATGTCGCTGAGAATGAACGGCCTGATGTTGGGCGACATCGGACGCCAAAGTCATCCTGACGGCCGGCTTCCCCCGACACCACGGGGTGCGCACATCTCCCTGGACCGACGAGGCGGCCCCCTTGATCAGGAAGGTCCGGCGGTCTGCCAGGAGCACCGCCGTTTTCCGAACAAATCTCCCGCCAAGCGGTCCATCGCCGCTCTGGGCCCAGCCCCGCCCCCCATGAAAAACGCCCCCGCTCCCAAGCGTGCCCGAGTTCACTCCACGCCTCACCGGGGGTATACTCCCGCCCGCGGGCTTGTAGCTCAGGTGGCTAGAGCGTACCCCTGATAAGGGTAAGGTCGCTGGTTCGAGTCCAGCCAGGCCCATTTCCCGCGGCAGACCAGCCGCGTTCCTCCTCACTTCCCCCCTCCTTTTCGGCTCTTCTTACCCGGCCCCCCCGGCGCCGGCGCGTTGCGGTCCAGCCGAACCCCGGAACGTTTGGCCTCGCCCGGCTCCCCCCTGCCCTGGGCGCCCCCCCGCCCCCCACTCCCCCCCACTCCCCATGACCCCCGACGACGCGGCCTCCCCCGGCTCGGCCTCTGCCCCCACCGGCGGCCCCTTCGCCGACATCTCCGACAATCCCCGTATCCCGATCCTGATGCGCCACCTGAGCGCCCTCTCCGACGCCCAGGACCCTCTGACCGTTCTCGACGACTTCATCGCGGCGATCCGGAACCTCGACGGCCCCCGCACCTACATCGCCCTCCACACGCAGGACCTCCCGCCGGGGCAGTACCGCATCGCCCGCTGGCTGACCGCCGATGGACGCGACCTCGTCCGTCCCGCCAGCCCTTGGCGCGGGGCGGACCTCGCCCCCGTTCCCGACGCCGGCGGGTTCCTCGCCCAGGTCACCGCGACGCCGTCCCCGAAACTCGCTCCCAATCTCCAACTCGATGACGACCCGATCCTCGGGCCGGAAGCGGCGTCGCTGCGATCGATGATCGCCGTGCCGTTCGTCCAGGGAGGGCGCCCCATCGCGTGGACGCTCCTCTTCCGGGCCGAACCCGACTCGTTCACCCCGCGCGACCTGGAAGCCTCGATGCTCCGCACGACGCTCGTCGGCGCGACCGCCGCGAGCGCCCTGGCGAGCCGGCGGCTGCGCGCCGCGCATGACTGGATCCAGTCCGAGATCGACCAGATCGCCCAGATCCAGCGGAGCCTGCTGCCGCAGGAGGAGCCGGACGTCCCCGGGCTGTCGTTCGCGGCCAGTTACGCCACGTTCGACCGCGCGGGGGGCGACTACTACGACCTGCTCCCGCTGCGTCACCTTCCGGATGAACTCCCCCTGGCCCGGTACACCGAGGACCTGACCAGCCCGTGGGTGATCCTCATCGCCGACGCCTCCGGCCACGGTCCCTCGGCCGCGGTCGTGGTCGCCATGCTCCACGCCATCCTGCACGGGTACCACCCGCCGCAGGAGGGGCAACCGAGCCCGGCGGAGATGCTCGAGCAGATCAGCCGGCGGCTATTCGCACGCCGGATCGGCGCGGGGGCGTCGTTCGTCACCGCATTCCTGGGTGTCTACGACCCGGTGGCGCGGACGCTGACGTACGCCAACGCCGGGCACCACCCGCCGCTGCTCCGCACGCCGCGGCAGGATGGCGGCGTTCCGACGGTCACCGCGCTGGACTCCCCTCGCGGCACCCCGATGGGCGTTCGCGATCACGTCGGCGCGGAGGACCGGACGATCACCCTGACCCGCGGCCAGACGATCCTGCTCTTCACCGACGGCGTCGTCGAGGCGACCGGCGAGGGCCGCGGCGATTTCGGGATCGAGGCTCTCCGCGATGCTTTCGCGCACGGCCCCAACGAGCCCCGCGCCCTGATCGCTCATCTCGAGGCGGCCCTCCGCGCCCACGAATCCGCCGCTCGCCCCCACGACGACCAGACGCTCGTGGCGCTCCAGGCGGTCTGACGCCATCGTCGGCACAGAGTCGTTGGCGTGCGTGGCGGCGGAGCGCACGATTGTGGATCACGATGCCCGCTGAACTCGGATACGGCAGCGGCAGGACTGGTGCTTCTCCCCGTCCGCAACCCTTCCCGCACGAGACTTGACACGCCGCGCTGGCGGATTACGCTGATGGCGTCTCAGGCGGCCCGGGGCCGGATCGGCCCAGGGCTGAACAAGGGAAGCGTGGTGAAAAGCCACCGCGGACGCGCCGCCGTAAGGGGTACGCCAACGCGGGCTCAGCACAAGATGGCCACTGTCCGCTGACGGATGGGAAGGCCGAGCCCGACGATTCCTCCACGACGAGGGACCCCGAGCCGGAAGACCTGCCTGGGACCTGTGTTTGGCCGCCCTCGCGACCCAGGGCGCCGGCATCGACGCGCCGCGCGTTCCCGGCGGCGCTCGCATCCGGCACAACCCCGCGAGAGCGCTCCCCCCGTCCTGGGAACCGTCCCGCGCGACTCGGGATGAACTCGGAGCCCCCGCCGATGCAACGACGTTGTTCCCTGCCTGCGCGCGCCGCGTGCGCCCTGCTCGCGATCGCCGCGCCGTGCGCCGCGCAGTCCGCCTTCGACGCCTACGGCGAGACGTACCGGCCCGTCACGCTTCCTGCCGCGGCGGCAGGATCGACCTCCACCGCGGGCGCGACGCTTCCGGACGGCCGCATCCTGGCGGTCACGGGCCTGGGCATCTACCGGGAGACCGGCGTGGGCTCCGGCGCGTTCGAACTCGTCGCGACCCTCGACTCAGCCCAGATGGGCGCAACCACCGACCCCGCCTTCATCCGCGTCTCCCCCGATGGGGGCCGGATCGCCGTCGGCGGCGGGACCGACCGCCCCATCGCGATCTTCGCAACCTCGTCGCTCGGGACGGGCGCGGCCCCGGCGACGCTCACGCCGGGCATCGCGGACTACTTCCACGTGCCGCACTTCGACGCGGCCTGGGCCGACTCGACGCGACTGGCCATCACCGCCGGCGGGAGCGACCTGACCTCGCGCATCACCCTGCTGGACGTCACGAGCGCCCCTGCCTCGCCGTCGAACCGGACGATCATCGACAACATCCGCGGCGCCTCCGGCGGCATCGCCTTCGACAGCGCGGGGCGGCTGTACACGGGCAACGGGTACGGCGACCAACCCGGGTGGTCCGCGACGGGCGCCCTCCGGGCCTTCGACGCCTCCGTCCTCGACGCCCCCTCGCCCGCGGACTTCGAAACAAGCGGCGTGCTCATCGGGGAGGTCCTCTCGGCGACGTCGCTGACGTTCGACTTTGAAGGGAATCTCTTCGTCGGGGGCGGCGACTTCGGCGAGATGGACGTCGGCTACCTCGGCGTCATCTCCGGCGAGGCGATCGCGGCGGCGCTCGCCGGGCTGGGTCCGATCGACGCTTCGGACCCGTCGCAGCTGCGCCGGCTCACCCCCGTGGCGGACCCCTTCGCCTTCTACGGCTCGGCGTTCAACGCCGTCACCGGCGAGGCGTACGTCACCTACACGGACTTCTTCACCGGCGAAACGACGTGGTTCGCGACGATCCCCGCGCCCGGCGGAGCAGCGGCCGCGTTCACGCTTGGCGTCCTCGCCGCGGGAAGGAGGCGCCGCCATGCGTAAGCACCGGACGGCGATGACGCTGCTGGCTTCGCTTCCGGCCGCCGCGGCGGCGACGGCGGTCGCGCAGCCTTCCTCCTTCGCGACCCGCGTCCTCGCGTACGAGCCCGCTCCGGGGCAACTCGTGAGCAATCCGCTGTTCAACGATCCCGCACACGCCCTGGGCCCGCCCATCGGCGGCGGCACGCTCGCGCCGGACAACACCAAACTCGTCTCCCTCGGGGGCTTCGGCGGATCGATCACGCTCGGTTTCGACCGACCGATCTACGACGACCCGCGGAATCCCTACGGGATGGACCTGATCGTTTTCGGCAACGCCTTCTACCCCTCCGGCAACCCCGGCCGCCGATTCGCCGAAGCGGCGGTCGTCGAGGTCAGCCGCGACGAGAACGGCAACGGCCTCGCCGACGACCCGTGGTACCTCATCCGCGGCACGCACCTGGGCGAGCCCGGCACGCCCCCTACGGCCTGCCTCGCCTCGCAGACCTGGGACGACGACTTCGACTCCGCCCTGTATCCCCCGCTGAGCCCCGCGTGGCTCCCGCCGGGGACGAGCGGTCAATGGACCACCACCGGCTACCTCCTCCCCGCGGAGATCTTCGCCCTTCCCGTCGTCACCAACCCGCGCGGCCTGGGGGCCGAGGAGGAAGGGATCTACGGCTACGCCGACATGTCGCCGACGCTCATCCTCGGCGACACCGACGGCGACAACATCGTGGACGACCCCGACGTCACGCCGGAGCGGTTCTACACCACGCCGGACGATCCGTTCACCGTCGGCATCTCGCCCGGCTCCGGCGGCGGGGACGCGATCGACATCGCCTGGGCGGTGGACCCGCTGACGGGCGAACCCGCGGGACTGACTTCCGTGGATTTCGTCCGCATCACCACGGCCGTCAACGCGGTCAACGGCGTGCTGGGGGAGGTCTCGACGGAGGTCAGCGCCGTGGCGATCGTGCGGCCGATCATGCGCTCGGACATCAACGGCGACGGCGTGATCAACAGCATGGACATCAGCGAGTTCCTGACGCTCTGGCTCGCGGACGTGACCGGTCTGAGCCCGGGCTCGGGCGACTTCGACGGCGACGGGGCGACCAACTCGTCGGACATCAGCGCGTTCCTCACGGCGTGGCTGGCGAGGGAGTGACCCGACGATGTTGCGGCGGCGGCGTGGACAGGCCGGCTTCACGCTCATCGAGCTGCTCGTGGCGGTCGCGGTCATCGCGCTGCTGACGGGCCTGCTCCTCCCCGCGCTGGCGGGAGCGAGGGGGACGGCGCGGCGTGCGGCGTGCGGCTCGAATCTGCGGCAGCTCATCCTGGCCGCGGAGATGTACGCCGACGACCACCGCGACCACTACCCGCCGGGCGCTGCGGACATCCTCGTGAACCTGTCGCGCTGGCACGGCTCGCGGGGCGCCCCCTCCGAGCCGTTCCAGCCCATCGGCGGCGCGCTGACGGGGTACATCAACGGCAGCGGCGACGACGACTCCCCCGGCGCGAGCCCGGCCCTGCGGACGTGCCCGGAGCTGCCGCGCATGCTCGCGGCCGGCGCCGGCGGCGGGTTCGAGCGCTCCGCGGGCGGGTACGGGTACAACAACGCGTTTGTCGGGACGTTGCGGCGCCCCGTGGGGCCGCGAGGGGCGAGGTCGGACGTCTGGACCGTGCAGAGCGACCGGACGGGGTCGCCGCGGCGCCTGTTCCAGTCGCCCGCTCGAACGATCGCCTTCGGCGACGCCGCCCTGGCGACGGACGTCGGGCTCATCGAATACAGCTTCATCGAGCCGCGGTTCTGGCCGGACATGCCGTGGCAGCGGACGGACCCGTCGGCGCACTTCCGCCACGGCGGAACGGCCCTGCTGGCGTGGCTCGACGGGCACGTGGCGGGGGAGGCGATGACGTTCACCTGGTCCAGCGGGCTGTACGGCGGGGACACCGCCGCCTCGAAGGTCGGCTGGCCGGGCGAGGCGGACGACAACTCGCTCTTTGATTACCGGTGAGCGGAGAATGACAAATGGCGGGGCGGGCGAAGAGCAGAGGAGCCACGCGGGCGAAGAGCCCGTGCCGCGATGGGAACGACTCCCAAGGTAACCCGATGCGTCTGCCTCGGCCGCGAGTTCGCGGAGCTCGTGCAGATGTCGCGCCGGGAGGGAATCAGCGCGGAGGAGGTCTGCCGGCGGACGGGGTGCGGGAGCGGGTGCGGGCTGTGCGTGCCGTACATCCGCGCGGCCGTGGCCACGGGGCTGACGGCGCTGCCCGTCATGCCCGCGAGCGAACTCGAAGCGCTGGCCCGCCGAGGAAAAGAGAACGGGCCGGACGCCTGAGCGCCCGGCCCGTTTCGTGGGTTACGTGCTGACGCCGCGAGGGATCAGCTCTCGGCCGCGGCCCCGGCCTTGTCTGCCACGTCCGCGCCGGGGACCTCGACGCGCGGGACGCCGAGGGGCTCGTTGCGGTCGGCGCCGAGGGCCTCGGCCTCGCGCCGGGCCTCCTCGAGCATCTCCTGCTCGTCGTCGTAGCCGCCGGCGGGGAGTTCGACCAGCGGCTTGACGCGGATGGCCTGGTAGGCCTTGAAGCCGGTGCCGGCGGGGATGAGGTGGCCGAGGAGGACGTTCTCCTTCAGGCCGACCAGCTCGTCCACCGCGCCGCGGAGGGCGGCCTCGGTGAGAACCTTGGTGGTCTCCTGGAACGAGGCGCCCGAGAGGAACGACTCGCTCTGGAGGCTGGCCTTGGTGATCCCCAGGAGCAGGGTGCGGCCGGTGGCGGGACGGGCCCGCTTGGCCTTGGCCGGCTCCTTGCCCGCGGCCTCGGCCTTGGCGTTGGCCTCGCGGACCTCGGCCTTGGAGACGAGGGCGTCCTTGGGCAGGTCGGTGCCGCCGGGGTCGGTGATGCGGACCATCTCCGCGATCTCGGCGTTCTTGCGCCGGAACTCGAACTTGTCCACGACGTCCTGCGGGAGCAGGTCGGTGTCGCCGGGGTTCTCGACGCGGACCTTACGGAGCATCTGGGCGACGATGATCTCGATGTGCTTGTCGTTGATCTCGACGCCCTGGGCGCGGTAGACGCTCTGGATCTCGTCGAGCATGTAGCTCCACAGCGCCTCCTCGCCCTTGATGCGGAGGATGTCGTGCGGGACCAGCGGGCCCTCGATCAGCGGGTCGCCGGCCTGGACGTAGTCGCCGGTGTGGACCAGCAGGTGCCGGTCCTGCGGGACGTGGTGGTCCTTCTCGATGCCCGAGTCGCTGATGACGCGGATCGTCATCTTGCCCTTGCGCTTGTCGGAGTGGATCTCGACGCGGCCGGAGATCTCGGCCATGACGGCCGGGTCCTTGGGCTTGCGGGCCTCGAAGATCTCGGTGACGCGCGGCAGACCGCCGACGATGTCCTGCGAGCCCGCGGCGGAGCGGGGCTGGCGGGCGAGCATCTGGCCGGCCTTGATCATCTGGCCGTCCTGGGCCTCGATGCGGGCCTTGGCGGGGAGGAAGTGGAAGTCGAGGATGGTGCCCGCCTCGTCCTCGATGACGATCTGCGGGTGCTTCTCGCCCTTGTGCTCGATGACGACCAGCGCCTTCTTGCCCTGGCCGGCCTCCTCCTCGCGGACGGTCTCGCCGATCTCGATGTCCACGTAGCGGACGCGGCCGTCCTTCTCGGCGAGGATGGGGAGGCGGTGGGGGTCCCACTTGACGAGCTGCTGCCCGCGCTTCACCTCCTCGCCGGGCTTGACCATGATGTAGGCGCCGTACTGGACCTTGTACTTCTCCAGCTCGCGGCCCTTGGGGTCAAGGACGGCGATCTCGCCGTTGCGCTTGAGGGAGACCAGGACGGGGTTGCCCTCGTCGTCGGTGCCCGGGACCTCGTTGCAGTCGCGGAGCTCCACGATGCCGGCGTGGGCGGCGCGCTCCTCGGTGTTGAGGATGTCGCGGGAGCCGATGCCGCCGGTGTGGAAGGTCCGCATCGTCAGCTGCGTGCCGGGCTCGCCGATCGACTGGGCCGCGATGATGCCGACGGCCATGCCGGGCTCGACGAGCTTGCCGGTGGACAGGTCCATGCCGTAGTCGAGCACGGAGCAGCCGTACTTGCTCTCGCTGGTGAGCGGGGAGCGGACGACGACCGAGTCGATGCCCAGGTCCTCGATCTTCTTGGCGATCTCCGCCGTGATGAGCTGGTTCTCCTGGACGATGACCTCGTCGGTGACGGGGTTGACGATGGTGTTGCGGCTGACGCGCCCGATGATCTGCTTGGAGAGCGGGACGTCGATCTTCTCGCCCTTGTACACGGCCCGCTTGAGGATGCCGCGCTTGGAGCCGCAGTCGTACTCGGAGATGATGACCGACTGCGCGACGTCGCACAGCTTGCGGGTGAGGTAGCCCGAGTCAGCGGTCTTGAGGGCCGTGTCGGCCAGACCCTTGCGGGCGCCGTGGGTGGAGGAGAAGTACTCGAGGATGTGCAGACCCTCGCGGAAGTTGGCGCGGATGGGGGTCTCGATGATCTCGCCCGAAGGCTTGGCCATCAGGCCTCGCATGCCGGCCAGCTGCATCATCTGGCTGACGTTGCCGCGGGCGCCCGAGTCGGACATGAGGTAGACGGGGTTGAGATAGAGCGGCGCGTTCCTGTCGTCGATGGGGGCGTAGGAGCCGTCGGGGTTGCGCCGGTCGCTCTTGAGGGTCTCGACGAGCTTCTTGGTGACCTGCTCGCGGCAGTGCGACCAGATGTCCAGGAGCTGGTTGTACCGCTCGCGCTCGGTGATCAGGCCGCGCTCGTAGTTCTTCTCGACGCGGTCGACCTTCTTCTGCGCCTCATCGATGAGGGCCTGCTTGGCCTCGGGGATGCGCAGGTCGGTGATGCCGAAGGAGAGGCCGGCGAGCGTGGAGTGCTTGAAGCCGATCTCCTTCATGCGGTCCAGAAGGTCGATGGTCGCCGGGCGGCCGGAGTAGGCGTACACGTCGTCGATGACGCGGGCGCACCCCTTCTTGCCCAGCGGGCAGTTGTAGAAGGGCATGCCCGGCTCGAGAATGTCGGAGAAGAGCAGGCGCCCGGCCGTGGTGATGATCTTCCTGTCGGCCGGCATCGGCTTGGGGGCCGCGCCCTGCTCCTCGACGACCTGGCTGAAGCCCTCGAGGCGGACGAGGATGGGCTCGTGGATGCCGATCTTCCCGTGCTCCATGGCGAGCAGGGCCTCGAGCCGGTCCTTGAAGCGGGGGAGCTTCTGGTGCTCGGGGTTGCTCATGTCGGGCGTGCTGCTCGCGATCGCCGGCTGGGCGACCGTGATGAAGTACACGCCCATGACGATGTCCTGGGACGGGGAGATGATCGGCTTGCCGTTGGCCGGGCCGAAGATGTTGTGCGTGCTGAGCATCAGCACGTGCGCCTCGGCCTGGGCCTCGATGGACAGCGGCAGGTGCACCGCCATCTGGTCGCCGTCGAAGTCGGCGTTGAAGCCGCCGCAGACCAGCGGGTGGATGCGGATGGCGTTGCCCTCCACGAGCACCGGCTCGAAGGCCTGGATGCCCATGCGGTGCAGCGTCGGGGCGCGGTTGAGCATCACCGGGTGCTGGTAGATGACCTCCTCGAGGATGTCCCACACCTCGGGGTCGCGGCGCTCCAGCATCCGCTTGGCGCTCTTGATGGTGTCCGCCAGCCCGTGCTCCTTGAGCTTGCGGATGATGAACGGCTGGTACAGCTCCAGCGCGATCTTCTTGGGCAGGCCGCACTGGTGGAGCTTCAGCTCCGGGCCGACGACGATCACCGAGCGGGCGGAGTAGTCCACGCGCTTGCCCAGCAGGTTCTCGCGGAAGCGGCCCTGCTTGCCCTTGATCATGTCGGTGAGCGACTTCAGCGGGCGGTTGGAGGAGCCCAGCACGGGCCGCCGGCAGCGGTTGTTGTCGAACAGGGCGTCCACCGCCTGCTGCAGCATCCGCTTCTCGTTGCGGATGATGACCTCGGGGGCGTTGAGGTCCATCAGCTTCTTGAGGCGGTTGTTGCGGTTGATGATGCGGCGGTACAGGTCGTTGAGGTCGCTGGTGGCGAAGTTGCCGCTCTCCAGCAGCACCAGCGGGCGCAGGTCCGGCGGGATGACCGGGATGACGTCCATCACCAGCCACGCCGGGTCGTTCTCGCTGCCGCGGATCTGCTCGACGATCTTCAGCCGCTTGGCGAGGTCCTTGATCTTCTGCTTGGAGCGGGTGTTCTTCAGCTCCTCGCGGATCTCGACCGACAGGCGGTCCAGGTCCGTCCGCTCGATGAGCTCCCGGATCGCCTCGGCGCCCATGAGGGCCCGGAAGGCGTTGCCGTACTTCTCCAGCGCCTGCCGGTGCTCCTCCTCGGTGAGCATCTGCTTGAACTTCAGGTCCGTGTCGCCCGGGTCGACGACGACGTAGTCCTGGAAGTAGATCACCTTCTCCAGGTCGGCGGTCTTCATGGCCAGGAGGTTGCCCAGGCGGCTGGGCATGGCCTTGAAGAACCAGATGTGCACGATCGGCGCGGCCAGGTTGATGTGGCCCATGCGCTTGCGGCGGACGCGGGAGTGCGTCACCTTCACGCCGCAGCGGTCGCAGATGATGCCCTTGTACTTGGTGCCCTTGTACTTGCCGCAGGCGCACTCGTAGTCCCGCTCCGGCCCGAAGATGCGTTCGCAGAAGAGCCCGTCCTTCTCGGGGCGGTAGGTGCGGTAGTTGATCGTCTCGGGCTTCTTCACCTCGCCGTACGACCACGAGCGGATGTCGTTGGGGGACGCCAGGGAGATCTTGATCGCCCCGTAGTCGTTGATCCGGTCGTAGACGCTCTCGCCCATGTGCCTATCCAAGCTTCGCACCCCTTCCAGGATTTCTCTCGCCCCGGCGCGTCCGCCGCGGGCCCGAGTCCGAGTTCGTCGATTCGCCGCCGCCCGGCGCGGGCGCACCCGCCGCGCGCCGGGCCCCCGCCCCGCGCCCCGCCGCGGCTACAGCAGGCTGCCGCCGTCGGTCCGCTTCTTCTCCAGCGTCACGTTCATCCCGAGCCCCTTGAGCTCGTTGCACAGCACGTCGAACGCCACCGGCATCCCGGCCTCGAGCGTGTTGGTGCCCTTGACCATCGACTCGTAGATCTTGGTCCGGCCCTCCACGTCGTCGCTCTTGACCGTCAGCAGCTCCTGCAAGATGTACGCCGCGCCGTACGCCTCCAGCGCCCACACCTCCATCTCGCCGAAGCGCTGGCCGCCGGTGCGGGCCTTGCCGCCCAGGGGCTGCTGCGTGATGAGCGAGTAGGGGCCGGTCGCCCGGGCGTGGATCTTGTCGTCCACGAGGTGGTGCAGCTTCAGCATGTACATGAAGCCCACCGTCGTCTTCTGCGTGAACGGCTCGCCGGTGCGGCCGTCGTAGAGCTGGATCTTCCCGCCGCGGGGCATCCGGGCGAGGATCTCGCGCGGGTGCGCCCACGTGCCGGTCCGCTCGAACTCCGCCAGGCGCTCCTCGACGTGCCGGTTGGCCTCCTCGATCGCGGCGTGGACCTCCTCCTCGCTCGCCCCGTCGAAGACCGGGCTGATCGCCTGGAAGCCCAGCACGTGCGCCGCCCAGCCCAGGTGCGTCTCGAGGATCTGCCCGACGTTCATGCGGCTGGGCACGCCCAGGGGGTTGAGCAGCACGTCCACCGGCGTGCCGTCCTCCATGAACGGCATGTCCTCCTCGGGGACGATGCGGGCGATGACGCCCTTGTTCCCGTGGCGGCCGGCCATCTTGTCGCCCACCGACAGCGCCCGCTTGGTCGCCAGGTAGACCTTGACCATCTCCAGCACGCCGCTGGGCAGCTCGTCGCCGCGCTTCATGTGCCCGATCTTGCGGGCCTTCTCCTTGCGGTTGGCCTCGATGCGGGGCCAGAACTGGCGGTAGGTCGTCTCCGCCCGCTCCTTGGCCTCCTTCGAGCCCTTGATCCACTTGAGGTCGAAGTTCTCGATCTGCTCGAGGATGACCTCCGGCAGGTCGCTGGCGCCGACCTTCTGCCGGGTGGACGGGTCCACCATCTCCGTGCCGATGATCTCGTTGATCTGCGAGACCATCTGCTTGAAGAGCACGATGGCCTTGCGGTCCATCTCCGCCCCGTAGTCGTCGATCTCCTTCTGCAGCCGCTTCTTCTGCTCGGCCGAGAGGTGCATGCGCCGGCTGAACCGCTTGGCGCCGATGACGATCCCCTCGACGCCCGCCGGCACCTCCAGCGAGTCGTTCTTCACGTCCTCGCCGGCGCGGCCGAAGATGGCGTGCAGCAGCTTCTCCTCGGGCGTCAGCTCGCTCTTGGACTTCGGGCTGACCTTGCCCACCAGGATGTCCCCCGGGCCGACGCGGGCGCCGATGCGGATCACCCCGTTCTCGTCCAGGTTCCGCAGCATCTTCTCCGAGACGTTGGGGATGTCGCGGGTGAACTCCTCGCGCCCCAGCTTCGTCTCGCGGACCTCGACGTCGAAGCTGTCGATGTGGATCGACGTGAAGACGTCGTCCTTCACCAGCCGCTCGCTGATGACGATCGCGTCCTCGAAGTTGTACCCGTCGAAGGTGTTGAACGCGACCAGCGCGTTCTTGCCGATGGCCAGCTCGCCGAAGCGCGTGCTCGGGCCGTCGGCGATGATCTCACCCTTGGCGACCTTCTGGCCGGGGTAGACGATCGGCCGCTGGTTCAGGCACGTCCGCTCGTTGAGCCCCGCGAACTTCCGCAGCTCGTACTCGTCGGAGTTGTCGATGACGATCCGCTGCGAGTCCACGTAGGTGACGGTCCCGGCGTTCTTCGCCTTGACCACCATCCCCGAGTTGCGCCCGACCTCCTGCTCCATCCCGGTGGCCACGATCGGCGGCTCCACCTTGATCAGCGGCACCGCCTGGCGCTGCATGTTCGAGCCCATCAGGGCGCGGTTGGCGTCGTCGTGCTCCAGGAACGGGATCAGCGCCGCCGACACGCCGACGATCTGCTTGGGCGCGATGTCCACGTACTCGACCATCGACGAGTCGACCTCGGCCAGCTCGCCGTTGACCCGCGCCATGATCGCGCCCTTGCGCAGCTGCCCGTCCTCGTCCAGGGCGTCCGCCGGCGCCAGCACCGCCTTCATCTCCTCGTCGGCGCGCAGGTGCACGATCTTGCCGGTCACCTTCCCGTCCTTGACCACCCGGTACGGCGTCCGCAGGAACCCGTACTCGTCGATCGAGGCGTAGATCCCCAGGCTCGCGATCAGCCCGATGTTGGTCCCCTCGGGCGTCTCGATCGGGCAGATCCGCCCGTAGTGCGAGATGTGCACGTCGCGGACCTCGAAGCCCGCCCGCTTGCGGTTGAGCCCGCCGGGCCCCAGAGCGCTGAGGCGCCGCTCGTGCACCAGGCTCGACAGCGGGTTGGTCTGGTCCACGACCTGCGAGAGCTCGCTGCGGCCGAAGAAGAAGTCGATCGCGCTGGAGATGCTCTTGGAGTTCACCAGGTCCGCGATCTTCGCCAGCTCGTCCGGGTTCTTGACGCTCATCCGCTCCTGCACCGTGCGGCGGAGCTTCAGGAAGCCCTTGCGCAGCTCCTCCACGGCCAGCTCGTCCAGCGTCCGCAGCCGGCGGTTGCCCAGGTGGTCGATGTCGTCCACCTGCGCCACCGGGCGGCCCGTCTTCGGGTCCGGCCGCTTGGACCGCAGGTCCAGGATGTACTGGATCACGCGGAGGAAGTCCTCCGCCGTGATGAACATCCGGTCCTCGGGCGTGCTCAGGTTGAACTTGCGGTTGATCCGGAACCGCCCGACCTTCCCCAGGCGGTAGCGGTTCTCGTCGTAGAACTTCTCGTAGAACAGCTGCTTGGCCTTATCGACCTGCGGCGGGTTGCCCGGACGCAGCTTGGAGTAGACCTTCAGCAGCGCCCGCTCGTAGTCGCTCTGGGCGTCGAACTGGTCGAGGCGCTCCTCGGCGACCGTGTTCAGGATCAGCGTGTCGCTGGGGTTCTGGATGACGCGGATCTTCTTGAGGCTGCTGGCCATGATCTTGGCCGCGGCCTCCTCCCCGATCATCCGGCCCACGTGCACCAGCTCCTCGCCGGTCTCCGTGTCCACGATGCTCGCCGCCGCCCAGTGGTCCGGCCGGACCTGGTCGGCCTTGATCTCGCTCACCTCGTAGAACAGGCTCAGGATCGCGTCCGTCGAGGCGATCGACTCGTCCAGGCACCGCAGGAACGTCGTCGCCGCGAGCTTCGTGGACTGGTCGATCCGCATCGCCAGCACGTCCTTCTTCGTCACCTCCAGCTCGATCCACGAGCCGCGCTCGGGGATGATGCGGCTGGAGTGCAGCGGCCGGTCGGCCTCCGCGGAGACGATGGAGAAGTCCACGCCCGGCGAGCGGTGCAGCTGGTTGACGATGACGCGCTCGGCGCCGTTCACGATGAACTCGCCGCCGCCCATCATGATCGGGAACTCGCCGAGGTAGATCTCCTCCTCGGCCACGTCCGGGTGCCCCTGCCGCACCAGGCGCACCGCGATCCTGAACGGCCGCCCGTACGTCAGCCGCAGCTCGCGGCACTCGTCGGGCGTGTACCGCGGCTCCTCCAGGACGTAGTACAGGTACTCCAGCTGCATCGTCCCGTCGTAGCTCTCGATCGGGAAGACCTCCCGCAGGAGAGCCTCCAGCCCCAGCGTGGGGTCGCGTTCCTCGGGCGACTTGCTGATCTGCAGGAACCGCTCGTAGGCGTCGGTCTGCACCTGGGTCAGGTCCTGCACGGGGACGGCGTCACCGCGCTTGGCGAAGCTGCGCACTCTCGTCGCTGCCATCGAATCCCTCATGATGGTTGGAACAACCGCACCAGCCGCGCTGGGCCGCTGGGGTTCGAATGTGATCGAAGACTGTAATCCACCCGTGTCGTGCCGCGTCGAACCAAATAGTTTAGCCCCCCCGGCACCGGCAAGCAACCAGCCAGGGCCGGGCGCAATACCCCCCCTGTTCAGGGCCAAGCCAGTCTAGCCCCCACCCCGACCCCGAGACGGCCTCCCCAGCCGATCCGGCCCCGAAGCCTTCCATGGTCTCCTCCAGGGGCGATCCCCGCCCAAGAGCCCGGCGCCGTCCAACCGCCCCACACCGCTTGGACTCCCAAAGCACAGCGGGTCCGCGCTGAGCGCGGACCCGCGTGTGGTTGGTTCCGGCATGTTCCGGGCGAACCGGCTCTCAGGCGAGTTCGACGGTCGCGCCGTTCTCCTCGAGGGCCTTCTTGAGCTTCTCCGCGTCGTCCTTGGAGATGCCCTGCTTGACGGGCTTGGGCGCCCCGTCCACCAGGTCCTTGGCCTCCTTGAGGCCCAGGCCCGTCGCCTCGCGGACGACCTTGATGACCTGGATCTTCTTGTCGCCGGCGGACTTGAGGATGACGTCGAAGGTCGTCTTCTCCTCGGCGGCCGGAGCGGCCCCGCCGCCACCGCCGCCGGCCGCCGCGGCGACCATCACGGCGCCGCCGGCCGCGGCCTCGATGCCGTAGGTCTCCTTCATGTACTTGCTCAGCTCGACCGCGTCCTTGAGGGACAGGGCCGCCAGCTGGTCGCCGAGTTCCTGAATCGTCGCCATGATGCGAACCTCTTTCTTGCTTGCGCCGCCGGCCTGCGCCGCCGTCGCTGTGAAATCTCCGCCGAGAGGGAGCCGACCTGTTCGGCTCTTTAACCCCATCCGGGGCCAGTCAGCGGCCGATGTCCATTCTCAACGGGCCGGGTCGCCGAGGGGTCATGCGCCGCCTCGAACCCGACCGCTCTGCTCCTGCCTTGGCCATATCCGGCCTTCGGCGATCAGCCGACCTTCGCGATCGTCTCGCCCTTCTCCAGCTTCTCCTCGATCGCCTTGATGATGCCGGCGATCTTGGCGCCCGGGCCCTTGACCTGGGCCATGAGGTTGCGAGCGGGGCTGACGATGAGCGTGACCACCTGGCCGATCGCCTCGTCGCGGGTCGGGAACTTGCTCAGCTCCTCGACGCCCTTCTTCCCCTCGAAGAGCGTGCCGTCCAGGACGGCGCCCTTCAGTTCGATCCCGGGGAACTGCTCCACGATCTTCACGATCTCGCGGGCGACCTCGACGACCGACTGGCCGCCGAAGGCGAGCGCGCTCGGCCCCTTGAGCAGCGGGGTCAGCGCCTCCAGCCCCGTGCCGGCGAACTGCCGCCGCGCCAGGGCGTTGCGGATCACGGTGATGCGGATGTCCTTCTTGCGGAGCTCGTTGCGGACCTTGGTCGCGTCCACGGCGTTCACGCCGCGGATGCTGATGAGCATCGCGTCGCTGGTGTCCCCCAGCCGGTCCGCGTACTCCCGCATGATCATTTCTTTGACAGGCTTCGACATGCTCTGGCTCCTGCGGGGGGATTACACGGCCGCGGCGGAGGCGACCTTGATCTGAACGCCGGGGGTCATCGTGCCGCTGACCACCACCTTCTTGATGTACTGCCCCTTGGCGGCCGAGGGGCGGACCCGCTCGATGGTCCGGATGAAGTGCTCCAGGTTCTCCACCAGGTCGGCGTCCGGGAAGCTCATCTTCCCGATGACCCCGTGAATGTTGCCGCCCTTGTCGTTGCGGTACTCCACCTTGCCGGCGGTGTACTCCCGGACCGCCTCGACGACGTTCGGCGTGACCGTCCCCGCCTTCGGCGATGGCATCAGGCCCTTGGGACCCAGCACCTTACCCAGACGCGACACGACGCGCATCATGTCCGGGGAGGCGATGGCCACGTCGAAGTCCATCCAGCCCCCCTCGATCTTCGCGACCAGCTCCTCGCCCCCGGCCTCCACCGCGCCCGCGGCCTTGGCCTCGGGAGCGACGTCCTCGCGGCAGAAGGCGATCACCCGCTTGGTCTTGCCGATCCCCTTCGGCAGCGCCACGGCGCCGCGGATCGCCTGGTCCGCCTGCGTCGGGTCGATCCCCAGGTGGAAGACCACGTTGACCGTCTGATCGAACTTCGGGCCCTTGTATTTCTTCAGCGCCGCGATCGCCTCCGCCGGCGGCAGCGGCTCGGAGGGGATCAGGTCCTTGTTCGCGCGGGCTCGTTTGGCAAGCTTCGGCATTGGCTCAGCCCTCCACCGTGATGCCCATGGAACGGGCGGTGCCTTCGATGATCTTCATCGCCGCCTCCAGCGACCCGGCGTTCAGGTCCGCCAGCTTCTCCTCCGCGATCGCCTTGACCTGCTCGCGGGTGATGCGGCCGACCTTGTTCTTGTTCGGGACGCCCGAGCCCTTCTCGACCTTCGCCGCCTCCTTGATCAGCGCCGCCGCGGGCGAACTCTTGATCTCGAACGTGAACGACCGGTCCGAGTAGGTCGTGATGATGCAGCCGACGATCTTGCCGTTGAGCTTGGCCGTCGCGGCGTTGAACTGCTGGATGAACTGGCCCGGGTTGACCCCATTGCCGCCGAGCGCAGGACCCAGCGGCGGCGCCGGGGTGGCTTTGCCACCCGGGGCCATGATCTTGAAACGCTTGACAACTTCTTTCTTGGCCATGGTGCTCCACCTCCCACCGGCCCGGCCTGATGCCCCACACGGGGCCTCCAGCCAACTCCCATCCGGCCAAGGGGGGGAGGGGCACGGTAGTGAAAACGGTCTGCGATGTGGTGCGGACGCGGCGACGCCGCCCCGCAAACGGCCCCAACTTTAGACACCCCTCAGATGGTGGACAAGCAACCGCTCCCGCCCCAATCACGCACTCGCCCGACGCGCCGAACCGACCCGTCCCCTCCTGCCTTGACTCTCCAAGCGCTCCGCTTATGCTCTGATCTCACTGAGACTGAGTCTCATTAGCAGCAATTCTCTCTCTTCGGAGCCCTCCACGATGTCCGCGATCCCTGCCGGTTCCAGCGACGCTGTCACCCCGTCCCAGGCCACCTCCCATGCCCGTCAGGATGCCCCGAAGAGCAAGGCCGTCTGGGCGAAGCGCGCCGGGGCCGGCGTCTTCCTCTTCTTCCTGATCAAAGGGCTCCTTTGGCTCATCGTCCCCCCCGTGCTGATCCTCGGCGCCCGCCTCTTCGCCCAGTAATCCCTCCCCCTCTCCCTCTGCCTGCACCGCTGCCCCCGGAGCACCATCATGCTCGCGACCCCCTCTCTTGCCGCCCGGCTCAAGTCTGAGACGCACGACCAGCACACCCGGGCCGAGCGCCACCCCGTGCAGCACTCTCTCATCGGCGGGCGCACCACGACCGCCGACTACATCCGCTACCTCGAACAGATGCATCACATGCACGAGGGCTTCGAGCGGGCCCTCCGCCGGGCCGCGGCGGCCAGCCGCATCGTCGGCTCCTTCGTGCAGGAGCACCATTACCGCCTCCCGCAGATCCGCAAGGATCTTGCCTACTTCCAGGCTGCCGAACTCTCCGGCCCTTCCGAGGGAACCCAGCGGTTCATCACCTGGGTCGAGGATCTCGCGGCGAGCGACCCCGAAGCCCTTCTCGGCGTCCTTTACGTCCTGGAGGGGAGCACCAACGGCGGCCGTTTCATCGCCCGCGCCCTGCGCCGGGCCCTCTCCCTCACCGGTGAGGGCGGCACCGCCTTCTTCGACCCGCACGGTGAGGCACAGTCTGAGCGCTGGGGCGCGTTCAAGCAGGCCCTCGACACGCTGCCCCTGCCCCAAGAGACGCAGGACGCGATCGTCGCCGCGGCAATCCGCACCTTCGACGCCATTGTGGACATCATGGATTGCCTCGCGCCGCCCCAACTGGCCGCGGCGTCATCCTGATATTCACCGAATATCAGGCTCTTGAATGGCCTGTTTGACGAGATTTTTTCCAGAATCACAAGAATGTTTGGCCTCGCGTTGTTGACCAACGTTGGGTCCAAGCGACACTTTCAAGGCACTGAGATTCAGTCTCATTTACTGGAGCATCCCGAGCGCCGTCGGCCGTCCGGCCCGCACACCGGACCACGGCAGGCCGCGGCCGGCATCCCGACCGCGTGGACGGGATGCCAGCGTCTCGCCGTTCAATGAAGGGGATCCCCGTGTCCGTTCCATCCATCCGCGCCATGGCTCTTGCGTTCGCCGTGCCCGCCATCGCCGCGGCCCCCGCGATGGCCGACTTCGTCACCCCCGACGCCTTCGGGTGGTCCCGAGGCAGCGCCAACTCGACGCACTTCCAGTGGGACATCTTCAGCTCGCCCACCGGCCCGAACCCGCCCGACGTCGCACGCTTCCCGGAGACGCTCCCCGACGGCTGGCCGGCGCCCGACGTCGTGGACGGCTCCGTCGGCAGCTTCATTACCGGCACCGGGAACATCTACAACCTCAACGTCCCGCTGGAGATCACCTCGACGATCCCGAACTACGCCCTCGGGGACCGCGCCGTCACGCGCGTGCTTGTTCAGGTGCGCACGCAGGGGACCGAGATCGACCCGGCCAGCGTCGCCTTCGGGGGCGTGGCGCCGAGCCAGACGCAGGAGCTCTTGCGCATCCCGATGGGCGAGTTCGGGGCGATCGTCGACACGCTGTACTACTTCGAGGTTCCTGGCAGCGCCGCCGTCTACACCCTTGAGTTCAGCGGCTCGCTGGGCTCGATGAGCCTCGACCAGCTCTCGGTGGACACGATCGCCCTCGATGCCGGCTCCTGCCCGGCCGACTGGGACGGCAGCGGCGCGGTCAACTCCAACGACATCAGCGCGTTCCTGACCGACTGGCTCGCGAGCGTCCAGCAGGGCGACCTCGTCGCCGACTTCGACGGCTCCGGCGCCGTCAACTCCAACGACATCAGCGCGTTCCTCACGGCCTGGCTCGCCGCCACCGGCGGGGGCTGCTGAGCCGACGGACGATCACACCACTTCCTCACCGGCGCTGCGCCGACGGGCGCAGCGCCGGCTTCTCGGGCGGGTCGCCGCGAGGTGCGCGGCACGGGAGGTTCACGATGAACCGTTCGGAGCACGGGCGCGGGGGGTTCACGCTGATCGAGCTGCTCGTCGTCGTCGCGGTGATCGCCATCCTTGTGGCCGTCCTGCTCCCCGCGCTGAGCGGAGCCCGCCGCCAGGCGGTCCAGACGCAGTCGCTCGCCGCGGCCAGAAGCCTGAAGCTCTCGTACCTCGCCTACGCCGACGACCACCGCGGGTGCGTGATCCCCGGCTACCTCCCGATCTTCTGGAACGGCTCGCCGATCTCGGTGACCGACGAGTTCGGCAACGTCTGGGAGGGCCCGCTGGCGCAGCGGTGGGTCTATCGCCTGGCCCCCTACTTCGATTACGCCTGGGCCGGGACGACCCTGGTGGCGTCACGCCGCAAGCTCTTCGCCGAACGGGATCGGATCCTCGCCGCCGAGGGGGCCAACGGCTGGGCGTACCGCGTCAGCGTCTACCCATCGTTCGGGATGAACTATCTGTACGTCGGGGGCAACCTCGCCAGGACCGACCTGGCGGCGCAGGGGCACCACGTCTCCCGCCTCGATCAGCCCCTGCTCCCCGACAGCCTGATCGTCTTCGCCTCGGCGCGCTTCCGCGAGACCAACCCGGTGGAGATCATCGAGGGGTTCCACAGGATCGAGCCCCCTCCCGTCGGCGCGGTGTACCGCGAGGACGACGACCCCGTCCTCTTCGGCTACGTGCACCCGCGCCACGGCGGGGCCGCGACGGCTTCGTTCTTCGACGGCCACGCCGCGCTGCTCAGGGCGTCGGAGGCGACCGACCGCCGGCGCTGGGCCGATCCGGCCGCACGCGCGGGCGATCCCGCCTGGACTCCCTGACGCCCGGCGGCCCGGACGAGGGGAACCCCGCGGGCGCGGTGCGCCGGCGGCGCGGGGCCTGTCCCCAGCGCGGCCTCGCCCGCGTCCAGACTTCTCTGGCCGCGGTCCTGCTTTCATGACGGCACCGCTCGACGCTGGAACATTGCGTTGTCGATGGCCCGACGCGCACCGGGGCGAGGTGCGCAGAGCAGCACATGCACCGCGTCACCCGCGCGCGCCGAGCGCCGGTCACCGCCCGCGCCGGATGCGCGCACCGGCCCGTCGGGCAGCGTTCCCCGCACGTCAGGCACCTGGAGAAAAGGAGTTCCCATGGAGCGACGCATCCAACGCAAGGCAGCGATGGCGGCCGCCGCCGCGACCCTGATCGGCCTTGCCGGCGCGGCCCGGGCGCAGAGCCCCCAGCAGCGCCAGCAGGACTACGAGCAGCAGCGCCGGCAGAACCTCGAGCGTCAGTTCGAGCGCCAGCAGCGTCAGATGCAATGGCAGCAGCAGCGCATGCGAGATCAGCAGGATCAGCAGCCCTTCGGCCAGCAGCCGATGGACCCGGAGTTCATCGACCCGCAGATGATCGTCGTCGTCGGCGTGGACATCGACCAGGACGGTCAGTCCGACGCGATGTACTTCGTCCCCGGCGAGGTCGTCCGGCGGCTGGCGCGCGAGCACCGCGACCAGCAGCAGGCCGGCATGGGCTCGATGCAGCTCCGGCCCTGGGCACGCCTCCAGCAGACGGCCGTGCGCGACGAAGGCGACTTCGAGGACCTCCCCCTCAGCGGCGCGCCCGGCCGGATGCGCCAGGCCCAGCTCAGCGGCACCATCACCGAGACCCGCACCGCGCAGCTCATCGGCCAGTCCGAGCCCAGCAAACTCGCCAAGGTCCGCCTCAACGACGGCAGCACCGTCTTCGCCGACCTCGGCCCGGCGCAGAACTTCCGCGACGTCCAACTCGCCCGCGGCGACCAGGTCTCGATCTCCGGCAGCCCCGTCTGGATCAACAACCAGCCCGTCATCTTCGCGAGCCGCGTCCAGACCGAGGAGGGCGTGATCCCGGTGCGTCGTCAGCAGGCCGGCGGCCAGGCCTTCCGGCAGCAGGACCAGTGGTCCCCACGGCAGCAGCAGGATCAGTGGTCCCAGAGACAGCAGCAGGCCCAATGGTCGCGGCAGCAGCCTCGCCGGCAGGACCAGTTCGAGCGCCCGCAGGGCTGGCGCGAGCAGCAGCCCAGCCGGCAGCCCCGTTTCCAGACGGGCCTGATGCAGCAGCAGGAGCCCATTCACATCAGCGGCACCATCACCGCCGCCGACGAGGTCACCATCGGCGACAGCGACCCGTACACCTTCGTCAAGCTCCGCGACGACAGCGGCGCCACCGGCTGGGTCAGCCTCGGTCCGAGCCGGAACCTCGAGGACCTCGACCTGCGCCGCAACGACCGCATCGAGGTCCTGGCTTTCCCCGTCGAGCTTCAGGGCGCGACCGTCTACTACGCGAACCAGCTTCGGACGGACGGCCAGACCATGCGTCTGTCGCAAAAAGAAGGCGGGCAGGGCGCGCGCATCCAGCCCGCCGGCATGGGGCAGCTGCAGCAGGTCAGCGGCACCATCGTGAAGAAGACGGAGATCACCATCGGCGACAGCGACCCGTACACCTTCGTCGAGGTCCGCGACGACGACGGCAAGACCCAGTGGGTCAACCTCGGGCCCAGCGACCAGGTCGAGGACCTCGACCTCTCCCGCAACGACCGGATCAGCGTCCTCGCGACCGAGACCGACATCCACGGCGAGACCATCTTCCACGCCCAGCAGGTCTCGGCCAACGGGCAGACCGTGAACATCCAGCAGGCCGGCCACCGCTAGCAGCCGCGGCCCGGCCCGACACCAGGAAACACAGCGACCGCCGGCGCCACGCCGGCGGCCGCCGTTCTTTCGCCCGTCGCTCCGCGCCGGCCTCGGCCCGTCAGCCCGACAACTCCGCGGCCATCGCGCTGGCGACCCGCTCGGAGAGGCCCAGCGCGATCGCCCGGTCGAGCATCCTCGCCGCGACCCGGTCGCGCCCCTCCGCCTGCATCAGCGTCGCCACGAGCAACCACGCCGAAGCGGTGTTGACCCGGTTGGCGTAGGTGACCGCCCGGTTGAGCGCGGCCCGCAGGTCGTCGGGGTCGCTGAAGAGCGCCGTCGGGATCGGGCGGATCGCCAGCCCCGACGGGTCCTTGTCGTACGCCATCGCCGCGACCGCCACCGCCTCCTGCGGCCGGCCGGACTTCAGCAGCGCCACCGCCAGCGCCCGAATCGCCGCCGCATCGTCGGGGTGCTGGCTCAGGTGCTCCTGGTACAGCTGCGCCGCGGCCTCGGGCCGGTTCGTCCCCAGCAGCAGGTCCGCCTGCTCGGCGACCGTCAGTTCACGAACCGGCGCCTCCTCCATCGGCTGCAGCACGCCGTCCGGGTCGTAGGTGTAGCCGTCCGGGCCGTAATCGATCGCCGGATCGACGTACCCCGAGCCGACGGTGTACACCGGCCAGGAGTTGTACCGGTGGCCGTACGGCCAGCGGTTCACGTACGGCCCGGGCGCGAGATAGGTGTACGGGTAGGGGTAGATCAGCCGCGTGCCGTGCTGCACGAAATCCCCCGGCGAGCCGAGGTGGACACGAAGGAAGAAATCGTCGTCGCGGATCCGGTGCGCTGCGCGGAAGCCCCGCTCGTCGAACCCCAGGCGGAAGCGGTCGTCGAATCGCTCCGGGCGCACGCGCCGGTAGTAACCGTCGCGATCACGGCGGTAGATGAATCCGCCCGGGCCTCGGATGAAGCCGCCAGGCCCGCGGATGAACCGATCGTCGTCCGCACGCTCCTGGAGCAGGATCACGGCGCCGCCGGTCCGTTCGTCGATCGGCCCCACGTCCGGCAACGGCGGCCGCTCCCGCGGCGGCGTCTGGCCGACCATCGGCGGGACGCGCCCGATGCCGCGCGGCCCCTGCGAGCGCACGCCGCCAAGCCCCATGTCGTCGAACCCGCGCGCCGGCCGGCTCCTGAACCCGCTCGCCCCCCGCGAGCGCTCCCCTCCGAGTCCTCGTTCACCGAACCCGCCGCGGACCTGACCCTGGAAGCCGCTCGCGCCGGGGGCGCGCTGCCCGCCGATGCCGCGACTGTTGAACCCTCGCGCGCCCTCGCTGCGCACGCCCCCTTGCGCACGCGTCCCTGACCCCGCCGCCTCTACGCCGGACTGCTGCTGCGCCACGACCGGGGCGGCCACAAGGCCCGCCGCGGCCGCAACGCCCAGCACGCATCGCATCGCCCGCGTTCGGTAGGTCGCCATGGAGAGTCCTCCGTGCCTGTCCTTCTCTCCACCGGCCCCTCCCACGTTCCCCCGTGATGAGCGTAGCGCGGGCCCGTACGCCGGCGCTGCGCGACCGGGCGTGCATCACTTGGATTCGTGGTTTCCTAGGGTCGCAGCGCGAGCAACATTTCATCCGCCACCGACCGATCGAGCCCCGCTTCGATCGCCCGATCGATCATCTTCGCCGCCTGATCGCGCCGTCCCTCCGCCTCCATCAGCACCGCCGCCGCGAGCCACGCCCGCGGGGAGCGCGTCCGGTGGGCGTACCCGACCGCCGCGCCCACCGCCCGTCGCAGGCTGTCCGGGTGGTCCAGCAGCACCTCCGAGCCCACCGGGCGGGCGGCCAGGTACGGATCGCTCTCGTACGCCTTGGCGAGGGTCTCGATCCCCCGATCGATCTTGCCGTCGAGCAGTTCGACGATCCCCAGGAGCCGCACGATCTCCATGTCCTCCGGCTCGCCCGCGAGGTACTCGCGCAGCGCGGCCGCCGCGGCCGCGTACCGCCCCCGCTCGATCGCCACCAGCGCCGCGTCGAACTCGCTCAGCGGCTCGCTCTCCGACACCGCTCCCCCCAGGCCGAACTGAAGCTGCGGATCCACCCCCGCCCCCTCCATCACCCCCAGCACGCGGTTCGGACGCCAGTCATCGTCTGCGCACGGGTCGTACCGCCGGTTGAGGTGGCGTCGCACCTCCCACTCGTACCAGCGCTCGCCGCCGTCCGCGATCGAGCGGATCTGCTCGCGCTTGCGCTGGATCGCGTCGATCACCGCGGGATTCCTCGTCCGGATGAACCCGATGTCGCCTCGTCCGAGCTCGACCTCCGTGTACCCCTGCCTCCCCAGTTCCCGCCGCGCGATCTCCAGCGCTGTCTCGCCGCGCGTCGGCGCCGCGACCTCGGCCAGGAGCCCGGCGGCGCCGGGCGCGGGGCTCGTGCGCGTCACGAAGTCGCGCAGCGCCGCCGCGGGGCTCCCCTCGCGCACTGCATCATGCGCGGGGCCGACGCGGATCCGCGGGCCGACCTCGATATCGCCGCTCTCGGAGATGTTGAGCCTCACCGCACGCTCGAACGCCGTGTTCCGCACGCCGCTCCCTGAAAGCAGCGCGCCGCGGACCACGGCGCCGGTCGGAACAAACACCGGGGCGGGCTCGGGCTGCACCGGCGTTGCGCTCCCATCTCCCGTCACGGGCCGGATCGGCACGACGATCGTCTTGAACGTCCGGTCGCCGCCTCGCCCGGGCAGGGAGTACCGCGGCTTCAGCGAACGATCGTTGAGGCTCCGGAACGGGAACTTCGCCCCGCCCAGGCTCTGGATCTTCTTCCCGCCTCTCGCCCGCGTTCCCCCCAGGCCCATCCGCCGGGGCCCGCTCGGCCGCTGCGCCGAACCCGCGCCGTCCTTCTCGCCCGAAGGCGGCGCGGCCACGGCCGGAACCGACGGAACCGTCATCAACACGCACGCGGCCGCGGCGCCGGCCAGGGCCAGTCTTCGGATGCTCTTCGCCAAGGCAACGGTCCGCGGCATATCCGGCTCCAGGGCGTGGGCGGCCCCCGTGAGAACCTGCTGTATTCACGCACAGAGGCGTTCGTCCATTCCGTTCGACGCCCCGGATCCTTGCCGGTTCCCTGCAAGCCCCCGGCCCGATCCGCCCGCGGTCATCCGACGCCCCTATGCTCCCCCTCGCCTCCCGCCGGGCGCGCCCCGCACCCCGAGGAAAGCAGTAGGATGTTCGGCGGTCATCCGTGAGCCCACCGCCATGCCCACGCACCCGACGAGATCAGTCTTCATCGCCGTTGCCCCCCTGCTCCCGGCCCTTGCGGCGTGCCTGCTCGGCGGGTGCTCCCTCTTCCCCGGTCGCGGCGAATCGTCGCTCGTCGTCAAGTCCACCGCCGATGACGCCTCCCTCGCGGCGACGTTCAAGACCGCCGCCTACCTCTGGACCGACAACAACACCGCCGATATCTACCTCTCGGACCTTCCCGTCGAAGTCCTCGCCGACCCCGCCGCCGACCTCCGCTCCCGCACCGGGCAGCTCATCCACATCCATCTCTTCCTCGTCCCCATCGCCGGCCGCACCCCCATCGACCCCACCGCGTGCAACTTCACCATCCGGCACGTCGTCCTCGCGGGCGGCCAGGCGGGCATGTACTCCGGCGGGGGCTTTCTCCTTCCGTCCGGCGAACCCGGCGGCGACTGGTTCACCGCCTCCCTCATGGACGCCACCGTCCGGCTCGCGCGATCCGATCCGGGCTTCACCGACCGACTCGGCGTCTCCACTCTCTCCGGCGCCATCGCCGCGGCCAGGAACGACGCCGTCGCCCGCGCCATGGCCGGCCACCTCGAGTCGATCATCAACTCCATGCCGGAATCCGCCCGCAGACGGTGAACGGGCCTGCCCAGCGCCCCTCCCCCGCACCTTCATGCCTCGGCGCGTTCGCGCCGCCGCGGAAGCGGCACGCCCCGATTGTCACGGGTGATCCCGCTCCCACGCCCCCACGACCCGATCAGCCGCTCCTGCGTACAGATCCGCCAGGAGATCCGCCGGGAGCGAGAGCCCCCGCAGCCGCGGCGCCGACATCGCGTCGTGCGTCTGAGGGTCCACCATCATGAGGTCCGGATCCGCGATCGGCGACTCCCCGTCGTACGTCGTTTCCAGCATCACCCGCAGCGCCCAGTACCGGCTCGCGTACAACTCCAGCGCCGACTCCGGGCTGTCGGCCAGGTCCGCCATCGGGCTGGTCGTCGCCTTCTTCGGCCGCAGGTGGTCCTCCGTCGCGACGATGTCCGACCCGAAGAGCACCCGCCCCCGCCACTTCGTCAGGAACCCGACCAGTTCCTCCCGCGGATGCCGGCTCAGTTCGCGGACCATCCACTTCGTCGCGCTGGTGTCGATGTACAGATTCGGATGCCTCGTCAGCATCTCGTCGAGGAACGCCAGGTCCTCCGGCCAGCCGCCGAAGTGCGCCGCGATCCACGGCGCGGTGAACCGATCGAGCATCCGCTCCAGCCCGCGGTACTGGTCGCGCTTCGTCCCGTAGACCGCCGCGTCCGCGTACTTCGTCGCGAACCACGTGTCCGGGTCCGCCACGTGCACCATGAACATCATCCCCAGCGCCTCCCCGGCCTCGCACACCCGCACCCGCGCCGGAGAGTCGATCTCCCGCAGGTCCGCCGCGCCGTCCCCCTCCGGGATCAGGTCCCGCAGTCGCGGCGACGCCCAGATCTTGAGCACCCGCGATCCGAACTCGGATCGGAACCGCTCGATGGTCCTGATGTACCCCGCGCCGTGGGCGTTCACCCGGTCCGCATCGGACCAGTTCGGGATCGCAATGAACCGCACCGAATCCCCCAGGAGGTCGCGCACCTCCGACGCCGCGGCCAGTTGCGTCATCGAGTACGTCCGCGCCACCCCGTACAGCCGTCTCGCCTCGTCGTAGATCCGCGTCGCCTCGCGCCCGTGGATGTGCGTGTGGATGTCCACGATCGGCACGACCGGCGGCCCCATCCGCTCCGCCTCCAGGCGATAATCAAGTCCGAACCGATTCGCCGCCGTCGAACGCTTGCTGCCGCTGGTGCTCAACATCCAACCCGATCATACGACCTCCCCCACCTCCTCCCCGCCCACCACCGGTAACGTCCGCCACCCCTCCCCCTGTTCCGTCCCCCCACTACGCTCCCTCCTTTAGCCCTTTGGCCATTTGCCCTTCGGCTCTTTCCCGATGCCCTCACGCCCCCACATCGTCCTCGCCCACGACTGGCTCTGCGGCTATCGCGGCGGCGAAGCCGTCCTCGATCGCATCGCCCGTCTCGCCGCGAGGGTCGGCGACGCCAACAGCCTCTTCGTCATGTTCAACGACCGCCGGCCCATGACCGCCGCGATCGATGCTCTCGCCCGCCACACCTCCATCCTGGGCCTCGCCCCCGCGGCCTCCACCTCCCTCCGCCGCTGGCTGCTGCCGCTCTACCCCCTCGCCGTCGCCGACCTCTCCCGCATGCTCGCCCGCCTCCACCGCCGCCGCCCGATCGACCTGGTGATCTCCACCAGTTCCGCGGCCGTCAAGGGGCTCCTGCCTCCGCTCCGCGACGACGGCACGCCCGTGCCGCACCTGTGCTACTGCCACGCCCCGGCGCGTTACCTCTGGTCCCAGACCGATGAATACGCCCGCGGCAGCCGCGGGTCCCTCCGCGCCGCCGGCCTGCGCGCCTTCGGCCCGCGTCTCCGCCGCTGGGACGCCGCCACCGCCGACGAACGCCACGTCACCCGATTCCTCGCCAACTCCTCCCACACCCGCGCCGAGATCCGCCGCTGCTACGGCCGCGAGGCCCACGTCGTCTTTCCCCCGGTCCGCACCGACTACTTCACCCCCGGCCCGGCCCGCGACCGCGACGACTTCTGGCTCGTCGTCAGCGCCCTGGAGCCGTACAAGCGCGTCGATCTGGCCATCGAGGCCGCGCGTCTCGCCGGCAAGCGCCTCGTGATCGCCGGCGCCGGCTCGCAGGAGTCCGCCCTCCGCGCCATGGCCGGCAACCGCGTCACCCTCGCCGGCCGTGTGCCCAACGCCGAACTCCGCCGCCTGTACCGCACGGCCGAAGTGCTGCTCTTCCCGCAGGTCGAGGACTTCGGCATCGTCGCGGTCGAAGCGCAGGCGTGCGGCCTCCCCGTCGTCGCGCGGAACGCCGGCGGCGCGCTCGACATCGTCATCGACGGCGTCACCGGCGTGCTCTTCGAAGAGCCCACCGCCGAAGCCATTGCGGCCGCCGCCGCCCGCGTCCCGCGCGACCAGTCCGCGTGCCGGCAGAACGCCGAGCGCTTCAGCGAGGCCGTCTTCGACCGCGCCATGCTCGCGCACATCGCCGCGCTGGTCCCCGGAGTGCGAGCCGACACCGACCTGTAGCGCCGCACCCGAGCAGCGGCGAACCACGCCCCGCACTATCTCGCCGCCGCCTCCCGCGTCCCCTCGATCAGGAGCCGCCCCTCCTCCTGCTCGTGAACCTCCAGGTCCGGGTTTCCCCCCAGCGCGCCCGTGACCACCTCCACGAACACCGACTCCCCCGGCCGGAGCGTCACCCGAGCCGCCGCGCTCGAACTCCCTTCCACGCGGATCAGGTGCTCCCCCTCCCCCACCGCGTACGCGAAGTACTCACCGCGTCCCAGCGACAGCACCGGCTCCTGGTCGATGATGATGTCCACGGGCCCGCCGATCGGTCCCCCGCGCCGGAACACGTAGATCACCGCTTCGTTCTCCGCCACGAACGCCGGGCGGAACGTCTCGCCGCCGGCCGCGCACCCGCCCGCGGGCAGCACCCCCGCCCCGGCCGCCGCCACAAGCAGCATCGCCCCGACCGCCCGCAGACCCCGTCGCCGCGTCCGCACTCCGCTGTCCGCCATGGTCATGCCTCCTGCAACGGCGCCCCGGCGATCCGCCGGCAACGCAAGCCTCCGATGCGCTCCCCGGAACCGATCACGCCCCCGCACCACGTCTGCCCCATCACACCCCTTCGTTCACCCGCGCCGCCAGCACCCGCCCGACGTACAGCTCGTGGTCCGCATCCTCCAGGTCGAAGTGACGCACCACCTCGCAATCCAGCGCGGCCAGCGCCCGCATCAGCACGGGCGAGCCCGTCTCAAGCTTGCACACTTCGAACGCGTCGAACGGGTCGTCCTCCCACGTCTCCGACCGGTCGAACGTCCGCATGAGAAGCCGGTCGCGCCGGTCCACCAGGTTCAGCGCGAAACTGTGGCTGTCGCGGATCAGCGGCTCCACCCCGTGCCCCTTGCGAACGGCCACGCAGATCAGCACCGGGTCGTGCGCGCACTGCATCCCCCACCTGACCGCGACCGCCCCCCGCGTCCGCTCGTGCGCCGCCGACAGCACGCACAGCGACGCCCCCAGCAACCCCATCGCACGATCGACGTCGGCCCTCTGGAATCCGGGCATTGCGGTGGCCTCTCTGATTGCTCTCTGCCATCGATCAGCCCCGGCCAGACCGTGGGCCGGGCACGACCCCGACCGCCCCAAACGGCAGTTTACCGCGGCAACCAATCCCGTGCCGCGAGCCCGCCTTCATCCGAACGAAGATTGAACTTACCCATGGCGCGGGCGCGGAATTCAACCTGGGGGTGAAAAAGTGCGATGAAGTGTTGCGAAGTGGGGCCAAGTGGGGCATAATCCCACGCATGCCCAGGAGCGGTCACTTGGAGTCATCGCCGCTTGCTCTTCACCGGTCTCTCCAATCACGCGATCGACGCCAAGCTCCGGTTGGCGATCCCCGCCAAGTACCGCAACCAATGGGACGCCGCAAGGGATGGGGCCGCCTGGTACTGCATCCCGTGGCCGACTGGCCACTTGAGGTTGTACACGGAGGCGCGTTTTCGGGACCTGGCCGAACGGCGGGAGCAGACCCTGACCCCCGGCCGCAACGAAGCCGAACTCGAAAAGGTGCTCTTCGGGTTCGCCGAGAGGCTCGAGATGGACTCCGCCGGCCGGATCAGTATCCCCCGGCAGCACCTCGAGCTGGCGAAGATCGGGACGGAGGTCGTGATCGTCGGCGCCGGGGTTCGTTTGGAAGTGCACGACCGGGCCGCGTGGGAGGCCGCCAAGGACGACCTCTTCCGCAAGCTCCCCGACCTGATCGACGCCGTGACGGGGAGGGCGTGAGGTAAGGGGGGACGGGATCGTGGGGAGGGAGGGGCGGGGATCGCCCCGCTGAGAAGGAGAGCCTGGCCGAACGGAAACGTCCGACCAGTGCATTGAGGCCGATGCGGCCTTGACATCCAAAGACTGCGGCAGCGCACGCCACGGACCCCCAGACTCTTCCCCGCGGGGCCCGCCGCGTCCGGCCGGCCAACTGCACGGAAGCAGCCATGCCGCCCCGGAACCGGCGAGCCCGAGTACGCGGGACGAGCCCGGCCCAGCGAGGACCACACGAACGGACTCGGGCGTCGGCGCGGCAACGGACCAATCGGCCCCGCAGGGACGCAGGGCCGCCGGCAGACCCCGACCGGACCTCCGACGGGGCGAAGCCGGATCCGCGGCCACACGCCGACGCACCCCTCGCGAAGCCCACACGGCGCTCGATCGACCCGCCAGCGACCGAGCGCCTTTTCCATCGCACCCTTTCCCCCTGGCGACGGGCCACCCACCACCACCACCCCGTCGCCACCACGCGCCGCCCTCCTTCGCCCAGCGAAGAGGGCGGCGCTCACGTTTTGGCATTGGCGCGACGCGGCGCCGGCCCGTGCCCACGCCCGGCCTTCCACGTCCGCGTCCCACATGCACCCAACAACTCATCCCCACCCTGTCCACGCGGCGCGCTGCGCCCCATGACCGAGGGCCTGGAGGTCCCGCAAGACCTCCGGGCCCTGCCCTTCAACCCTGGGCAGCCGCGGTCCCCCTACTCCTCCTGCGGCCTGTACGCCGCCATCACCTCCTGCTGCACGTGCGGCGGCGTCGGCTCGTCGTGGCTGTACTCCATCACGTACGACCCCTGCCCGCCCGTCAGGCTCTTGAGCTCCGTCGAGAGGTTCTGCAGCTCCCCCAGCGGCGCCTGCGCCTTGATCGTGCAGACGTCCGACGAGGAGATCGCGCTGTCCACCACCCGCCCGCGCTTCCCCGAGATCATCCCCGTCAGGTCCCCCATGTACGCGCTCGGCGCGGTGATCTCCACCGTCACGTACGGCTCCAGCAGCACCGGCCTTGCCTTCCGCACCGCGTCGATGAAGGCCTTCCTCGCGGCGGTGATGAACGCGATCTCCTTGCTGTCCACGTCGTGGTCCTTCCCGTCGTACAGCACCACCCTGATCCCCGTCATCGGGTACCCCGCGATCGCCCCCTCGGCCATCACCATCCGCACCCCCTTCTCCACGGCCGGCCAGAACTGCCGCGGCACCGCCCCGCCCACCACCTCGCTGGCGAACTCGAACCCTTCCGGGTGGTCCGGCGGCAGCGGCTCCACCCGCAGGAACACCTCGCCGAACTGCCCCGCCCCGCCCGTCTGCTTCTTGTGCCGGTGATGCCCGTCCGCCCGCGCCGTGATCGTCTCCTTATACGCGATCTTCGGCCGGCTCGTCACCAGGTCGATGTTGAAGTTGTGCTTCAGCCGCTCCAGGATCACCCGCAGGTGCAGCTCGCCCAGCCCCTGGATCACGGTCTGCTTCGTCGCCGCGATCCGCTCGACCCTGAAGCACGGGTCCTCCTCCATCAGCTTCGCGCACGCGCCGGAGAACTTCGCCTCGTCCGCGTGGTTCTTCAGCTCCACCGCCAGCCCGTACATCGGCTTGGGCAGAGGCAGCGGGATCAGGTGCAGGCTGTCCAGGTCGTGGCTGTCGTGCAGCACGCCGTTGAAGCGGGCCTCCTCGATCTTCGACAGCACCCCGATGTCCCCCGCGCCGACCTCCTGCACCTCCACCATCTCCTTCCCCTGCGGCTTGAACAGGTGCCCGATCCGCAGGGGCTTCTTCTGGTCGTCGATCAGCAGGTCCTGCTTCGTCCGCACCGTCCCGCTGTGCACGCGGAAGAAGGCCAGCTTCCCCACGAACGGGTCCGCCGTCACCTTGAACACGTGCGCCACCACCTTCCCGCCCGGATCCGGCTCCGGATGGAACTCCCGCTCCGTCCCGTCCGCCTCGCGCACCTCGAACTCCGACGGGCTCACCTCCAGCGGCGACGGGCACAGGTCCGCGAAGATGTGCAGCAGGTCCTCCACCCCCGCCCCGGTCTTGGCCGAGACGAAGCAGATCGGCACCAGGTGCCCCTCCCCGAGCGCCTTCTCGAACGCGTCGTGCACCTGCTCCGGCCGCAGGTTCTGCCCCTGCTCGAGGTACACCCCCATCAACTCCTCGTCCACCTCCACCGCCTGCTCGATGATCGCCGTGTGCGCCTCGCTCACCGACGAGAAGTCCGCCGCGTCCCCCGCCGCGTCCGTCCCGTCGTGATCGAAGACGTTGACCACGTCCTTGCCCCCCTTCGTCGGCAGGTTGATCGGCAGGCACACCGATCCGAAGGTCTCCCGGATCTGCGTCACGAGCCGCTCCAGGTCGGCGTCCGCCGCGTCGATCTTGTTGATGACGATCATCCGCGCCAGGTTCCGCTCCGCCGCCACCGCCATCAGCCGCCGCGTTGTGCTGTCGATCCCCCGCTGCGGGTCGATCACGATCGCCGCCGTCTCCGCCGCCGGCATCGAGGCGATCGCGTGCCCCAGAAAATCCGTCAGCCCCGGCGTGTCGATCAGGTTCACGTGGTGCCCGTGGAAGTCGAAGTGGACCACCGCCGACGTCAGCGAGTGCTTGTGCTGCTTCTCCTCCTCCGTGAAGTCGCTGACCGTGTTCCCCTCCTCCACCGACCCCAGCCGCGTCGTCGCCTTCGCCGCGAAGAGCAGATGCTCCACGAGAGTCGTCTTGCCGGATCCGCCCTGGCCGACGATGGCGATGTTGCGGATCTCGGCGGGTGCTCGGGTTGCCATGGCGCCTGACCTCCTTCTCGGGTCGGGAACGCGGCCGCCCCCGAGCCCGGGGTTGGCGATCCGAAACGCGGCGGCTCGGCCCGGACGCGGAGAGTTCCGCGCGACCGGCACGGAGGTCCGGATCGGGTACAGGCAGTGTAATGGTTCCGTCAAGCCCGGTGTAGCCCGCACCGCGCCGATTTCACCCCGCACACCCCGCGTGACCATCCCTTCACCCCGCCGGCCCCTCACCCGATCAGGTCGATCCGACCCGCCGCCGTTCTCACCGTGACCCGGTACACCGCCTCCACCCGGCGCTTCAGCGCCGGCGTCACCGGCGACACGTCCCCCAGCCGCGGCCACCGCCCCATCGCCTCCCGCGCCGGCCCGGGTCCCTCAAGATTACGGCCATGCGTCGCCCGCACGGGCTCGCACGGCTTGCTCCCCGCCCACTCCCGCGCGAGGTGCTGCGCCGGCGCACACACCGTCGCGCGCGACCCCAGCGAGAACTCCACCGCGTCCTCGCGGTTCTGTTTCTCAAGGTACCGATCGAACGGGATCGCCCCCGGCGCCTCCGGCACCCGCTCCGGCGGAGGGCATCCCCGCTCCTTACCACACCCGCACCCCATCCGCCCATCCCCCGCCGGCTCGACCGCGCGCTCCGTCCCCGCCGCGAGCAGCAGCCGGATCGCCGCCTCATCCGCGATGATCCCATGGAAGCCGCTCTCGTGGTGGACCGGGCCGAGCATGCACCCGACCTGAACCAAGCGGCGTGCCGCCGCGGGCGCCCTCCATCCCCGCCGATAATGACGCCCCGCGCGGCCCCGCGGCGGCCCTCGCCCGCCGGCCGCTCGCCACACGCGAGGTCCGTCTCTACGGTCTGTTGCGTCCACGCAACGCCACCCGCTGCACCGAGGCAACAGTGCTCCGAACCGACGACCTCGACTACCACCTTCCCGAAGACCGCATCGCCCTCCACCCGGCGTCCCCGCGCGACAGCGCACGCCTCATGGTCGTCAGCCGGTCCGACCCCGCCCTCCTGCTCCACCGCACCGTCGCCGACCTCCCCCACTTTCTCCGCCCCGGCGACGCCATGATCGTCAACACCACCCGTGTCCTCCCGGCTCGCTTCCGCGGGGAGCGAGCCGACACACGCGGCAAGGTGGACGGCCTCTACCTCGCCCCGCCCCCGGGCGCCGAGCGACGCGGCCATTGGGCCGTGCTCCTCAAGGGCCGCCGCATCAAGCCCGGCGTTGTCGTCACCCTCTTCGGCCGCGACGGCCGCCCCAGCGGCCTCGCGCTGCGCATCATCGAACGGCACCACGAGCACATCGTGGATCCCGCGTCGCGCCACGACGCCGACGTCGAGTCCGGGGGCTGGCTTGCCGCTCTCGAAGCCGACCCGAGCATCCCGTCCCCTCCCCTCCCCCCCACTGCCGACGCCGCCGCCGTCCTCGCGCACATCGGCCTCACGCCGCTCCCTCCCTACATCCGCCAGGCCCGCAAGCGCCGCGAGGAGCCGGATACGGACGCCCAGCGCGATGCCCGCGACCAGCACGACTACCAGACCGTCTACTCCGACCCCGCCCGCACCGACTCCATCGCCGCCCCCACCGCCGGCCTCCACTTCACCCCCGAACTCCTCGCGAAGATCGACGCCACGGGCGTGCAGCGCGCCGAGGTCATCCTCCACGTCGGAATGGGCACCTTCAAGCCCGTCGAGACCGAACTGGTCGAGCAGCACCCCATGCACGCCGAGTGGGCCGAGGTTCCCGCCTCCACCGCTTCGCTCATCGAGCAGACCCGGGCACGCCGCGGCCGCATCCTCGCCATCGGCACCACCACGGCCCGAGCCCTTGAGTCATTCCCTCCCGGCTCGGCACAGTCCGAGGGGTGGACCCGCCTCCTCATCACCCCCGGCTACCGCTTCCGCGTCATCGACGCCCTCATGACCAACTTCCATCTTCCCCGCAGCACCCTCATGGCCATGGTCGCCGCGATGCTCGATACCGGGAGCAACGACGGACTTCCCCGTCTCAAAGCCCTCTACGAAGAGGCCATCCGCCGGAACTACCGCTTCTACTCCTTCGGCGACGCGATGCTGATCCTGCCCTAGGGCGAAGAGTTCTCACCACGGCGTCACGGAGGGCACGGAGCGGTCACGGAGAAGAACGAGACTGGGCTTCAAGACCGGCAGAACAAAAGAGAAGGCCGACCGACCATCCGCAGCGATCCATCGCTCCCATGCCCCCTCCCCCCTCTTCAAACCCAATCCTGCTTCATCAAAGCATGCAACGAGTACGGGCGTCTGTCCCCAACCGCTTCGTGCCCCTCCGTGCTCTCCGTGGTAAAGCCTCTTCTTCTCACACCAGGCGAGCCAGGATCTCCACCACGCCCGCTGCCTCCTCCCTCTGAGCCACGTAGTCCGCCTCCCTCTTGATCTCCTCCTGCGCATTGGCCGGACACGCGAACCACCCCACCCGCTCACGGATCGGACCGTCCCCCGTCGTGTCCCCGATCCCCGCCACCCGATCCTTCTCCACTCCCACGCTCTTCAAGAGCCGGTCCACCCCCGTCCCCTTGCTCACGTGCATCAGGTCGCAGTTGATGTACAGCCACGTCATCGACACCCGCAGCGGCCATCCCCTCCTGCGAAACTCCGCCTCGATCACCGGCGCGATCGACCGCAGATACCCCGTGTCCGGGTGATACAGCGATACGGCCGCGCTCTTCCCCGGCTGCTGCTGCACGCCCCTGGGCCCGAACTCCCCCTCGATCCACTCCGAGGCGTCCCGTACCACCCTCAGGTCGTCGCGCGTGATCCCGGGGTCCATCAGGTACAGGTTCTCCCCCGGGTGGTACATCCACACCCCGTTCTCAGCGATGCACGGCGCCTCCAGGTTCCCGATGAGCTTGCACATCGCCTCCGCGAACGGCTGCGGCCGCCCCGAGCAGAGCGTCACGACCGGCCGGTCCCGTCGCTCCCTCGCCAGGCGGTTGTGCTCCGCGATCTTCGCCAGGCTCGCCACGTCCATCGCCCTCGCCCCCTCCGGCGACAGACACCCATCGATGTCCGCGATCACCAGGTCGAACCGGCCGCGGCAGCGCGGCAGCGGAAACCTCGGCCCCAACGTCCCAGCAGCACCTCGGCTCATAGGCCCCACTCTAAGCCCCCCGAGCCCACCCCCGATCCCCGGCCCGCCCGTGGCCCTCTCCTCCTTTCTCCCCCTCTCCCTACCCTACCGCCATGCCCCTCCACTACCAGACCGCCGGCGAATCCCACGGCCCCGCCATCCTCGCCGTCGTCTCCGGCCTCCCCGCCGGCGTCGTGATCGACGCCGACTTCATCAACGCCGAACTCGCCCGCCGCCAGGGCGGCTACGGCCGCGGCGGCCGTCAGCGGATCGAGCACGACACCGTCGAGATCCTCTCCGGCGTCCGCCACGGCCGCTCCATCGGCTCCCCCGTCACCCTCAAGATCGCCAACAGGGACTCGCGCCTCGACGACGATGCACGCACGCCCCCCGTCCACACCCCGCGCCCCGGCCATGCCGACCTTGCGGGCAGCGTGAAGTACCTCACCACCGACTGCCGCGAGACCCTCGAACGCGCCAGCGCCCGTGAGACCGCCGCCCGCGTCGCCGCCGGCGCTCTCGCCCGCTGCCTCCTCAAGTCCGAGGGGATCGACATCCACGTCTTCGGCTTCGTCCGCTCCATCTCCACCGCGGCCTGGACCGGCGACGTCACCGAGGACAACTGGCGCGACCTGCTCGCGGCCCGCGACGCCAGCGAGACCTACTGCCCCGACCCGGACACCACCGCCCGCCAGTGCGCCATCATCCGCGAGGCGAAGATCAACAAGGACACCGTCGGCGGCATCGTCGAGACCCACGCGTTCAACCTCCCCCCCGGCCTCGGCTCCACCATGGATTGGCGCGACCGCCTCGATGCCCGGCTGGCCGCGGCCGTCATGGGCATCCAGGCCTTCAAGGCCGTCGAGATCGGGCTGGGCAAGGACGCCGCCTCCCGCCCGGGCTCGCAGGTTCACGACCCCATCCGCTTCGACCACAAGCGCATCGACACCCCCTCCCTCGGCTTCGTGCGCGACACCAACAACGCCGGCGGACTCGAAGGGGGCATGACCAACGGCGCTCCCCTCGTCGTCCGCGGCGCCATGAAGCCCATCTCCACACTCCTCCGCGGCATGCCCAGCGTGGACCTCAACACCAAGCAGCCCGCCACCAGCGCCTACGAGCGCTCCGACATCTGCGCCGTCTCCGCCGCCAGCGTCGTCATGGAGAACGCCGTCGCCTTCGAGATCGCCCGCGCCCTGCTCGACAAGTTCGCCGGCGACTCCATCCACGAGACGACCGACAACTACCGCCGCTTCCTCGACGCCGCCCGCACCCTCCCCCTGAGCCCGCCTCTCATGACCCTCGCCGAGGGCCCGCGGCCCCACCCCTAGAATCCCCCCGACACCTCGTTCACGCCCCGGGGGGCACCGCCGATGATCTGTCCACGCTGCCAGGCCGAGCTCTCCCGCTCCATCCGTGCCGGCGTCGAGATCGACACCTGCCCGAACTGCCGCGGCGTCTGGCTCGATCGAGGTGAACTCGACAAGATCCTCCAGCGCTCCGCCCGGGAAGAGGCTACCCCCCCACCCGCCTTCACCCCCCCTCCAGCGCCGGGTGAGCTTGCCGACCCGACTCCCCTGACCTCCGGTCCCACCTTCCCCCCATCCCCCGCCGGCCCCGCCGACGCCCCCATCCCTCCAAAGAAGCCATCCATCTGGCGCGAGGTCTTCGACTTCTGAGCCGGCGCCAAACGGCGTGTGCGCCCGCCCGCTCGCGCGGGCGCCGACGCTCAATCAGAGTCACCCCGCCGCGGCGAGTGCTGAACGTCGGGCGTCTCCCTCCCGGCCACTCAGTCAAACTGCCGCGGCGACGCCGAGGCCACCAGCCGGATCACCGGGGTGTCGAAGTTCACCCCCGTGCGGATCTCCTCGTCGTCGTTGGGAAGGATGGTGAGGTCGATCGTCGCCCGGATCAGCCGCGGCCCCGGCTCGTACTCCAGGATGAACGTCGCCTCCTTCACGTTCCGAAGCAGCGGCCGCTCCATGATCGTCTGCACCGGCGTGGTGGACACGTCCAGCCGCTCGTACCACAGTTCGTACTCCCCCTCCACCGCCGACTCGCGGCGCGAGATCCGCGTCACGTACTCGTTGCCCGCCAGCCGGTCCTCCTCCGATACGAACTCCATCGACGTCGTCGTGATCGGGTTCTGCGACGGGTCCAGGAAGTCCGCCGGATACGGCCCGAACTGCGTCCCCGTCCGGATCATCGCCAGCAGGCGGTGCACGACGATCCGCGAGACGATGTGCGTCGAGGCCGACTCCGTCGTCATCTTGTAGCTTCGCCACGCCGCGTCCAGCGCCGTCAGCATCGCCGTCAGCAGCATCGAGCTGATCATGAGCGCCACCAGCATCTCCACGATGCTGAAGCCCCGTCCCCGGCGCCCGGACGCAGCCGTTCGTTCGTGCCGATTCATCGGAATCCCTCTCGGTACGTGTGCGCCAGCGGCTCCAGGCTCAGCGGCAGCATGATCCCGTCCGGCATGGGCAGGTGCGGGTTCCAGTTCAGCGTGATCCGGCCGTAGCCGTAGAACGGCACCGGCGTCGAGCCGGGCGGCTGCGGCTGGTTCGGTCCCACGTCCGCCAGCCCGTCGCCGTCAACGTCCCACCCCACGATCCGCTTCCCGCCCACCACCGGCAGCGATTCCGGGTCCAGCGACTCGCCGTCCCCGTCCTCCGGCCCGAAGTACCCGATCGTCGCGTTGAACCCCGCCGGGTTCCCCACCGGCAGCCCGCCCTGCTGCAGCGGCCCCTGCCCCGCTTTCGGCGCGAAGGTCAGCAGCAGCGTCCCGTCCACGTTCGCGTTCCCGCGGATGTCCAGGATCCCCGCCACGATCGTCCCGCTGAGGTTCACGTTCTGGGGCGTCGGCCCGCCCACGTAGGTGTCCGTCGGGCTGTTGAAGCTCCCGATGTCCACCGAGTAGTTCGGCAGCATCAGCGAGCTCTTGACGATCTCCTCCATCGCCTCCGCCGTGGGGTTCAGCGCCGGGTTGTCCGGCTCGTCCGGGTGCATGTGCGTGAACCGCGTCGAGCCCGTGAACTGGATCTTGTTCCGGACGTGCCAGTACTCCCGCGGCGTGTCGCTCACGATCGACCCCACGAACAGGCAGTCGTGGAACCGCAGGTTGTTCGACCACAGTTTCGTGTTCCTCAGCGGGTCCGTGCTGTCCCGCACCTCTCCCCCGATCATCGGCGGGTCCGGGAACTGGTCGTAATTCGCGGGCCCGTCCGCCGGGTCCCCGCTGAAGTACCGCTCGAAGTCGCTCTTGTCCAGCGGGTCGGTCACCGGCATCGGCCGCCCGTCCGCCTCGCTCCACTCCAGCTTTCCGTACAGCGCCCAGTTCGGGTGCGTGTTGTTCGTGTAGGTCCGCACGTACGTCACGCCGACGAACGTGCAGTTGATGAACAGCGCGTTGGTCCCCATCGGGATCTGCACGTTGCGGAAGACCATGTTCTCGTACCGGGGCCGGTAGTACCAGTCCGAGTGCGCCGGCGAGCCGAAGGGCATCTTCTCGTAGATGTGCATCCCCGTGAGGCCCACCACGTACGCGTCGTCCAGGTCCGCCCGCCAGTACTTCGGGCCGTTGGCCGGAACGCCGTCCTCGACGTACGTCGCCAGGTCCGTTTCGGAGATGCCCAGCTGCGACGCCACCTGCGTGTCGAACGGCAGCCCGCTCGCCGCTGCCAGCAGCGGCGACTGCGAATCAATGAAGGAGTCCGCCGTGATCGTCGGCAGGTCCTTCCCTGCGGCGTTGAACCGCACCGCCGACTCCCCCTCCGGCGGGACGATCGGCCCGCGGATGTACGCCCGGTAGTCCCCGTGCGCCGCCTCCCAGTCCGCCCGGTTCGTCTCGAACATGATCCGCCCGCGCACCTTCGCGTACGCGTCCAGGCGGTCGATGAACCCGTCACGCCACCCCAGCACCCGGTCCGGGTACACCCCGTTCTTCGCGTCATAGTCCAGCAGCTCCTCCCCCGGGTCCCACCGCCCGTTGCGGTTCACGTCCCGGAAGCCGAAGACCCCGTTCTGGTTCCGGTCCGGCACCGCCGAGTCCAGCAGCAGCGCCAGGTCGTCGTCGAGCGTGAACTCGGGGCTCAGCCCCTCCGCCGGAGTCCCCGCGGTCAGGGCCGGGGAGAGGACCACCCGCCGGTCGCCGTTGGCGTCGAAGTGGTTGATGAAGATGTCGAACTCGTCCACGTACCCGTCGCCCGTCGCGTCCGCGTACGGGTTCTCCACCACGCCGTCCCCGTCGTAGTCCCCCGGCGGCGGGATCCCCGCCCCCTCGACGGCGTGCCCGACGCGCAGGCGGTTGTCCCCGTCGATGTCGTGGGTCTCGAGCTTCTCGAAGAACCGCGCCAGCGCCGCGTCCAGCGAGGGCGACAGCCCGACGAAGTCCGACTTGATCGTCACGGGGTGCCCCGACTCCTGCGCCACGTCCGTGTACCGCGCGCCGAGCTTCCCCGTCACGAGCACGTTCTTGCCGATCATGATCCGGCTCGGGCTCAGCAGCGCGTGGTTGTGCCGCTTGACGATCCGGAAGTCCTGCATCACCGTCCGGCTCAGCGGGCGGTACCGCTTCTCGATCGGGTCCGGCCGGTAGTGGAACCCCGATCCCAGGTTCGACACCGAGCTGTACCCCGTGGAGATCACCCGGATCGTCAGCCCCTCCTCGTCCACCAGCGGCGCGTACGTGACCTGGTACGCCGCCGGCCCGGCCCCCCCGTCCAGCGCCGACCCGTCGATCGCCACCGCCGGCGTGATCACCCAGTCCGTCAGCCGGTACACGCTCCCGTCCGTCCCCGCCGGGGCCGGCGCCAGCCCCGCCACGTCCGGGACGCCCGCCACCGGCACCGTGTTGCTGTCGGCGCTGTGCGCGTGCACCAGCGCCATCGAGATCCCCGCCGGCAGCCCCAGCTCGGTGTACCCGCTGGGCGGCGGGAGCCGCTCCACGCTCCCGTCCGAGCCGTTGAGGGTCCACGTCCACAGCCGCCAGCCGAAATCGCCGTCGACGTTGCCGCGAGAGACCACGAACCTTGCCGCGGCCTCTTCCAGCCGCTGCGCCGCCACCGCCAGCCCGGTCTCCGCCGCCCCCATCGCGCGGACCACGTGCAGGTGCGTCTGCGCCGCCCTCAGGTTCCCCTGCGCGACGATCGCCATCGCCGCGGCCAGCGAGCCGAACATCACCACGAACATCATCGCCAGCACCGACGCCACGCCGCGGCGCGTCACGCGCACGCCCCGGAGGCCCCGCCGCCGCGCGCCGCCCCCCCGGCGCTCCGGGGCGGGCCTGATGTTCCTCACGTCACGCATCGTTCCACCTTCCTGGTCCGGCCGTCAGGGGACGATCCAGACGACGGTCGCGATCAGCTCCTCGGTCGTGTCGTACGGCCCGCGGTACCGGACCTCGACGGTCACCCGCAGCGGGAACTTGTCCACCGGGACCCCCTCGAAGGTCGGCGGCCTGGGGGGAATCACCGCCGCCGGCTCCAGCTCCGTCGCGGTGTTGAACGGATCGATCTTGGTGACCCGCACCACCTGCGACCAGCCCCGCAGCGGCATCGGGTTCCCGTCCGCGTCCAGCAGCACCGTCCCGTCGCTGAGCACCTCGGGGATGATGCTCCCGAAGGCGTCCACCGGCCCGGGCAGGTCGCCGTCCTCCAACCCGGGGGTTCCCTCGTAACTCAGCCGCAGCCCGTCGAAATCGTCGATGTCGTCCAGGTCCCGCAGCGTCGTCTCGCCCGGCTCCGGGCCCCAGCCGCGCAGCACCGTGCCGCCGTCCTGCTCGTCGAAGTACAGCCCGGTCACCGGGTCGTGTCGCGGCAGCTTCCGGGTCAGCTCGCGGATCTCGTTGGCCAGGTACGTCGCCGTCGCGGCGTGGCTGGACCAGGCCGTCACCCGCAGGAACGCCTGCTGCGCCTCGATCAGGGCCAGCACCCCGACCCCGACGATGACGGTCGTCAGCGCCGTCTCGATCAGCGTGAACCCGCGCCGGCCCCGCCGGGGGCGGGGAGCGCGGAGGCGGCTTGTCGCGTTGGGCCGTGCACGCACCGTGCGGTCTCCTTCCGCCCCCGCCGCGCGGGCGCGCCGGGAGGCGCCGGGCGCGGCCGGCGGGGGCTGTCCCCTTTACTTGACGATTGAGCTCATCTTGAAGATGGGCAGGATGATGGCCATGGCGATGAAACCGACGACCGAGCCCATCACAATGATCATGATCGGTTCAATCATCGAGGTCACCGCCTTGATCCGGTCCTTCAGGAGCTTCGCGTAGTAGATGGAGATCTCGTCCAGGACCTCGCCGAGCTTACCGGACTCCTCGCCCGCCGCGACCATCTGCGTGACCGACTTGGGCAGGAGCGTGGTCTTCTGAAGCGGCGCGGCGATCTTCTTGCCCTGCTTGACGCTGGTGTACACGCTCCGCCACATGTCCTTGTACATGCGGTTGCCGGCGATGTCCCCGGTGATCGCCAGCGTGTCGAGCATCGGCACGCCGGCGTTGATCAGCTGCCCCATCGTCTGCAGCGAGCGGCTGATGTACAGCGCCCGGAACATCCCCTTGAGCACCGGCGTCGCGAGCTTGATCCGGTCCAGCCAGAACGAGCCGACCTCCGTCTTGGTCAGGCCGTACACGGCCGCCGCCAGCGCCGCCACCGTCCCGAGCAGGTACGGCCACTGCGCGACCATGAACGCGCTGAGGCCCATGAGGAACTTCGTCGCCCAGGGGAGGACCTCCTCCTTGCCCGCGAAGACGCTGCCGAACTTCGGCAGCACGAACGTCAGCAGGAAGGTGGTCACCAGCACGGCCATGGCGCCGATCACCGCCGGGTAGATCGACGCCCCGATCACCATCTTGCGGGTCTCCATCTCCTGCGCGATGTACCCCGCGATGCGGTCGAGCATCTCCGCGAAGGAGCCCGACATCTCCGACGCCCGGACCATGTTGACGTACAGCGGCCCGAAGAGCTTGGGGTGCCGCGCGATCGCCTCGGAGAACTGCTTGCCCGACTCCACGTCGGTCTTGAGCCCGTAGATGATCTTCTGGAAGACCGGGTGCTCGGTCTGCTCCGCGATGCCGTCCAGGGCGGAGCGGATGTTGATGCCGGCCCGGATCATGACGGCCAGCTGGGTGGTGAAGTCCAGGACGTGCTTCTGCTTGGGCTTGCCGGCGTTGAGCTCCCGCAGCCGCTGCGCGAGCCCGCCGGCGTTGGCCTGGTGGTCGGCGACGACGTTCAGCGCCAGCACGTGCGCGCCCTGCGCCCGCAGGATCGCCGCTGCGGCGGCGGCGCTCTCCGCGGCCAGCACGCCGACCTGCGTCTCGCCCTTGGGGGTCCGGACCTGGTACCGATAGTTCGCCATGGTTCCTCATCGCCCGGCCGGCGCCGGGCCCCGACGCCGCGCGGAAGCCGGTCCGCACGGCGCCGCCTGCCTGCTCCGGGCCCGACTCACGCGACGAGCTGGCGGTCCAGCTTGTCCGGGTACGCCGCCTGCGCGATCGCGTCCTCGCGGCTGATCATGCCGTTGAAGAACAGCTCCGCGATCGCCGTGTCCAGGCTCTTCATGCCGATCGACCGGCTCGTCTCGATCACGTTGGGGATCTCGAACGTCCGCGCCTCGCGGATCAGGTTCCGCACCGCCGGCGTGCACAGCAGCACCTCCACCGCCGGGACCATCCCCGGCTGGTCGATCCGGCTGAACAGCGTCTGGCTGATCACCGCCTGCAGCGTGTTGGCCAGCATCGACCGGATCTGGTTCTGCTGCGCCGCCGGGTACATGTCGATGATGCGCTCCACCGTCTGGCTGGCGTTGCACGTGTGCAGCGTGGAGAGGACCAGGTGCCCCGTCTCCGCGGCCGAGATCGCCAGCGCGGTGGTCTCCAGGTCGCGCATCTCGCCCACCAGGATGATGTCCGGGTCCTGACGCAGCGCGTGCTTCAGCCCCGAGGCGAAGCTGGGCATGTCCAGCCCCAGCTCCCGCTGCTCGATCACGCAGCGGGCCGACGTGAAGGTGTACTCCACCGGGTCCTCGAGCGTGATGATGTGCTTGCGGTAGCGCTCGTTCATCGCCTGGATCATGGCGGCGAGCGTGGTGGACTTGCCCGAGCCCGTGTCCCCCGTCACCAGCACCAGCCCGCGCGGCAGGTACGTCAGCCGCGCGATCACCTCCGGGAGGTTGAGCTTCGACAGCGGCGGCACCTTGGTCTTGATCATTCGCATCGCCAGCGCCGTGGCGCCGCGCTGCATGTGCGCGTTGACGCGGTAGCGGGCCAGCCCCGGGGCCTCGTAGGAGAAGTCCGCATCCTTCTGCTTCTCGAAGATCGCCACCGACTCCTTCGGCGCCATCTCCTCGAAGAGCTTGCGCGTCGTCTCCGCGCTCAGGATCGGGAAGTCCATGGGCGTCATCACCTGATGGACCCGCACCATGGGGACGTGGTTCGGGACCAGGTGGACGTCGGAAGCGTCCATCTCGAACGCCGCTTTGAGGATATCGATCAGCTTCATCGGGGGGGACGCTCCTCGTGCAGCACGCCGCGGGCCTCGTGGCGGGCGCGATCCGCCCCTCGTCATCGGACCGACGCCCCGGCCGGTTGACCCCCCCGCGCCCTCAAGCCCGGCAGAGCCTGCCTCACCCCCGCCAGATCATGCCGAGGCGTCACAGCCCTCACAAACCGCACGACCCGCGCATGTTCCCACTCAGCACCCGCGAGCCCTTACGCGATGGGAATCTGCCCCGTGACGGACGGCGGAGAGCAGCAGAACTTCAACGCGAAGGCCGCGAAGAGCGCGAAGAAACGGAAGGGAAGAGGACGCGGGGACAGCGGCGAGCGCGGGGGAGGGGAGAAAGCAAGCACACAGAGGTCACGGAGGACCACAGAGGTCGCAGAGAAGGAACCGGTGGGATTGGCCCTGGGCCCGTGCGCGCACGAGCGACCGGCGCGATCGCATCATCTGGCTCCCGGGCTGGCGCACCACCAAGCCTCCCCTCCCTGATCCCTGCCTTGCTCCGTGACCTCCGTGTTCCTGCCTCTTCTTCCCCTCCTCTCCGCCCGTCCTTTTCTCTGCACATCAACCCCCAGCCCTCTTCAACCCCATCTCCCCTCTTCCCTCTGTGCCCCCTCTGCGCCTCTGAGCCTCTGTGGTGGGACTCCTCTTCCTTCGAGTTCTCCGCGATCTTCGCGTCAAGATCACCTTCTCTTCTCAGATTCCCTTGTGCTCGTTGTGCTCATGAAGTGAGGTGCGCGCAGCCACACCTGCCCCCGCGCTCGAGGCTCCCTCCGCATGACTGCCGCGGGCCTAGATCGCCCCCGCCCGGACCGCCTCGATCGCCGCGACCGCGAGCTGGTCGCAGCGCTCGTTCTCCGGGTGGCCGCTGTGGCCGCGGACCCAGTGGAAGCTCACCTCGTGCTTGGACATCAGCTCGTCCAGCCGCTTCCACAACTCGATGTTCTTGACCGGCTTCTTCCCCGCCGTCCGCCACCCCTTGGCCTTCCACCCCGCCATCCACTCCTTCAGCCCCCCCAGGACGTACTTCGAGTCCGAGTACAACTCCACCCGCGCCGGGCGGGTCAGCGACTCGAGCCCCTCGATCACCGCCCGCAGCTCCATCCGGTTGTTGGTCGTCGCCGGCTCGCCCCCGAAGGCCTCGCGCACCTTCCCCGACGCCGGGTGCTTGAGCACGTACGCCCAGCCGCCGGGACCGGGGTTGCCCGAGCAGGCGCCGTCGGTGAACAGCAGCACTCGGGGTTTGGGCCGCTCGCCCCCCTGGCCCTCGACCTTCTTCTTCTCGCCATCGGACATGCGGGGACACTGTACCGGCGCCACATCCCGCAGGCGCGCCGGCGGCCCCGCGCCCGACGCTATCGACAGCGGGAGTCCGGCCCGCGGTCACCTACGATCGGCCATGACGAGCATCGCCCCAACCGCCCCCGCCCATTCCCCTGCCCCGCCCGCCCGCGTCCACCGCTTCGAGGTCTCCCCGCGGCCGGGGCAGATGGACCCCGTCGGCCGCTCCCTCGTCCACGACGCCGCGGCCATCGGCGTTCGGCTGAAGGATGCCCGGGCGACGAGGGTCTACCTCATCCGGGCGTCGCTGAGCGACGAGCAGGTCGCCCTCCTCCAGGACCGGCTCCTGGCCGATCCGGTGATCGAGCAGGCCCGGACGGGGGCCGCGCCGGCGCCGGAGGGGGCGCAGATCGTCGAGGTGCACCCGCTGCCGGGCGTGATGGACCCTGTCGCGCAGTCGGTGGCCGCGGCCGTGAAAGAACTCCTCGACTGGGACGCCGACTTGGAAGTCTCCACGGGGTGGCGGTACGACCTGCTCGGCATCGCCAGCGAGGAGGCCGACCGGCTGGCGACCCGCCTGCTCGCCAACCCGGTCATCCAGAGCGTGCACCGGCAGCCGTACCACCCCGAGACGTTCCCCGTCGGCACGCCGCACGACCGGGCCGTGCGGCACATCGAGATCCTGAACCTGAGCGACGAGCAGCTCGAGAAACTGTCGCGCGAGGCCCACCTCTTCCTGTCCCTGGAGGAGATGCAGGCGATCCAGGCGGAGTACCGGCGCGTCGGGCGCAACCCGACGGATATCGAACTCGAGACGCTCGCGCAGACCTGGTCCGAGCACTGCGTCCATAAGACGCTCAAGAGCACCATCCGCTACGCCGGCGGCGGGGCGGACGACGTGGTGCGCCGCGCCGGGCGTCCCGGGCACGAGGTGCAGCCGGACGGGACGGTGGTGATCCACAACCTCCTCAAGAGCACCGTCGCCGCGGCGACGTTCGAACTGATCAAGGAAGGGGTGGACTGGACGCTCTCGGTCTTCGCGGATAACGCGGGGGTGATCGCCTTCGACGACCAGCACGCGGTGTGCGTCAAGGTCGAGACGCACAACCACCCCAGCGCGATCGAGCCCTACGGCGGGGCGGCGACGGGCGTCGGCGGGTGCATCCGCGACGTCATCGGCACCGGCCTTGGAGCGCGGCCCATCGCCAACACGGACGTCTTCTGCGTGGCGTTCCCGGATGGATGGGAGGAAGGGGGGACACAGAAGCCCGACGGCGCGGGCGCGGCGCCCGGCGCGCTGTCCCTGAGCACCCCAGCGCCCCAGCCCCTCCCCCAGGGCGTCCTCCACCCGCGCCGGGTGCTGACGCAGGTCGTCGCCGGGGTGCGCGACTACGGGAACCGCATGGGAATCCCGACGGTCGCCGGCGCGGTGGCGTTCGACGACCGGTACATCGGCAACCCGCTGGTGTACTGCGGGTGCGTCGGCGTCATGCCCCGTGACAAGGTCAAGGGGGCGGTCAGCCGGGGCGACCTGATCGTCGCCCTCGGCGGACGCACGGGACGCGACGGCATCCACGGGGCGACCTTCTCCTCCGCCGAACTGACCGATCAGCACGCGGACGAGTTCGCCCACGCGGTGCAGATCGGCAACGCGATCGAGGAGAAGCGGATGCTCGACGCGATCCTGCGGGCCCGGGACGAGGGACCCGGCGGGCGGCCGCTCTACAACGCGCTGACCGACTGCGGGGCCGGCGGGTTCTCCTCGGCGATCGGGGAGATGGGCAGCCGGACCGGCGCGATCGTGCACCTCGACCGCGCCCCCCTGAAGTACGCCGGCCTGAGCTACACGGAGATCTGGATCAGCGAGGCGCAGGAGCGGATGGTCCTCGCCGTGCCGCCCGAGAACCTCGAAGCCCTCGAGCGCATCTGCCGGGAGGAGTCCGTCGAACTCGCCGTCCTCGGAACCTTCGAGCCCGGCGAGGGCTCCACGCCCGAGGCCCCGGACCTGCAACTGCTCTTCCACGGCGACGAGGTCGGCCGGCTGTCGATGCGCTTCCTGCACGACGGGATCCCCACGCCCCGGCGCGAGGCGGTCTGGTCGCCCGCTCCGGCCCCGGCCCCCGCCCGTCCCCGCCCCACGCCGTCGGTCGGCGAGGCGCTCCTGTCGCTGCTGGGCCACCCCAACATCGCCTCCAAGCACTGGATCATCCGGCAGTACGACCACGAGGTCCGCGGGAACACCGTCCTCAAGCCGCTTGTTGGCCCGGAGTCCCGCGGCCCGGGCAACGGCGCGGTCATCACGCCGGTTCCGGGCTCGATGCGCGGCCTGGCGATCGGGTGCGGGCTGCAGACCGGCGTCGGCGACCCGGCGGTCGGGGGCGACCCGTACCTCATGGCCCTGGCCGCGATCGACGAGTGCGTGCGGAACCTCGTCTGCCTCGGCGCCGATCCGGAGCGAGTCGCCATCCTGGACAACTTCTGCTGGCCCAGCTGCAAGAAGCCGGAGAACCTCGCGACGCTCGTCCGCGCCGCGGAAGGGTGCTACGACGGCGCGAAGGCGTACCGCACGCCCTTCATCTCCGGCAAGGACTCGCTGAACAACCAGTTCACGACGGAGGACGGGCGGACGATCGAGATCCCGCCGACGCTGCTGATCACGGGCGTCGGGATCGTGCACGACATCGCCCGCTGCGTCACCATGGACGTGAAGGAGGCGGGGAACGTGCTGCTGCTCGTCGGGCCGCCGGCCGCGGCGATGGGCGGGTCGCACTACCAGCAGGTCTACGGGCTCGGCGCGGCGGGCCGCGACCTGGACGCCTCCGTCCCGCGGACCGACCTGGCCCTGGGCCCCGCCACCGCCCGTGCCGTCGCGGCGGTGCTCGCCCGCGGGCTGGCCCGTTCAGCCCACGACGTCTCCGACGGCGGGGTCGTCACCGCCGTCGCGGAGATGCTCATCGCCGGCTCGACGGAGAGCAACACGCTCGGGGCGGAGATCGACCTGGCCGCGGTTGACGGCTCCATCGACCCGCTCGCCGCGGCCTTCGCCGAAGGGCCGTCTCGGTACATTCTCGAGGTGCGACGCGCGGACCTCGCGGCCGTCGAGTCGCTGCTGAAGGATGTGCCCCACGCGACGATCGGCCGGGTCAACGAGACCAGCGCCTTGACCATCGCCAGCGAGGTGGCGCCGATCCCGGTGAGCGACCTGCGCGAGGCGTGGCTGCGTCCGCTGGACTGGTGATCGCGGTACACTCGCGCCGTGCCCCCGATCCCGCCGCGAATCATCTACACCCCGCGCTACACGATCCATGCCCTCGGCCTGGACCGGCTGCACCCCTTTGACATCCGCAAACACCGGCGGGCGTTCCGGCTGCTGCGCGAACGGCTCGGCGCGGCGGACCTGTCGCGCCGGTGGGTCCGCCCGCGCCGGGAGGCGTCCCGCGACGAACTGCTCGCCGTCCACACCGAGAAGTACCTCGACTCTCTCCGGCACGCCGCGACGATCGCGGGGATCCTGGAGGTTCCCCCTGTCGCGTATCTCCCGGGCGCGCTGCTCGACCGGTGCGTCCTGCGGCCGATGCGCTGGGGGGTCGCGGGCACGATCGTCGCCTGCCGCGAGGCCCTCGCGCACGGCGGCGCGATCAACCTCTCCGGGGGGTACCACCACGCCAGCGCCGATCGTGGCGAAGGGTTCTGCGTCTACGACGGCGTCGTCATCGCCCTCCGCGTGCTGCGCGCCTCCGGCGGGTTTCCTGCGGATGGCCGGCTCATCTACATCGACCTCGACGCCCACCAGGGCAACGGCGTGGCGCGGGACCTGATGGCCGACCGCACGGCGTTCATCCTCGACATGTACAACGCGGACATCTACCCGGGGGACAGAGAGGCGCGGCGGCGGATCGACTGCGACCTGCCGCTGCGGATGGGGACCCGGGGCGCGACGTACCTCGCAACGCTCGAGAGCGAGTTGCCCCGGTTCCTCGACGCCGTACACCGGCCGGGGATCGCCACCCTCGCGATCTACAACGCCGGCACCGATCCGTATGAGGGCGACGCCCTCGGCGGCCTGCGGCTGAGCGCCGAGGACATCTTCACGCGGGACCGGATGGTGCTGACGGAACTGACCCGGCGCGGCGTCCCGTGGGTGATGCTGCCCAGCGGCGGTTACAGCGCGGAGAGCTACCGGATGGTCGCTGCCAGCGCGGCATGGGCCCTCGGCGCGATGGACGAGGGGCCGCAGGGCCGGTAGCGCGCAACACACGGTTGTGTGCGTCCACGCCTCCATACGGCCTGAGCGGCGCGCCGCCCAGGACCGTTGGCGACCCCGCCCATATACCGACTTGTGGACCGGCTTGTCTTTTGTCTTCGGCGGCACTAGCCTCGGGAAAACACCAGGCGGCCGACCACGGCGCCCGAGGCGAGACCGGTCGACCGCCGCCCGCACAGGAGGCGTCCCGTGAGACCCGCTTTGCTCGTGATTGCCGCCGTTCTCCCTGCATTCTCCGCCGCGGCCGCGCCGTCGCCCAGCCCGGAACCGGCCCTCGAACAGGCCGGCGAAGAGCACGCATCGGCGGCGCCGGCGATGGGAGACCGCGCCAGGTTTCTCCTGAGTCAGGACCGGTTCCATCAGGACTCAGAAGTCCTTTGGCCGGGGTTCCTCAGCGGCCTCCGCGGCTTCGAGCACTTCCACTTCCCCGTCGGCAACCCCATCTACTTCGAACCGCCCACGAACGAGTCCCACGTGCGGCTCCTCTACCTGCACCACAACTTCGCCGACGGCAGCCAGCTCCAGGGCGGCGACCTGGACGTCATCGCCGCTCAGGCGCGCCTCGCCCTCACCGAACGCCTGAGCCTGATCGCGACCAAGGACGGGTACTCCTGGCTCGACACGGGCCTGCTCGGCGAGGACGAGGGGGTCAACGACCTCGCGGCGGGGCTGAAGTACACCTTCTACGTGGACCGGGAAGCGGACCTGCTGATGGCCGCGGGGGCGCGGTACCAGATCAGGAGCGGCGACTCGGGGGTCCTCCAGGGGAACGTGCACGAGCTCAGCCCGTTCTTCAGCATCGCCAAGGGATTCGACCGCCTCCACCTGATCGCGTCGGTCACCGATCGGATCCCCCTGGACTCCGACGACGGCAACAACATCCTCCAGTGGGACCTGCACCTGGACTACGACATCGCCCCCGACGTCCTCCCGGGCTTCGCGCCGTTCATCGAACTCCACGGCCTGCACTACCTCAGCGACGGGGATCGGCTGCCGCTGAGCGTCGGCGGGGTGGACTACGCGAACCTCGGGTCCAGCGACGTGTCGGGCTCGACGGTGATCTGGGCGGGGATCGGCGCCCGGTGGGAGCTGTCGCCGCACGCGTCGCTGGGCTTCGCGTACGAGCACGCGCTGACGAACCGCAACGCGGACATCTTCGAGGATCGGATCACGATCGACTTCATCTTGCGGTGGTGAGGCCCCAACCCGCGACCCCGCATCCTGCCCCGCGGCGCACTCAGCTCTCCGGGCTGAGTGCGCCGACGGGCGCCGCCCTCACCGCAGCCCGTACTCCTTCAGCTTCCGGTACAGCGTCCGCTCCCCGATCCCCAGCAGCTGCGCCGCCTTCTCGCGGTTGCCGCCGGTCAGTCGCAGGGTCTCGCGGATCGCCCGCTTCTCGATCTGCTCGAGGCTCGTGCCGGCCAGCGAGCCGGCCGCGGCGGGGGGAGCGGCGTCGTCGCCGTCGGTGTCGGCCGAGACGATCTCCTCGGGGATGTGGCGGACGTCGAGCGTGACGTCCGCGCCGGAGCCGCCCGACTCGCCCATGGCCATGACGACCATGTTCTGCACGACGTTGAGCAGCTGCCGCACGTTGCCGGGCCAGGAATAGCTCGTCAGCCGCATCATCGCGGCGTCGGTGATGTCGGGCGGAACGGCCCCCTTGCCGAAGGACTCCTCGGTGAAGCGGGCGATCGCGTGGCGGACGATGCGGGGGATGTCCTCGCGCCGCTCGCGCAGCGGCGGCAGGCGGACCTCCGTCCCCTTGATGCGGAAGTACAGGTCCTCGCGGAAGGCGCCGCTGGCGACCATCGCCTTGAGGTCCTTGTTGGTCGCGCTGACCAGGCGGACGTCCACCTTCCGCGGCTCGTTGCTGCCGACGCGGACGACCTCGCCGGTCTCCAGGACGCGCAGCAGCTTGGCCTGCATCTTCAGCGGCATGTCGCCGATCTCGTCAAGGAAGAGCGTCCCCTTGTCGGCGTACTCGAAGACCCCCTCGCGGTCTCGCTCCGCGCCGGTGAAGGCGCCGCGGACGTGGCCGAAGAGCTGGTCCTCCAGGAGCGTCTCGGTCTCCGCCGCGCAGTTGAGGGCGACGAAGCGGCCGCCGGTGCCCCCCTCGGACTTCGGCCTGCCCCGCGGCGAGTTGCGGTGCACCGCCTGGGCGATCAGCTCCTTGCCGGTGCCGCTCTCGCCGGTGATGAGCACGGGCATGTTCGCCGCGGCCACGGTCTTGACCGTGCGGAGGATGCGGCGCATCGGCTCGGACCCGGCGATGATCCCCTCGAAGCCGTCGTGCTGGACGAGTTCTCCCCCGCCGGCGATCCCCAGGTCGCTGCTCTCGTGGCGCAGCAGGACGGTCTCCGCGGCGCGGTTGACCAGGTTGCGGAACACCTCGAGGTCGAGCGGCTTCTCGATGAAGTCGAAGACCCCTTCCTTGAAGGCGGCCCGGGCCGTGGGAACATCGCCGTGGGCGGTGACCATGATCGTCTCGGCGCTGGGCTGGAGCTGCCGGGCCGAGCGCAGCACCACCAGCCCCGCGTCGCCCCCGTCCGCGGCGATCCCCTGAAACCCCGCCGAGTTCGGCATCCGCAGGTCGGTGATGATCACGTCGAACGTCCCGTGCTTCATCTCGTCCACGGCCCGCGGAACGTCCGTGACGATGGTGCAGACGTGCCCGGGGCGGCGGAGCGCCTCGGCCATGACGTCCGCGTGATCCGGCTCATCGTCGATGATGAGGACCTGGGCGGCGAGGGAGCGGTCGGGGTTGGACGAAGCGTTCGGCATAGGGCCCAATCGTATCGAGGGGGGCCCGGGGGAATCACGAATGCGTGCGGACGATCACCCCGCCCCGATCCGCTCCCCCCGACGCAGAGCGCAGCACGCGATGGCGATGGCGTCCGCGACGTCCGCCGGCTCCGGCCGCATCGCCAGCCCCAGGCGGACCTGCACGGCGTCCTGCATCTGCGACTTCTTCGCATGCCCGTTGCCGGTGAGGGACTTCTTGACCTCGGTCGCGCCGAGTTCGACGAGCCGCAGGCCCGCGCGGGAGATCGCCAGCAGCACGACGCCCCGGGCGTGCCCCATGATCGCCGCGGTCGTCGGATGCTTGTAGTGCGAGAAGAGCTTCTCAACGGCGACGGCGTCGGGACGGAGGCGTTCGATCGCCTCGCAGAGGTCTCGCTCCAGTTCGACCAGGCGTTCGGCGATCGAGCGCGAGGCCCGGAGCCGGAAGACGCCCGCCTCGATGATCTCGTACCCCTCGAACCCCCCCACCCCTCCCGCTCCCCTCGCTCCATCCGGGGCGTGGACGCAGGCGTACCCCGTCAGCCGCAGGCCGGGATCGATCCCCAGAACCCTCATGGCGCCGCCCCTCCCCACCCCTTCCCCGGCCCGAAGTTCTTCGCCCAGTGAACGATCGTCTTGGCGACCAGGTCCACCTCCAGATTGACCCGGCGCCCCTCTTCCAACCCCGCGAGCGTCGTGCGCTCCAGCGTCGTCGGGATCAGGGCGACCTCGAACTCCCCACCCTCCCCCGTCCTCTCGCCGGCCAAGTCCACGGCCGCGACGGTCAGCGAGACGCCGTCCACGCAGATCGACCCCTTGGGCACGATGTACTGCATCAGCCCCTCGCCGTCGCTCCCACGCCCGGGCCGGATCCGCACCCGCCACCCCTCCTCCCCGCCCCGCACGACGCGCACGACCTCCCCCACGCCGTCCACGTGCCCCTGAACCAGGTGCCCCCCCATCAGCGTCTGCGGCGTGGCCGCGTGCTCGAGGTTCACCCGCGACCCCGGAGCCAGCCCTCCCAGGGTCGTCCTCTGGAGCGTCTCGTGGATGACGTCGAAGGCGATGGGGCTACCGCGGCCGGAGGGCTCATTGGCCACCGTCAGGCAGCAGCCGTTGACGGCGACCGAAGACTCGCGGCGCGGCACGTGGTCCCACCCTGGGGCCTCGACCACCAGCCGAAGCCCCGCGGCAGACTTCTCCACTCCCGCCACCCGGCCGACTGCCTGGACCAGCCCTGTGAACATCGCACCTCCGCCCCCCTCCCAATCTGCCCCGCCTCTCGCGGGCCCTCACGCGGAACCCGCCGCCGCCCACAACCGAACCCTCCCCGGGCTCCCCACTCCGTGGGGACCACCAGCCCCCGTACCCGACACGATAGCCCCTCCTGAAAGGTTCCCCCGCCGCCAGACCGGCTTGACCCATCCGCCGCCGCCTTCGATACTGCCACCCCGGCCGCGGGAGCGCCGGCCCCGCCGGCAGACGGCCGCAACTGCCCCCCGACGCCCCTCCCCCAGTGCGCCCGCGGGCGCCTCGGAGACCCGATCGCATGCTTACCGCCCTCAACGACGCCCGCCCCCTCCGCCGCCGCCTTGTCCCCACCCTGCTCGCCGCGGCGATGGCCATGACTTCGCTGGCCGCGATCTCCTGCTCCTCGTCCGGGACCATGCTCGACCCGGCCCGCCGGGCGCAGGCCGTGCCGGTGGACGACGACGCCTACGCCGCTCTGGGGTACCGGCTGCAGTGGCGGGGGTTCCCACGCATGACCCCCGGCGGCCAGGTGCGGTTCTTCAACGTCATGGGGGACATCATCGGCGTGCAGGAGTCGTCGAGCATGATCTCCCTGATCGACGCCCGCAGCGGGGCGCTGCGCTGGTCGGACCAGCTCGCCTACCCGCTGACGAAGTTCGTGGGGATCACGCGGGACGAGACGCGGATGATCAGCTCCTCCGAGACGGACGCGTTCTTCCTGGCGATCGAGACCGGAACGCTGGTGAACAAGCACCGCCTGGAGCGGGTGGTCACCACGCCGCCGCTGATGGCCGGGGACGTGATGATCTACGGCACCGCGACGGGGGAGGTGCTGGGGATCCTCAAGGAGCACGGCTTCCGGCTGTGGGGCAACGCCGTGAGCGGCTTCGTTGAAGCGCCGCCGATCTTCGTCGGCGAGTACGTCGCGATCGTGTCGCAGACCGGCGAGATTCTCTTCCTCGACCCGGCGACGGGCTCGGGGATCGCCCGCAACAAGATCAGCGGCGGGGTCTTCTCTCCCGGCGGCCGGCTCGCGGCGTCGGACACGACGCTCTTCGTCGCCAGCCTCGACCAGTCGCTCTACGCGTTTGATGCGCGGTCGGGGGCCCTACTGTGGCGCAAGCGCACCGACACGCCGATCCGGTCCATCCCCGTCTACCACGACGGCGTGGTCTACCTCGACACCCCGAAGCAGGGGCTGACCGCGTACGACGCCTCCACCGGCCGCGAGCTGTGGTCGGCCCGTGACGTGGCGGGGACGGTCGTCGCGGTGCGCAACGGCCGGCTGGTCGTGTGGGACCGGCCCTCCGAGACGGCTGCGACGCTCGACCCGGCCAGCGGCGAGGTGATCGACCGCGTGCGTCTCCGCGGCGTGGCGTTCCTCGAGCCGGATCGGTTCGTGGACGGCAACCTCTTCACGGCGAGCCTCAACGGCGTCGTCTCGAAGTTCGTCCCGCGGAACTGACGTCGGCACCGGTCGGGGCCGCATCAGACGCCTCGCCCCCTCCCCATCACGCCAGATGTGGTCAGCGGCCGGGTCAACGCCCGGCCGTTGTCGTCGCCGACCCGGCGCACTCCCCCGGTGCCCCCTCCTCGCCCGCCCATCCCTATCCTGTCCATCATGCCCGACCTCGTCCCAATCCGATCCGCGCTGCTCTCCGTCTCCGACAAGTCCGGCCTGGTCCCCTTCGCCAGAGCGTTGGCGGAGATGGGCGTGAGGCTGATCTCCACGGGAGGGACCGCCAGGGCGCTGCAGGATGCCGGGCTGAGCGTCACGCCGGTCGAGAACCTCACCGGCTTCCCCGAGGGGCTCGACGGACGCGTCAAGACGCTGCACCCGAAGGTGCACGGGGCCCTGCTGGCGATCCGCGACAACGCGGAGCACCAGGCCTTCTGCCGCGAGCACGGCATCGAGCCGATCGACCTGCTGGTGATCAACCTCTATCCGTTCGAGAAGACCGTGGCCAAGCCCGGCGTCTCGATGGAGGAGGCGATCGAGAACATCGACATCGGCGGGCCGGCGATGCTCCGGGCCGCGGCGAAGAACCACGCGTACGTCGCGGTCGCCACGTCGCCCGAGCAGTACGACCGGGTCCTCGCGGCGATGCGCGAGCACGGCGGGGCGACGCCGCTGCCCCTGCGGCAGACGCTGGCCCTGGAGGCCTACGCCCACACCGCGGCGTACGACGCCGCCATCACCTCGTTCCTCGCGGCCAGGGCCGGGCAGGCCTTCCCCGATCACCTCCGCCTGGCGTACGCGAAGTCCGCCGACCTTCGCTACGGGGAGAACCCGCACCAGAAGGCCGCGGTCTACCGCGACGCGGCGTACTCCGGCCCCTCCGTCGTCGGCGCGAAGCAGCTCCACGGCAAGGAACTCAGTTACAACAACATCAACGACGCCTCCGCGGCCCTGGAGACGGTCGTCTCGCTCTACCACCTCGCGCCGGACCAGGCGGGGGCGTGCGTCGTGAAGCACTCGACCCCCTGCGGGGCCGCCATCGCCGAGACGACCCGCGAGGCCGTTGACCGGGCCATCGCCGGCGACCCGCTCGCGGCCTACGGCGGCATCCTCGCCGTCAACGCCGAAATCGACGGCATCACCGCCCGGCGGCTGTGCGCCGAAGGGACGTTCCTCGAGGTCGTCGTCGCCCCGGGGTTCACCGACGAGGCGATCGAGACGCTCCGGGCCCGCTGGGCCAATCTCCGCATCCTCGCCACCGGGCCGTTCCCCGCCGGGGGTGGAGCGGGGGCGAGGGCGGTGCGGGACGTGCGCTCCGTCCCCGGGGGGCTGCTGGTGCAGGACCGGGACACGCTGCTGCCGGACGTGGGGTCGTGGACCCACGCCGCGGGGCCGGCGCCGACGGCGGACCAACTCCGCGCCGCGGCATTCCTGGAGGTGATCTGCAAGTCGGCGCTGAGCAACGCCGTGGTGATCGGCGGGATCGAGCCGGGGTGCGTGCGGCTCTTCGGCGTCGGCGCCGGGCAGGTGGACCGGCTGAACTCGTGCCGGATCGCGGTGGCGAAGGCCGGCGAGGCGATCAAGCCCGGCAGCCCCGGCGCGGCCGGTATCGGGCCGGTCGCCGTGTCGGACGCCTTCTTCCCGTTCGACGACGGTCCGCGGGTGCTGATCGACGCGGGCGTCAGAACGATCGTCCACCCCGGCGGCTCGAAGCGGGACGCGGACACGCTGAAACTGTGCGAAGAGCGCGGCGTCACGTGCCTGACGACGGGAGTGAGGCACTTCCGGCACTGATGAGAACGCGCCCGCTCGCCTGCACGCGGCCGCAATGCGATGGCGAAATCCTGCTGACGTTGCGCGATTCCTTGCGGAACGTGAACGTGTACCCCGCGATCCGTCCCCTCAGATCGTTCGCTGAGACCATCGCCAGCAGGAGTTCCGGCGAGATGGTGAAGCGCATCGCAGTCTCGTCATTCGTCATGCAGCCGCGCACTGTGCCTCGAACTTTGACGAATCGATGCGGTGCGTGGCCCCCTCCACCGTGAGCAGGAGCGGCGCCACGTCCACCCACTACAGCGCAACCATGGACAGCAGCGGCGCCAGGCCGGGATCAGGAACGCCGCAAGCGCCGGCAGCACGCCCAGCATGACGACCGCACGCGCCTCCTGCGCCGTCGTTCTCGCCGAGAGATCACCGCTTCATCGCGACCGCTGTCACCCATTGCTACCCGTCGCCTCCTCCTCGTCGCAACATAGCACAGATCAGTCGTGACATCGAAGCGTGACGGCACCATCACCGCGGCTCGAGAACGCCGCATCGCCACCACCGCAGCCACCGCGTTTAGCACGGCTGGCTGGGCGATTCAATCACACGAACTCGCCCCCGGAACTTAACGCCCACTAAACAACGACCTATTGCCCCCCGCCCAAGCCCCTGCTAACCTTTTCTGGGCCCGGGAGACCCCCGAGCCCGGAGGTTCCATGTCTTCCGGCAAGCGGCCCGGATCCGCTCCCATGGACGATCCGGCATCTGTTGACGACCTCATAGGCCTGGGCCCCGTGGCCGCGGGGCAGAGCGCCGCTCTCGCGTCCGCCCTGGACGCCAAGGTTCTCGTCCTCAACAAACTGTACGTGGCGATCCGCGTGATCTCGGCGCGGCGGGCCTTCTGCCTGCTGACGCGGAACCTGGCGGAGGTGATCCACGTCGACGACGGGAAGTACGCCAACTACGACTTCAAGTCCTGGGCGGACCTCTCCGAGTTCCAGCGCCGCTTCGAGCCGCACAAGTTCGACTGGGTCAGGACCGTCCGGCTGCACCTGGCGGTGCCGCGCGTGATCCGGCTCTTCGCCTACGACCGCCTGCCGGAGCAGATGGTCAAACTCAACCGCCGGAACCTCTTCGCGCGCGACCGCAACCAGTGCCAGTATTGCGGCGTGCACTTCCCCACCAGCGAACTGAGCATCGACCACGTCGTCCCGCGGACGCAGGGAGGCGAGGACACGTGGGAGAACCTCGTGTGCGCCTGCGTGAAGTGCAACGCCCGCAAAGGGGGACGCACGCCGGAGCAGGCGCACATGCGCCTGATCCGGCGGCCGGTGCGCCCGAAACGCAACCCGCTGATCACCATCCGGCTCGGCCAGGAGCGCTACGCGAGCTGGAAGGCGTTCCTGGACGAGGCGTACTGGTCCGTCGAACTCGGCTAGAGACTCGCGCCAGGCTCAGGCCCGCTGCGACACGCCGCGCCCCGCCCCTTTGCCGTTCCCGGCGCTGCCGCCGTTGCCGCTCCCGTTGTCGAGGCCGTGGATGCGCCGCGCCGCCGCGGCGAGCGCCTCGCGCATCGCCGCCGCGCCCGGCCGGCGCGGGAGGACCGTCACGCCCTCGCCGAAGCGCAGGCCGTCCTCCGGCTCGCCCAGCAGGACGAGCTGCCGACGCTTCCCCGCCGAAAGGAACGCCGCCGCCGCGGACGCCAGCCCATCGCTGGGCTCGGTGAACCACAGCGCCGCCCCCCTCGGCGGGGTTTGCCCGTTGCGGCTGACTTCGAACCCGAGGGACTCCAGCACGGTGGAGGCAAAGGCCCCCAGACGGGGATCGGTGATCGCAACGACGGCGACAGGCCGGTCGTCGGTGTCGCGCGGCGCCGCGTCCCTGGCCGCGTGCAGAACCAGGGTGAAGGTCGTCCCCTTCCCCGGCGCGGAGTCCACGTCCACGCGTCCCCCGGCGCGTTGCACCAGCCCGCGCACCAGGGGCAGGCCAAGCCCCGTCGAGAGCCGGCGCGTCTTGGTCGTGAAGAAGGGCTCGAAGACGTGCCGCTGGATCTCCGGCGGCATCCCCGGGCCGTCATCCGACACGCTGAGGCGGACAAGCCGCTCCTTGCGATCCGCCTCGACGCGAACCTCCACCCGCCCGGACTCACGCCCCTGCATGACGTCCGCCGCGTTCTGGATCAGGTTGAACACCGCCTGCGTCAGCCCCGGCCGGCTGGCGGCCACGTACAGCGGCTCCTCCGGGAAAGAGCACTCCAGCGCGACATGGCTCGGAAGCACGTCGCGGCAGAGCGGGCCGACCTCCCGCCACCAATCGCCCAGTTCCACCACGTCCCCCGTGTCGCCCGAGGTCTCGGGGTCCACCGAGAGCATCCGCAGGCCGTTGGTCATGCGGCCGAGGTACTCCAGGACCTTGCGGATGGCCGCGATCTCCTCCGCCGCGTCCGGAGGCAGGTCCATCGCGGCGAGGGAGTCGAGCCGCATCCGCGCCGGCAGCAGCAGGTTGCCCATGTCGTGGCCGAGGCCGGCCGAGAGGGTGCCCAGGGCGGCGAGGCGTTCCGTGGTGCGCAGCCGCTCGTGCGACGTCTCCAACTCGCGGGTGCGCTGCGCCACCATCGTCTCCAGGTTCTCGCGCTGGCGGGCGAGTTCGGCGTTCGCCGCGGCGAGACGCTGGTTGAGAGCCTCGATCCGCTCCCGCTCCAGGCGCGTCTCCGCGGCGGAGCGCTCCGCCGCGGCCCGGGCGCGGGCCTGCGACCAGGCGAGGCCGGCGAGCACGAGCGTCACGACCGCGCCCGCGGCGAAGATCGGAGGAACAAGCGAACGAGCGGAGGCGAGTTCGAAGGCCTGCCGGGACCGGACGACGACGCTGAAGCGACGCCCGCCGATGTGCAGCGGAAGCGTGGTCGAGAAGCGCCCCTCCTGCTCCGGCACGCCCCCGCCGACCATGCGCGGCGCCGCCGAGTCGTACATCAGCGCCTCGGGCACGGGCTGCTCGCCGTCGTAGAGCCGGAAGTGGATCCGAGGACGGGGCTCGGCGCCGAAGATCCCCTCGAGCAGGTCGGCCGTGCGGAAGGGGCTGTAGACGAAGCCGACGAGGCCCTCCCGCCGCTGCTCCACCGTCTCGGGGACCTGCGGGGTGCGGTAGACGGGGACGTAGATGAGGAACCCCGTCTGCACGTCGCGGTCGATCTCCTGGACGAGCGTGACACGACCGGAGGCCGCGGGGAGCCCGGTGTCGCGTGCCCGCTCCATCGCCTCGCGCCGGACCGGATCGGTGAACATGTCATAGCCGATGGCGGCGAGGTTGCGTGCATCGAGGGGCTCGAGATAGACGATGGTGTGGTACTCGTCGCGGGGCGTGTCCGGCCAGATGTGGAACCCCGTGCCGACCCCGCCCGGGTCGCGCCGCACGGACTCGACGAACGGCCCAACTTCGTGCGGCAGCAGCCGCTTCGTGAAGCCGATCCCCTGGATACCGGGGTAACGCCGCTGCAGCTCCAGACGCTCTACGAAAGCGTGGAACTGCTCCCGGGTGACAGTCTCGTTGGCGGCGAAAAGGCCGGCGGCGCTGCTGAGCACCCCGGTGTACGTATCCATCCGGTCGAGGATGGCGTCGCCGGTGCGGGCGGCGATGTTCTCGAAGCGCTCCTGGTCGCGGGCGAAGACGGCCCGGGAGATCAGGTACGAGGCCGCGGCCGATGAGGCGAGCCCGATGATGAGCACCATGATCGGGAACCACGCGCGTCTGGCCATCGCTACCCCGGGACAACCGCTGGGACCACGCGCCCGGCGCGCGGCGCGATTGCGACTGAGAAGATTCAGATCCTACGCGCAGGAACTTGGCCGACCCCATGCACGGAGCGAGGGAAAACCCGCTGATGTGAGGGGACTCTCATCTCACGCCGGCGGGACCGCCGGCGGCCGACCGCTCCAGAAAAAAGGCCGCGGGCCTTGTCGGCCCGCGGCCCTGCTTCGGTCAAGTGGAGCGGAGGAGAGTCGAACTCCCGACCTCATCATTGCGAAAAGCGAGCGCGGGGCCAAAATCGGCCTTTTTAGGGCCGCCAGAGGGGGTAGCAGAGGGGAGGATGCGCAGAAATGGCATACGGGTTGGCATACAGAACGGCATACCCGCCAAGGGGCTACCAGAGCCGCCACGATTGACCGGGAGAGGCGAGGGGACCGAGAGCTGACTCCGAAGGGCGGAGGGGGCATCCGAACGCCTCAGAACGAATCCTGGGCGGTCCCGCAAACAATCTGAGGCAATTCCTGATTTTCCCCTCACAGTCGGCTCCCGATAACGAATGAGCCCTTGAAGCGACTGACCAGCACCAAGTCCGGGAGCGTTCCCGGGTTGGCTCGGCTGGCTCCGTCGCCAAGGAGGCCGAAATGATGATCTGTCGGAACCGAACCTGTATGTCTCTGGTGAGCCTGATCGTCGCCGCCCTGGCGGTGCTCGCCCCGTCCCGCTCGTCGCTCGCGAACGAAACCCTTTGGGAACCGCTCTGGAAGAGCGCCTTCCAGCAGGACTACGTGCCGGGCCGCTCGGGCATGATGCTCGGGGCCGAGCTTGCCCCCGGCGTCTACGAGTTGGTGGTCTACAACGCGGCCCCTGGCGATATCCAGACTTCAACCGTTGGCGCGGTGACGATTCACGGCACCTGGGACCTCTTGTGGCACACCCCCGTCTCCACCACCGTCGACACCAGCATCGACGGCCTACCCGTCACCGGGGCGGCCGGAGCGACGTTCACTTCCATGTCCGCGACCATCTCGACCTTCACCGGCTTCACGGCCTGGATGGCCGGGCTCGGGATGAACCTCTCGGTGCAGGTCCAGGTCGGCGGGGTGTCCGCGGACGACGCTGCCAGCGTCTTCGCTCCGACCAGCGTGTACTCGACGGTCGAGAAGGCCAGCGCCGCGGCCTTTGCCTTCGCCCAGGGGCCGACTATTTACATTCCGTTCATCCCGGTGAGCCCGGGGGACGACAGCCCGGAAGGCTGCGCCGCCCGGTGCTGGAATACCTACGCCCAGGATTTCAATACCGCCATAAACACCCTGGACGGCAAGCTCGACAACTGCGGCTTCCTTAGGGGCTTGGCCGGAGGGGGCCTCGCGAGTTGTCTCGCTTGCAGCGGAGGAGGCGTTGCCGGGTGCGCGATCTGCGGCATCGTAGGAGGGGCGCTGGGCGCGGGCTACGAGTGGACGAAGTGCCGCATTGACGCCTATTCGCAGGCTAACATCGACATCACGAACGCCAAGATCGCCTACGCCGCCTGCATGGCCAACTGCGGGTTCGTGGTCGCTTGGGAGTAACAATCTCCATTGGGAGTAACAATCTCCGGCCCGCCGGGGGACACCCCGGCGGGCCGCTTATGAGCCAATCACAGAGACACGCCAGCCGGGCAGCGTGGCGCAAGGCGCGTCGAAGCGTCAGAACCCAAGGACTGGTCCAAATATGGGCTGGCTGTTTCCTCGGTTTGCTGGCCCTGATGCTCCCCAGACTTCTGGGAGTGCCGGACCACCCGAACTATCCGATCGCGGCGATCCTGCTCGGTTTGTCGGGCTGCGCCTGGGGCGGCTTGCAGGAGCTGCGGCTTGCTCATCGCGTCGATCAGTCCGGGGACCGCCTGTGCCTTCATTGCCGGTACGACCTGCGCGACCTCGGCGACACTGGCGAGTGCCCGGAGTGCGGGGCGGAGTTCAGCCTCCCCGAACTTTCGGAGGCGTGGAACAGGCTCGTGCCGCCCTGGCGGCGGGCGTTGGCCCAGAGCATCTTCGGACGACGGTAAAGAAAAACGGGACCGCCAAGAAGCGGACCCGCTTTCGTCTTTCGATGACGCTGACTCGACCTCAGACTCCGAAGGCTTGAGCCGTCTCGGAGAACTTCGCCCCCTTGCCGATGATGCCCCTCGCCCTCTCCGACAGCACGCCCGACCTGCGGAGCGAGCCCGCCGATTGGTAGACCGAAGCCGCGTTCAAACTCTCATTCTCCGCTGCCGCCCTGAGCTCAGAGGCCGGGGTATCGCCATGCCGGGCGATGTACCCGACCACCCAGACGTTGTTCTTGCTCTTGCGCGGCAGCCCCTCAGAGGCAACGCCGTTGGCCGCTGCGCTACGTAGTCGGTCCTCGCCGCGCGGCCGACCAGCGGATTGCCCTTGGGGGTCAGGAACAACCTCTCCCCCTCGTTATCGCCGACCCGCGCCGCCTCGATGGCCCTGACCGTCTCGGGCCAAAGGCTCCAGCGCCCCTCGACGCCCGTCTTCTCTCGGTCCCTGATGATCTTGTCGCCGTGAACCTCGTACGCCCGCAGGTCTGAGAGGTCGATCGCCTGAAACGCGCAGTTGAGGGCGAGCAGAATCCACGCCCTCTCCGTTGCGTCCGCGGCCCTGTACAGCTTCTTCAGAGCGTCGATGCTGACCAGCTCAACGCCCTTGCCGCTGCGGCTCATGTACCTCTCCTTGCGCTCCCCCTCGGACTTCGGCTTGAGGTCTCCGACCTCCCAGAGCTCATCGAAGTTCCGAGGCTTGCTCCAGGGGATGTCCTCGTGCCTGTCGCAGTAGCGGAGGAACGTCGCCGTCTCGGCCATGTACGTGCGGACAGTGGCGAGGCTCATCGGCTCGCCCGTCTTCGTCTTCGGCCTCGACCGGAGATGCGCCGAGAGATCAACGAGCCGCCCCCGGTTGATGTCGCTGATGCGGCTGTCTTTGTTCAGGAAGGCGAGAGACTGGTTGACGGCCCGCTCGGCGTTCTTCGGGCGGCTCGCCGCCAGCTTACCGACTCCGACCTCTCGCTCCAACTCCGCCCTGTAGAGCTTGAGGCAGTCCGAGAGCGTCAGCGCCCCGATCTCGACCTCCCGCTCTGCGGGCTGAGGGGCCGCCGCGCCAGAGTCCGCCAGGATCGGCCTGGTTTGTTTGTGAGGCGGCACGTAGTCGGAGGGCCATACGGAGACCCCCTCGCCCCTCAGCCGCCTCCAATCGGCCTTGATGGCAAGGGCTCGGCCGATGGCCTCCTCCTCGGAGCACCCCTGGAAGTACCAGACCTTGGGGCGGGGCTGGCCGTCAGCGCCGAGATGCTGACCGACCTTCTTGGCCCAGCAGTTCCGAGCGCCGAACCGCTGGACCCTTGCCGCCTTCTTCTTCGCCATCGGGTATGCCTTTCCGTATGCCCTTCGGGTAGGAAAACGGCTGGAGACTACCCGAGCGTCGCGGGCGGATCAAGGCGGAATGGCATACGGGTTGGCATACCCGAGCGTTTCGGTATGCCATCTGGCCTCAGAAGGGGCGATATTGGCGCAAAGAAAAACCCCTATTTTTCAAGGGGTTTTCCGTCAAGTGGAGCGGAGGAGAGTCGAACTCCCGACCTCATCATTGCGAACGATGCGCTCTACCAACTGAGCTACCGCCCCATCCTCGCCCCGGTGTGCCGGGGTCGCAGCCGAGTATATGCCCCTTCGGGGGGGCAAGGGAACTCCGCCGCCCGCTCCCGCGTATGATATCGAGAATGCATTCTCAATAAGCGGCCCGGCCGGGCCGATGCTCGCCAGGGGTGACTCGAAATGAACGCATGGGTGCTGCGAGTGCTGGCGATCGTGGTCTGCGTGGCCGCGGCGGGGGCGGCCGTACCGCTGGGATCCCGGGTAGGGACCTCGCTGCGGGGAAGTAAGGACGGGGAGGTCTCGTACCGGGCCGTGGTCAGCATCCCGCCACTGAAGAGCCTGGTGGAGGGGTGCCTGGTCGGGGCGGACGGGCGGAGCCGGCTGGGGCCGGTGGAGGTGCTGATCCCCCCCGGCGCGAGCGAGCATGGGTACGAGCCCCGGCCGAGCAGGCTGGCCACCCTGGCGAAGGCGGACCTGGTCGTCCTGGTGGGGATGGGGATGGAGCCGCAAGTCGAAAAGTTCCTCGCCAGCAACCCGCGGCCGGGTCGGCGGGTGATCCGCTTCGCGGAGGTGGTCGGGATGCAGGCCGGGGGCGAGGGGCACGATCACGATCACGATCATGAACTTGACCATGACCACGGCCATCACCACGAGCACGGCGACCACTGCGACCACGATCATGACCACGACCACGGCTCCCTCGACCCCCACCTCTGGCTGGACCCGGTGCTGGTCGAGCGGCTCGTCGGCGCGATCGCGGCAGGGGTGAGGGAGGACCTGGTCGCCCGCGGCGTGCTGGCGACCCCGGAGGACCGGTCGCGGTGGGACGAGACCGTCGGCGGCGCGGGCGTAGCGAAGGTCCGGGCGGTCCACGAGGACTATCGAAAGGCGCTCGCCGCGGTGAGCCGGCGGACGATCGTCGTCGGGCACGACGCGTGGGGGCACCTGTCGCGGCGGTACGGGCTGGAGACCGTCGCCATCAAGGGGCTGACCGCCAGCGAGCCGACGCCCGCCGCGATCCAGTCCGTCATAGACGCGATCAAGGCGAAAGGCGTGACGACGGTGTTCATCGAGCCGCAGTTGAGCCAGCAGGCGGGGCGGCGGATCGCGCAGGCGACGGGGGCGAAGATCGCCGTGCTGGACCCGCTCGGGGACGGCGACTGGGAGGGGATGATGCGGAAGAATCTCGGGGCGATCGTCGGGGCGCTGTCGGACTGAGCACCGCCGCGCCGATGGCCCGGCTCAACAGACCGGACGAACAGGGAAAGCCGCAGGTCCATGACGCACGTGCCGGTGGGAGCCACGACGCCGCAAGCAGCCAACGGCGCGGCAGCGCCGGCGGGGAGAGGCGACGCGGCCGTGTCGTACGAGCGGGTGACGTTCGCCTACCCCGGGGCGGAGAAGCCCGCCCTGGAGAACGTCTCGCTGCGCGTCGAGCCGGGGGAGCGGCTGGGGATCCTGGGGCCCAACGGCGGCGGGAAGAGCACGCTGCTGAAACTGACGCTCGGGCTGCTGCCCCTGCCGGAGGGGGGAGAGGCGGGAAGGATCCGCATCTTCGGGATGTCGCCGCGGGAGGCTCGGGCCGCGGGGCTGATCGGCTACGTGCCGCAGCGGGCGGAAGCGGAACTGGGCCTGCCCGTGAGCGTGCGGCAGATGGTGATGCTCGGGGCGGCGTGGCGGCTGGCGCCGTGGCGGCGCGTCCCCCGGGATGTTCGGCGCCGGGTGGATGACCTGATCGGGCTCGTCGGCGCGGAGTCGTACGCGGATCGGCCCGTGGGGAAACTCTCCGGCGGGCAACTCCAGCGGGCGATGATCGCGCGGGCCCTCGCGGCGGGGCCGCGGATCCTGGCGCTGGACGAGCCGACGGTGGGAATCGACGTCGCAGGGCAGCGCCACTTCGCCGACCTGCTCGCGGCGGTGCACCGTGAACTGGGGGTGACGATCCTGATCGTCAGCCACGACCTGAGGGCGATCGTCGCCGGGTGCGACCGGGTCGCCTGCCTGGCGCGGCGGCTGCACAGCCACACCTCGCCGCAGGGGCTCACCCCCCAGGTGCTGGCCGAACTCTTCAGCCACGACGTGGCCGGGGTGCTGGGGGAGGTGCATCTGCACGCGCACTCGGCGGGGCAGTGCGACCACTACGGGTGCAGCGCCGACACGAACGCGGCGGTTCAACCGATCCAGGGGGAGACGCGTGCGGACGTTTGACTACCTCTTCGACAGCGGCCTCTACTGGCCGCCGGTGCTGGCCGGCCTGGCGATCGTGCTGATGTGCGGCGTGCTGAGCCCGCTCGTGGTCGTCAAGCGGCTGGCCTTCGTCGGGCAGGGAGTAAGCCACTCGGCCTTCGGCGGGATCGGCGTGGCCGCGCTGCTGGCGGCCTTGACGCCCGCGCCGTGGGGCCTCAGCGGGGCGGGCGCGGAGTTCGCGGTGGTGGTGGCCTTCTGCATCGCGGCGGCGATGGCGATGGCCGCGGCGGCGGACCGGCGGGCGGTTCAGCTCGACACGGCGATCGGCGTCTCGCTGGTGGCCTCGATGGCGCTGGGGATCGTGCTCGTGGAGATCGCCAAGGCGGTGCCGCGGGACGTGGCGGAGGGCCCTGTCTTCCGGGGATGGGAGCCGGTCCTCTTCGGCTCGATCCTGGCGGTCGGCAAGCAGGACGCACAGGTGGCCGGGGCGATCGCCGCGGCGGTGATCGGGACGGTGTGGTGGCTGCGGCGGCCGCTGATCTTCTGGGCGTTCGATGAAGCGGCCTCGCCGGCGTTCGGGGTGCGCGCGGCGCGGATGAGGTCGGTGCTGATGGTGCTGCTGGCGGTGGCGGTCGTGACCGCGATGAAACTCGCCGGCGTGATCCTCGCGACCGCGCTCCTGGTGCTGCCGGGCGCGGCCGCGCTGCGGCTGTCGGATCGCCTCGCGGGCGTGATGGCGTGGTCGTGCGCGCTCGGGGTCGGCGGGCTGCTGGGGGGATTGGTCCTGAGCTTCGAGGCGGACATGCCGCCGGGAGCGAGCATCGTGCTGGTGATGACGGGCGTGCTGGGCGTGGTGTGGGCCTGGGCGGGCGTGCGCGGGGTGCTGACGATGCGGGGAAGGGAAGCGGCACGAGGATAGCGTTGGACGGCGTGACGCCCGCGGCCGCGGCGGACGAACGGGACAACAACACGAGGGGAGGATGACGGGGAGGCACGGGCCGGAACCCCGTGTCACGTTGCGACGGAGCCTGCCATGCGCAAGATGAAGGCCGAGACGATGCTCGCTGAACTGAACCGGATGCGGAAGGACCTCGGCGAGGACAAGAGCGACCTGGAGTGGCTGACGGTCCATCACGCGTTCTGCTTCATCTCGTACAAGATGGCCGAGTTCCAGGCGTACCTGGACCAGGAGAGCGAGAAAGGGGCGTTCGACGAGTGGGAGGAGTAGCCGGCAGCGGTCGCGGCCGAGCGCACCGAGCGCAGCGCGACAGCGCGGAAATCAAGTGAAAAGCGGCTTGCATTCCACTGGAACTGGTGCGATACTTCACTATCTCGTTCGGACCCTGGCAACCCGCGGAAAAGGCCTCGCGGGCCCACGGCGAAGAGCGGGACGACCGGGAGCCGGCCTCGCGCCAGCGAGCCGAGGCCCCGGGCGTTGAGCCGCGAGCGACGGCTCGCGGGTGAAGAGCCCGGCGGCGGGAGGTACAGAGCCCGCGACGGCTGGGGAAACCGCTCTTCAAGAAGGAGGTGATCCAGTGACGCAAAGCGACTGTACCAAGGGGCTGCGTTCTACGTGACCAGCTCGACGGAGCTGCGCACGCCGCAGCCCGATAGGACAAAGCTCCTACGGCTCTCAAGCGACAGTTTGAGGGCCGTTTTCTTTCTTGAAGAGATCGCGGAGAGAAGGGGGAGGATTGTGGTGAACGCGGAAGAGAGAAGAAGGGCAGGAACGCGGAGGTCGCAGAGGGAGCAAAGGAGCGGAGAGGAAGACTGATTGGGTTGAGAACGAGAGCGTGAAGCCGGCGGACCGCGACAAGGCGACTGGATGGCTCGACGCTTTCCTTCCTCGTTCAGGCGCAACTCATCGCCCCCATCCCTCGTAGCCCCCCTTCTTCTCTGCGTCCCCCCGCGCTCTCTGCGACCTCTGCGTTCCGGCTCTTCTTCTCACCCCCATGATCCGCCCTCGATCAAATGAGCGCATGGGAACAGCCGACCCGAGCTCGCCCTCGGGGCTCCCATTTGTGCGTATCCCTACCGTGTGTGAGAGCGAAACAGTTCACTCGGGGCGGGCGAGGTACTCGAACGCTCCCAGGAGCATCTCGTCGCTCGCCGACCAGCCGGCGTGAACCTCGGCGTCCGGATCGGGGTTGTTGGGATTGGAGGGGCTGTTGTCGAAGACGGCGCGGCAGCGGATCATCGTGCCGCGGGGAAGCGTGACGGGCTCGGCCAGCTCGTAGCGCGGGCGCCACTTGAAGTCGTACCGCGGCACATCCAGCAGCAGCACCTCCTCGCCGCCGGGGAGGATCGCCTCGTAACTCACCGCCCGCGCGCGGGCCCGCAGGCACGGGAGGAACGCCAGGATCGTCGTCTCCTCCTCGAGTTCGACGCTCGCCGTCACCGCGTGGCGCGGCACGCGCGGGGGAATCGCCAGGTCTTCCGCAACGGCCGCGGTGGTGCGAACCTCCCGAGCCGGGGGCGCATCGGCGAAGTGCAGCCCGACGCGCAGGCCCGCGCCGTGGCGCTGGCCCATCGGCTGGGCGTAGAGGTGCACGAGGAGCCAGGAGCCCGCGGGGATCTTCGCCGCGGCGTCCGGGGGGAACTCGACGGTCGAGTACCCCGGCCCGTAGACCGCCAGGAGCCTCGCGTCGCCGGTCTCCGGCGGCACGACGTAGACCAGCGCGTGGTGCACCGTATCGCGCTTCCGCGGCAGCAGTTCGATCGCGCTGACCCATGCATCCTCGCGCAGGCCGGTGTCGACCCGCTGCGGGCCGTAGACCATCGGGCCGTCCGCCGGGACCGCCAGCGAGGGCGGCATGAGGATCAGGTCGGGCGTCCCCAGGGCCCAGCCGGGGGAGATGTCGCGCGGCGCGGGGGCGTCCGCCGGATCGCCCACGGGCAGGCCCGCGCGGAGCCACGCGAGCAGGTCGGCCCGCTCGGAAGCGGTCAGCAAGCCGTCGTTCCGCCACGGGCTCGGCGCTCCCGGTTCCGGCGGCGCGGCGTGCCAGGGGGGCATGATCCCCTCGCGCACCACGGCCTCGATCATCGCCGCCCGCCCCGCGACCGCCTCGTAGGTGCCCAGGTCGAACGGCGCGGCCCGCCCGATGCTGTGACAGTCGAGGCAACGGTCCTGGATGATGCGGGAGATGCGGTTGTGGTAGGTCACTTCGGCGGGGGGCGCGAGGACGCCCGGCTCCGGCGCGACAACGCAGCCGGGGGGCCAGGTCGCGCCGATCGCGGGATCGCGCCTGGCCAGGAGCGATTCGAGGGCGTCGCGCAGGTACTCGTGGCGCGGATGTGGCAGCGACGTGCCGATGCCGTGCTGATCGTCCACCGCGCCGCGGTAGCGGAGCGTGCGGCCGCGGTCGATGACGAAGACCTCGGTGGTGGTGCGCGGGGCGAGCGCAGCGCGGATGGCCCGGTCGCGGTCGGGCAGGTACGGGCCGGTCCAGCGCAGGCTCCGAGCCTGCCGCTGCATGTCGCGGGGAGTGTCGGTGTCGGCGACGTTGACCAGGACGAAGTGGACGCCGCGGGGGGCGTACTCCTCCGCCATGGCCGTCAGACGCGGGCCATACTTGATCGAGAGGGGGCACGTCGCCGAGGTCATGCACAGCACGACGGCGCGGCGCTCCTTGAGCAGGGCGGACAAACGCTGCTCGTCGCCTTCGAGCGGCCGCAGCAGCAGGTCGGGGACGATGCGGCCGACGCCGAGAGGCTCGCCGTCCTGCGCGGCGGTCGTGCGGAAGGGGCCGCGATCATCCGGCTGGGGAAGCAACCCAGGCGCGGCCAAGGCAAGGCCGGCGAGGCCGAGAATGAGCAGGAGCGTGAGGGGCGTGCGGTTCACGGCGTCCTTCAGGGTTCGCCTTCCGGCGCGGAAGGTTCCCGGCTATGCAAAGGCGGCACGGGCCGCCGCCCGTGCCGCCGGAGGGTGTGCACATGGCCCGCGGCGGGCCGTTCAGCCGGCCCCTAGTGCAGACCGAGCATGTCGGCGAGAACCGGGCCGTACTTGACCGTCAGGCCGGCGAAGACGACTGCGACGATGGAGATGAGTTTGATGAGGATGTTCAGCGAGGGGCCGGAGGTGTCCTTGAAGGGGTCGCCGACGGTATCGCCGACGACGGTGGCCTTGTGATCGTCGGAGCCCTTGCCGTAGACGATCGCCGACCCCTTGCCGGCGGCGACCAGTTCCTCGGCGCGGGCGGTGAGGGGGCCGTGCAGTTCCGCGGGGACCTTGTCGCGGGCGGCGGGATCGCCGAGGAACCCCTCGGCGGAGATGCGCCCGTAGGACTCCAGGAGTTTCTTGGCGTTGTCCCACGCGCCGCCCGCGTTGGCCATGAACACGGCGACGGCGAAGCCGGACGTCAGGCCGCCGGCGAGGAGGCCCACCACGCCGGGGACGGAGAGGAGCAGGCCGACGGCGATGGGGACGATGATGGCCAGCAGCGCGGGGACGACCATCTCGCGCTGAGCGCCGGCGGTGGAGATGACGACGCACGTGGCGTAGTCGGGGTACTGCACGCCCTCGTGCTCGATACGCCGCGGCCACTGCTCGGGGTCGGCGACCTGCTCGGGGGTCATCCCCTGCTTGCGGAAGGCCTCGCGCATCTTGCCGAACTGACGCCGGCACTCCCTCATCATCGAGTAGGCCGCGCGGCCGACGGCGGACATGGTCAGGGCGCAGAAGAGGAACGTCAGCAGCACGCCCAGGAACAGCCCGCCCAGGACGCGGGGGTTGGTCAGCGAGACGTCGTAGAAATCCAGCACGTCCCCGATGGTGCCGGTCTTGGCGGAGACGAGCTCAAACTCGAACGTGTGGCTGTGGTCCCCGTGGCCGGCGGTGATGCGGCAGGTGACGCGCCGGGCGTCGACCATGGGCTCGCTGCTGGCGCGGACGATCGGGAAGACCTGGCCGCGGGGAACCCCCGTCCAGTCCACGGCCGCGCCGTCGGACGTCTCGGACCCGACCTCGACGAGGCGGTCGGGGTCGATGAGCATGCCCCCCTCGACGACGCGGCCCCCGCCGTCCTCTTCACCTTCGAAGACCAGCGCAAAGGTGCGGTGGCCCTGGTAGACGGCGTAGTTCTTGACCCCCTCGGGGGCGGTGTACGCGCCGCGGTCGATGAAGGCGATCGCCTGGGAGTTGAGCTGGCTCTGGACGACCTGGATGTACGCGGCGAAGAGGGCCAGGGCGGTCAGCGCGGCCGAGCCGATGGCGAAGCCCTTGCCGGTCGCCGCGGTGGTGTTGCCCAGCGAGTCGAGCATGTCCGTCCGCTGGCGGACGTGCGGGGGCTGGCCGGACATCTCGGCGTTGCCGCCGGCGTTGTCGGCGATGGGGCCGTAGGCGTCGGTGGCGAGGGTGATGCCGAGGGTCGAGAGCATGCCCACCGCGGCCAGCGACACGCCGTAAAGACCCATGAGGAAGTTGTCGTTGCCGCCGGCGAAGATGAACGCCGCGAGGATGGCGACGACGATGGTCAGCAGGGCGGCCCAGGTGCTCTTCATCCCCTCGGCGATGCCCGCGATGATCACGGTCGCGGGGCCGGTGTGGGCCTGCAGGGCGATGCGCCGCGTCGGCGGGTGCTCGTAGGAGGTGTAGTACTCGGTCGCCTTGGCGATCACGAGCCCCGCCGCGAGGCCGGCGAGGATCGCCCCCCACAGCCCCAGCCACGACACCGGCGAGCGGACCTCCGGCCCGAGGACGCTGGTCCCGAAGAGGGCGTAGAGCAGGCCCAGTGAGCCGACGGCGATGAGCGCCGAGGCCGTCCAGACGCCCAGGTGCAGGGAGTTCAGGAGCTGCGCGAACGTGGCCCCCTCCCTGGCCCGCACCGCAAAGACGCCGGCGATGGAGCAGAAGATCCCCAGGCCCGCCAGGGCCAGGGGGGCGACGGCCAGGAGGAAGGCCAGCCGCGTCTCCTGGGCCGCCGGGAGGGCGAGGCTGAAGGCCGCCGCGGCCCCCAGGGCGAGGGTGGCGAGGATCGAGCCGTAGTACGACTCGTAGAGGTCGGCGCCCATGCCGGCGACGTCCCCGACGTTGTCCCCCACGTTGTCGGCGATGGTGGCGGGGTTGCGGGGGTCGTCCTCAGGGATGCCGGCCTCGACCTTGCCGACCAGGTCGGCGCCGACGTCCGCGGCCTTGGTGTAGATGCCCCCGCCGACGCGGGCGAAGAGGGCCTGCGTGGAGGCCCCCATCGCGAAGGAGAGCATGACGGTCGTGATGGCGCCGACGTCGCTCAGGCCGGGGATGTCCAGCGCGTTGAGGATCAGGAACCACGCGGAGGCGTCGATCAGGGCGAACCCGACGACGACCATCCCCATGACGGCGCCGGAGCGGAAGGCGACGGTCAGGCCGTCGTTCAGCGACTGCTTGGCGGCGAAGGCGGTGCGCGCGGAGGCGTTGGTGGCCATCCGCATGCCGAACCACCCGCACAGACCGGAGAAGAACCCGGCGATCGGAACGCCGACGATCGACAGACGCGGCTGGAGGCCGAGGCCGGCGAGAACGAAGAGGACCAGGATCAGGGCCGCGAAGACGAGCGCGACGACCTTGTACTGCCTGGCGAGGTAGGCCATCGCCCCCTCCCGGACGGCCTGGGCGATGGAGACCATCTCGGGCTCGCCCTCGGGCTTGGCCATGACGGAGCGAGCGAAGAGGAACGCGGTGATGAGCGCCGCGATCCCGCCGGCTGGGGCGAGGTAGAAGACGGGGTGGACCTGGTCCAGGGCGGCGAGCGTGCCGGGAATCTGCATGGTCGGGGTCTCCGTTGTGCGTCGGAAGAGGGGCGCACGGCCCCGAGGGGTCCAATGGTACCGGACCGGGGCGTCCCCGGACACCCACGGGCCCAATGCAAAGCGGCCGGCGCCGAGGGGGCTCGGCGCCGGCCGCGTACGCGCGGCAGGAGATGACGGTCAGAACCGGGTGGCCGGGATGGCGTCGCTCATCTCGGTGGCCTTGGCCAGGTGGGTGGTGCCGCCGCCGATCTGCATGCCGTAGAAGGACCGCCAGATGAAGAAGAGCGAGACGAGCAGGAAGGCGATGGTCAGGACCGTGGTCAGGCCGGTGTGGGCGTAGTCCGGGCCTTTCATGCTCACGGCGAGTTCGACGGCCAGCAGGCCGAAGAGGGTGGTGAACTTGATCACCGGGTTCATGGCCACCGAGGAGGTGTCCTTGAACGGGTCGCCGACGGTGTCGCCGACGACGGTGGCGGCGTGCAGCTCGGTGCCCTTGGCCTTCAGCTCGGTCTCGACGATCTTCTTGGCGTTGTCCCACGCGCCGCCGGCGTTGGCCATGAAGATGGCCTGGTAGAGGCCGAAGAAGGCGATGGAGACGAGGTAGCCGATGAAGAAGAACGGCTCGTAGAACGCGAAGGCCAGGGTGGCGAAGAAGACGCCGAGGAAGATGTTGAACATGCCCTTCTGGGCGTAGACGGTGCAGATCTGCACGACCTTCTTGGAGTCCTCGACGCTGGCCTTCGTCGAGCCCTCGAGGCGGATGTTCGCCTTGATGAACTCGACGGCGCGGTAGGCGCCCGTGCTGACCGCCTGCGTGGAGGCGCCCGTGAACCAGTAGATCACCGCGCCGCCCGTGATCAGGCCCAGCAGGAACGGCGGGTGCATCAGCGAGAGGTACTCGAAGTACCGCGACTCGAGCCCGTGGGTCAGGGCCACGATGATCGCGAAGATCATGGTGGTGGCGCCGACGACGGCCGTGCCGATGAGCACCGGCTTGGCGGTCGCCTTGAACGTGTTGCCGGCGCCGTCGTTCTCTTCAAGGAACTCCTTGCCCTTCTCGAACTCGGGCTCGAACCCGTAGTCGCGCTTGATCTCGTCGGCGATGCCGGGGATCTGCTCGATGGTCGAGAGCTCGTAGACGGACTGGGCGTTGTCCGTCACCGGTCCGTAGGAGTCCACCGCGATCGTCACCGGGCCCATGCCCAGGAAGCCGAAGGCGACCAGGCCGAAGGCGAAGACGGCCGGGGCCATCATCAGGGCGTCGAGGCTGTCGCCGAGCTGGCTCATGAAGTACGCCACGCCCATCAGGCCGACGATCGCCAGCCCGAGCCAGTATCCGGAGAAGTTGCCGGCGACCATGCCCGAAAGGATGTTCAGCGACGCGCCGCCCTGCTCGGAACTGGTCACGACCTCGCGGACGTGGCGCGAGGTGGTGGAGGTGAAGACCTTGACCAGCTCGGGGATGATCGCCCCGGCGAGCGTGCCGCAGGTGATGATCGTCGAGAGCTTCCACCACAGCGTGCCGTCGCCCAGGTCCTTGATGAGCAGGAAGCTGGCCAGGTAGGTCAGCGCCACCGACACGGCGGAGGTGATCAGCACCAGGCTGGTCAGCGGGTGCTCGAAGTTCATCGTGGCGGCGTTGCCGTAGCGGCTTCTGGCGAGGGCGTCGTTGATGAAGTACGACAGGCCGCTGGCGACCACCATGACGATGCGCATCATGAAGATCCACACCAGCAGCTGCACCTGCACCGCCTCGTAGTTCGGCACCAGGGCGGTGACGGCGAGCATGATGAAGGTGATCAGCGCCACGCCGGTGACGCCGTAGGTCTCGAAGCCGTCGGCCGACGGCCCGACCGAGTCGCCGGCGTTGTCGCCCACGCAGTCGGCGATCACGCCGGGGTTGCGGGCGTCGTCCTCCTTGATCTTGAAGACGATCTTCATCAGGTCCGAGCCGATGTCGGCGATCTTCGTGAAGATGCCGCCGGCGATGCGCAGCGCCGCGGCGCCCAGCGACTCGCCGATGGCGAAGCCGATGAAGCACGGCCCGGCGTAGTCGCGCGGCACGAACAGCAGGATGACCAGCATCAGCAGCAGCTCGACGCTGATCAGCGCCATGCCGATCGACATGCCGGCCTTGAGCGGGATGGCGTAGCAGGGGAACGGCTTGCCCTTCAGGCTGGCGAAGGCCGTCCGGCTGTTGGCGAAGGTGTTGACGCGGATGCCGAACCACGCGACGCCGTACGAGCCGGCCATGCCCACGAGGCTGAAGAACAGGATCACCGCGACCTTCACCGGCGGGAACCCGTGCACCACCTCCCCCGCCTCGTTGAGCGTCGAGGCGAGGAAGCCGAAGTAGACCAGCACGATCGCCCCGATGAACAGCCACAGGACCATCAGGAACTTGCCCTGCTGCAGCAGGTACGCCTTGCACGTCTCATAGATCAGCTCGGAGACCTCGAGCATCGCCCGGTGCACCGGCATCTTCTTCAGCTGCAGGAAAATCCCCAGGCCGAAGGCCAGGCCGGCGCCGCAGACCACCAGGCCGAGCATCAGCAGCGTGCGGCCGTTGATCCCGAGGAAGTCCACCGTGCTCAGGTCCGGCAGGACCAGGTTGGCCTCGCCGCCGGCGGCGTGCGCCCGGGCGGCCTCGACCGCGCCGGCGACCTTCGCGGGAGGCGTCGCCGCCGCCGCGGGCGCGGCGATCGCCGCGATGGCGGTCAGCGCCGCCGCGAGCCAGGCAAGCCCGGTTATCCCTTGGGTTCGGATCAGAGAAGGCACTGGTGTTCTCCTCGCGCACGCGGCGCGGTCCGTCGGGTTAGGCCCCCGCCGGACCGAGCCTGCGTCGGCCCCGGAATGGGAGCGATGATGGTGTGTGATGATGGTTGTTGCTGAGGTGTGCGTTGATTTCCGTGCCGCCCCCCTCACGTTCGCCCCGGCCGGCTCCACCCCGTGACGGGTGCAACGCCACAAGCCCCGCCGTCAAGAACGGGGCCGACCCGGTTCCCGGTTGTGACGCATGATCGGTCATGCAGCGGTCCACCCACGGGGCGGCGGTGTCCATCAACTCGCGGACCGTCCGCCGCACGCCCGCCGCATTACTTCGATCCACCCCCGCGACGCCCGCCCCGCTTCGCACCGGGAGTCTCCCCCGCGGCGATCATCGCCTCACGGGCCCGGCGGGCCATGCTCTTGCGAGCCGCCCGGCGGTTCCGCTCCGAGGGCTTCTCGTAGAACTCCTTGCGCTTGATGTCCTTGGTCAGGCCCTCTTTCTCGCAGAGCTTCTTAAACCGGCGGAGCATCTGATCCACCGTCTCACCGCTCCTGGCCTTGATGCGGATCGCCATGTCTGTCCCTTCGCTGGCAGCCCGGGGGCCGCAGGCGTGCGTCGCCGCCCGAACCCTATCAGTGCAACCCAAATATATACCAATCCCCGAGCCGCCACCCGGCTGGGGCGGAAGTAAAGCAGCCCCGGACATGCGGATCAAGTTTGGCGAGCAGACGGCCCCAAGCCGCCTGCCCCCCACTCCCCCCTCTTTCGGGTACCTCGGCGACCGATCGGCTCCGTCAGGAAAGAATGACCCCCAAGCGTCCGGTGTGACGATCACCTCCGAGCCGCCACATCGAGGGACCCGCATGCCCACCCAGATCACCGCACCGGCCATCCACACCACCATCACCCGGGCGGCCGCCGTCTCCCTCCTCGTCTGCCTCGCCGCGGCCTCCATCCTCGGCGGGTGCGCCCCCGCCAACCGCACCCAGACCCGCTCGGGCCTGACCGCCCGGTACGGCTTCCGCACGCTCAGCACACACCTGGAGCCCGCCGTCTCCGTCCTCACGACGGTCGCCGCGGCCGAGCAGGCCCTCCGCGCCCGCGGGTACGCCATCGACCGCTCCGAGGTCACCGGCGACGAGGCCGTGATCGTCGCCCGCCCCCCCCGCGGCGGGAGCTACGACCGCGCCGTCATCGAGTCCCGCGTCACCAAGACCGGCACCTGCCTCGCCGTCCGCATCGAACCCTTCGGCAACGAGGCGGCGAGTTACGCCATCATGGACGCCGTCCTCCTGCGGCTTGGACGCTGACCGTGGCACGGGCTTCCA
>ERZ777003.134-NODE-134-length-149207-cov-15.131275_pt1 | contig 149207 bp, 124 predicted proteins | sample MGYA00374956_ERZ777003 | MGnify/ENA primary metagenome ERZ777003 (study PRJEB29302, sample SAMN06268252) | bioreactor metagenome | isolation source: Joint BioEnergy Institute, California, USA | place: USA:Joint BioEnergy Institute, California, USA | collected... | reverse complement strand
TGCGCTGACGGCGCAAGGGGCTCCAGGCTCCAGGCTCCAGGGAGTCAGACCTCAGTCCTCAGCTTCCGGTTCTCGTGTCCCGCGAGCTTCGGGACGCTCGTGCATCCCGCCAGCGCTGCACAATCGCTGAGGACTGAGGACTGAGGACCCTATGCGAAGGGCCTCCGTCCCATTCGGGAGGAGGCCCTTTCCCTGGATCCGTTGGCCCGGAGCCTGGAGCCTTCCTACTCAGGTCCCATCCTCGACCCAGCGCGCCAGGACCACCGTGATGTTGTCGGGGCCGCCGTTCTCGTTCGCGCGCTCGATCATCTTCGAAGCGGCGACCTTGAGGTCGCTGTACTTCTGGACGATCTCGAGAAGCTCCGGATCCTCGACGGGACCCGAGAGGCCGTCGGAGCAGAGCAGGTAGACGTCGTTCGCGCGCGGCGACTCGAAGCGCGTGTCGACCTTCACCGTGTCCTTCATGCCGAGGGCGCGAACGATCACGTTCTTGTGCGGGAAGTTCGCGATCTCCTCCGGCGTGAGCCGCTTCATCTTGATGTAGTCGTTGAGCAGCGAGTGATCCTCGGTGAGCTGCTCGATCCTCCCGTCGCGGATGCGGTAGACGCGCGAGTCACCGACGTGCGCGACGTAGACGCCGTCTTCGACGGCGAAGAGCACGACGATCGTCGTGCCCATGCCGCGCTTGTTCACGTCGCGCTGTGCGGTCTCGTAGATGCGCAGATTCGCGAGCTTGATACCGGTGATGAGCCGGTTCTCCTCGTAACCCTTGGAGCGGTCCATCTTGTAGGGCCAGGTCCGCTCCGGGTCCTGCGCAGTCGCTTCGAAGAACTCTCTCAGAGAGTCGACAGCCATCTTGCTGGCGACCTCTCCGGAGGCGTGACCGCCCATGCCGTCCGCAACGATGTAGAGGCCGCTCTCCTCGATGATGGAGAAGTTGTCCTCGTTGTGCGTCCGCTTCATGCCGACGTTGGTTTCGCCGGCAACCTCGATGCGCAGTCCCACGACCAAAGAATGCAACAGCGGAGGTGGGCTCTGTCAATGTCGACAATGCTGTCGACTTCGGCGATCGGCGGCGTGCGTCAAGGCGCGGCGCGGAGGGTGACCGGCACCTCGCGGAACCTGCCCTGACTGAACACGAGGAGCTTGACGGTCTGCCCGATCGCACGCTTGGCGATCACGTCCGCGAGCTGCTCGGGTGTCTCGACCGGCTGCCCATCGACGGCGACGATGGTGTCAGGTTCGTCGCCAGCTTTGAGCCCAGCCTTTTCGGCCGGGCTGTTCGGAGCCACACCGACGACACGGACACCCTTGACGTTGCCCGAATCGGACGGCGCCCCACCGAGTCCGAGCCATGGCGCCGGCGGTACGGCGGTCGCCGGCGTCTTCATGAGGAACCCGCGGAGCACGGGAACCGGCGCGCCGATCGTGACGGGGGCGCATGGATTCTTCTCGGCGCCTGCCGCCGCCGCCGCGGCAGCCGCGCCACCCTTGTCCGTCGCCTCGGGGACGTCCTTGCAGGCCCGGACGAGCATCCCGACGACCTTGCCGCTGGGATCGAGCAAGGGCGCGCCGGGAATGCCGGGCAGGCCCTTCAGATCCAGGTCGAGGCCCGCGCGGAGCGGCTCGCCGTCCTTCGTGCGCGCGTCGGTGCGACCCTTGAACGCCACCGGCACCTTGGCGAGCTTGCCGCCTTTCGGCAGGAAGGCATTCAGGTCGAGGCCGGCGGGATCGGCGTCGGTCGGCATGAGGCCGTCGGTCCACTTGCCCGACTGCGGCACGAGGAGCGCAAGATCCCATCCCTTGTCCTTGTGCCCCACCTTCGCCTTGACGACGCTGCCGTCGGCATACCGGACGTCGAGCTGCTCGGCGCCGTTCAGCCCCGAAAGCGCCGTGAGGATGCGGCCGTCCTTCGACAGCACCGTGCCGACGGCGATGGGCCGTCCGTTCTGCTCGACCTGGACGACGCCTCTCCGGAGCTGCTGGAGATCGACGGTGGTTCCCGACGGCGCAGGCGCGTTCGGCCCCGGCAACGTCGGGAGGCTCGGGGGAGCGGCCTGAGCGGGGGCGGTCGCCAACGACAACGCGACGAGCGCGGCGGCGAGGGAGACGGGAGCCATCGCAGGGTGGGAGGGCGCCATGGGTGCTGGAAATCTAGCACTCGCCGTGCCGTACGGCGGACCTCCCCAGCACGCGCGAGGAGGGCGCGCGAGCCCGACGCTACGGCGCGTCCGACCGCCCCTCGGTCGAGGCGTCCGGTCGGAGCCGTGACCGACGAGAAGTGGGAACCTTGACACCCGCGCGTGCGAGTGTGAAAGACGGGCAACGACCATGAGCGAAGCGCACGGAAATGCGAGCGATCCCCACGGACACGCGCCTGCGGGCCCGCCCGAGCCGAAGACCCCGATGTGGCTGCCGGCGCTCGGCGCGGTGCTGTTCCTCACGGTCGGGCTGATCTGGGGGCTGACGCCGAGCTCCAAGGACAAAGCGGACTCTGCCGCAGGCTCCGCGCCGTCGACGCCCACCGCCGACGCAGGCGTCCAGACGAGGTGATCCGCTCGGGGCCGAGCAGGCGCCCCCTCGTAGCGCGATCCTCCGGCCAGCCCACTGTGAAGCGCCGGTCATGGTCGCGACGTGACCATTCGTGACCAGGAGACCCCCGATGACGAAGGGCGAGGCGGAGAGAACGACTGGCGGTATCGCGCGAACCGACGCGACGGGCCGAGTGGAGATGATCCCGGAGCTCCTCGCGTGGAGCTCGTCGTTGCCGCAGGACCGCACGTTCGTCCGCGAGGACATCCTCGGGAGCGCGGCCCACGTGACGATGCTCCGGAAGGTGGGCCTCGTCGAGCCTTCCGACGCGCAGCAGCTCCGCTCCGCCCTGCTCGCCATGTACGACGAGGCCGCAGCGGGCAAGCTCACGCTGCCGGACGGCGAGGAGGACGTGCACATGGCGATCGAGGCGAGGCTCACGGCCTCCCTCGGCGACGTGGGCAAGCGATTGCACACCGCACGTTCCCGGAACGACCAGGTCTCGCTCGATCTGCGCCTGCACGTGCGCGATCAGGCCGCGCGTGCTCTCTCCGAGGTCGCGGCCCTCGTGACCGAGCTCGCCTCCCGCGCCGAGCGCGAGAAGGACGTCATCCTGCCGGCGTACACGCACAGGCAGCGAGCGCAGCCGGTCTCGGCCGCGTTCATGATCAGCGCGTGGTCGATGCAGCTCCTCCGCGCCGCGGACGCCCTCTCCCGGGCGCTCGCCCGCGCGAACGAGTCGCCGCTCGGCAGCGGCGCCTGCTCGGGCACGTCGCTGCCGATCGATCGGAGCATCGTCGCACGCCTCCTCGGCTTCCCGACCGTGACGGCGAACGCGCTCGACACGATCGGCGATCGCGACTTCGTCCTCGACTGGACGTGGGCCGGCGCGCGCGTGCTCCTCGCGCTCTCGCGTCTGTCGACCGACGTGATCGACTTCACGACGAGCGAGTTCGCGTTCCTCCGCATCGGCGACGCGGTGGCCGCGGGCTCGAGCATGATGCCGCAGAAGAAGAACCCGGACATCTTCGAGCTCGTCCGCGGAAAGGCGGCGCGCGGCATCGGCAACGTCATGACGATGCTGACGCTCGTGAAGGGCCTGCCGACGGGCTACGCGCGCGATCTGCAGGACGACCGTGACGCGGTCCTCGACACGGGCCCGCGCCTCCGCGGCGCCGTGAGCGCGGTGCGGCTCGCGCTCCCGCACCTCACGTTCGACCCCGAACGCTGCATCGCCGCCGTGTCCGACGGCTCGACGCAAGCGACGGACGTCGCCGAGGCGCTCGTGCGCAAGGGCGTCCCCTTCCGCGAGGCCTACAAGGCGACGGGCCAGCTCGTCCACCTCGCGCGCGAGCGCAAGATCGACCTCGCGAAGGTCACGGTCGACGACGCCCGCTCCGTCCATCCGGCCTTCGACGCCACGGTGCTGTCGGCCGTCGACCCGAGGAACGCGGTCGCGGCGAAGAAGAGCGCCGGCGGCACGGCCCCCGAGCGCGTCGACGAGCAGATCGCCGCCATACGCGCAGCCGCCGCGAAGCTCGCGAGCGAGGCCGAGGCGATTCCCACGCTCGACGCGCTCCGTGAGGCGGTCGAGGCCGAGCCCATCTAGGACGGCAGCCGGTAGAACGCCCGCGCGGTGTCGCCGAGCAGGCTCGCGAGGGTAGCGTCGGGGAGCCGGCGCGCCTTGATGCGTCCGAGCTCGCGATCCCACGCGTACGGGATGTTCGGGAAATCGGTGCCGTACATGATCCGGTCGGGACGCGCCGCGACGATCTCGAACGCGTGATCGGTGCCGTCGAAGTACTCGGCGAGCACCATCGTCGTGTCGAGCCAGAGGTTGTCGTAGCGCTCGAGCAGGCGCGCGTAGCCGGCGAGCTCGTCGGCGCCGAGGTGCGGGACGGCGAGGCGCAGCTTCGGGTACGAGCGGAGGACGGCCTCGGTCCGGTCGACGTGGCAGAGCGCGTGTGGATCGCATTTGTAGCCGGCGCTCGTCGGCTCGCGGCCCGCGTGCATGACGAGCGGCATGTCGTGCGCGATGCACGTCTCGTAGATCTCGGCGAGCTCGGGCGCGTCCGGAGAGAAGCACTGCACGTGGCAGTGGAGCTTCACGCCGCGCAGGCCGAGCCCGAACGCCTCCTCGAGGATGTCGCGGGCGCCGGGCTCGCCGGGCATGACCGTGGCGAGTCCGGTGACGCGCGGCTCGTCCTTCACGACCGACGCCATGAACGCGTTCATGCTCCGCGCGATCCCGGGCTTGTGCGCGTAGTGCAGCGCGACGAGATGGCCGACGCCACGCGAGAGCGCGAAGCGCACGACCTCGGGGGTCTTCAGCTTGTAGCGGATCGGCCATCCGTGGACGTCGAACCAGCGCCAGATCGCCTCGAACAAGCCGTCCGGAAAGAGATGCACGTGCGCGTCGACGACGAAGCCGAGATCGGGATCGACGCGCTCCCCCTCCTCGTCGTCGACGCCGGGCAGCGGCATGGTCCATCGCCCCGCGGAGGCGGCGCCCGCCGCTGCGTGTGCCAAGCAGGGGATCGCCGATGCGGCTTCGTGTGCGGGGCTCGTGCAGAGCATCGGTCAGCACCGATCCTCTACACGATGGCGGCCGCAGCACGAAGCCGCCACGCGATCATCGCTCGATCGTCGAGTTGATGACGTTGGGCGGGCCCTTCGCCTTGACGAACAGGCCGGGGAAGCCGGCCGTCTCGAACTTCCCCTTCGGGTTGTTCCTCAGCGTGGAGTCCTTGATCGTGATCGTGCCCGTCTGATTGTTGCTCACGAAGAAGATCGCGCTGCCGCCTTCGTTCGCGTGATTGTCCTCCATGAGCGTGCCGCAGACCTCGAGCGCCATCGTGTTGCCGTCGTTGTAGATGGCGCCGCCGTTGCCGCCGTCGCCGTCGTTCGCGCCGGTGCCCGTCGCGCGGTTGTCGGTGAACACGCTGTTGTAGATCGACCACGACGCGCCGATGCTGCTGAGGGCGCCGCCGTTCGCGCACGTGTTGCCGAAGCCCTTCTTGCCGCCGAACGTGCTGTTCACGACGTACACCGGACGGGACACGCTGCCGCCCTTCGGGAAGTCGAGCACGCGCACGGCGCCGCCGCCGACGTCGGAGCCGAGCTCGTCGCACGCGTTGTGGAAGAAGCGAGCGTTGACGATCTTGAGCCGCCCTCCCCGGGCGTAGATCGCGCCGCCGCCTCCCTGCTGGACGTTCCCGAGCCGCACGTCGCCGTCGACGAACGTGATGTTCTGGACCGTGAGCTTCGGCGTGACCTGCTCGTTGCAGTCGCCCGGGACGCCCGACGCATAGCCGCCGTTCTCCGGGTCGCACGCGTTCATGTAGAGGATGCGGACCTTGTTGCCGCCGCTGAGCGTGACCTTGTTGCCGCCGTCGATGACGACGGGCGGCTTGTCGTTGAAGACCTTCGCCGTCGTCGTCAGCGTGATCGTCACCGGGTCGGGCCCGCAGTCGAACGTGATGACACCGCCCTTCGCGACGGCTGCGACGAACGCGTCCGAGGTGCAGCTCTCGGGCGTCCCGTTCCCGACGACGGTCGTCGGGTTGGCGATGCTCTCGGCCTGCGCCTCGGCGGGCACCTCGCATTTGCCGTCGGGATTTCCGGCCGGCGGACCGTCGTCCGGATTCGTCGGCGGTCCGCCCGGGCCTCCCGATGCGCCGCCGCTCGTCCCGCCGCTCGACGTCCCGCCGCCGGGCCCTCCGCTCGTCGACGGATCACCGCTGCTCGCGCCGCCCGAACCGTTTCCGTCGTCGTCGCCCGAGCATGCCTGGACGAGTACCGCGCCGGCGAACGCGAAGACGAGCGCCGTCAGAGGGTGCGGGTTCTTCATGCTCGAACGGTAGCGCGAGCGCGTGGGGATTTCACCGGAAGAGCAGGAGGGCGCAAGAGGGCGATGAATGAACATTCCATCGCACGCCGTCGCCATCTCAGCGCGCGCGGGCGCTCGGTGTGTACTGCGCGTCGGGACCGGGGCTGGGGAACCCACAGGAAGTGGGGAAGGACGGGAAGGCGAAGGAATGGGGATCAAGTCCTTCGACAACTACATGTCACCAACGTCCAGTCGGTGAACCCAGAGTCGGGAACGGGAACGGGGACGAACCGTCTCCCTCTTTGCTTCCCCTTCCGCCCTTCTGATGTTCCTGTGAAATCACCCCCTCACCCGCGCCGGCTCGGCGTGCGTGAGCCGACCACATCGCGTAGCGACGCGTCGGAATCCTCCGGCGGAGGCGGCGACGGACGGGACGGACCGGGCGGCTTGCTCGACGCGACTCGGCGCTCGAGCTTCCCGAGGTGGCGGATGTCCTTCCCGCGCACCATGAAGACGACCATCTCGGCGAGGTTCGTCGCGTGGTCGGCGATGCGCTCGATGTACTTCGCGATCGACTGCACCCGCGTCGCGCGGAAGATGTTCCGCGGGTTCTCCATCATGTACGTGAGGAGCTCGCGGAAGATCGCGCCGTAGTACGCGTCCACCTTCGAGTCGCGCTCGACGACGGCCTGGGCGCGCTCGGCGTCGCCGGCGACGAACGCGTCGAGCGCCTCGCGCAGCATCTCCTGCGCCGTCTCGGCCATGTTCACGACCTCGACGTAGGGCTTGAGCGGCGGCTCCTCGTTGAGCTCGATGACGCGCTCGCAGATGTTCACGCCGAGATCGCCCATGCGCTCGAGGTCGGTGACGACCTTGAGCGCCATCGTCACGAACCGGAGATCGCTGGCGACCGGCTGCCGCCGCGCGAGCACGCGAAGGCAGAGGTCGTCGACCTCGAGCTCGAGCCGATTGATCTGCCGATCGATGTAGAGCGTCCGCTCGGCGAGCTCCGTGTCCCGCTCGATGAGCGCCCGCATCGCATGCGAGAGCATCTCCTCGACCTTGGCGCCCATCATGAGGAGCATCTCGCGGATCTTGCGGAGCTCTCCTTCGTAGAGGCGATCGGTGTGGGTGCGAGGCATCTCAGTCCTCAGTCCTCAGTCCTCAGGTATGAGGCTCCAGGCTCCAGGCTCCAGGGATTGGCAACGGCGGCTCGCAAGTCGTCCTCTGGACGATGCGCAAGGGCGGCTCGCAAAACGTCCTTTGGGAAGTGCGTCACTGCGAGCAGACGGACGATCCGCTTCGGACAAAGGCGGCAGTCGATCCCCGCTGAGGACCGAGGACTGAGGACTGAGGACTGAAATCATCCGAACCTCCCCGTGATGTAGTCCTCCGTCCGGGGATCCGACGGCTTCGTGAAGATGACGTCCGCGTGATCGTACTCCACGAGCTCGCCGAGATAGAAGAAGGCCGTGTAGTCCGAGACGCGCGCGGCCTGCTGCATGCTGTGCGTGACGACGACGATCGTGTAGCGGTCGCGTAGGTCGTGGATCAGTTCCTCGATCTTCGCCGTCGCGACCGGATCGAGCGACGAGCACGGCTCGTCCATGAGCACGACCTCCGGCTCGAGCGCGAGGCAGCGCGCGATGCAGAGTCGCTGCTGCTGGCCTCCGGAGAGCTCGCCTCCGGGGCGATCCAGCGAATCCTTCACCTCGTCCCAGAGGGCGACCTGACCGAGGACCTCCTCGACGAGGGCGTCTTCGTCGGGCGGCTCGATCCCGCTCAGCCGGAGCCCGGCGAGGACGTTGTCGCGGATCGACATCGTCGGGAACGGGTTCGGCTTCTGGAAGACCATGCCCACGCGGCGGCGGACACGGACGGGATCGACGTCGGGCGCGTAGATGCTCTTGCCGTCCAGCAGCACGTCGCCCGAGACGCGCGCGCCCGCGACGACCTCGTGCATGCGGTTCAGGCAGCGGATGAAGGTCGACTTGCCGCAGCCGGAAGGTCCGATGACGGCCGTGACCTTGCGCTCGACGAGCGGCATCGAGATGTTCGACAGCGCGCGCTTGTCACCGAACCACGCCGAGAGGCTCGTGGCGCGCATCTTCACCGGCTCCGCCTCGAGGGGTCGAGCGGCACGGAGACGGATGCTGTCGATCGACTCGGTCACGCGACCTCCTTCCGCTCGACGAGCCTGCGCGCGAGGACGTCGAGCACGACGACGATCGCGACGAGGACGAGCGCGGCCGCCCACGCCTGCGCGTGCCAGTCCTCGTTCGGCGTCATCGTGTACGTGAAGATCTGCACCTGGAGCGTCGACGTCGGGTCGAAGAGGCTGTCGTTGAAGAACCGGTTGTTGTACGCGGTGAAGAGCAGCGGCGCCGTCTCCCCGCAGACGCGCGCGACCGCGAGCATGCATCCCGACCGGATGCCGGGCGCGGCGGTCCGCAGCACGACGAAGATCGCCGTACGCCACCGCGTCGCGCCGAGCGCGAGCGCGGCCTCGCGCAGCGAATCCGGCACGGCGCGCGCGAGGACGTCCGTGGTCCGCACCACGAGCGGGAGCATCACGATCGCGAGCGCGGCCGCGCCGGCGAAGGCGGAGAACTGCTTCATACGGACGACGACGACGGCATAGACGGCGACGCCGACGAGGATGGACGGGACGCCCGCGAGGACGTCCGCGCAGAACCGCACGGCACGCGCGAGGCGGGTGTGCCGGCACTCGGAGAGATAGAGCCCTCCGGCGATGCCGAGCGGGATGCCCATCGCGCTCGCGAGCAGAACGAGCTGGATCGTGCCGAAGACGGCGTTCGCCATGCCGGCGCCGCGCGCGCCGACGGGCTCCGTGAAGAAGGAGACGGAGAGCGCACGGACACCGCGTACGGCGACGTGGAGGAAGATCGCGACCAGAGGGGCGAGCGCGAGCACGACGGCAGCGCTCGACGCGACCGTGGCGGCCCGCGCCGCGATCTTCCGTTTCGCGTAGGCCGACTCGATCCCCGGCGTCATCGGTTCCCCGCGGGCACGGTGAGAGCGCGTCCGTACCTCTCGCCTCGGACGAGCAGGCGGGCCGCGACGTTGAACGCGACGGTGACGACGAAGAGCAAGAGCCCGACCTCCGCCAGCGCAGCGACGTGGAGATCGGAAGTGGCGCTCGGAAACTCGTTCGCGATGACGCTCGACATCGTGTAGCCGGGCGCGAAGAGCGACAGCGAGACGTCGGCGCGGCTCCCGATGACGGTGGCGACCGCGATCGTCTCGCCGACGGCGCGGCCGAAGCCGAGGAGCACGGCACCGAAGAGGCCACGCCTGGCATGCGGCACGACCACGAGGCGGACGACGTCCCACGACGTCGCTCCGAGCGCGAGCGCTCCTTCGCGCAGCTCGGACGGGACGGCGGCGAGCACGTCGCGCGAGACCGTCGCGATCGTCGGGAGCACCATGATCGCGAGCACGATCGAGGCGCAGAGGATGCCGACGCCCATCGGAGGTCCGCGGAAGAGCGGCCCGCCGATCGCGGCGAGCGCCGGCTCGATGCTCGAGCGGAGGAGCGGCGCCACGACGAAAGCGGCCCAGAGCCCGTACACGACGCTCGGAATCGCGGCGAGCAGCTCCACGAGCGAGGAGACCGGCCTCCGGAGCGGTCGCGGGCCGAGGTCGGTCAAGAACACGGCGACGCCGAGGCCGATCGGCACGGCGAGGCACAGCGCGACGACCGACGTCATCGCCGTCCCCCACACGAACGCGAGCGCGCCGTAGACGTCTCGCGCGGGATCCCACGCGGACGTGCCGAAGAACGAGAGGCCCGTCTCGCGGATGCTCGGCCACGCGAGGTGCACGACGCACACGGCCACGGTGACGAGGACGAGCCCGAGGAAGCCCGCCGCGACGGCGCCGACGGCGCCGAAGACGCGATCGCCCGATCCCCTCGCGGCGTCGGTGATGCGCAGCGCGCGAGGAGCTTCCCGGGAGCTCGAGGGGAGCGCGCTCGGAGTCATCCGCCGTTCCCCTCGTAGGCGACGCGCACCGGCTCTCCGCCGGCGCGGAGCTCGCGCACGACCCGCTCGCCGTGGGCCACGAGCTCTCGAGGGAGAGGCGCGTAGTCGAGCGCCGCGGCGTACCGTTGGCCTTCGTGGAGGCCCCACCACGCGAACCGCGCGAGCGCCTCGCCCTTCTCGCGATCGCGCGAGTCTCGCGGGAGCACGAGGAAGGACAGCGCCGTGAGCGGATACGCGCCCGGATCGTCCGAGTCGACGAGCGAGATCCGGAGGTCGTCCGGGACGCGGTCGAGCGCGCTCCTCGCGGCGCGGTCGAGCGACTCGATCGAGGGCGCGACGAAGTTGCCGGCGCGGTTCCTCACGAGCGCGATCGGCAAGCTCGCCTGCTTCGCGTAGGTGAGCTCGACGTAGCCGATCGCGAACGGCGTCGACTTCACGTACGCGGTCACGCCGTCGCTGCCGCGCGACCCGACGCCCACGGGGAAACGGGGCGAGACGCCGAGTCCGACGTCGGCGCGCCACGCCTCGCTGTTGCGGGCGAGATACGTGGTCAGCGTCGCGCTCGTGCCACTGCCGTCCGCGCGGTGCACGACCTTGATCGGCTCGCTCGGCATCGTGACGGAGGCGTTCGCCTCGCGCAGGCGCGGATCGTCCCAGCGCGTGATCGTCCCGCGGAACACGTCCGCGATCACGTCCGGCGTGAGCTTCAGCTCGGGGACGCCGGGCACGTTGTACGCGAGCACGACGGCGCCGATCGTCATCGGGACGTGGACGAGATCGCGGCCGGCGTCCTTCAGCTGCTCGTCCGTGAGCGGCTCGTCGGTCGCGCCGAAGTCGATGACGCCGTCGGACATCTGGCGGATACCCGCCCCGGATCCGAGCGGCTGGTAGTTGATGCGGAGCGTGCCGTCGACGCGCAATAGCTCGCTCGACCACTTCGCGTAGAGGGGAAACGGCAGCGTCGCGCCTGCGCCGTCGATCACGCGCGCCGGGGCATCGGCGCGGCTCGCTCGGGACCACGTGGCGAAGACGGCGAGCCCTGCGGCCGCTGCCACCCCGACGATCGCGACGAGCCGACGCGCACCGATCATCCGACCTCCATCGCGACGGCGCGTGCCTCGAGGCTCGCCCCATCCGTTCCGAGATCGGGGTTGCTCGCGTCGCCACGACCGACGTGGTCGAGCGAAGAGGAGGACGACCGGTCGCGCATGCGCGTGCTCGCGTCGGGCAGGCGCACCTCGAAAATCGTCCCTTTGCCGAAGGTGCTCTCGACACGGATGCTGCCACCCATCGCCTCGACGAGGTGCTTGCAGATCGCCAGGCCGAGGCCGGTGCCGCCCATCTCGCGCGAGCGCCCCGGATCGACGCGATAGAAGCGCTCGAAGAGCCGGCCGATGTGCTTCTCCTCGATGCCGGGCCCGTCGTCCGCGACGTGGAAGCGGACGCCGGGGCCGCGGGCCGTACTGCCCTCCACCCCGTCCTCGCGCTCCGCGTGCACGACGATCGTGCAACCCTCGCCACAGTACTTGACCGCGTTGTCGACGAGGTTCGAGAGCACCTGCTCGAGCGCGCGCCGGTCGCAGTCGATCTCGAGCTTCTTCGGGCAGTCGAGGCGGATCGCGATGCTCTTCTTGTCGGCGCGCTCGCGGAACAGGCCGATGATGTGCGTCGCGAACGCCTCGAAGTCGAAGCGCTCCGGCCGGAGCCGCAGCTCGCGCGACTCGATGCGCGACAGCTCGAGCAGGTCCTCGATGAGCCCTTGGAGGCGCGCCGCGTTCCGCTCGACGATGCCGAGGAAGCGCCGAGCGCCTTCGGGATCCTTCTCGAGCGCCATGTCGAGCGTCTCGGCCGCGGACAGGATCGCCGTCACGGGCGTGCGGAGCTCGTGCGAGACGTTCGCCACGAAATCGCGCCGGAGCGACTCGAGCCGGCGGATGTCCGTCACGTCGAAGAAGACGGCGAGGAGGCCTCCCTCCTCGACACGACCTGCGCCTCCTGCGCCGGGCGTGAACGCCGAGCCGCGCACGAGCAAGCGACGCGGCTTGAGCCCACCGAGCTCGATCTCGCCGGAGAGCGTCGTCTTCGTCTTGCGCGCGCGGTCGAGCAGCTCCTTGAGCTCCGCGTGACGAACGACCTCGAGGAGCGGCTGGCCGATGACGTCCGTCCCTGGCCGCAAGAGGAGCATCTCGCGGAGCGCCGGGTTCATGAGCTTCACCTTCCCCTCTTTGTCGAGGAGAAGGACGCCTTCGAGCATCCCGTCGAGGATCGCGCCCACGAGATCGCGCTCTCCACGAAGCTCGCCGACGGTGCGGGAGAAGCTGCCAGCGAGCTCGTCGAACGCCGCGCCGAGCTGCCCGACGTCCTCGGTCTTCGCGAGACGCGCGCGCACCGAGAGGTCGCCCTCCTGCATACGGCGCGCAGCGTCGGCCACCGGCCGGACGGACTCGTCGAGCCAGCGCACCGACAGCTCGGCGATCACCGCGCCGGCGAGCGCCCCCGCGAGCAGCGCGAAGACGGCGAGCGAGACGCCGTCCTCGACGGAGAAGAGGATGCCGGAGAGACCGATCGAGCCGGCGACGACGCTCCCTACCGCGACGAGCAGACGAAGGCGGATCTTTCCCCTCACCGCCCCGTTCTCCTCGCGATGCCGCGCTGATGTTCGAGAGCATGCGCCGACCGCTCGACCATCACACCGCGGCCTCTTCGGGCGAATCGGTGAAGCGGTACCCGACGCCTCGAACGGTCTCGATGTAACTACCAGCCGCGCCGAGCTTTTCGCGCAGGCGCTTCACGTGCGTGTCCACGGTGCGCGTCGTGATGTCCGCGTCGATGCCCCAGACGTCGCTCAAGAGCGCCGCGCGCGTCTGCACGCGATTGCGCCGGTCGTAGAGCGTGACGAGCAGCTTGAACTCGAGCGCAGTGAGCTCGAGCTCGACGTCGTCGGCCCACACGCGGTGCGCCTCGCGATCGACGCGGAGCTTTCCGAACTGGAAGGAGCGCTGCGAGGCCTCCTGGTCTCCCTGCGAGCGACGCAGGATCGCCTGGATGCGCAGCATGAGCTCGCGCACGCTGAACGGCTTCACCACGTAGTCGTCGGCGCCGAGCTCGAACCCGACGACGCGATCGATCTCCTCGCCCTTGGCCGTGAGCATCACGACCTGAGCGCCCTTGGTCACCGGGTCGGCCTTGAGCGCCTTGCAGACCTCGGTGCCAGGCATCCCCGGAAGCATGAGGTCGAGCAGGACGAGGTCGGGTCTCTTCTCGCGCGCGAGCTTGAGCCCTTCCTCGCCGCTTCCGGCAATGAAGACCTTGTGCCCTTTCTCACGCAGGTTGTAGTCGAGGACCTGCTGGATGTCCGCTTCGTCCTCGATTACCAGGATTCGCGCCATCACGAGCACGTCGACCGAAGTCGACCTCCAACGGGTTTTCGATCCTTCCTTCGGGGTACCCCCCGAAATAGTGCGAATACTCTAGCCATGTGACAGATACGTGTCACATCGGCACCTTGGACATGACGCTCCCGCCTTAGGCCCCTGCCCTGCCGTCCCGATGCTCGAAGGTCGCTCCGTCATCGTCGTCGTCCCCGCCTTCCAAGAGGAGGCCCACGTCCGCCGCGTCGTGGCGACGATGCCGCGCTTCGTCGACCAGATCATCGTCGTGGACGACGGCAGCACCGACCGCACGAGCGAAGAGGCGCGCGCCGCGGACGACGGCCGAGCTCGCCTGGTGCGTCATCCTGTCCGTCGAGGCGTCGGCGCCGCCATCGCGAGCGGCTATCGCGCCGCCCTCGAGTTCGGAGACGGCCGCTGGAGCATCAACCCGATCCGTGACGAGGACGCGATCGCGGTCATGGCGGGCGACGGCCAGATGCACCCCGACGATCTCGAGAAGGTCGTCCTCCCGATCGTCCGGGGCGAAGCCGACTACGTGAAGGGCACCCGCTTCGGCGAGCCGAACGTCCGCCGGACGATGGGCCTCCCACGCTGGATCGGCGGTCAGGTGTTCTCGCGCCTGACCTCGCTGGCGATCGGACAGCGCATCACGGACAGCCAGTGCGGGTTCACGGCGATCTCGCGACGGACCGTCGAGACCCTCGATCTCGACGGCCTCTGGCCGAGCTTCGGCTACCCCAACGACCTCTTGGGTCAGCTCGCGGTGCGCGGCGCCCGCATCCGGGAGGTGCCGGTCCGCCCGGTGTATGGCACCGAAATCAGTAAGCTTCGTCTCCGCCACCTCCCGCCCATCGTCTTTCTGATCGCCCGCGCCGCGACGCGTCGAGCGGCTTCTGGACCGACGGGCGGCGCGGGTCGTCACCGCTCCGGGCGACGAGAGGAAAGGTTGCACTCCGGCCCGGCCGTATCATCCTGAGTGGAACGCGGGAGAACGGACGACTCGATGCGAACGCCGCGACCGATCGGGACACGCCGGGGAGGGGCCGGGACTCTGATTGGAAACGGCTGGCTCCGTGAGTCGCCGCGCAATCTGTGGCCGCGCGAGTGGGACGTCCGTGGGCGCTCCGCGCTCCGCAAGTGCATGTTCCTCCCCGTTCCTCCCGGCGTGAAGGAGCTGGCGCCGCCGCCGGTCTCGCCCGCGGCGATGCCGCCGCCGCGACGGGTCGAGAACGAGGCGCCCATTCTCCGGCACCGTCGCGATCCGAAGAAGGACGTCCGGATGTTCGGAGCGGTGACGCCCGAAGAGGTCGCCGCGAACAAGCGCGCCGACCTCCTCGCCGGCGAGCGCGCGAAGCTGCTCGGGAAGGCGAAGGCGCCCGCTTCGCGCTGGTACGAGGATCCCGTCGCGATCGGGACGCTGCTCGTCGTCTTCCCACCCATCGGGCTCGCGGCCCTCTGGTCGAGCAAGCGCTACTCGAACGACGCGCGCTGGGCGCTGACGATCATGACCGCGCTCATGCTCTGCCTCGTGGCCGCGATCGTCGTCGCCCTCGCGGCGCTCCGCGCCTGACCGTCAGCTCGCGAGCGCGCGCTCGACGATCTCGGGGGCGTACCTCAGGGCGTGATCGAGATCGAAGAGCGCGTCGAGCTTCGCGCGCGAGAGCTTCGCGCTCACGTCCGGATCGCTCGCGAGGTTCTCGCGGAAGGCGCCCTCGCCCTTCCACGCGCGCATCGCGTTGCGCTGCACCCAGACGTACGCCTCCTGGCGCGCGACGCCCGCCTCGACCAGCGCGAGAAGGACCGCCTCCGAGAAGAAGAGCTCGGCGGCGCGATCGAGGTTCTGCTTCATGCGCTCCGGATAGACGACGAGGCCTTCGACGACGCCCTTGGCGCGATCGAGCATGAAGGCGAGCGTCGCGGTCGCGTCCGGCGCGATCATGCGCTCGACGGACGAGTGCGAGATGTCCCGCTCGTGCCAGAGCGCGACGTTCTCGAGCGCGGGGATGCAGGCCGCGCGGACGACGCGCGCGAGGCCGCACAGGTTCTCGGTGAGGATCGGATTGCGCTTGTGAGGCATCGCGCTCGATCCCTTCTGGCCGACGGTGAACGCCTCTTCCGCCTCGCCGACCTCGGAGCGCTGCCAGTGGCGCACGTTCGTCGCGAGCCGCTCGATGCCCGCGGCCACGAGGGCCATCGCGCCGAACAGCTCGGCGTGCCGGTCGCGCGGGACGACCTGCGTCGACACGGTCTCGGGGCGGAGGCCGAGGGCGGAGAGCGCCCTCTTCTCGATGCTCGGAGACAGGTGCGCGTACGTCCCGACGGCGCCGGCGATCTTCCCGAACGCGATCGCCTCGCGCGCGCGGGCCAGGCGCTCGCGACCGCGACGCATCTCCGCGTAGTGACCGGCGAGCACCATCCCGAACGTGACGGGCTCCGCGAAGATGCCGTGGCTCCGTCCGATCATCGGGGTCTTCACGTGCTCCCGCGCCCGCTTCGCGAGCGCCTCGAGGAGGCCATCCATGCGCGCGAGCAGCGCGTCGGTGGCGTCGCGGAGGAGGATCGCGAACGACGTGTCGAGCACGTCGCTCGACGTCATCCCGCGGTGCAGCCAGCGCGCGTCCGCGCCGGCGAGCTCCTCGACGTGCGTGAGGAACGCGATCACGTCGTGCTTCACCGTGCGCTCGATCTCCTCGATGCGGACGGGATCGAGCACCAGCTTCTTGTCACGGATCTTCGCTGCGGTGCCCTTGGGGACGAGCCCCTCTTCCTCCATCGCCTCGCAGGCGGCGAGCTCGACCTCGAGCCAGACCTTGTAGCGACGCTCGGACGACCAGAGCGCGGAGAAGTCTTTCGGCGTGTAGCGCGGGATCATCGCGCGCGACCCTAGCACGGAGAGCGCCGGAGGGAGCCTGCGCGCGCTCGAGCTCGCGGATGGACGTCGAGATCCGCGGCCGCTCCCTCGTGCCGCGCGTCCGGATCAGGCGGAGGCGAGGAAACTCGGCCGGGCGATCACGCCGGCTGCATCATCGGGCTCTGGGCAGCGGAGGGCATGCGGGCCTGCATCTCCGCGGCCATCTCCTCGAGGTGCTTGGCGAACATGTACTGGAGGAACGGCCCCGCGGGGAAGAACACCATCGGGACGACGATCGTGAGGATCGCGAGCGTCTTCGCCGGCCCCTTGCTGCATGGGTACTGGACGCGCAGGCGCTCCATGATGTCCGCGAGGCCGAGATAGACCACGAACATCCAGTAGAGGTTGAAGTACGGGACCAGCATGAGCCCCACCGCCATGCCGGGCGAGATGTACTTCTTCCACATGCTCGTGTAGCGGTGCTCGGGCGGGATCCACGCCCAGAACTTGTAGATCCAGACGAGGTTCGCGACCCCGTACGCGATCAGCAGCAGGTAGAAGAGCCCCAAGAACGCCAAACCGAAGGCGGCGGCGATGTCGCGCTCGGACGCATTCATCACCGTGCCCAACACGATCGCCGCGACGCCGCCGAGGAGCGTCACGATCTGCGCGATGCCGGTGACGAGCTTCACCTTGCGCAGCGACGGCGACACGAGCGGCCCCGACGTCGCGCCGTGAGGAACGAACACGTTCTGCCGGTAGATCCCAGGTCCGGGCGCGGCATACGGGTTCGGCTGCGGAGCCGGTTGGGCATACGGGCTCGGGCCGAACGAGCCATGAGGCGACCAAGGCTGCTGGGGCTGCATCGATCTCGAACTCTACCCCTCGTGTCGCTCGAGACAAACGTGGGCGATCCGGGAGCTCGGCGAGCAGCCCTGCCCCGTGCGTCCGTCAGCCGTAGATCCGCTTCCCCGTCCGCGCCATCTCGACGAGCAGCGGCGCGGGCTCGAAGCGGGCGCCGAAGCGCTGCTCGAGCGACCGGATCCGACGGAGGACCTCGGCCGCGCCGAGCACGTCGGTGTAGCGGAACGGGCCGCCACGGAACGGCGGGAAACCGACGCCGAAGATGGCGCCGATGTCACCGTCGCGCGCGCTGCGGACGATGCCATCGCCGAGGGTGCGGAGCGCCTCGTTCACCATCGCGAGACCGCAGCGGAGCGCGATCTCGTCGCCCGTGACGGCGCGCGGCCTCGGCGCGACGCCGAGGACCTCGTAGACGGTGCCGTCCACGGTCTTCTGCTTCGGCGCGCCGCGGCCGTACAGGTAGAAGCCGCGTCCGTTCTTCCTGCCTTTGCGGTGGTCCTCTTCGAGGCGGGCGAAGACGTCCGGCGGGCGCATGCGCTCGCCGAAGGCCTCCTGCGTGACCTTGCCCACGTGCGCGCCGACGTCGATGCCGACCTCGTCCATGAGCTGGAACGGACCGACCGGGAAGCCCCAGTCGACCATCGCCGCGTCGACCTCGTCGATCGGACAGCCCTCGGCGAGCAGGTGCGCCGCCTCGTTGAGATAGGGGACGAGGATGCGCGTCGTGTAGAAGGCCGGCCCGTCGCGGACCACGATGACGGTTTTGCCCTGACGCCTGCCGAGCGCGACGGCCGTGGCGACGGCGCGCGGGTCGCTCGTCTTCGTGCGCACGACCTCGAGCAGCGGCATCTTGTGGACCGGGCTGAAGTAGTGCATCCCGACGATCATCTCGGGCCGATTGGAGGCCTCGGCGATGCGCGAGATCGGGATCGAGGACGTGTTCGACGCGATGACGCACGTGTCCCGTACGAGCTTCTCGACCTCGCGCAGGACCCGGTGCTTCAGCTCCAGGTCCTCGAAGACCGCCTCGATGACGACGTCGGCGTGGCGGAAGCCCGTGTAGTCGATCGCTCCGGAGACGCGCGCGAAGATCGCGTCGCGCTCGAGCGGCGCGAGCGACTTGCGTCGCACGCGCGCGTCGAGCACGTCGCGGACGTACTTGAGGCCACGTCCGACCGCCGCGTCGTCGGTGTCCTTCATGCGGACCGCGAGGCCCGCCTGCGCGCTCACCGTCGCGATGCCGGCGCCCATGAGGCCCGCGCCGAGGATGCCGACGCGCTCGACGGGGAACGGGGTCCCGGTCTCGTTCGGCTCGAGCCCGGCGTCCTTCTTCACCGCGGTCTGCGCGAAGAACACGTCGATGAGGCGGTGGGCCGTCTCGCTCACGACGAGCTCGCCGAACACGCGCGGCTCGAGCTCGGCGGCGGCGCGGAACCCGCGCGCGCCGAAGCACGCGACGAGGTCGACGATGCGCTCCGCGGCCGGGTAGTTCCCGCGGGTCTTCTCGAGGAGCTGCTTCTTGGCGCGGGCGAAGAGCGCCGCGCGCCCGATCGGGTTCCTCTCGAGCAGCGCGCGCTCGACGAGCTTGCCCGACCTCCGCACGCGCTTCTTCGCGAGCGTGCGCGCGAGCTTCGGCTCGGAGGCGAGGCGGCGCGCGAGCGCGCACGCGGCCTCGAGCGCGACGGGCGCCGGGACGACGTCGTCGACGAGGCCGAGGCGGAGCGCGTCCGCGGGACGGAGGCTCCTGCCGCTGAGGCCCAGGTCGAGCGCGACGCGCAGGCCGGCCCGCTCGGCGACGCGCAGCAGGCCGTTCGCGGCGGGCACGAGCCCGAGCTTCACCTCCGGTAGACCGAGCGCGGTCTTCGGATGGTCGGTCGCGATCGCCGCGGTGCACGCGAGCGCCATCTCGAAGCCGCCTCCGAGCGCCTGCCCATGGACCAGGGCGACGACGGGCTTCGGCCCCGTGCCGAGACGCGCGAAGCGCCGTGCGACCTCGCGTGACGCCTCCTCCGCGTCGGCCGCGAAGCGCATCGAGCGGACGAAGTCGATGTTCGCGCCGACGACGAACGAGTCCTTCTTGCCGCTCCTGAGGACGACGGCCCGGACGTTGGGATCGTCCTCCGCCCTCTTCAGCGCCGAGGCGAGCTCGCCGCCGAGCGCGGGCGTGATCGTGTTGAACGTCTCCGCGTGGTCGTCGATCGTGATCACGGCCACGCCGTCGGGCCTCGTCTCGACCTTCACGATCGAGGCGGGCCGAGCCGCGGGGGTAGCGCCGAGATCGAACGTCGTCGCAGCCGTCATGCAGCCTCCAAGACGATGGCGGCGCCGAGCCCCCCAGCGGCGCACGCGGTGGCGAGACCGAACTGTGCCTTCCTCCGTCGCAGCTCGCGCAGGACGGTGTGGATGATCCGAGCGCCCGTCGCCGCGAAGGGATGGCCGAGCGCGATCGAGCCTCCGTGGACGTTGAACCTGTCGTCGTCGATCTCGCCGATCGGCCCCGAGCTGCGCCCGAGCTTCTCCTCCGCGAAGCGGCGCGAGGCGAGCGCCTTTCGGTTGCAGAGGACCTGCGCGGCGAACGCCTCGTGCATGTCGACGACGTCCATGTCCGAGAGCCGGAGGCCGGCGCGATCGAGCGCGATCGGGACCGCGTACGCCGGGCCCATCAGCAGCCCGTCTTCCGGATCGAGCGCGGCGTACGCCCAGGACCGGAGGTAGCCGAGCGGCGTGTAGCCGAGCGCCTTCGCCTTCGACTCCCTCATGAGGAGCAATGCGCTCGCGCCGTCGGTCAGCGGCGAGGAGTTCCCGGCCGTGATGCTTCCGTGCTTCGGATCGAACACCGGCCGCAGCTTCGCATACGACTCGAGCTTCGAGTCGTCGCGCACGAGGTTGTCCTTCGTGATCGGGCGATCGAACGACGGCGGAGGCAGCACGTGCATCACCTCGGCGTCGAACAGGCCTCGCTCCCAGGCGGACGCCGCACGCGTGTGGCTGCGGTGCGCGAACCGATCCTGCTCCTCGCGGCTGATGCCGTGCTCCTTCGCCATGAGCTCCGCGTGCTCGCCCATCGTGAGCCCGGTCGAAGGCTCCTTCAGCGCGGGCGGGACCGGGACGAGGTCGCGCGGCGAGAGGCGAGCGACCACCTTGAGCTTCTCGCCGAGGGTCTTGGCCTTCGAGGCCTCGAGGAGCACGCGTGCGAGCTTGCGCGAGACCGTGATCGGGACGTCGCTCGCGCTGTCGACGCCGCCCGTGATGGCAACGTCGTGCTGTCCGGAGAGGATCGCCTCCGCCGCGCTCGTCGTCGACTGGAACGAGGTCGCGCACGCGCGCACGACGCTGAACGCCTCGACCCTCTTGGGGATGCCGGCGCCGAGGACGATCTCGCGGGCCACGTTCGGCGCCGTCGGGGTCGGGACGGCCTGACCGTACACGACGAGGCCGATCTCCTTCGGATCGAGCTCCGCGCGCGCGATGAGCTCCTTCACGACCGCGCGACCGAGATCCAGCGTCGTCATGTCGCGGTACGCGGTGCCCTGCTTCGCGAACGGGGTCCGGAGCCCGGCGACCACCGCGACCCGGTCCTTCGGATCATGCCGCGTCATCGCCCCTCCTCCCGATGCGGCACGGGCTCACGAACGGCTCGACGCATACTGAATGACGGTTCACTCACTTGTTCTGTCCCGACTAACGCAACGTGTCAAGGTTGGCCCCCCAACGAACGCCGTCGACCCAAGCGGCCGCGACTGTGCTAAGTCGGCCGGCCAGCGAGGTAAGGATGGGATCTCTGGTCGACGTGCTCACGGGTGAGGACAAGAAGAAGGACGTCATCAAGGACTGCGTCGATCTGATCGACGCCGAGGTGAAGGACAAGACCGGGATCTCGGGCCTCGCGATCAAGGCAGGGTACAGCACGGTGAAGGGGATTCGGCCGGGCTTCGTCGAGAAGGCCGTCGAGGATCTGCTCCCCGAGTTCGCCAAGGCGCTCGAACCGATCTGGTCCGACGCGAAGGCGCAGAACATGCCCATTTCGGACTACTTCGTCCAGAACTCGGGTCGTGTGGCCGACGCCCTTCTCTCGATCACCGACGCGAAGGCGGCGCGCGCGAAGAGCAGCGTCGCGAAGGGGGCCTACGACAAGCTCCGTGGCTCGGCGAAGAAGAACGTCGAGCAGGCCGTCCCTCGCCTCAGCAAGCTGATCGAGAAGTACGCGAACTGATCATCCCGTCGAGCGGAGGCCTGCGGCGAGGCCGTTGATCGTCAGCAGGATCGCGCGCTCGAGCTCGTTCGGGACCTCCCCGGCGTGCGCGCGCTTGCGTCTCATCAGCTCGACCTGGATGAAGCTGAGGGGATCGACGTACGGGTTGCGCAGCTCGATCGACCGCGCGAGCGTCGAATCGGGGTCGAGCGGCCCCGGCCGGCCGAAGATCTCGCGCATCGCCCGCACCGCGCGGCCGTGATCGAGCGCGAGCCGTACGAAGATCCGGCGCGCGAGCGCGCGGTCTTCGAGGAGCCCGGCGTAGCGTGCCGCGATGGGCATGTCCGCCTGCGCGAGCGATACGGCGATCGCGTCGAGCGTCGTCGCGAAGAAGGGCCACGCCGCGCGCATCTCGCGCACGCGCTCGACGCCGATCTCGCGGAGGAGCCACGTGAGCGCGCGCCCCGCTCCGAACCAGCCCGGCACCATCTGGCGAGATTGGTTCCACGCGAACACCCACGGGATCGCGCGGAGGTCCTCGAGCTTCAACCGCGAGCCGGCCCCTCCGCCGGCGCCGGCCGGTCGTCGCGCCGGGCGCGAGCCGATGTTGAGGCGTGGGATGTCCTCGATCGGGGTCGTCGCCGCGAAGTACTCGGCGAACCCCGGCATGGTCATGAGCGCGCGATAGTGCTCGACGCTGATCGCCGACGCCTTCTCGAAGACGGCCTCCCAGTCGCGCACCGCGACGGCATGCGCGCTGCTCGTCCGCTCCTCCTCGCGTAGCGAGTGAGCCACGACGCCGGCCACCGTGAGCTCGAGGTTCCGCTCGGCGATCTCCGGTACGAGGTACTTCCAGCCGAGCACCTCGCCTTGCTCGGTGAGCTTGAACCGGCCGTCGACGGCGCCGGCGGGCAGGCTCGCGATCGCACGCTGGGACGGCCCTCCGCCACGCCCGATGGAGCCTCCGCGGCCGTGGAAAATCTCGAGCGAGAGCTCGTGCGCGCGCGCGACGGCCACGAGGCGTTGCTGCGCGCGGTAGAGCGCGAACGACGAGCCGATGATCCCCGCGTCCTTGTTGGAGTCGGAGTAGCCGAGCATCACCTCCTGAAGGCGCCCTCGGCGCTCGAGATAGGCGGCGTACGCCTTCGACGCGGCGGCGCGACGGAGCTCGCCGTCGGCGCGATCCAGATCGTCGAGCGTCTCGAAGAGCGGCACGATGGCGATCTTCGAGACGCCGTCCTCGGGCCGGTCGAGCCCCGCGATGCGTGCGAGGAGGAGCGCGGCGAGCATGTCCTCCGCGCCGTGCGTCATGCTGAGGATGAACGACTCGGCGCCGCCGTCGAAGGTCACGCGACGGATGCGCCCGACGGCCTCGACGGCGCGCATGCCGGGACCGTCGGGGACGCGCAGCTTCCCGACGTCGTCCTCGAGCGCTCGCTCGAGCACATCGAGACGGAGCGGTTCGCCCTCGGGAAGCCCGAGCGCCACGCGCGCGTCGGCACGCACCCACTCGGCCGGAACGCGCACGTCGAGCCGCGCGAGATGGAAGCCGAAGGTGCGGACCTGCCGAATCAAGGCCGCGACACGCGAGGCACCGGCGCGCGCGCCCTTGTTCGCGAGGAGCGACGCGTGGATGGTCTCGAGGTCCGCGATGAACGCGGCCGGCCCCGAGTAGGCGTGCTTCGGGAAGGCGGGCTCGGCGCGCGGATCGCCGGACTCGCGCGCAGCGACGATCGCGGCGCGCGTGGCGCGCAGGCGCTCGCCGACGAAGCGCAGCTTCCGTCGGTACGGCTCGTGGTGGGTGGGCGCCTCGAGCGAGATCGCGAGCTCGGGCATGTCGAGCGCGTCCTGCGCCAACGACGCGAGCAGCTCCTCCGAGACGCCGACGCGGAGCGTGCTCTGCGAGAGCGCCGCCCCGAGCGCGACGACCTCGCGATGATGCAGCTCGAGCACGCGCGCGGCCTGCGCGAACGCCGTGTCGAGGGCGACCTCCGGCGTCACGTTGGGGTTCCCGTCCATGTCGGCGCCGACCCAAGAGCCGAAGCGAAGGACGCACGGCACCTCCACGGGCGTGCCGAACGCGCGCTCGCAGGCGCGTTCCATCGCCTCGTAGAAGCGTGGCACGAGCGGATAGAGGATCTCCTCGAGGTAGAAGAGCGCGTTCTTGACCTCGTCACCGACACGCGGCCTCTGCTGGCGGATCTCGTCCGTCTGCCACAGGGTCACGACCTCTTCGCGGATCGCGCGATCGACGTCGGCCTTCTCCTGCGGCGTCAGCTCGGCGCGCTCGCGCCGAGCGAGGAGCGAGACGAGCCGGCGGTGCTTGTCGAGGACGGTCCTGCGCTGCGCCTCGCTCGGGTGGGCCGTGAACACGAGCTTCACCGTCGTCCTCGCGAGGAGCGATTCGAGCTCCTCCTTCGTGACGCCGTCCTGCGCGAGCTCGGCGAAGACGACGTCGAGCGATCCGGGCTGCGGCTTGCCCTCGCGCGCGTAGTCCCGGCGCCGCCGCGTGCGGTGGTGCTGCTCGGCGAGGTTGACGAGCTGGAAGTAGTGCGTGAACGCCCGCGCGACGCGCTCGGCCGCCCCCGTGTCGAGGGCGCGGATGATCCGCACGAGCGCTTCCGTCGTGGCCTCGACCTCGGCGCGACGGCCGGCGCTCTCGCTCGCACGCCGGTCCTTCGCGAGCGCACGGATCGCCTCCTCGAGGTCGAGCAGTCCCCGCCCTTCCTGCTCGACCAGCGTGTCGCCGAGGACGTGGCCGAGATACGAGACGTCGCGCCTGAGCGCATCGAAGGGATCGTGCATCGCTCCCCCAAGCATCGCTCGACGCGCCGCGGATGGCGATGCGGCGCGAGCGCCGTCCCTGCCGGCCGACGCTACCTCCGCGCTCGAGACGAGCTCACCCCTTCGTGAGCTCGATCTCGTACGTACCGCGACAGGAGCCGCCGATGCCGTTGGCGCCCCCGCGCCGTCGTCCACGCCACCGTGCCGACGACGACGACGACCTCTCGCGACGCGGCGCCGGCTCCACCGACCACCGCCGAGCGTCTCACCGAGGGTCGATGTGCGCTCTCTCCTCGAGCTTCGAGCGATAGCGAGCCATCGCCGCGACGACGGCGTCGAGCCGGGCGGTGTCGGATCGCAAGCTCCGCGTCTCGCCGGGATCGCTGGCGAGATCGAACAGCTCGTAGCCCGCGCGTCCCTTCCCCATGTCGATCAGCTTGAGGCCGGGCGCAGGGCCGGTGATGAACGCGCGCCGGAGCTCGTTGTACGGGCCGGCCGGCATGTCGATGTACACGTCGCGCTCCTCGAGGTGCGTGGGGCGCGGCGGAACGGCGTCGGTCACGAGCGACTTGCCGTGCAGCTTCTGGTCACCCGGCAGGCCCATCAGGTCGAGGATGGTCGGGACGATGTCGATCAGCGACCGCTTCACCCGTACGCGCGAAGGCGGCACGTCCGGGATGTAGAGCAAGAGCGGTACGTGGACGAGCGGCTGCCAGAGCTCGCGGCCGTGTCCTCGCTGCCCGTGCTCGCCGAAGGCCTCGCCGTGGTCGGCCGTGAGGATGATCGCCGTCTCGGACGCCCAGGGCTGCGCGGCGACGTGATCGAGCAGGCGGCCGACGTGTTTGTCGGTGAACCAGACCTCGCCGTCGTAGGCCGCGCGCTCGGCCGGGATGTCCGGGTGAGGCTCGAGCTTCGGCGCTCCCTCGTGACGCACGTAAGGCAGGTGCGGATCGAGGTAGTGGAACCAGGCGAAGAAACGGCCCGCGGCCGGCCCTTGGCGCGGACGGTGCGCCCTCGGTGTGCCGTTCGGGTTCGTCGGGATGTCGGCCGCCCGCGGGCTGTTGAGGAGGCCGATCGCCACGTCGGTCAGCTTGTCGCTCGTGACGCGCGTCTCCGCGTCGGTCGCGTTCGGCGGGATGGCGGACGTGTCCCAGACGTCGAACCCCTGCTCGATGCCCTTCCTCAGCCCGAAGTAACGATGCGTGGCCGCGCCGCAGGTGCGCCCGCCGTGCGCCGTCACCCGCTCGGCGACGAAGACATTCGCGGGATAGAACAGCGTGTAGTGCTCGTAGTCTCGGAAGGTCTCGCTCGCGTAGCGGCCGATGAGCATCGGCCCGAGCGACTTCATCGTGAACGAGGCCAACGAGTAGGCGTTCTCGAAGACGGTGCTCCGCGCGGCGAGCGCATCGATGTTGGGCGTGACCGGACGCGGATAGCCCGTGAACCCGAGATCGGCGCGCAACGAGTCGACCGTGATGAGGATGACGTTGTACGTCTTCGCGGTGGGGGCCGACGCGTCCGCCGGCGCGGGCGTGATCTCGGCGACGTTCACCGCGACGGGAGCAGGGCCGGGCCCCTCGCCGGTCGCTTCGTCGGTCGCCTCGTTCGCTTCGGCCACTGCCTCGGCGACCTCGCCCGACGCGCCCGCGTCCGCCGTGCCCTCGTCGATCCCGATCCCGCGGCTGATTCCGCACGTCAATCCGGACACGAGCGCAATGGCGACGAAGCCACCGAGCTCGGGCCTGACGACATCGAGGACTCGACGCATGTCGCCTAGACCAATGCGACCTGGCCTTCAAAACAACGTTGAAAATTCTATCTGAGGCCGCAAGCCGCACCGCGGCTGAGCTCGTGGGGCGGCCCTGGAGGCCCCGCGGGGTCAGCGTCGCAGCTCCGGCCCGACGGTCCGCGGCCAGCCCCGCCCTCATGCGGCGCGGGCGACCTCGGCGACCACGTTGCGAATCGCGTCCAGCGGGAACGGCTTGGTCAGCCGCCGGTTCGGCACCTTCCCGAGGAACTCGAGCTCCGACACGTCGTCGGCGGCGGTGATGAAGACGATCCGCCGCAAGAGCTCGGGCGCACGTGAACAGAGCTCGTCGTAGACCTCGCTGCCGTGGACGAAGGGCAGGCGAAGGTCGAGGAGGATCACGTCGTACGACGAGTCACGCGCGAGCTGCGCGAGCGCCTGCCGCCCATCGCGGACGGAGACGACGGTACAGCCTTCCCGCTGGAGCGTTCGCCCCACGAACATGGAGATGTCGTCGTCGTCCTCGACGAGGAGGACGCGAACCGGGAACTGGTCGGGCATGCATGGAAGAACGTCGATCCGGCGACGGTCTTAATGATCTTCCACGAGGCTCGGACATGGCGATCGAGCCTGCCGCGGGCGTCGACGCAGGCGCCCTAGGCGGCGTCGCGAGCCGGCTGTACTCTCGCAACGTGGTGTGTCGGAAGGCGGTGGAGGCCAGCTTCGGGCTTCTGCTCTTCGCATGCTCGATCACGACCTCGCTCGAAGGGCTCTCGGGGCAGCCCGGACCCGACGGCGGAAGCGACGTCGATGCGGGCCCCGACACAGGCGCTTCGCCGCCGATCGAAGAGAACGACGCCGGCGCCGACGCTGCGCCGGTGGTGTGCGAGGGCGGCCGGCTGCGCGCGATCGCAGCATTCGAGGCGACGCCCGCCGCCGCAACGAACGGCCGCGCTTGCGAGGTCGAGAACGTGCTCGTCAAGGACGGGCTCGTCGCCGGCCTCGACGCGATCAACTACGAGGGGGACGCCAGGCTGGATGTTCAGTTCGTGTACGGGTGCGTGGGTGTGGAGTTCGATCGTGACATCCTGACGGCCTTCGTGAGCCTCGCCGCCTCGGGCAACGCTTGCGGGCGCGCGTGTACGGGCTCGCAGTGCGGCACCGGTCGGGACGCCGCCGTCTTCGCGGGGCCGGCCCGCGACACGGTCAAGCTCGTTCAGAAGATGCAGCTCGAGTCCACGATCGTCGAGAGCAGCGTCGCCGTCCCCAACGGTACGCGCGTCGTCGTCGTGTGCCGCCTCGCCAACAGCGCCGACAGGGACGACGTGGCCGTCGACGCCATCGTGGCCGCCTGCAAGTAGGTCGGGCAGATCGAGTTCAGCTCGACTTTCGCGGCTCGGCCCGAGCGGCGGCGGGGGCGGGACGCCGGCCCCGGGGTCGGGCGGCGGCTGTGATGGCAAACCGGAGGGCACGTACCGGTGCGCCAAGACGAACGAGACGACGGTCGAAGTGTGCCAGGGCGGCGAATGGACGGTGGTTGAGTCGTGCGACTGCGCCGTGAAGGTCGGTGACAGCCGCAAGCCGCCGTATGCGACGACGTGCAAGGTCATGATCGGCACGCCCAACGCCGTCGTGTGCAGCTATAGGCACCGGGCACTGCCGAGGCCTGCGCGATCGCACGCCCGAAAACGACTCAGGCCTCCGCTCGGCACCTTCACCGAGGAGGCCTGATTTCCGAACCGAAAGTGGTGGGCCAACCGGGACTTGAACCCGAAACCAATGGATTAAGAGTCCACTGCTCTACCAATTGAGCTATTGGCCCGAGGGGCCCGCGTATCTACGTTGCGGCGCGGATGCTGTCAAGCATGGTCGCACTGGCGCCCTCCGTCGTGTAGCCTTCGCGGCCTCTTTCCCGGGATTTTCCGGCCTTGCCTCGCGCTCGATGTTCGGCCTCTACCGCAAGATCCTCGCTCATCCGTTCGTCTACGACCAGGTCCGCCCGCGCGTGGTCGGGGGCATCGACATGCGCCCGCTCTACGACCTGCTCGGGCCGGAGGCGCGGCGGTTCGTCCTCGACGTCGGGTGCGGGACGGGCGACGCGCTCCGGTACCTGTCCGGCTACGAGCGCTACCTCGGCGTCGACACGGACGAGGTGGCCATCGCGACCGCACGCAAGCGCTGGGGGAACCGGCCCGGCGTCCGCTTCGAGCACCGCACGCTGCGCGCAGAGGACGTCGCCGAGCTCGCGCCCACCGGCGTCGTGCTCTCCGGGGTGCTCCACCACCTGACGAACGCGGAGGCGGAGAACGTCCTCCGCCTCGTCGCGGGCTCGCCGCGCCTCGTCAGCGTCGTGACGAGCGACATCGTCTTCCTTCCCGGCAGGCTCTTCAACAACGTGATGGCGATGATGGATCGCGGCCGATACTGCCGCGATCCGGACGCGTACGCTTCGCTCGCGCGGCAAGCCGGGCTCGTGGTGAAGCGCGGCATGACGATATCGTCGAGCCCCGACAACGATCGCGTCCGCTACTACGTGATGGTGCTCGCTCCACGTGCGAGCGCCCTCGCAGAGGAGAGGTCATGAAGGTTCTGGTCACGGGCGGCGCCGGGTACGTCGGCTCGCACATGGTCAAGACGCTGCTCGACGCCGGCCACCAGGTCGTCGTGCTCGACGACCTGTCGACCGGCTACCGCGACGCGGTCCCAGAGGGCGCCAAGTTCGTCCAGGGTGACGTCGGCGACGTCGCCGCCGTGAGCGCGCTCTTGAAGGAGGAGCGCGTCGAAGGCATCTGCCACTTCGCCGCGAAGATCCGGGTCGAGGAGTCGGTCAGCGCGCCGCGCCTCTACTTCCAAGGCAACCTCGTGCGCACGCTCGCGTTCCTCGAGGCGGTGCTCGACGCGCCCAGCGTGCCGGTCTTCGTCTTCTCGTCCACCGCGGCCGTCTACGGCACGCCCGACTCGGTACCCATCGACGAGGATCACCCGAAGCGGCCCGAGAGCCCTTACGGCGACTCCAAGCTCGCGGTCGAGCGCGCGCTCGAGGCCTACGGCCGGGCCTACGGTCTTCGTTGGACCGCGCTCCGCTACTTCAACGCGGCCGGCGCCTGGCCCGAGGCCGGGCTCGGCGAACGCCACGAGCCCGAGACGCACCTCATCCCGATCGTGCTCGAGGTCGCGCTCGGGATCCGCAAATCGCTCTCGATGTACGGCACGAGCTGGCCGACCCCGGACGGCACGTGCGTGCGCGACTACGTCCACGTGCGCGATCTCTGCGACGCGCATCTCGCCGCGCTCGAGCACCTCGTCCGCGGCGGGGCCTCCGGCGCCTTCAACCTCGGGACCGGGCAAGGCCGCTCCGTCCGGGAGGTCGTCGAGGCCGTGAAGCGGGTGACGGGTCGCGAGGTGCCCGTCGTCGAAGCTCCGCCGCGCCCCGGCGATCCCGCCGAGCTCGTCGCGAAGGTCGAGCGCGCGGAGAAGGTCCTCGGCTGGAAGGCGAAGCGGACCGATCTCGACGCCATCGTCGCCGACGCCTGGGCGTGGGAGCTCCGCGAGCGGCAGGGCAAAGTCCCGGCGTGACGGCCGAATCGGTGCGGACCTCGGGGTCCTTGGACGGATGCCCGATGTGTTAGAAAGGCCCCGTGCCGCGCCCGGAGCTCTCGCTCGTCATACCGATCTACAACGAGGCGGAGGTCCTCCCGCAGCTCGACGTCCGCCTCAAGGAGCTCCTCGAGAAGCTCGCGATCGACACGGAGGTCGTCTTCGTCAACGACGGCTCTCGTGACGGTTCGCTCGAGATCCTCAGGCGCATGGCGTCCCACGAGCTCCGCTACAAGGTGATCTCGTTCTCGCGCAACTTCGGGCACCAGCGCGCGATCACCGCCGGCATGGACAAGTCACGCGGCCGCGCGGTCGTCGTGATGGATGCCGATCTCCAGGATCCCCCCGAGGTGATCCTCGAGATGGTCGAGAAGTGGCGCCAGGGCTACGACGTCGTCTACGGGCGCCGGAGGTCGCGCGCGGGCGAGTCGTGGTTCAAGCTGATCACCGCGAAGATCTTCTACCGCGTCTTCGCGGCGATGATCCCGATCGAGGTCCCGCTCGACACGGGAGACTTCCGCCTGATGAGCCGCCGCGTCGTGACGACGATGCGCGGCCTCCGCGAGACGCACCGCTTCGTCCGCGGCCTCGTCGCGTGGGTCGGCTTCAAGCAGACCGCCGTCGAGTACGACCGCGCGCCGCGCGCGGCCGGCGAGACGAAGTACCCGCTCCGCAAGATGATCGCGTTCGCGATGGACGGCATCGCGTCGTTCAGCATCCAGCCGCTCCGCTTCGCGACGTACGTCGGCGTCGTCGTCGGCGCGGCCAGCGTCCTCTACGGGCTCGGCGCCATCATCTCGAAGCTGCTCGGCATGACCGTGCCCGGCTGGACCACGACCGTCGTCCTCGTCTCGTTCCTCTTCAGCGTGCAGTTCTTCATGATCGGCGTGCTGGGCGAGTACGTCGGCCGAATCTACGAACAGGTGAAGGGCCGCCCGCTGTACATCGTCTCGGAGCGCATCAACTTCGGGCGGCGAAAGGTCGAGCATCTCGCCACGAAGGACATCGAGGAGGTCCTCGTTCCCGGCACCCCGCCGCTGCCGGCCGTCGCCACGGGCGCCATCGCCACGAGCAAGGACGGACCGGCGTCGACGCAGGGGCCGCGCGTGCCGTCCACGGGGTTGCCGTCCTCGCCGCCCGTGCCCGGCGCGGCGAAGCCTCTGGCCCCCAAGCTCCCGTCGAGCGTCTCGAAGGTCGAGAGCGGCGCTCGCTCGCCGAGCGGCACGTCGCCGACGGCCGGCCGAGCGCCGAGCAGCCTTCCGCCGAGGCCCGCGGCGTCGAGCGCCCCGCCGCGCGCGAGCGTGGCGCCTGCTCCGACACGGACGAGCACGAGCGCGCCGGCGAGCATGCCGCCGCGCGCGCCGTCGTTGCCGTTGCCGTCCGCGACGACGTCGTCCTCGAAGCGCCCGCCCAGCACACAGAGCCTCAAGGCTCCGCTCGGCACGAAGCCCTCGGGCTCGAGCCCGCTCGCAAAGACGGCGACCGGCGCGCCGCCGGCGTCGAAGGCCACGAGCGCCGCGCCGCCCGCGAAGACATCGAGCATGGCGCCGCCGGGCAAGACGCCCAGCGCTTCACCGCCGGCAGGCAAGACACCGAGCGACGCGCCGCCGGCGAGCAAGGCGGCGAGCGTCCCGCCCGCAGGCAAGACGCCGAGCGTTCCGCCGGCGTCACGCGACCCGAAGGAGCTGTTCGGCTCGAGCAAGGAGCCCGCGGCCTCCGGGGGCGCGAAGGCGCAGGGCGAGAGCGCGCAGGGCGAGAGCGCCGAGGCGCGCTCCGAACGGTTCAGCAGCATGCCCACGAAGGTCGCGCCGGTCTCGAGCGAGGCGGACGACGAGGGCGACGCGACGCGCGTCGAGCCCAACCCGCTCCTCGCGTCCGAGCGTTCGGGCGCGAAACGCGACGACGAAGGCTGAGCGCGCGATGCGGATCCCCGAGCCGACGCTCCGCCCACAATGGCTTCGCATCGGCCTCGTCCTCGCGATCGGCCTCCTCATCGCCGTCGTCGTGTGGTGGCCGATGTTCAAGAACTACCCCGGCACGCCGATCGAGGACGGCCACTACTTCTTCCACCAGATCGAGATCAGCAAGGCGGCGATCCGGCGCTACCGCGAGATGCCGCTCTGGAACCCGTTCGACTGCCGCGGGATCCCGATGTGGGATCACCCCGAGAACATCACGGCGTCGCCCATCTTCTTCCTCACGCTGCCGTTCAGCTCGGGCGTCACCGTCGTCGTCTGGCACCTCGCGCACGTCGTCGTGGGCTTCCTCGGCATGTGGCTCTTGTGCCGCGACGACCTCGAGCTCTCGCGCGGCGCCACGTTCGTCGCCGCCTGCGTGTGGTCGTTCGGCACGGTCCACAACCAGTACGCCGGCGAGCACATGGCGTTCATCTCCTTCTACCACGCGCCCCTCTTGCTCTACGCGTGGCGGAAGGCGGAGCACTCGTGGAACTGGGCGGTCGGCACGGGCCTGCTCCTCGCGCTGATGGTCTACGACGGCGCGACGTACCCGTTGCCATTCAACGTCGTCTTCCTCGGGATCGAGACGGTGACCCGCTGCACGAGCGTGCGGCGCGCCATGCGCCTCGCCGGCGTCGCGGCCGTCGTCGGCCTCGTGGCGTTCACGGTCGGCGCGAGCCGGCTGCTTCCTCTGCAGGATCAGCTCGCGTCGCACACGCGCGCGATGCACCCGGACGTCGATCACCTCGCGAACTTCGAGACGTGGGTGAAGATGTACCTGCTCCGCTCGCCCGAGTGGCGCATGCGCCTCGCGGGACAGCAGTACGTCCTCGGCGAGTACCACGCGTACATCGGCTGGCTCGGCCTGCTCCTCCTCGTGCTCGGCGTCGCGGTCGCCGCGGCCGAGTCCTGGTGGCTCGTCGCGGTGTCCGCCGTCCTCGTGATTCTGATGCTCGGCCACTTCGCGAGCTGGGCGCCGTGGTCGCTGCTCAACGCCCACGTCCCACCCTTCAAGTCGATGCGCGTGCCCTCGCGCTTCCGACTCTTGCTCGCGATGCCGATCGCCATCTTCATGGCGTACGCCATCGACCGCGTGCCCGTCGCCGTGCGCCGCTGGCTCGGAAAGCCTGCGCTCGCGGACGGAGCGCGGACGACGCTCCTCGCGATCGGCCTCTTCGCGGCGGGGGACAACGCGGGGCTGTTCACCCAGATCCTCGAGTATCGCTTCCGCGATCCTCCCCCCGCGCAAGTGCAGGCATCGACGCGCTTCTATTACGGCGGCGCCGACCTCCACCCCGACTTCGCGAACCATCCGCGGCAGAATCACGCGTGGCTCGCCTGTCGCGCCGCCTGGGCACACGCCTCGAAGGCCCCCGTGTGGACGGGCGACGTTCCGCAAGCGAGGGCCGCCGACGACGGCGCCGTCGTCGAGGTCGCGAACCGCACGCACAACACGTTCACGATCGACGTCGACGTGAAGCGCCCGAGCCGCATCCTCGTCAACAGCGGCTACGACCACGGCTGGCAGACGAACGTCGGCACCGTGGTCGAGCACGACCAGCTCCTCGCCGTCGACCTTCCGCCCGGCCGCCACCGCGTCCATCTCCGCTACTGGCCGCGCCGTCTCACGCTCGGGATCTGGCTCTCGGTCCTCGGCCTCGTCGGCTCCGTCGCCTTCCTCGCGCGCGGGTCGATCCTGCAGGCCTTGCGGCGCGATCGGTCCAGTCGGTGACGGCCGACACGTCGCGACGGCCGTGCTCGTCGAGCAGCACCGAAGGCGCTCGGGGCACGCCCCGATCGCCGACGTGTGCCCGGTCGTTCAGAGTGTGGGGCATGCCGCGACGGACACCACGAGCTCGATCGAACGAACGAGCGGAACGCCGTCGCGCGGCCGAGCGGCTCCGCCTCGCGCTCGAGATGCAGCGCGAAGGCGCCGTGCTCATGCGGGAGAACCTTCGCAGGCAGCACCCTGACGCGACCGAACAGGAGCTCGACGAGCTCTACACGAGGTGGCTCCTCGCACGGCCGCCGGATGCACCTGGACGTCGAGTGCCATGGCCAAGGAACGCTCGAAGGCACTCGGGGTAGTCGAGGCCGCACGTCGCGCGGCCTCCGATCTGAACGCGATCGGCGTTCCTTTCGCCCTCGTCGGTGGCCTCGCCGTGGGCGCCAGGACCGAGCCTCGGTTCACGCGCTACGTCGATCTGGCGGTCAGCGTGCGCCGTGACGAAGAAGCCGAGCGCGTTCTTGATTCGCTGACGGCGCGCTCCTACGTGATCGAGACGGTAGTGGAGCGGACTCGAACGGGTCGACTCGCAACCGCGCGGCTTCGCCACCCCGCCCTCCCCGAGGTGTACATCGATCTCCTCTTCGCATCCTCGGGGATCGAGCCCGAGCTCGTGGCCGCGGCAGAGCCGATGCAATACCGACCGGGCGTCACGCTTCCCCGTCGCACGCACCGGTCAGCTGATGGCCCTCAAGGTGCTCTCGGAAAGCGAAGAGCGCCTGCAGGACCGCATCGACCTGAAGCTGCTCGCGAAAGCGGCGAGCGGGGAAGACTGCGCTACAGCCGAGCAAGCCGTCCGCCTGATCCGGGCGCGTGGCTTCAACCGAGGGCGAGCGTTGCTCCGCCGGCTGCGGAGCTGGCGGACCTGAGCCTCGAAGGCGGCAGCCGACCTCGGCCGTGGCCGGGAGTTGAGTCGCTTCGGCCTCAGTTCTGCCGCACCGTGGGCACGACGGAGCCGCATCGGTGGCGCTTCGTGATGGGTCGGCCCGCGGACGAGTTGCGCCAGAGCCACGCCCTGACTACGAGTCGCCCCCATGATTCGGAACGCGTCGTTCGTCAGCCTTCCTCTCCTCGCCATTCTGGCCGCTTCGTGCGCCTCCTCGCCTTCGACTCCGCCTTCGACGACGGCGGCCAAGTCGCTCGAGGCGCCTGGGAACACGACGGCGGCGCGACCGAAGCCGAAGCTCGGCACCTTCGGCGTCGACCTCGACGGCATCGATCCTCAGACCAAGCCCGGCAACGACTTCTACACGTTCGCCGGAGGCCGCTGGATCAAGGCGCAGCAGATCCCCGCCGATCGGTCGCGCTGGGGCATGTTCGATCAGCTCCGTGAGGAGTCGGACGCCAACGTGCGGAAGATCCTCGAGGAGAAGGTCCAGGAGAAGCCTGCCAAGGGGACCAAGGAGCAGAAGGTCGCCGACTTCTACGCGGCGTACCTCGACACGGCGACGATCGACAAGAAGGGCTTCGAGCCCGCCAAGCCGGCGCTCGACGCGATCGCGGCCGCGAAGAACCACAACGACATCGCGAAGCTGATGGCCCGGCCCGACCTGCCGCTCGACGGCCCGATCGGCATGGGCGTGAGCCTCGATCAGAAGAACCCCGATCGCTACGTCGTCATCGTCGGCCAGAGCGGCCTCGGTCTCCCCGAGCGCGAGTACTACCTGAAGAAGGAGAAGCAGTTCGAGGACATCCGAACCAAGTACGAGGCCCACATCGCCAAGGTCCTGGCGATGGTCGGCGACAAGAAGGCGGCAGAGAACGCGAAGGCGATCCTCGCGCTCGAGACGAAGATCGCCGAGCGTCACTGGCCGATCGCCGAGCGCCGCGAGCGCGAGAAGACGTACAACCCGAAGACGATCGCCGAGCTCGAGAAGGAAGCCGGGAAGTTCCCGTGGAAGACCTTCATGACCGAGCTCGGGTACGCGGATCAGTCGCAGGTGATCGTCCTCGAGAACACGGCGATCCCGAAGCTCGCCGAGCTCTTCGCGTCCACGCCGGTCGCGACCTGGAAGGCGTACCTCACCTACCACTTCCTCCGTGCGTCCGCGGACGTCCTCCCGTCGGAGCTCGACGCCGAGGTGTTCGACTTCGCCGGCAGGACGCTCAACGGCCAGCCGCAGCAGCGTGACCGCTGGAAGCGCGCCGTGTCCGCCGTGAACGCCGCGCTCGGCGACGCCGTCGGCGAGCTCTACGTCGCCCGCCACTTCCAGCCGCGTGCGAAGGCGGAGATGGATCGCCTCGTCGAGAACCTGCGCAAGGGCTACGCCGCCCGCATCCAGCAGGTCGACTGGATGACGCCGGAGACGAAGAAGGCAGCGCTCGAGAAGCTCGCGGCCTTCCGCCCCAAGATCGGCTACCCGTCGAAGTGGAAGGACTACTCGTCGCTCGAGGTCGTCCCGGGTGACGCCTTCGGCAACGCGCAGCGCGCACGCGTCTGGCGCCACGAGTACATGAAGGCGAAGCTCGGCAAGCCGGCGGACCGCGAGGAGTGGTTCATGACGCCGCAGACGGTCAACGCCTACTACAACCCGACGTTCAACGAGATCGTCTTCCCGGCCGCGATCCTCCAGCCGCCCTTCTTCGATCCGGACGCCGATCCGGCCGTGAACTACGGCGGCATCGGCGGCGTCATCGGCCACGAGATGGGCCACGGCTTCGACGACCAGGGCGCGAAGTCCGACGCGAAGGGCGTCCTCCGCACGTGGTGGGGCGAGGCCGACATCAAGGCGTTCAAGGAGCGCACGGATGCCCTCGCCGAGCAGTACTCGCAGTTCGAGCCGCTGCCCGGCATCAAGGTCAACGGCCGGCTCACGCTCGGCGAGAACATCGGCGACATCGGCGGCCTGACGGTGGCGTACCGCGCCTATCAGCTCTCGCTCGACGGCAAGCCCGCGCCCGTGATCGACGGCTACACCGGCGATCAGCGCTTCTTCCTCGGCTGGGCCCAGGTCTGGCGCACGCTCTACCGCGACGAGGCGCTCCGCAACCAGGTCCTCACGGACCCGCACTCGCCGGCGATGTACCGAGTCAACGGCGTCGTCCGCAACCACGACGCCTGGTACACCGCCTTCGACGTGAAGCCGGGCGACGCGCTCTACCTCCCGCCGGAGAAGCGCGTGAAGATCTGGTGATCGGATAGCGCGTAGCGACGGCCGGCAGGGTCGGCTCGATCCATCGACGGATCGGCCGCTGCCGGCCTCTCTCTTTTTGTCGCGTCGCGCTCGCTACGGTCGGACCTCGGCGGGTCCACGGCCCGACCGACGGGGCCGCCCGTGCGCGTCGTGACGGCGAACGCCGCCTGGTGGCGGGGCGCCATGAGGACCGCCGATCCACGGGAGGCTCTCGCGCGAGCCATGCCGGACGCCCTCTCGCAAACGGCGTAGGCCCGAGGTTTTCGCGTGAAAGCCGCTCGGCGTCGTCGACCGCATGCGTCGGCGCGTGCGTCCGCCGCGCGGTACGCGAGGTGCTCATGTGGGCCGCAGAGGTGAGCCCATGCGTCGAGCCGTTGTTCTCCTGTCGGTGATCGTCGAGTCGCTCGTCGTCGCGGCGTGCTCCTTCTCCGGCCCCGATGACGCCCCGCCCCCCAAGCTGCGAGAGGCCGAGCCTTCCAGTGGAAGGAAGAACGGCAACGGCGTGAGCCCCCGTACACCGGAGGAGCCGTCGGAGGCCGATCCCGCGGAGCCCAGTCTGCCTTCCACGCCGCCGTCGACGCCCGACGCCCCAGCGGCTCCGTCCACGCCTCCGTCCCCCTCGCAGCCGGTCTGCGCGCTCGGCAACGGCCTCTATTGCGGAGGCCATGGAGTGCCGGGCAAGACGAACGAGCTCTATCGCTGCATCGACGGCGTCCCGGTGCTCGAGAAGGTCTGCGACTTCGAGTGCGCGCGCATGCCCGATGGCAAGAACGACGTCTGCTCGTGCGCCTTCGGCAATGGGCTCTACTGTGGAGGCAACGGCGTCAACGGCGATTCCGACAAGCTCTATCGCTGCACGAACGGCGTCGTCACGCTGGAGGCGGTCTGCGCCGCCGGCTGCGAGACGCGACCGAACGGCTACGACGATCGCTGCTTCTGAGCGAGGCCCGTCACGACGTCAGGGACGGACGCCGACGAGCATCTGCTGCGCTCCGAGCACGACGCGGCGGAGCCTCGGCTCGAAGCGACGGAGGAACGCGAGCGGCCGCGGGAAGAAGACGATGAAGTCGAGGGCGACGTCCTCGAACCCGGCGCGCCGCAAGAGGCGCCGCGCCTCCCATGGCCAGAGCAGGATCGCGTCGTCGTCGAACGGACATGCGGCGACCGCGCGACGCGTGAGCGGGTTCAGCGGATTGTGCTCGAACACCACGACGTGGCCGCCCGGCCGGAGCGTCTCGCACACCGTCGCGAGCACGCCGTCCCGCTCGTGCGGCGGGACGTGATGCAGGACGCCGGACAGGACCGCCGTCGCGAAGTGACGGCGCGGGAGCGTGCTCGTGTCCGAGTGCAAGACGGCCGAAGGCGCGCGCGCCTGCGCCTCGGCGAGGCTCTCGGTCGACGGATCGTAGCCGTGGAGGTCGTGCACCTCGCCGAGCGCGCGGGCGAAGCGCTCGGTGAGGTTGCCGGTGCCGCAACCGAAGTCGAGCAGCGGCCCCCGGAGCAAGCCCTTCCGCCGCAAGCAGTCGATCTTGTAGTCGTGGAAGTACGACGGGTCCTCACCGCTCGCCGCGACGCTCGCGCGGTGGAGGTTCTCGTAGGAGCGCGCGTAGGCGTCGAACTTCGCGCTACGAGGCGCCGCGCCCGACACGTCCTGCGGCTCCGCCCTCGCCATCGCTTCGTCTCTCCTACGGCCAACCGCCGAGCCCTGCCCTCGCGGTAGCCCGCCCGAGCTCCGGCGTGCGGAGTCCTACGCCCGCCCGGTCGGGACCGCAAGGAGGGCGTCCGGTCGAGCCGAATCGGGAGCGCGAGCGCCCCATTCCGTCGGATTTCCACTAGACTGCCCCGCTCCCGATGCGACGCGAGCTTGGTCGAAAACGAAGAGGCCTTCACCGGCTCTTCTTCGTGCTCGTCCTGCTGCCGATGCTCTGCGTGTTCCCGTACCTGCGCGCGGTGAACAACCCGAACGAGTTCGTCCGCGTGTTCACGGTCATGGCGCTCGTGGAGAGCGGCACCTTCCGCATCGACGAGCAGGTCGCGACCTTCGGATGGGTCAACGACATGGCCCGCGTGAAGGGGCGCGACGACGGCCGGTACCACTACTACATGGTCAAGGCCCCGGCAGTCGTCTACGCCGGGATCCCGGGCTACGTCCTCTTCTCCAAGGTCGTCGCTCCCATCCTCGGGAAGAAGTACCCCGGCGTGAACGGCGGCAAGACCGGACCGGACGCGCCGATCGTGACGCCGGCGCCGACACAGGAGGAGCGCCTCTGGTGGCTCCGCGGAGCCACGTGGTCGATGCGCATCTTCGGATCGCAGATCCCGTGCTTCCTCTTCCTGCTCTGGTTCGAGCGGTACCTCCGCGCCTTCACGCGCGACGCGGCGATCCGGTACATCGCCGTCGCGGCCGCCGGGCTCGGCACGAACTACCTCGCGTACACGCACATGTTCGCGAGCCACTCGCAGTACGCGGCCGTCGCGTTCCTCGCGTTCGCCACCATCGAGCGCGAGCGCCGGCTCGCGAACGGCGACATCGCGAAGATGCGCCCGTCGCGCGCCCTGTTCGCCGGGTTCTGCACGAGCCTGTGCGTCGCGCTCGAGTACCACGCGCTCTTCATGACGATCCTCATGTCGCTCTGGGCGATGGTCGTCTTCTGGAGCCCGTGGCAGGCGCTGCTCCGGGTGATCGGGCTCCTCCCCGGGCTCGGCTCCCTCCAGAGGCTCGTCCCGCTCGGCGCGAGCCTGACGCCGACGCGCTTCCTCGCCTTCGCCTTCGGCGGGCTCTTGAACGTCCCGCACGTGATGTACTTCCACTGGACGGCGTACAACAACCCGTTCACGCCGGGCCACCAGCAGCTCGAGACGGCGCACTTCGCCGCCGAGCACAAGATGGGCCTCTGGGGAATCATGTGGCCCACCTGGGATCGCATCAAAGCGCTCGCGATCGATCCGGGGTTCGGCTTCTTCGGCATGAGCCCGTTCATGTGGATCGGGCTCCTCGGCGTGCCGCTCTTGCTCCTCTCGCCGAAGGGCCCGCCGAGCCACCGCGGCCAGGTCCGCATGGCGAGCGCCGTGTGGCCCGCTCTCATGGCGATCGTGTTCGGCGTCAACGCAGGCTTCGTCGAGTGGCGCGCCGGCTGGACCGTCGGCCCGCGATACCTCGTCGTCTGCGCGCCCTTCTTCGCGTTCGGCGCCGCGCTGGCCCTCGAGCGCTTCGCATGCGCGAGCCGCGCCCGCCGCGCCCTCGCGCGCGGCGTCGGCGGCGGCCTCGCCCTGGCGAGCGTGCTCTCGATCGGCACGGTCGGTCTCGTCTACGACACGCTCCCGGAGACGATCGCGCGGCCGTTCGCACAGTTCACGATCCCGATGGTCCGCGTGGGCCTCGTCCCGCATCACGTCGGCGAGTGGTTCGGGTGGAGCTCGACGACCCTCTGGTACGTCGTCTGCGCATTGATGCTGCTCGCGCCGATCGTGGCCGCGCTCTGGCATCAGCCCGGCGAGCGCCGCGGCGAGACGGTCGCGCGGTTCGTCTCGTTCGTGTGCGCGCTCGCCGTCGGCATGGTGCCCGCGTTCTCGCCGCCAGAGGACGACAGCAAGCTCTTCGTCCTGCATCCGTCGACGCGGATGCTGGCTACAGGCTGGGAGCCGCAGGGACGCGACCGCATCACGCAGCTCCGCGAGCGAGCGGAGCGCTACGGCACGCGCGGCATCGGTCCGTGCCTCTGGTACCGCGTCGCCGATCTCGAGCGCGTGATCGGCCAAGACGCCCAGGCGGCGCGCGACGAGGCACGCGCCCGCGTGCTGCCGCGCGAGCGGTGCCCGAAGCAGTGGTTCTGATCGCCGTCAGCGGAACGCGCACGCCGTCTCGATCACGCGGGCCTGATCGGACTCCCCGAGATCGGCATAGAACGGCAGGCGCACGAGGCAGTCGGCGACGCGCTCGGTGACCGGGCAGTCGCCCTCTCGCGCCGTGCCGAGCGCCTTGCCCATCGGCGAGAGGTGGAGCGGCTGGTAGTGGAACACCGCCTTGATGCCGGCCTTGCCCATGTGGTCGATGAAGGCGGTGCGCTCGGCGAGCTCGTTGAACACGAGATAGAACATGTGGAACGACTGCTCGCAGTGCTCCGGCACCGTCGGCAGCCGGACCCCGCGCTCCCGGGCCCAAGACGCGAGCCCCTCGGCGTAGCGCTGCCAGACGAGAGCGCGACGCCGTTGGATCGACTCCCTCGCCTCGAGCTGCGCGAGGAGCGCCGCGGCGAGCACGTCGGAGAGGACCCAGCTCGATCCCAGATCGACCCACGTGTACTTGTCGACCTGCCCGCGGAAGAAGCGGCTCCGGTTCGTCCCCTTCTCGCGGAGGATCTCGGCGCGCTCGACGAGCCGCTCGTCGTTGACGAGCAGCGCGCCGCCCTCGCCGCACGAGAAATTCTTCGTCTCGTGGAAGCTCTGCGTCGCGAGCGCGCCGAACGAGCCGAGCGGCCTGCCCTTGTACTTGCCGAACAGACCGTGGGCATTGTCCTCGACGACCGCGATGCCCTTCGGCTCGGCGAGGGCGAGGATGGCGTCCATCTCGCAGCCGACGCCCGCGTAGTGCACGGGCACGATCGCCTTCGTGCGCGGTCCGATTTTCTCCGCGAGGAGCTTCTCGTCCAGGTTCAGCGTGTCCTCGCGGACGTCGCAGAAGACGGGCTTCGCCCCGCGCAGCACGAAGGCGTTGATCGTCGAGACGAACGTGTACGCGGGGACGACGACCTCGTCGCCCGGCTGGAGGTCGAGCAAGAGCGCGCTCATCTCGAGCGCGTGCGTGCACGACGTCGTGAGGAGGACCCGCCGCGCGCCGGTCTCCGCCGCGAGGAGCGCCTCGGCCTTGCGGCCGAAGGGGCCGTCGCCGCAGACGTGATGGCCTTCGAAGGCCTGCCTCACGTAGTCGAGCTGCCGGTCGGCGATCGTCGCGCGGTTGAAGGGGATCATCACGGTCTCGAAACGGGTCACGTATCTGTCTGCGGCGGCAGGCGGGCGCCTACGCCAGTCGTCGCCTGGGGCCGGTCGACGACGAGGAACACGATACCGATCGCAGAGAAGAGGAGCGACGACAGGATGAACGCGCCGTCGAGACCGAGCGCGACCTCGTACGGCATCCCGAGAGCGCCGAGCACGCCGACGTAGAGTCCTTCGCGCAGGCCGTGCCCCCCGACGGTGATCGGCACGCTCGATAGGACGTAGATGATGGGGATCCCGATGAGGATCGCGCGCACGTGGCCAGGCGCCCCCAGCGCAGCGGCGCAGGCGATCTTGAAGACGATGCTCGACGCGTGGTAGGCGGCCGACCACGCGAAGGCCTCCACACGGACCGAACGCTTCTTCAGGGGCCCGCCGAGGTCGGCGACGATGCCGTCGATGTCCTTGCGCGCCACCTCGGGCAGCCGCTTGCCGACGAACCGTATGGCCAACTGGAACGGCAGCGACGCGAAGGCGAGGCCGACGGCGAAAAGGCCCGTCACCCCGAGAATCGCCCAACGGACGTGCGAAGGAAGGCCCGTCGCCGTGTCGACGCCGACGATCGCCGCCACGCTCGCGAGCACGCCCAACGTGACGAGGCCGACGATGCGCTCGACGAGCGTCGTCGACCACGCGGCGTGGGGCTTCTCGAGGCGGCCCCGCATCCTCAGCGAACGGACGACGTCGCCGCCCGCACCTCCCGGCAGGAGCATGTTGTAGAGGACGCCCACGCAGTAGTCGCCGAAGACACTGACGAAGCGGACGCGCTCGCCGACCCCGTGCAGGAGGCGCCACCATCGGATCACCGCCAGCACGACCTGGAGCAGCGTGACGGCGAGGAGAATTGCGACGTCGCGTGCATCGAGCGCAACGACGCGTGCGGCGAGAGAGCCGAGCGGCAGCTTGTACAAGACGACGGCGAGCAGGACGAGCGTCGCCGCCCACTTCGCGATCGAGACCCAGTGGCGGTGGGCTGAGCGGCCCGCCATGGGCGCTCAGCGCTTGGAGAGGGAAATGACCTTGTAGTCGGCCAGCGCGGCGGGAGACAGGCGAACGATCGCGGAGCTCGCCCGATATCCGACCTCCGTTAGCCGCGGAAACGGCTGGAGCGCTTTCTCGGCCAGGACGATCCGAAGCGGGGGGAAAAGGATTCCGTCCAACCCCTCGACGACCATCCCGTGGTCCCGAAACAGAGACGCGACCTCACGCGCCGTCATCTTGCATCCACGCGTGAGGATCCAGCTCTTGTGGAACGGCTCGATGAAGAGAAGTCGCCCGCCGGATCGCAGGCTCCGGACGATCTTCGGGGCGACCGCGACGAGCTTCTCTTTCGTGCACGCCGTCGCCACGCAGCCGAGGGAGAGCACGAAGTCGAAGCGTTCGGCAGGAAACTCGTAGTCTTCGACCGTCGAAGCGACGAAGGAATCCGCGAGGTCGGGGTTGCGGCGCCGCGCCTCGGCCACCATCGGCTCGAGATCGAACCCGACGTACTCGGAGAACTCGGCTGCGAGCCGCGAGCTCACGCGACCGATGCCACATCCGACATCGAGGACGGCGCCTCGGCGCTCGGGCAGCCAGCTCTGAATCACCCTCCACTGTTCGCGATCGAGGAGCGTATTGAACGAGATGTTTTCCCACATCACGCTCCTCGTCTCGGGATCGGATGCGCGCTTACTCCAGTAAGCGATCGGATCCCAGGACGACCTGCTGAAGCTCACGCGTTGGAGGATCTTCTGCAACATCGAGAATTCTCGTGGGTTGCCTAGCACAGCGGGGCAAACGACGCGATAGAAAGCGGGCCGTTTCCTCGTAGGCAGACGTGACCGAGCTACGGTGGTATGAGCTGTCCCGTCGTAGCTCGGCCGGCCGATCATGGCGGACTCCTCCCCGAAGACCACGAGCAACACCGGGGTCGACATCAGCATCGTCATCCCGGTCTACCGAGGCGAAAGGGCCCTCCCCGAGCTCGTGGCTCGCCTCGAGAAGACGCTCGACGGCATCGGCCGCCCGTACGAGGTGATCTTCGTCGACGATCGGAGCCCCGACGACAGCTGGCGCGTGCTCAAGGAGCTCAAGAAGGGCGAGGGCGGCAAGGAGCGCCGCTGGATGCGCCTCGTGCGGCTCTTGAAGAACAGCGGGCAGCACAATGCGCTGTTGTGCGGGCTCTCGCGCGCCACGGGCCGCGTCGTCGTGACCATGGACGACGACCTGCAGCACCCGCCCGAGGAGCTGCCGAAGCTGATCGCGCCGGTGGACCGCGGTGTCGATCTCGTCGTCGGGGCCTTCGACGTCGAGAGGAAAGGGCTCGGCGTGCTCGGAGGCCGACTCGTCGACGCGATGCTGCGCCGGATCTACGCGCTGCCGCCCGACTTCAAGCTGACGAGCCTGCGAGCGATGAGCGGTGCCGTCGCGCGACAGGCCGCGCAGATGACCGGCGCCTACCCGTACGTGACCGCGATGGTCCTGTCGCACGCGACGACGTGCGAGAACGTGTCGGTCGCGCACCACCCGCGAGCGTACGGCACGTCCAACTACGGCTTTTCGAGGAGCCTACGCCTCGCGTTCAACCTGCTCCTCAACTACTCGCCTTATCCGCTCTACGCGATGACGGCCATCTGCGTGATGGGCTTCGTCGTCTTCAGCGGGCTCGCGATGTGGGTGTTGTCGCTCGCGCTGTCGAAGGACACCGTCCCGGGTTGGGCGAGCATCCTCGTGACGATCGCGTTCTCGAACACGATGGTCACGTTGTCGCTCCTCATCCAGTTCCTCTACATCACCCGAATGAGCAACCAGATCGGACGCTCGCGGATCAGCTATGCCATCGCCGAAGCCGATGAGTGATCCGGCGCTCCTCGTCCTCGGGGCATCGCTCTACCAGATGCCCGTCATCCACCGCGCGAAGGCGCGCGGCATCCGCGTCGTCACGACCGACAACGTGCCTTCGAACCCCGGGCATGCCGTCGCCGACGTCGCGTACTCGACGGACACGACCGATCCCCACGGCGTGCTCGAGATCGCCCGGCGCGAGCGGATCACCGGCGTCATCGCCGCGTGCACGGACGTCGCGGTGCCGACGGCCGCGTTCGTCGCCTCGAGCCTCGGGCTTCGCGGCCCGTCGCCGCGCGCCGCCGAGGTCCTCTGCGACAAGGCCCGCTTCCGTGCGTGGCAAGCCGAGTGCGGCCTCCCCACCCCGCCCTGCGTGACGCTCGCGTCGAGCGAGCCACCCCGGGCGCCGACGCCCGAAGGACCGTGGGTGCTCAAGCCCGCGCGATCCTCGGGGTCGAAGGGCATCTTCATCGTCCGCTCCCTCGAAGAGCTCGCGGAGCGTCTTCCCGAGACGCTCGCTTTCGGACCGAGCGCCCTCGTCGAAGGATTCGTCCCGGGCGTCCAGCTCACGTGCGAGGGGCTCCTGCGCGACGGCGCGATCGTCGCCGTCTGGCTCACCCGTCGCGAGACGGCGCCGGCGCCCTGGGTGGCGACGTGGGGCCACACGCTGCCGAGCGGCCTCGACGCGAACGCCGAGTCCGCGGTGGTCGCCGCCGTGCTCGACGTGATGCGCCGGCTGGACGTACACGACGGCCCCTTCGACGCCGACGTCGTTTGGGACGGCGAGAAATGCACCATCCTCGAAGCGACGCCGCGCCTCGGCGGCAACTCGCTCTCGCGACTGATCGAGACGGCGAGCGGGTTCGATCTCGTGGACGAGGCCGTGCGTTGCGCGTGCGGCGAGGACTTCGGTCTGCGCGCACCCGACCCCGCGCGACCAGCCGCCGTCGTGCTCCTCGGCGCCACGAGCCGAGGTCGCGTCACGTGGAACGAAGACGCCGCCGAAGCGCTGCGCGCCGAGCCGTGGGTGAAGTCGCTCGTCTTCGACCGCCGCATCGGCGACGAGGTCGAGCCGTTCCTCAACGGCCGGCACCGCGTCGGCGAGGCGATCATCGTCGCCGACGATCCGTCCGCCCTCGCACGGCGATACGCCGAGGTCCGCGAGCGACTGGCCGTCCGCGCGTCCTGACGCGCGCTCGCATCTCGGGCGCTCAGAGAGCCTCGCTCGCGATCTCGAGCAGATATCGCCCGTACTCCGTCTTCTCGAGCGCGCGGCCGAGAGCGGCGAGCTGCGCGGCGTCGATGAAGCCTTTGCGGAACGCGATCTCCTCGGGGCAGCCGATCTTGAGGCCCTGACGCGTCTCGACGGTCTGGATGAAGTTCGTCGCCTGGACGAGCGAGTCGGGCGAGCCGGTGTCGAGCCAGGCGGTGCCGCGACCGAACAGCGTGAGCCGGAGCTCGCCGCGCTCGAGGTAGACGCGGTTGACGTCGGTGATCTCGAGCTCGCCGCGCGCCGAAGGCTTGATCGTCTTGGCCACGGAGACGACGTCCGGACCGTAGAAATAGAGGCCGGGGACCGCGTAGTTCGACTTCGGCTTGGCGGGCTTCTCCTCGATGGAGAGGACCTTGCCGTCCGGGGTGAACTCGACGACGCCGTACTGCGTCGGATCCTTCACGTAGTAGCCGAAGATGTGAGCGCCGCGCTCGATCTTCGCCGCCTTCTCGACCGTCTGCGCGAAGCCCGCGCCGTAGAAGAGATTGTCGCCGAGGATCAGGGCGACGGGGCTCGTCCCGACGAACTCCTCGCCGACGATGAAGGCGTCGGCGAGACCGCGCGGGGCGCTCTGCTCGACGTAGGAGAGCTTCATGCCCCACTGCGTCCCGTCGCCGAGCAGATCCTCGAACAGACGGCGGTCGCGCGGCGTCGTGATGACGAGGACGTCGCGGATACCCGCGAGCATCAACGTGCTCAGCGGGTAGTAGATCATCGGCTTGTCGTAGACCGGCAGGAGCTGCTTCGAGAGGCTGCGCGTGAGCGGGTAGAGCCGCGTGCCGGAGCCGCCGGCGAGGATGATCCCCTTCATTGCTTCGTCTCCTTCTCGTGCTGCCGGTAGTACGCCGCCTGGAAGCGTCGATGCTCCTCCGTCGACACCGTGCGGCGCCACGCCTCGTTCGCGAGGTACCAGGCGACGGTCTCGCGGAGCGCCGAATCGAGCTTCTTCGCCGGCTGCCAGCCGAGCTCGCGCTTCGCCTTCGAGGCGTCGATCGCGTAGCGGAAGTCGTGTCCTTTGCGGTCCGGGACGAAGGTGATGAGCCGGCGAGAGGTCCCCTTCTCCCGACCGAGGTGCTCGTCGACGCAGTCGGCGATGCGCTCCACCATCGCCTTGTTGTTCAGCTCCTCGCCGCTCCCGAACAAGTAGCTCTCGCCCGGCCGGCCGCGCTCGAGCGCCGCCCACAGACCTTCGGCGTGGTCCTCGACGTGGAGCCACTCGCGGATCTGCTTTCCCTCGCCGTAGACGGGCAGCGGCTTGTTCTCGGCCGCGTTGGTGATCATGAGCGGGATCAGCTTCTCGGGGAGCTGCCGCGGGCCGTAGTTGTTGCAGCAGTTCGTGATGATCGCCGGAAGGCCGTACGTCTTGAAGTACGAGCGGACGAGCAGATCGCTTGCCGCCTTCGACGCCGCGTACGGGGAGTTCGGCGCGTAAGGGCTCGTCTCGGTGAACACGCCGGTCTCGCCGAGCGCGCCGAACACCTCGTCGGTGGAGACGTGCACGAACCGCACGGCGTCGCCCTTGGCCTCCCACGCGCGACGCGCCGTCTCGAGGAGCGAGAAGGTCCCGTTCACGTTCGTGCGCACGAAGACCTCCGCCGACTCGATGCTCCGATCGACGTGGGACTCCGCGGCGAGGTGGAGGACGGAGTCGATCGCGTGCTCCGCGAACAGCTTCTCGACGAGGGCGCGATCGCAGATGTCGCCCTCGACGAACGTGAAACGAGGATCCGCCTCGAGGCCGGCGAGGTTGATCGTGTGTCCCGCGTACGTCAGCTTGTCCAATACGACGACGCGCTCGAGCCCCGCGTCTTTCCGCGAGAGCGCATGGCGGACGACCGCGCTCCCGATGAAGCCCGCGCCGCCGGTGATGAGGAGCCTGTGGGCCCGAAAATCAGGCATGTCGGCCACATTATTGCCCGATCCGTAGGGCGTCCAGCGCTGCGAAGGATGGCAACGCAGCGGTGTCGGATGGCGCTACCGAACGGTCCTCGCCTCGCTGAAAGCCCGCTACGATGCAGTCCGTGCGCCGATGACGGATGAGGCTCGCGGGTGGGAGACTCGACGGGCAGCTTCGATGAACGAGAGGAGCGGCGGCATGATTCGTCACTTGGCAATCGCCATTTTCCTCGCACTCGCAGTCGGAGCCTGCGGCTCCTCGAGCTCCGATCCGGCCGAGCGCTCTCCTGCCGACACGACCTCGGGTGCGGAGACTCCGGATCGCGGAACGGTGGCTTCGTCTGGAGAGCAATGCGTTTTTCCGATGGCTCCCGGACAGATGCCGTCGACACCGTGTCCAGCGCGCTGTGCTCCGATCACCGGGCTCGAGCTCGATCGAGAACGGCAGTGTACGAAAGCCGTTCTCGTCGGATGTCTTGCATGCGAGGACGGCGGCTGTGGCGGAGCTCCGGAGGGTCGCTGTTATCAGCACGCCGACGGTCGCGTCGTTCGAGTGACGGACGATGCGGTCAGCGGCCGCTCCGATTGGAGTAGGTGCAGCGCAGCCGACGACGAGCTCTCGCTCTCGCCACGGTGCGACTGATTCCGTTCGAAACGCCCACGCGAGCCGGGAGCCTCGACGGGGACACGACGCTTCTCTCCGACACCGAGACGAGAATCCGGCGCCTCACCGACGCGCCCTCGCGATCGCGAGGCAGCTCGTTCCCACGGGCACGGTCCTCCCGGCTCGGATCGCGCGTAGCTCCGGTGCGAGGAGCATCCGCATGGCCAAGCGTGCGCCTCGGCCGAGGACGTGATCGGTGGCGGCTCGCGCCTCCACGTCGTCACGCGAGCGGCGGCGCCCCAGACGATGCGGGAGGCTTCGCGCGACGAAGATCGGCGCCGTGAGCGCGGCGAAGAAGTACGTCGCGTACTGCACGTGGAACCCGCTGCGATCGAGCACGGCCCGCAACCGGCCGAGGGTGTAGCGGCGGTAGTGACCGGCGAGCTCGTCCTCCGACGACCATAGCCACGGGTAGGCCGGCACGGTCACCGCGAGCACGCCGGAGGGGCGCAAGACGCGATGGACGGCGCGGAGGAGCGCCTCGTCGTCCTCGACGTGCTCGATGACGTCGAAGAGACCGGCGGCGCCGAACGACGACGGCGCGAAGGCGGCCGCGTCCAGCGTCGCGTTGACGACAACCGGCAGCCCGCGTCGGCGCGCGTTCACCGCGCCCTGCTCACCGGGCTCGAGGACCACCGTTCGGTAGCCCTCTGCCTCGAGACGGCAGCTGACGACGCCATTCCCCGCGCCTACGTCGAGAAACGCGCCGTCGAACGGATGCCGCTGCAACGCGAGCGTGATGACGTCGTTCCGATGAGCGAACCAGAACGACGCATCCTCGAGCTCGAAGCACGCGTCATGGCCGCCCTCCGGATAGCTGATCGAGGTTCGCTCGGCCTCGATCGGGACCCAGATCCCCGACCGATCCTGCTCGAGGTTGCCGCTGAATCCTCCGATGTTCACGAGCTGGACTCCGAGCGGCCCGAGGCTAGCACACGGTCCGGCCATGACCTTGACCAGGGTCGGATCCTACTGTACCGACGTCGAGCTTTACGCTCTCCCATGCGCGAGAAGACCACGACCGCTCCGGCGCCGCCATTGCTCCTGCCAGCCGTGCTCGCCTCGCTGCGACGCGAGCCGAGCGCGGTCCTCGGAGTGCTCGTGTTCGTCGCCGTCACCGGGTTCTGGTGCTGGCGAATCCAGCGCGGCGTCGACCTGAGCGACGAGTCTCTCTACGTCGCCCTGCCGCTGCGCTTCGTGCTCGGCGACCGTCCGTTCCTCGACGACCGAACCTCGATCCAGGGTGCAGGGCTCCTCGAGGTGCCGCTCGTCGCCGCGTACCACCTCGTCGTGAGGAGCAACGCCGGGCTGATGCTCTTCATGCGGGCAGCGTATCTCGCGTTCCTGTCGGCGATCGGGCTCACGCTCGCGAGCGCCGTGCGCGGATGGATCTCGCGCGGCGCCGCGCTCGCGTGCGGAGCCCTCGTCTGCTTCTACGCGCCCTACAGCATCTTCCAATTTTCGTACAACACGGTCGGCGGCGGCATGGTCATCCTCGCGTCGATCGCGGTGCTCCGGCTCGCGCGAGGAGACCTGAGCACGCGCTCCGCCGCACGCTGGGCGATGCTCGCCGGAGCATCCACGGCGAGCGCGATGCTCGCGTATCCGACGCTCGCGCCAGTCGTCCTCTTTCACGCGGTCACGATCGTCGTCTTCGGGAACAAGCCGCTCGGGTGGTGGCGCGTCCTCGCCTGGTACACGGCCGGCGGCGCCGCGATCGGGCTCTACGTCTGCCTCTTCCTCCTCCGCTCCGGCTTCGGCTCGCTGAAGCTGACGGTCGACTTCGTCCGCGCCTACGGCCCGTCGCTGACGAAGGAGCTCTCGACCGTCCCCACGACGATCGCGCGCTTCAAGAATGACTGGGTACACGCAATCGCCGTCGCCGTGACCTTGACGGCCCTCGCGCGGCGCATCCGTCCCGCCGTCTTCTTGCTCGCCCTCTGGCTTCCGACGCTCGCCTTGCCGACGGGCATAGTGGAGTACACGAGGCCGATGTGCTTCTTCACGTGCATCGCGCTCTTCGCCCCTCTGTTCGCCACGCTCGTCGACGACCGCCGACGCGCCTTCCACGTCCTCGCGATCCTGTGGGCTCCGGGCATGGTCGTCGGCGTCCTGACGGGGATCTCGAGCTCGAACGGCGCCCTCGCATCCGGGCTCGGAGGGTTCGCATGCTTGCTCGCCGGATACATCCTCGCCTGCCGCGCCTGCGAAGAGGCGTGGAGCCGGCCGTGGAGATCGTTGCTGGGGTGGTCCAGCATCGTGGCCCCCGGCGCGGTGCTCGTGACGCTACTGAAGCTCGCGAGCGCCGACGGCGCCGTCTATCGCGACGCGCCGCTCTCTCAGCTGACGCATCGCGTACGCTCCGGACCATTCCGCGGCCTCAAGACGACGCCCCAGCACAAGCAGCTCGTGGAGCAGATGCACGCGGACGTCGTCGCGCACGCGGCCGGCGCCCGCTATGGGCTCTTCTTCCCGGACATGCCGTCCGCTTATCTGTCGGCGAACACGCGTGGGGCCGTCGCGGAGATCTGGACGGGACACGTCCAAGAGCGAAACCGCATCGACGCGGAGCTTTTCCGCGAGAAGGCCCGCGATGTCGGCATCGTCGGCATGCGCACGTGCCCCGGCGACTTCTGGCGTTCGTGCGCCCCCGAGGGCTTCGCGACGAGGAACAATCCCCTCGTGCAGGCGGTGAAGGAGACGCACGAGGTCGTCCTGCGGCGGCCCGACTACGCGCTCCTCAAGCCGCGCCAATGACGGAGCGATCGCACCGCCCACACTAGCCGCTCGGCCGGGGGCGGTGTAGAGGACGGCCCGTGCGGATCGTCATCGTCGGTGCAGGCGTGATGGGCTGCGCGAGCGCGCTGGAGCTCGCGCGTCGAGGCGTGCATGACATCGTGGTGCTCGAGAAGGCCGTGCCGGGCGCCGAGGCGTCGAGCGCCGCGGCCGGGATGCTCGCGGCCCAGGTCGAGTCGAGCAGCGACGAGGAGCGCGACCTTTACGTGCGCGCCCGCGAGGCATACGCCGAATGGGCCGGGGAGCTGCGCGAGCAGACGGGGATCGACATCGGTTACCGCCGAACGGGCCTGCTCGAGATGGCGGACACGGAGGAGGAGCTCCGTGCCCTCGCGGCGCGCGTGGAGGCCCATCGAGCCGCGGGCCTCCGCGCCGAGCTGCTCGACGCAAAAGGCGCGCGCTCCGTCGAGCGCGAGCTCGGGCCGAACCTCCTCGGCGGCGCCTGCTTCCCGGACGAGGCGCAGGTCGATCCGCCGCAGCTCCTCCGCGCGCTCGTCGCCGCGATCGGCCGCGCGGGCATCGGCGTGAAGAGCGGCGTCACAGTCTCGTCGCTCGTCGAGGAGGGCGGGCGCTGCGTCGGTGTCTCGCTCGACGGCCGTGAGATCCTCCGCGCGGACGCCGTCGTGCTCGCGGCCGGGAGCTGGTCGTCGCTCGTGCCCGGCGTGCCGAAGAACATGCCCGCCGTGCGCCCGATCCGTGGCCAGCTCGTGATGCTGGAAGAGCGCCCGCCGCGCCTATCCACCATCGTGTTCCTCGGCGGCGGCTACGTGGTCCCGCGCGGCGACGGGCGGGTCATCTGCGGCTCGACGATGGAGGACGTCGGCCACCGGCGCGAGGTCACGGCCGGCGGGGTGCAGAGCATCCTCGCCGCCGCGCTGCGCATCGCGCCCGGCCTCGCGAGCGCCGAGCTGTCGCGTGCATGGTGCAACTTCCGCCCGCGGACGGAGAGCGGCCCGCAGGTCGGCGCGTCGCCGCTGCCGGGCCTCTTCCTCGCGACGGGCCATCACCGGAACGGGATCCTCCTCGCGCGGACGACCGCCGTCGCCGTCGCCGACGCCGTCCTCGGCGCCTCGAGCTGACCGCGCTCGCGCCGCGCCGATCAGGGAACGACGAACGAGCCGATCCGCACGAGCTCGTTCTCCACGGGCGCGCCGCCGGAGTCCTCCACGCGCGCGCGCCACTTGCGGCCCGAGACGTGACCGAACCCCAGCCACACGTCGTACTCACCGGGCGCCGCGCTCCCGACGTGCACGCCGAAGGCGTCGTGGACGAGCTGCCCCTCGGGCGCGTCGGACAGGAAGAAGCTGCCTCCGACGACCTGGTGATCCGCGTTGAAGAACTCGCGCGGCTCCGGCTTGTCCGGCTCCGCCGGCGGCAGCGGGCCCTGGCCCGGGCGGCGCCTCACGTGGACGAACATGCCGGTCAAACGCGGGATCGGCCCCGTGCGCCGGAGGTAGAGGTCGAACGTGACGTTCTTCAGAGCATCGGGGGGGCGGATCTTCACGGCCTCGACCACGATCGGGAAGTCGAGCCGGAACCCCGCAGGTCGCGCGTCCATCGGCGCGCTCGAGACGAGCGCCGGCGTGCCGTTCGCGTTCCGTTGCTGCGGCGGCGGATAGCGGGGCTCGGACCACGTCGCGACGAACGCGCCGAGCGTGATCCACGGCGCGACGACGAGCGCGCCCGTGCGGAGCGCGACGGCACGCCGGAACGGGACGCGCCCTCGTCGCGCGGCGATCGCGAGGAGCAAGAGCGAGCCGAGCGCGACCAGCGTGACGGCGCCGCCGGCGACGGCGGACGTGGGGCGGAAGAAGAGCGTGACCTCGTGCTCGCCCTCGGGGAGATCCACCGCGAGGAGGCGATCGTCGTCGACGACGACCCCCACCGAGGAGCGCCACCCCGGGTGCCAGTTCTGGTTCACGAGCAGGCGCGTCGGCCGCTTCAGCGAGACACGAACGACGATGCGGTTCGGCGACCACGAGACGCGCTCTGCCGTGCCCGCGTCCGGATCGAGGAGGTACTCCTCGGCGGCGAGATCGCCTCGGAGCTTCGGCGACATGATCACCGGGTACGTCTCCCAGCACGACAGCGAGCCGAGGCCGATGCCCTGGTGATGCGCCGCGAGCCATCGGTTGCCGCGCGCCTGGCGGAACTCCCGCGCCTCGTCGACCGCGACGACGCCGAGCTCGCGGCTGCTGCCGACGTCCGCGAAGATCGCGATCTGCACGCCGATGGTGACCACGATCACCGACGTGAGGATCGTGCTCGTGACGACGCGCCACCGGCGACCGTCGCCGAGGCGCGGGAGCTTCGCGAGCGCGTTCGCGGCGGGCTCGCACCCGTAGAGGATCGCGAGCCAGAGGAATCGCTCCGGGTAGCGGAGCGCCGAGAAGACGGGAAGCTCGCGGAGGATCGCGAAGAGCGAGGGCTTGCGCGAGTACCCTGCGGCCAACCAGAGGAAGAAGACGACGCCGATCAGCGCGGAGATCGACCTGCGCTCCGCTCCGCCGAACGCGACGAGCGCGAGGAACCCGCCGCCGACGAAGAACATCCCCGCGTCCGTGACGTTGCCGTCGCGCGCCTCGAGGGTCCTGACGAGAAACTCGAAGATCTTCTTCGGCGCGTGGCCGGGCGTACCGGCCATGATGCGCGGCGACGCGACGAGGGTCTCCGCGAGCGGAAGGAGCCGGACCGCCGCGACCGCGGCCATGAAGCTCGCGAGCGCCGCGAGCATGACGACGGCGCGAAGCCGGCGGCGCGGAGGCTGCTCGAGGATCGCCCGGATCGCCTCGAAGACGGCCGCCACCGCGACGAGGGGCGCCGCGAAGGTCCCGCCGAAACCGAGCATCACCGCGAACGCGATCGACGCGACCGCGATCCCCGACGTGCGCCCACGCGCGGCCATCGTGATGCCGTAGAGGACGAACGGCACGAGCTCGAAGCCGAAGAAGTTCGTCCAGCCGCGAAAGTGGGCGACGGAGAAGTATCCCGAGAGCGCGAACAGAGGCGCCACGCGGAGCGCGGCGGTGGCGTCGTTCACGCGGAGGCGTACCCACCGGTACGTGCCCTCCATGCCGAGGATCGCGAAGAGGAAGACGACGAGCGGCTCCGCCCGCTCCATTCCGAACAGGAGGCTCAGGAGGAACGTCGGTGACGCGAAGCGGCTCTGCGGAGCGCCGAGCCCGTAGAGCCCGCCGCAGTACCAGGGGTTCCACAGAGGCAGCTCGCCGAACCGGCGGACCGTGTCGACCGCTGCGCGCTCGTACAGGTTCATGACCTGCGCGTCGCGGAACTCGTTCGTGTACGCGGCCCAAGGAAGCATCGCCCACACGAGCGCCGTCGCGATGAGCGCGAAGAGGGCAATGCGTACGGCGGTGCGTTCGGCGAAGCGCCCCATGGATCAGTCGTAGAAGGGACGTGGCTTGCACGGGACCGCGCGCGCGTAGCGTTCGTCGGAGGCCGCCGGATCGCGGGCGCCCTTCCGGTGGATGTCGTCGTCGATCGCCTGGAGGGCGTCTTCGACGCGGACGCCCTTCTGCTCGACCATCTCGACGATCCGCCGGAGCTCGAGCGCGTGGAAGTCGTCGCGTTGGGACCAGTGGTCCTCCGGGAAGTGCTGCCTCGCCTCGTCCATCCACTCCTTTTCGCTCGAGGCGATGCTCGCCGCGATCTCGAGGCGCTCGGCCGCGGTCGCAGAGCGCTTCGCCTGCGGCTCCGGCGCGCGAAGCGCGCGGACCGTCACGACGAGCGCGCAGGCGATGGTCACCACCAGGGCCGCCGCGCTCGTGCGCAAGTCAGGAGCCATCGATCCCGCTCACTCCTTCGGACCCTCGTTGTAGCCACGCGGCCGATACTTCGGGTCCACGCCGTTGTGCTCTTCGCCGTGCTCGAGCACGTCACGACCGAGGTACTCGAGCCACGATCCGGGGTGCTTGTCCTTGAGCGCGTCGAGCTCGGCGCGGATGCGCGAGTCCTCGACGAGCATCTTCTCGTCCCACAGGCATTGGAGCCCGAGCGCGATGAGGTTCACGTCGTTCGGCGCGAGCTCGAACCCGCGGACGTAGTGCGGCCACGCCTCCTCCGCGCGATGGAGACGGCAGAGCGTGTCGGCGTAGTACACGTTCGCCATCGGCCACTTCGGCGCGAGCTCGAGCGCTACCGCGTTCGACGCGAGACGCGCCTCCAGATCACCGCGCGCGCCCTTCATGACGGAGTAGTTGAGGTGCGCCTTCGCGCTTCTTGGGACCGCCTTGCGCGTCGCGTCCCAGAACGCGAGGTCGTCCGTGTAGTCGTTGGCGTGCCTGCGCGCGGCGAACGCCTGGAACCCGAGGAAGAGCACCGTGCCCGCGACGAGGGCTCGGCGGAACACGACGGCGCGCTTGCGCTTCGTCTCGTCGCGCTCCGCCTCGAGCTCGCGCACGCGGAGCCGATCGACGAGCCAGCCGAAGAGAACGCCGATGAGCAGGCTCGAGCCGATGACCGGGAAGTACCAGAAGCGCTCGGCGCGCACGGTCGGCAGCAGCACCGGCACGTTCGACACCGGGAAGAACGAGAGCACCACCCAGAGCACGGCGAACGCCACGACGAGCGCCGTGTCCGGCTCGACGCGCGGAGGCGGAGGCGATCGCCTCGGAACGCCGGGTACGTCGCCGATGGGCTCGTCCGGTTCGGGTGCGAGGGCCCGCGGTGCCTCGACGCCCGCGCCCTCCGGTGCTGCGGGCGGCGCGGCCCCTTCTCGTGCGCCCTCGTCCTGCGCGCCCCCGTCCTGCGCCGCAGCTTCCTGCGTGGCAGCTTCCTGCGTGGCAGCTTCCTCCGCGGCAGCTTCCGCACGTGCCGCCGCCTCGCGTCGCCGGTGGCGCAGATACGATCGGATGCCCAGGAACGCCGCGAGCGGGAACGGCAGGATCATCGCGATCCCGCCGAGGATGATCTCCGGCGACGCGAGCGTCTCCGGCACGGGCTCCTGCGGCGCGGAGTAGTCGCCCGACAGCGTGTGCGGGAACACGACCTGCACGAGGCCGCGGAACCAGACGCGCAGCGCGCCGCCGATCCGGTGCGCGGTGTCGGCGTTCACGAGCGGGTTGTTGAGCGGATCCTTCGGCAGCGTCGGCTGCGCGTACCAGCGCAAGAGCGCGGCGAACGCGCGCCCGGCGAATCCCTTGTGCGCGTTCGCCTCGACCGACAGCTCTTGCGGGAGCGGGGCCGGGAACATCCTCCGCCGCGCCTCGACGTAGAGGACGAACGCGCTCGCCGCCGCGACGAACGCGACGAGCGCGCGCAGCCAGCGGCGCGGCTTCTGCGGGTGCAGGTTCGGCGCGAGCAGGAGCGCGCCGAGCGGGAGCAGCGGCACGCAGCAGAGCGCGCTCTCCTTGGAGTAGAGGCCGAAGAGCGTGCCGAAGAAGACGCCGAGCGCCATCCACGGCATCTTCCGCGTGAGCGCGAGGATGCCCAGCAGCGCTCCGGTCGCGCCGAGGACGTCCGCGATACCTACGACGCCGCTGACCGCCTCGGTGAGCACGGCACACGCCGTGAAGGCCGCGCCCGCGATCCACGCGACGCCTCGACGCCTCGTCAGCGAGAACGCGATGAGGCAGACGAGCGCGCCGTTCATGCCGTGGAGCAGGACGTTCACCCAGTGGTGGAGGAACGGCGTCTGCTCGCGCGCGCCGAGGCCCCAGAGCGCGCGCCACACGAGGTTCGGGATCGGTCGGTACGACCCGATGCTGCGCTCGGGGCCGAGCCCCCAGAAGTCCCGGTAGAACGCGTCGAGCCACGTGAACTTCGGCTTCGCGTCCGCGATGCTCCGCACGTACGGATTCGCGAGCAGCGCCTCCTGCTCGTCGAAGATGAAGTTCGTACGCGGATGCCTCGTGAAGAGGATCATCGAGAGGAAGCAGTACGGCACGAGCGCGATGCCGAACGCCGGGTCCTCGCCGAGGAAGTAGTCGTGCAGCCACTGGCGGAACGAACGGATCCACGGCCGCCGTGGCTCCGTTCGCGGGGGCGTCGCGTCGAAGGGCGACTTGCGCGCCGCCGGGCTCTCGCGTTCGAGGACGGCGGACGCCGGCGGCGGCTCGGCGGGCGCGCCCGCGTCGGCGGCTCCGCTCGCGGCGGCGGCATCGGCTGCGCCCTCGACCGGCGCGGTCGCATCGCTCCGCGCCGCCGTCTCTTCCAGCGGAGAGTCGGCGTCCGCGCGCGCCTCCGGCGAGCCGGCCCTCTCCACCTCCCGCGACACCCCCGTGCTCCCTACTCGTCGAGCTCCGCGATGATCGCCGGTGCCGGCGCCGGCTCGTCGGACTCGATGATCCAGTTGTCACCCCAGAGGTGCGCGCCGCCGTCGATGTACCAGCACTCGCCCGTCACGAAGAACGCGGCATCGGAGGCGAGGTACACGATGAGCTGCGCGACCTCCCCGGCCGTCCCGAGGCGCTTCATCGGCGTCTTCCGGCGGCTCATCTCGACCAGCTCGGGCGGGTACTGGTCGGTGCCGCTCGTGCGGATGATGCCCGGGGCGACCGCGTTCACCTGGATGTTGTGCTGCGCCCATTCGATCGCGAGCGTCTTCGTCATGTTCTCGACGCCCGCCCGCGCGGCGCCCGTGTGGATCATCCCAGGGAAGCCGCGCGCGACGTTCGCGATGACGTTCACGATGCGACCGCGACGAGCGGGGATCATGTGCTTCGTCCCCACCGCCTGCGTCATGTAGAACGTGCCGTTGAGGTTGTTGCGGACGACCGCCTCCCAGCCGCGAGGCGTGACCGTCTCCGCCGTCGTCGGGAACTGACCGCCGGCGTTGTTCACGAGGATCGTCGCACGCCCGAGCTTCTCCCCGACGGCGTCGACGAACGCGGCGATCTGCTCGGGCTCACGGATGTCGCACGGCATCGAGAAGACGTCGCGCGCGCCGCGCCGGCGGAGCTCGGCCTCCGCCGCCGTCAGCTTCTCCGGCTTGCGCCCGCAGATGGCGACCTTGGCGCCGAGCTCGGCGAGCACGCGCGCGGTCGCGAGACCGATACCGCTGCCTCCGCCGGTGACGATGGCGACGTGCCCGTCGAACAATCCCTCGCGGAAGATGCTCGCCATGGCTCTGCCTCACGCGATGCGGACGACGTCGCCCCTACCGTCGGGCGAACGCTCTTTGACGAGGACGCGACCGCACTCGCACTTCCCGCGCCCCTCGCGATCGTCGATCTGCACGCGCTTGCCGCACGAGCAAACCCACCCGCAGATGCGCGCGGGGTTTCCCATGACGAGCGCGTGATCGGGCACGTCCTTGGTGACGACGGCGCCGGACGCGACCATCGCCCAGCGGCCGATCGTCACGCCGCACACGATGGTCGCGTTCGCGCCGATCGACGCCCCCGCCTTCACGAGCGTCTCGGTGATCTTCCAGTCGTCGATGCCCTTGCGCGTCATGTCGGGGTTCACCGCGCGCGGGACCTTGTCGTTCGTGAAGCAGACGTGCGGCCCGACGAACACGCCGTCTTCGATCGTCACGCCCGTGTAGATCGAGGCGTTGTTCTGGACCTTGACGTTGTCACCGATCGTGACGCCGGCATCGACGTAGATCCCCTTCCCGAAGATGCATCCCTTGCCGATGCGCGCGTTCTCGCGGACCTGACAGAACAGCCAGATCTGCGTGCCATCTCCGATCTCGGCGCTCTCGGCGACGACGGACGTGGGGTGCACTCGGGCGGCCATCGGAGGCGCCAGCATAGTCACGATCGGCCCGATTTTTCCAGGCGCGCGCGACCGTGCGGTCACTGCGCCGTGGCCGTCGTGGCGAGCGCCGGCATGCGCGACGCGCGACGCGCGACGGCCTCGCGCGCTAGCTCGTCTGCGCGCTCGTTGAGCGGCACGCCCGCGTGCCCCGGCACGTACCGGAGCTGCCAACCTTTTCGACGCGCGAGGGCCTCCTTCACGCTCGCGACGAGCTCTTGGTTGGCCTTCGCCTTCCAGCCCTTCGTGAGCACGCCGATCGAGTACTGGCTGTCCGTGTGGACGACCGCCGGCGCGCCGGGCGGGACGATCTCGGCCGCACGGAGGATCGCCGTGAGCTCCGCCACGTTGTTCGTGGCCTCTCCGAGGTACTCGTAGCCGTCGATCGTCTTTCCGTCGGGCGAGACGAGCACGATCCCGAGGCCGGCCGGCCCGGGGTTGCCGGAGCAAGCGCCGTCCGCGTACACGGTCCAGGCGTCCTTCGGCACGGGCTCCGGCGCGGGCGCCTTCGCAGGTGCGTCCTTCGATCGCCTTCCCGCGCCCTGCGGCTCCACCCCGAGCAGCCCGAAGCGCCGCCCTCGCTTCTTGTCGACCTCTTCGCCCGGCACGCACGTGTCGTCCGGGAGGATCTGCTCGCCCTCGATCCGCTCGAGGTTCCGCTCCGCGGCGCGGTACGCCCGAGGATCGGTGGGCCTGTAACGGATTTCGACACGACCACCGACGGCGTCGAACGAACCGTTCGCTTTCACGCGCGCGAGGACGGGCTGACCTCGGAAGAGCGCTCGGACCCAGGGCACGGTAGCTAGGTACGCGATCGCGCCTCGAGCCTCAAGCCACGCAGGCTCGAGCCTTCGCCGGGTCGCCACGCGCCTTTCGCCCGGCCTTCGCCACGGGCTCGACCGCCCGAAACGACGGGAGCTCGTGCGAGCCCGCCCCTGGCGGCATCCGGGCGGGGGCCGCATGCTATGGTCCGGGTCCCATGGCAGCTGTCCAACGTCCTCGCCCCGTCGTCCTCGTGATCCTCGACGGCTTCGGCGAACGCGCCGAGGTCGAAGCCAACGCCGTCCGGCTCGCAAAGACGCCCGTGCTCGACGCGCTCTACCAGCGCTACCCGCACGGGCTCATCGGCACGAGCGGACCGGACGTGGGGCTTCCTCCGGGACAGATGGGAAACAGCGAGGTCGGCCACCTCAACTTCGGCGCGGGGCGCATCGCGCTCATGGACATCTCGCGCATCGACAACGCCGTCCACGATCGCACGCTCGGCCAGAACCCGGTCATCCGGGACGTGATCGAGAAGGCGCGCGCCGCCGGCGGACGACTGCACCTGTTCGGCCTCGTCTCGGACGGTGGGGTCCACAGTCACATCAACCATCTGTTGGCGCTCATCGACGCGGCCCACGAGCGCGGCGTCCCCGTCGTCGTCCACGCCTTCCTCGACGGCCGCGACGTGATGCCGGGCACCGCCCCCGGCTACCTAGAGACGCTCGAGAAGCACCTCGCGGGCAAGGGCGTCATCGGCACGGTGAGCGGCCGCTACTGGGCGATGGACCGCGACAACCGATGGGAGCGCGTCGAGAAGGCCTACCGCGCCATCGTCCATGCCGACGCGCCGAAGCACGCGAGCGCCGTCGCGGGAGCGAAGGCGAGCATCGAAGCAGGGAAGACGGACGAGTTCGTCGAGCCGTTCGTCGTCGGCGACTACGCGGGCGTCGACTCGGAGAAGGACACGGGCCTGCACTTCAACTTCCGCCCCGACCGCGCCCGCGAGCTCGTGCGCGCGCTCGCGACGCGGGACTTCACCGGGTTTTCGCGCCCGGCCGATCCGCCGTTCCGCGTCTTCGCGTGCATGACGACGTACGACGCGAAGATCGACCTGCCCGTCGCGTTCCCCAAGGAGACCTACCCGGACATCTTCCCCGAGGTCATCTCGCGGATGGGCCTCACGCAGTTCCGCTGCGCCGAGACCGAGAAGTACGCGCACGTGACGTACTTCTTCAACGGCGGCCGCGAGGAGCCGTTCGCAGGCGAGGAGCGTCAGATGATCCCCTCGCCGAAGGACATCCCGACGTACGACAAGAAGCCCGAGATGGCCGCCAAGGGCGTCACGGACGCCGTGGTGAAGGCAATCGAGTCGGACAGCTTCGACTTCATCCTCGTCAACTTCGCCAACCCGGACATGGTCGGCCACACGGGCGTGCTCGACGCGGCGGTCACCGCCGTCGAAGTCGTCGACGCCGGCATCGGCCGCATCGTCGACGCGGTCCGCGCGAAGGGGGGCGCCGTCTTCATCACGGCCGACCACGGCAACTGCGAGCTGATGATCGACCCGGTCACGGGCGCCCCGCACACGGCGCACACGCTGTTCCCGGTTCCGATCATCTACATCAACGACGCCGACCGCGACCGGAAGCTCCGTCCGGGCGGGCGCATCTGCGACGTCGCGCCGACGATGTTGGAGCTGATGGGGATCCCGAAGCCGAGCGCGATGACGGGGGAATCGTTGTTCGTGAAATGAGCGGAGAGCCGGATCTCTGCAGCGGCACGGGAGCGTGACGAAATTCCGCCGTTCCCGTTCCCGATCGTTCCGTCCCGGAGTCGTCGCCGTTCCCGGTCGTTCCCTTCGCGCTTCGGATCATCCAGCCCCGCTCCGCCGACCGTCCCCATGCCGCTCGACCACGAACGCCTCGAGGTCTACCAAGTGGCTCTGGAGCTGTTCGACCTGCTCGATGACGTCGTCGAACACCTCCCGCGCGGACGCGGACATCTCTCCGATCAGCTCTCCCGAGCCGCGCTCTCGATCGGTGAACAACATCGCCGAAGGCGCCGGGAAGCTCTCGTCGGGCGACGAGAGGAGGTACTACCTCGCTGCAACCGGTTCGACGACCGAATGCGCGGCCATGCTCGACGTCTGCCTGCGACGCCGTTTGATCACCGACGACACACACCGGCGAGGCAAACAGCTCGCGGAGCGGGTCGTAGCCATGCTCACGAAGCTCGCGAAGAGTCATGACACGTGACGTCTCGGCGGCTTCGACGAAGGAGATCCTCGAGCACGCGGCACGGCTCGCAGACGCCGTCGTGCAAGCCGCCGGCCTTCTCGCAAAGGTTTCGGGGGCGGGAACGGGAACGGAGGGCAACCCCCACGTGAGACCTGCGCGGAGGTCTGGCCGATGAGCGAGCTCCGCTTCGGGGCCTACCGGATCACCGGCACGCTGGGATCCGGCGCGCTCTCGGCGATTTACAAAGCGGTACAAGAGCCCCTCGGACGCGTCGTCGCGATCAAGGCGCTCAAGACGCAGATCGCGGCGACGTCTTCGTTCGGAGAGCAGCTCGAACGCGAGGCCAAGATCCTCGCCGACCTCGCGCACCCGAACGTCGTCCTTCTGCTCGAGGCGGGGCGCACGCCGTCGGGGCGGCCTTACCTCGTGCTCGAGCACGTCGACGGCGTCTCGCTCCAACGGCTGCTCGGCGGGACGGACGACGCGCCGGGGCGCTCGTCGTCGCCGAAGAAGAAGCCCCTCGCGGTGCCGTCCGCGCTCGCGATCGCTTGCGGGATCTGCGCGGCCCTCGAGCACATCCACGAGCGCGGCGTCGTCCATCGCGACGTCAAGCCGAGCAACGTCCTCGTCTCGCGCGGCGGGGTCGTCAAGATGATCGACTTCGGCATCGCCCAGCGTCCTCGCACCGGCAGCATGAGCGACACGCTCGGGACCGAAGGGATCACCGCGACGGGACGCATGGCGCCGGAGCAGGTGAAGGACGCGTTCGGAACGCCGGCGTACATGTCTCCCGAGCAGATCCTCGGCGACTTCGTCGACGGACGGAGCGACCTCTTCTCGCTCGGCGTCGTCCTCTACGAGATGCTGAGCGGCTCGCGCCCATTCGACGGCCCCGGCGGCGACGACGCGAAGCGATCGGCGGCGCAGCGGATCCGGCGCGAAGCTCCGGCGCCGCTCCACAAACAAGCGCCCCACGTCCCGCGCGCCGTCGAACGGATCGTGATGCGTCTGCTCGAGAAGTCGCCGAACGATCGCTACCCGTCCGCGGGGATCGTGAGGGAGCGCCTGGAGGCGGCGCTACGCGCGGAGACGCGCGAGGATCCCGCCGCGCTCGTCCGTGCGGCGCTGATCGATGCGGGCTTCGGCGGCGCGGACGGATCGGAGGGCGTCGGGCCGAGCAAGGACGAAGCGGCCCGCGGCGCGCGCGCCCCTCTTCCGCACGCGCGCACGGCCATGGGCCTCTCGCGCGTCGTGCTCGGGTTCGCGGCCATCGCCGCGGCCTTCGTCGGCGGCGCCGTCGCGCTCGAGGGCACGAGCGCCCGCGCGCGCGAACGCGACGTCGGCGCGCGCCCGCTCGAGCTCGTGCCTCCCCATGGCGGAGGTCTTCGCGTCGTCGCGACGCCCTGGGCCCACGTGCGCGTGGACGGCCAGCACGTCGAGACGACGCCGTTCGCACGCCCCATCCCGCTCGCGCCCGGCAAGCACTGGGTGACGCTCACGCACCCCGAGGCGATGGCGCCCGTCGAGCGCGAGATCGAGATCGTCCCCGGTGAGGTGGTGACGCTCGACGTGACCATCCCGCTCGTACCCGAAGACGGCGGAAAGGAGGAGCCATGAAGAGGAAGGTCGGCGAATCGAAGGCCGGGCTTGCTCTCGGTGTGATCTGCGCGCTCGTGCTCGCGGGTCCGTCCGACGCGCGGGCGTTCACCCATGTCGTCTCGCAGGGCGAGACGCTCGCCCAGATCGCCATCCGCTTCTACGGGACCCCTCGCTTCGAGGCCGCCATCGCAGGTGCCAACGCGCTCGACGCGCACGGCGGCAGCGCGATCGTGCCGGGGCAGCCGCTCGAGATCCCCGCGCCCGGACATCACCGCGTGAAGGAGGGAGACACGTGGTTCTCCCTCGCGCGCACGTACCTCGGCGATCCGAAGCGGGCCGAGACGCTCGCCCGCGCGAACGGCGCCGTGGCGTGGATCCCTCCGGTGGAGAACCAGGAGATCGAGATCCCGGCCGTCGTCGCGCACATCGCCGCGGACGGCGAGACGATGATGGGCCTCGCGCAGCGCTACCTCGGCGACGGCAACCGGGCGTGGGAGCTCGACCTCTACAACGGACGCGAGACCAAGAAGAAGCTGTTGCGCGGCGAGGTCGTGCTGATCCCGCTCATCGAGCTCTCGCTCACGGAGGAGGGCAAGAAGGCCGCGCGCGCCGCCGCCGAGCGCACACGCAGCGAGGGCGGCGGTCAAACCTACGAGGCCCAGCGTCGCGCCGAGGCCGACATCCCACCGTTGCTCGCCGACGTCCGGGCCGGGCGCTACGTCGACGCCGTCGCGAAGGGCAACCGTCTCCTGGGCTCGGGAGAGCTGACCCGCCCGCAGCTCGCGTCGATCCATCGCGCGCTGCTCGAGGCGTACGTCGCGCTCGACGCACCAGGCCTGGCCGCGGGCGCGTGCGCGGCATGGAAGGCGAACTCCCCGACCGAGGTACGTCTCGACGCACGGACCTTCTCTCCGAAGATCCGCGCGGCGTGCGCGGCGCCTTGAGGGCGGCGACGGCGGCGCACCCGAAGTACGCCGCGCGCGCAAGACGCGCGCGCGACGACGGCGTTCGAACCAAGTAGGATGCGGATCGTGACCGCGACGGAGAGGCGCGTCATCGCCGACAAGTACGAGGTGCTCGGCGTGCTGGGCGAAGGAGGCACCGGCATCGTCTACGACGCCGTCCGCATCGACGACCGGCGGCCCATCGCGCTCAAGGTGATGCACGAGACGCTCGCGGGCGACAAACAGATCCGCGGGCGCTTCCAGCGTGAGGCGGCCATCCTGCGGCGGCTCGAGGGCGAGCACATCTGCGCGATCGTCGACTTCGGCGAGGTGCCCACCGGGGAGGACGACAGGAGCCTGCTCTACATCGCGCTCCCCAAGATCGAAGGCGAGTCGCTCGCGGACCTCCTCGCGAAGGGTCCCATCGACGTCGATCGCGCGCTCGACATCATGATGCAGGTGCTGTCGGGCCTGGCATCGGCGCACGCGCAGGGCGTGATCCACCGCGATCTCAAGCCTGCCAACGTGCTCCTCGAAGGCGGCGAGAAGGCGGTCGTCGTCGATTTCGGAATGTCGAAGATCATCACGGGCGCGGGCACGGGGACCACGAACCTCACCACGCACAACATGGTCTTCGGCACGCCCGAATACATGTCTCCGGAACAGGCTCGTGGTGACGATCTCGACGCGCGCTGCGACGTCTACGCGGCCGGCGTGATCCTGTACGAGATGCTCACCGGCTCGCCTCCGTTCACCGGCGAGACGCCCCTCGGCATCCTGACCGCGCATCTCACGAGCGAAGTCGAGCCGCCGAGCAAGCGCGCGCCGTCGCGCGTCACGCCCGCCCTCGAGGCCGTCGTCCTCGGCGCGCTCGCGCGCGATCCCAACGAGCGCTACCGGTCCGCGACCGTCCTCGCCGCCGCGATCGCCCACGCGCGAGCTCACCCGAACGACGCAGGTGCGGTTCGCCCCGGCGCCTTCTCGGCGACGCCGGACGCGAACGTGTTCGCAACCACGGTGCCGGCCGCCGTCATCGGCGAGCTCGGCGTCGACGCGCACGCGCCGACGCTCGTCGGCGAGCCTCCTCCGCTCCTTGCCTCGAAGCCGCCGCCGAGCCGCCCGTCGGTCCGCCCGAAGGCGACGCCTGCGCGCCCGCCCACCATCCCGGCCGTCCAACCGCCGGCCTCGAGGGAATCGACGCGGACGTGGGTGCTCCTCTGGGTCGTCGTCGGCCTCGTGAGCATCGCCCTCGGCGTGTGGTTCGCGCTCCGGCGTTGAGACTCGACGCGCCGCGGCGTCACCCTCGTTCGCGCGCGGCGCGCTCGGCCCACGTCCTCGGCATCGGCCATGGCTCGCGACGCCACCGGCTCGGCGGCTCGAGCGCTGCGGCGACCTCGGCCGCGGAGCGCGCGGTGACCGTGGGGCCCACGAGGCCGAGCCCGTGCGCGAGCGTTGCGACCATCTCCTCGCGCCCCACGCCGAGCGCGGCGAGCTCGCGCACGGTGGTGCCTCCCGCTCTCTTCGCGAGGCGGTCGCCGTCCGGACCGACGACGAGCGGGACGTGGACGTACGACGGAACGTCGACGTGACCGAGGAGCCGCATGAGAAGGACCTGGCGCGCGGTCGACGCGAGCAGATCGTCGGCGCGGACCACGTGGGTGATGCCCATCTCCGCGTCGTCGATCGCGACCACGAGCTGATAGGCGAAGACGCCGTCGCCGCGGCGGAGGACGAAGTCGCCCACCGTCGTCGCGACGTCCTCCTCGACGCGTCCGTGGATCGCGTCCTCGAAGACGACGCGCGACGACTCCGGCACGCGCAGGCGGATGGCGGGCGGACGCTTGAAAGCGCGCTCGCGCGGCGCATTCCTGCAGGTTCCGGGATAGATGGTCTCCCTCCCCTCCTCGCCCGCATGCGGCGCGCTCGCGGCGCGCGCGATCTCGGCGCGGGAGCAGTCGCACGGATACGTGAGCCCCATCGCGTCGAGGCGCGCGAGCGCGGCCTCGTAGATCGACGTGCGCGACGACTGGAACGACGGCCCTTCGTCCCAGTCGAGCCCGAGCCACGCGAGGTCCTCCAGGATGCGCTCGGCCGATCCCTTCACCACGCGCGGCCTGTCGATGTCCTCGACCCGGAGCACCGTGCGCCCGCCGGCGGCGCGCGCGAACGCCCAGGAAGCGAGCGCGGTCCAGGCGCTACCGAGGTGGAGGTCACCCGTGGGCGACGGCGCGAAGCGGGTGCGAACCGGCTTGGAGGCGGCCATCGGGGCTCGTCATCGTACTCGTACTCGAATCGGCGGGGCGAGCGCTCGAGAACGCGGGCGCGGGCGAGGGCGAGTACGAGCACGAGCACGAGCGTGCTCGCCGCGCTCGCCGTACGACGGCGAGCACCGTTTCAACTGCTGGGGCGAAGCAGGAGCACCGCGAAATGCCGCGCGTCGTCCAGCCAGGCGTCCGCCACCGTCAACCCGGCCGAGGCGGCGAGGCGCTCGGCCGACGGGAGATCGTACTTGTAGGAGCGCTCCGTGCAGAGCGACTCGCCCTGCTCGAACGTGAAGGTGCCGCCGCCGACGGTCACGGACTGCCGGCGCGCGCTGACGAGATGCATCTCGATGCGACCCTCCACCGGCGCGTAGAAGGCGTAATGGTGGAAGCCGTCGACGTCGAAGTTCGCACCGAGCTCGTCGTTCATGCGGCGGAGCAGGTTCTTGTTGAACGCCGCCGTGACGCCGCGAGCGTCGTTGTAGGCCGCATGAAGGACGGCCGGGTCCTTCTTCAGATCGACGCCGAGCAGCACGCGGCCGTCGGGACCGGCGGCGGCGCGAAACCGGGACAAGAGGTGCGCCGCGTCCTCGGGATCGAAGTTTCCGATCGTCGAGCCCGGGAAGTAGACGACGGTTCGCGCGTCGTCGCGGCGCTCGGGCGACGGTAGATCGACCGTGAAGTCCGCGGCGAAGGGCGTGACCCGCAGCCACGGGATCTCCGAGCGGAGCCTCATCGCCGCCTGCTCGAGGTGCTCGCCGGCGATGTCGACGGGGACGTACTCGACGCAGCGTCGCGGACCGAGCGCGCGCAGGAGGATGCGCGTCTTCGTTCCGCTGCCCGCGCCCGGCTCGACGACGCGGCACTTCTCGCCGGACGCGGCGAGGCGAGCGGCGATGTCGCCGGCGCGCGCCTCGAGGATCGCGCGCTCCGTCCTCGTCACGTAGTACTCGGGAAGCTCGCAGATCGCGTCGAACAACAGCGAGCCCTCCGAGTCGTAGAAGTACTTCGGCGAGAGCCGCTTCGGAGCCGATCGGAGACCGGCGACGACGTCGTCGAGGAAGGCTTGCCGAGCGTCGTCGCGCGCGGAACGGGAGCGCGCGCGCTCGTGGCTCGATCCGTCGAGCGGAGTCATGCCACGTCCCTCGCGAGGCGGATGCCGGTGACCTGCCAAGCCGCGCTCGGCGGGAAGAAGTTGCGGTACGTCGCGCGGATGTGGTCCCTCGGCGTGAGGCACGATCCGCCCCGGAGCACGTGCTGGTTGATCATGAATTTTCCGTTGTATTCGCCGAACGCCCCCGGCAGCGGCTGGAAGCCGGGGTACGGGGCGTACGCGCTCTGCGTCCACTCCCAGGCGTCGCCGAGGAGCTGCGCCATCGCTGCAGCACGAGCGGGACGGGGATGGAGCGCATCGTCCTCCACGAACGAGCCCCTCGCCGCGGGGTCGCCTTTCGCGAGGGCGCGCTCGGCCGCGATCTCCCACTCCGCCTCGCGCGGCAGCCTCGCCCCCGCCCACCGCGCGTAGGCGTCCGCCTCGTAGCACGTGACGTGACAGACGGGCTCGCTCGACACGATCGGACGGGTGCCGTGGAGCGTGTGGAGGACGCGCGCGTCGAGATCCCAATAGAGCGGCGCCCGCACCGGCTCGCGCCCCGCGTGGACCCATGCCCAGCCGTCCGAGAGCCACAGCTCGGGGCGCCGATAGCCGCCGTCCTCGATGAACTCGAGATACTCGCCGCAGGTCACGAGGCGGGAGGCGAGCTCGAACGGCGTGACGAGGACCTGATGCCGTGGCCGCTCGTTGTCGAAGGAGAACCCGCTGCCGTCGTGGCCGATCGAGAAGACGCCGCCGTCGAATCGAACCCACGAGAGAGGCGGCGCAACGTCCTCCACCGGCGCCGTGCCGCCGGCTCGATAGGCCGGGCGGAGCGGGTTCTCGGAGAACAGGTGCTTCACGTCCGTGAGGAGGAGCTCTTGATGCTGCTCCTCGTGCGCCTTGCCGAGCTCGAGCGCGTCCGCGATCTCGGCGAGGCGCGGAGAGCCTTCGAGGTCCGCGAGACGTGCGTCGATCGCCTTGCGATAGGCGACGACCTCCGCGGCCGTCGGACGCGTGAGCATCCCGCGGCGCGGCCGCGCGTGCCTCGGACCGACGCTCTCGTAGTACGAGTTGAAGAGGTAGTCGTACGCATCCGAGAATGCGGGCACGCCGAGCGGGCGCAGCACGAAACGCTCGAAGAACCACGTCGTGTGCGCGAGATGCCACTTCACCGGGCTCGCGTCGGGCATCGACTGGACGACCCAGTCCTCGATCTCGAGCGGCTCGACGAGCTTCATCGTCGCTCTCCGAACCGCGAGCACCCGTGCTACGACACTCCGCCGATGGGCGGCGGCCCCCTCGGTCGAGCTCATCCCGCCGCCATAGACGTCCGCGACTTTCGAGACAAGGTTCAAATTGCCCCACTCGCCGGCACCACGACGTGCAATGCGATCGACGAGCCGCTACTCGACCTGAATCTTTGGAGTTCCAAGCAATGTCGGTCGGGCGCACCCATCGAGCTTCTCGAGTCGCACGACGCCCCCACTCCTTCGACGAGCCTGCCCGATGCCCCTGACGAGACGGAAGGTGCTGATCATGGCCGGCGCGGTCGTCGTCCCCGCCGCCGCGTTCGCCGCCCTGTACAGGCCGTTCCCCTCCGACCGCACGCCCGAGGGCGCGTACATGCGGATCGCACGCGGCGTCGCCCGCGACGATCCCAAGAGCTTCTTCGCGTACCTCGAGACGGAGGCGCAGTGGGCTTGCTACACGATCCGCGACTTTCGCCGGAAGGCGCGCGACCGCGTCGCCGCCACGTACCCCGAGCCCCAGCGCTCGGAGCTCCTCGAGGCCTACGGCCCGTACGCCGATTGCCCCGACGGGAGCGACGTCTTCGCCCTGGTCTATCGCGCTCGCGGATGGGCGCGACGCCTGCGCAAGGACCTCTCCGGGCCCGCGCAGATCGACATCGATCCCGCCGGTGAGCGCGCGAGCGTCGTCACGGTGCGCGGCACGCGATGGCCGTTCCGCAAGCGCGACAACGGCATCTGGGGGCTGACGGTCTTCACCGCCGAGCTCGTCGCCGAGTCCGAGAAGGCGATGCGCGATTTTGCCGTCGTCGACAGCGCCGCCGCGGACTACGAGCGACTGAAGAACGCCGCTCGCTGAGACGCCAGGCCGGTACGAGCGGGCGTGCGATCTCGTGCGCGAGGACGCGCCGTTCGGTCAGCCGGAGCGCGTGCGACGACGGCGCACGAGGAGCCCGACGAGGCCGAGCGCGCTCGAGAAGAGCACGATGCCGTTCGAGATCGTGGCAGGTGCCACGCCACAGCCCTGACCGATGCCGTGGCGGATGACGTATTCGCGTTGCGCTCCGCCATCCGTTTGCAAGTCGTGGCTCGTCGAGCTCGACGTGACGATCGCGACGTCGCCTCCGCCGGCAGGCACCGACACGAGGCGGCTGAATCGCACCAACGAGCTGCCCCCGCCGCTCTCGTACGGGGTCATGTCGATCTGACTCCAGACGAGGACGGTTCCTCCCGCCGCCCAACGCGGCCCACTGCCCAGGTCCGCGTTACCCGTCGCCCCCGGCACGGGCGTCGGTGGCCGCGACCCGTCGACGGGGACCGTGTAGAGCCGCGCGGTGTTGGTGTTCGGCGACGTCCCCGGCTGCCCGTTGCCGACTCCGCCATAGAACGCGACCGTCGTCTTGTCCGGCGAGAGCGCAAAGTCACGCGCGACGTGCGTGTTCTCGGTGTTGTTCGTCAGGTTGCGAACGACCTCGCAGGCCTTCGTCGTCGCGTCGGCGCGGTAGACCACGATGTCCATCGGCTTGGTGGATCCGCCGTCCTCGAGCGTGTGCTCGTGGCGGACCGCCGCGACGATCGTTCCGTCCGGCAAGAAGTCGAAGTGCGTGATCTCCGCGTTCGTGCAGCGCATCACGAGCTCGGGAACCGCGGAGGCCTTGTCCTCGACGGTCCACAGCTCCCAGTCCACACGCGAGGGCGGGGCGCTCGTGAACGAGATCCACCCGACGTGCGTATCGTCCTTCCAACGGGGAGCCACGGGACCGACGACGAGGGACCCGACCAGGGTCGAATTGGTGCCCCCGTCGGGAATCAGTCCGCCGTCGCCGTCCGCATGGGTCGGAGTGAGGTCGCGCGGGTCCGAGCCGTCGAAGCCGACGGTCGCGAGACGCGCGCCGACGCCGACCCTGTCGTGGATATACGCGATGCGCTCTCCGTTCGGAGAGAAGCGGGCGCCGTAGATCAAGTTCTCGAGAACCGTGACGCCGCCGTCGAAGTGTTCCGTCGAGGCGATCACCTTCGGCCCTTCTGCACCACACCCATCCTCGGAAGTGGCGACCACGAGGCTCGACGAGAAGGAGGTCGGCGCGCCGGTCCGGATGTCGTACCACGGGAAGACGACCCGGGCGGGCGTTCCCGGCGGGCCTTCCCACGTATCGCCATTCGATCCGCCGCCACGCGAGGAGGCGGCGGCGGTGATCGGCGCTCCGGTGTCGCTGTCGACGATCTCGAGGGTGCGCGGACAGCCGACCTCGCGCGCCTGCGACCCCCACGCGCCCGCCACGTGCGTGGATAGTCGGACCGCTCCATTGCCGGTATGGTCGATCGTGATCCGCCCTTCGACGAAGAACACCGGCGCATCGAGCGCCTCGAGATGGACGAGGACGGAAGCAGATGCGCCGTCCTTCGTCTCGCCGCTGACCTGTAGCGTGAACAGCCCCAGCTTGTCGGGTTTGATCGTCGGCGAAGGCGTCGTCGCGTCCTGGATCGCTTCGTTCCCGACCGAGCTCCCAGAGGGCGCGGCGACGACGGTCCATGCGTGCTTCGCGACGATGTCGGGCGCGATGCTGGCGCCGTCGAGCTTCGCGGTCTGCCCGAGATAGATCTTCGCCCGCGTGCTCGAGATCGTCAGCGTGGGTCCGACGACCGGCGCGGAAGCATCCGGCTCGACAGCCGCGTCGCTCGTATCCGCGGGCGGTGCGACGGGATCGTCGTCCCCGCAAGCAACGAGATGGGCCGCCCCCGCGGCGACGAGCGAGAGGAAAGCGACGTAGGCGCCGGACCGAGCGATGTGCATGTGGACCTCTCAGCTGAAGAGCTCGAAGTGAACGCATAGCATGCTCGTGCTCGAAATGGTTTGTCACCCGAGAGGGTGACCGCGGACGAGCTCGGCAGCGCTCCCCCGAACGATTGGCCCTCGTCAGCGGGCGCGCGACCGCCGACGGCGCCCCTCGAGCCCGTCGAAGCACGCGCGCGCGACTCGTCGTTCGCTCAGGAAGCAGGCGGAAGCGGGCGGACGATGCCGTACTGGTTCGGGATGAAGAGCTCGCGCCACCCCTGCTCGATCGCGGCGCAGAGCGTGAAATGCGGGTTCGCGAGGTGCGGGCGTGCGAGCGCGCAGAGGTCGGCGCGGCCCGAGAGGATGAGCGTGTTGATCTGATCGGCGTTCGAGATGCCGCCGACGGCGATCGTCGGGATCTTCACCTCGTTCCGCACCATGTCGGACCAGTAGGCCTGGTACATGCGGCCGTAGAACTTCGGGCGCGAGTCGGGCGTCGTCATGCCGCACGACACGTCGATGATGTCCGTGCCGCGCTCCTTCAGCGCCTGCGCGAGGACGATGACGTCCTCGTCCTCGATGCCGCCCGGGAGCCAGTCGGTCGCCGAGATGCGGACGCTCAGCGGCTTGTGCTTCGGCCATGCCGCGCGCACCGCCTCGAGCACCTCGAGCGGGAAGCGCATGCGGCCCTCGCGCGAGCCGCCGTACGCGTCCTTGCGGACGTTCGTGAGCGGCGAGAGGAAGCTCGCGAGGAGATAGCCGTGCGCCATGTGGATCTCGAGCAGGTCGAAGCCCGCCTCGTCGGCCATCTTCGTCGCACGCACGAAGTCGGCTTTGACCGCGTCCATGTCGGCGCGGTCCATCTCCTTCGGCACCTGGCTGTCGGGGAAGTAGGGGAGCGGCGACGCGCTCATGATCGGCCAGTTGCCGCTGTCGAGCGGTCGATCGCTCCCTTCCCACATCGGCTTCGTCGACCCCTTGCGCCCCGCGTGGCCGAGCTGGATGCCGATCTTCGACGCCGACATGGCGTGGACCGCGTCGACGATCTTCTTCCACGCGGTGACGTGCTCCGGCAGGTACATGCCCGCGCAGCCGGGCGAGATGCGGCCCTCGCGGGAGACGTCGGTCATCTCCGTCATGACGAGGCCCGCGCCGCCCATCGCGCGCGAGACGTAGTGCGCGAAGTGGAAGTCGTTCGGTAGCCCGTCGACGGCCGAGTACATGCACATCGGCGAGACGACGACGCGGTTGGGCAGGACGAGCTCACGCAGCGAGAACGGCGTGAACATCGCGGGCGCGTTCGGCTTCGTGCCGGGCACGCGCGCCTCGTGCCACGAGCGCACCTGCTCGGCGAACGCGGCGTCGCGCAGCTTGAGGTTGTCGAACGTGATGCGCTTGCTCCGCGTGAGCAGGCTGAAGGCGAACTGGATCGGCTCGAAATCGCGGTGGCGCTTCACGTTCTCGAACCAGAGGAGGCTGTCCTGCGCGGCCTTCTGCGTGCGCTCGACGATCGGACGGCGCTCCGCCTCGTACGACGCGAGCGCGGCGGGGAGATCGTCCGGCGTGGCGAGCAGCGCCTTGACGAGCGCGATCGAGTCCTCCATCGCGAGCTTCGTCCCCGAGCCGATCGAGAAGTGCGCCGTGTGCGCCGCGTCGCCGATGAGCACGACGTGCTGGCCCTTGTCGTTCGTGAGGCTCCAGCGCTCGTTCCGGACCGTCGGGAACTGCACCCAGAGCGATCGGTTCGGCAAGAGCTTCTCGCCGCCGAGGTGCTCCGCGAACACCTTCTCGAGGTACGCGATGCTCTCCTCGGTCGACATCCGATCGAGGCCGGCCGCGAAGAACGAATCCTTGTCGCACTCGGCGATGAACGTGCTCGTGTCCTCGTCGAAGCGATAGGCATGCGCCTGGAACATGCCGTGCTCGTTCTCGACGAAGTAGAACGTGAACGCCTCGAACTTCTTCTTCGTCCCGAGCCACATGTAGCGGGCGGAGCGAAGATCGATCGACGGACGGAACACGTCGGCGTGGCGCTCGCGGATCTTGCTCCTCACGCCGTCGCACGCGACGACGAGGTCCGCGCCGCCGAGGCTCTCGACCACGGCCTGGTAGTCGTCGACCTCCCTCTCGAAGATCAGCCGCACGCCGAGCTCGACGCAGCGGTCCTGCAGGATCCGCAAGAGCTCCTTGCGTGCGATCCCCGAGAAGCCGTGGCCGCCGGAGCGAAGACACTTGCCACGGTAGTGGATGTCGATCGCGTCCCAGTGGGCGAAGCTCTTCGTGATGGCCTCGTGCGTCGGCCCGTCGTTCTCCTCGAGGTACTCGAGCGTCTCGTCGGAGAACACGACGCCCCAGCCGAACGTCACGCCCGGAGCGTTTCGCTCGACGACGGTGATCGTCGCGTCGGGCCGCGCCTTCTTGTAGAGGAGCGCGAAGTAGAGCCCAGCCGGACCGCCACCAATGCACACGATTCTCATGCGACGCGCCCCTCCTACCATCTCGCGCGTGAGCGCGCGAGCCTGGCGGGGAAAGGCATCGCCGTCGCGCAAACGGTGCGCACGTGGCCGTCAGGCGATCGGGGGGAGGACGCCCCCCGCGCCCCTCTCGGCGGCCGAGACATCGGTCCCGGGCCGAGAGGTGGGTGAGCCTCTCGACCCGGGCTCGACGGTCGATGTCCGTCAGGCCGCGACGAGCCTGCGAAGCTGAACGCGCATCAGGTCGAAGCTGGGCGCGCTGAGCCCGCGTGCACGGCGCAACAGAAACAGAGCATGGTGCACCTCCGCCTCGTCTGGATCGTCCGAATCTCCATCGAGAAGGTTCCGATCCTTGGCGAGCGCAAACGCCGCCGCGAGCTCGTCACCTTCGGCCGCATCCAGGTACAAAAGGGCTTCTTCGAGTGACAGTGACTCGAGAGACGAGACGATCGGAGTCCCCGCGTCACCGCGGGAACGTGATGTGAGGGCCATCCAATACCTCTTTGGCTGTCACATACAGCCGATTCAATGAGAACAACGTCGGGGCACCCGTCCCCGGCGGTGGTTTGAGGCGCCCGCAGAGAGCGAAGATCGACACCGTCGGTTTCTTGGACCTCGTAGGTGAGATCCCCGCTCGCTACGAACGCTCGGTTTGTGTGCGCCAGACACGGGATCGCGCTGACGCCGAAGGGCGCGACGCTCGACGCGAACGAGACGGGCCGCGTACTGCTCCCGACGTGCTCCGTCGACCGCCTGCTCGTTGCTGCAGAGCTACCCGTCGCGGAGGTGCGCTGCAGCGTGGTTCGTGGTGCGGAATGAGTACCGCCTCCTCGCGCGTGGCAACGTGCTCCCGGCGGGTCCCGCCGCACGGGGTCGAGCTCGGCGCTGGACGACTTCACGGTTCGAGGCCCGGTCGCGCTCGATCTGCCTCGAGCAGCGCCCTCGAACCGTAGCCAGTGCTCGTTCGACATCGCCCTCCCACGCTCGAGGGATGACGAATCACCCCACGCCTTAATGAAGTTACGATCGCAAACTGGCGAGGACCACTTTCCGCGAGCATTTCTGGGCGCCGATGTAGGCGCCCCCGCAACGCACGGAGCCGGCCTCGCAGAGAGAACGATCGCTTTCTGGCTCGTGACGATCGCGGGCCGCATGGGACCTCGAGACGCCTGAGGCAAACCATTCGGAGCAAGCACCGGACCGATCGGCCTCTGGGTTTCGTTCTCGAAACAGACGCTCGACGGGCGCGTTTTGTTCCCGCAGAGCTCCACGGTCAGGGCTTCGCCTCGCCACGCGCGAGCGCGTCGATCTCGAGCCAGCGGACCATCATGCTGCCGGCGTGCTGCGCGTAGTCGATGCGCAGCTGCCAGTCGACGGGGCTGCCCGGCACCGCGCCACGCACCGCCAAGGGATCGGCGAACAGATAGGCCGGGCCCGGATGGAACTGCTGGCGCATGACGAACGCGATCGCCCGGCGGAGCTCCCGCTCGACGAGGACGAGCTCGGCATCACGAGCGTGGCGTCCCGCCAGCTTCTCGCGCCACAGGACGTGCGCGAGGGCCCCGGCCGCCTCGCCGCGGCTCGAGGCGGGCGTGACGCGTGGCGACACGAGCGGCCCGAAGCCGAACGATCCGTCGGCGTCGAACGGCGTCTCGTCGGCATCGAGCTGCAGGCGTCGCTGGAACTCGTGCCAGCGCGAGCAGAACTCGAGCGCTTTCTCGTCGGGTGCGCGATCCCAGAGCTCGGCCACGGCCTGGCAGGTCCAGTGCTCCTCGCTGAAGTAGTAACGGCTCCCGAAGAAGCTCCATCCCGCGCCCGAGAGCCGAGAGAGAGCGCGCCGCGCCGCATCGAGGTCGCGCGGATCGCCCGTGACCTCGTGCGCCCGCGCGAGCGCGAGCGCGGCCTCTCCCGTGAAGTAGAGGAACTGCACGTCGATCGGCTTCTTGTTCACCCGATCGTAGAGGTGCATCAGCTCGCCGTCCGGGCGCTGCTGGCTCCGCAAGAACGCCGCCAGATCGACGATGGCCGGACGGTACGAGCCGTCGGCTCCGGTCCGGACGATCTCCGTGAACGCGATCAACGCGAGGGCCGTCGACCCGATCTCGGCCTGCGGCACGTCGGGCGCGATGCACCGGTGCGCTCCGCAGTCGCGCATCATGTGATCGCGGAGCCGTGCGGCCGCTCGAAGCGCCGCATAGCGGATCGTCGGGTTGTCGAGCACCGCCGCGGCCTGCGCGAGGAAGAACGTGGTCCCGGCGTGGCGAGGCCAGTTGTAGCCGGGGACCGTCTTGTTCGTCGTCGCGTCGATGAGGTACCGGAACTCGCCGGACCCATCGACGCTCCGGGTCAGATGCGACGCGGCCTCGAGGACCGCGTCCATCACCAGCTCGCGCGTGAGGTCCTTCTCGGTCACGTGCGCCGGGCGCTCCTTGATGGGCACCATGGTCGCCGGGGTCGGAATGGCCGGCGGCTGGAACGGACGCCGCTCGAAGCGCACGCGCCGGAACGTCGCTCGATGCTTCACCTCGTGCGGGGGAACCCCGAGCTGATCGGCGAGGACCGCGATCACGGACTCCTGATGCGTGCCCCACCCGAAGCTCGCCTGCGCCCAGTAGTGGGCACGATCGTAGGCCTGGACGCTCAAGAGATCGTCCACGGTCGCGTACGCGACCTTGCCGTCGAGCGTCGCCTTGACCCCGTCGCGTCCGGGCACGAGCCCGAGCGTGAAGAGCAGCGGATGCAAGTAGAGCGGCGCCTCGCCGACGACGGCCTCCTCCGCCACCCAGACGTCGGGCAGCGGCTTCTTTCGCGCTTCGCCCGGGCCGTGGACGTCGCGCGCGACGCGCACGCCGTTTCGCCACCACGTGACGACGACCTCTTCACGAGCAGGCTTGCCCAGCGCGAACCAGGTCCGCACCGCCACACCGGCGAGGACGACGAAGAGGAAGTAACCGACGAGGAGCCGCCGAAGCGCGCGTGCGCTCATCCACGCCCCTTCCGCTTCTTCTTGCCGCGCCCTCGATCCTCCGCCCTCGCATTCGAGGTGGGCGCGTCGTCCTCGCGCGGCGCGTCCTCGCGCGGCGCGGCCTTCGCCGCCGGGGCACGCCGGCGCGGCCCCACCCACGCGAGCTCGACGGCAGGGAGCACGACGACGTAGGGCAAGAGGAGCGCCGCGACGAGACCGAAGACGATCGCGCCGGTCAGCCCCACTTGGCCGTAGACGCCGCTGAGCCAGGCGGCGGTGACGACGATGGCGAAGAACGTCGCGAGGCCGAGCGCGAGCACGACGCCGGCCGCCACGCGCACGAGATGCTCGGCGAGCCGGTGCTTCCTCAAGAGAGCGATGCCGGAGGCGCCGAGGAGCGAGGCGACGACGACCGCTCCCGCGTCGACGACCCACCAGCGCGTGGGGAGCAGACGGAACACGCCGAAGAGGACGAACAGGGCGACGGCGACGTTCGCGACACCGAACCCGATGCGCGCGCGCCGATCCCTCGACTCGATCGGCAAGGCTTCCCCGCTCCGTTCTCCGTCGCCGGCCATCGCGTCCCCCTTCGGTCAGAACTGACCATAGATGAAGGGCTCCGCCTTCGCACCCGCGGCGAAGTGCAGGACCCACGCGCAGACGGCGAGCGTCACGCCCTGCACGACGGCTGGGCTCGCCACGAACGCGTTCTTCATCCGCGCGTAGACGCCGCGCGGAATGAAGTGCGTGACGAAGCCGAGCGCGAGCACTCCGAGCACGCGCGACGTGAGGTTCGGCGCGTCGAAGGTCAGGTTGCCGATGCGCGAGATGAGCAGCGTCGCGTGCGCGAAGGTCGGGGCGCGGAAGAAGATCCACGCGAAGCAGACGAAGTGGAAGGTCGCCAGCACGGCGAGCACGCGTCCGAGCGAGAGGCCCCCGGCCTGCGCCGCGTCCGCGGCGCCACGCGCGGCGCTCCGTGCACGCTGCCACGCGCGGTTCACCGCGAGCGCCCCGCCGTGGAGCGTCCCCCAGATGACGAAGTTCCACGAGGCGCCGTGCCAGAGGCCGCCGAGGACCATCGTGAGCATGAGGTTGCGGTACGTCTTCCACGTGCCGTCGCGGTTGCCGCCCAGCGGGATGTACAGGTAGTCGCGCAACCACGTCGAGAGCGAGATGTGCCAGCGGCGCCAGAACTCCTGGAGGTTCGCCGACGTGTAGGGCGCGTCGAAGTTGCGCGGCAGCTCGTAGCCGAACAGCTTCGCGCTCCCGATCGCGACGTCGCTGTAGCCGGAGAAGTCCGCGTAGATCTTGATCGCGTACGCGTAGACGCCGACCAGGCACTCCAGCGACGTGTAGCGCTCGGGGTTCTCGAACACGCGGTTCACGAGATTGAGACCGAGCGTGTCCCCGATGACGATCTTCTTCAGCAGGCCCGTCGCGATGAGGAACAGGCCCTCGGCCTTCAAGTCGTCGGACGCCTTCGGCTCGGCCGCGAGCTGCGGGAGCATCGCCTTGGGACGCACGATCGGGCCGGCGACGAGATGGGGGAAGAACGAGACGAAGAGCAGGTAGTCGAGGTAACGATCGGCCGGCCGGATCTCCCGGCGATAGACGTCGATCGTGTAGCTCATCGTCTCGAACGTGAAGAACGAGATCCCGAACGGGAGAACGAGCCGGAGGTGCACCGGCGAGACGTTCAGGCCGAGCCACGATGCGACGGTCGCGAACGAGTCGACCGCGAAGTTGAAGTACTTGAAGATGGAAAGGACGCCCAGGTAGTAGAAGATCGACGCGAGCAGCAGCGCCTTCCTCGCCGTCGGGTTCTCGGTGCGCCCGAGCATCCGGCCGATGAAGAAGTCGAGCGTGCTGCCGAAGAAGATGATGGCGACGCAGAGGAGCGTCCAAGCGAGCGGCCCGAAGGGCACCTCCTGCTCGGTCGCAGCGTCGTACGTCCCGATGAAGTAGAAGAGGTAGCTCGCGACCGTGAGCATCAGCGGTCGCAAGAACGAACGGCGTCGTAGCGACCAGAACGCCACGTACGTGACGAGGAGGAAGACGCCGTAGACGGGACTGTTGAAGAGCATGGACGCGCGCGATCCCGGCCGCCCGGTTCACGCGCGCCCCGTTATGTCAGCGCCGGCGCCGGATGGGCAAGGAGAACGCGACGCCCACCCCGTAGACGGCGCCTGCGAGCAGGACCGGGGCGGACAGCGAGGGCTGGACGCCTCGACCGTAGGCGCTCGCCGCCGCGAGGACGAGCAGCGCGAGGCTCACGAAGAAGACGACCGCCCACAGAAGCAGCGGCAGCCACCTCCGGAGGTAACGCGTCACGACGGCGAAGGCGGCTCCGACCAGCGCGCCGATCGAGGCCGCCGTCGCATACGCGATGCCCATGGCGACGCCGTCGGCGACGTCGCGCGCGGACGCCGCGGCGGCGACGGCTCGAGCGACGACCCCGTCGTCCGTCGCCTGGACGACCGAGAGCGCCGCCATGCCCGCGACGAAGCCGGCGATCCCGCCGGCCGTCGAGGGCGCCATCCGATCACCGCGGAGCGTGGCTTCGAGGTGCGCGAGCTCGCGGTCGTCCTCGTCCACCTCCTCCCGCGCGCGACGAGCCGTGGGGTCGCGCCGCCGTACGAGGGGCAGCGCGACCCAGCTCGGCTCGGGGGTCGCTCCGTGGAAGATGGGGGACGATCCCGAGTCTTCGTCGTTCTCCCATGCTGTCGGCATGCAGCTTCTCCAGAGAGGGCTCGGAGGCTCGGTCCCAAGCACGAGCCGGGCCAAGGCACGGGCGTCCGAAGCGCGTGACGCGGGCTGCGGCCTTCCGCACGGGCTTTGTGCGGCTCGGAGGTTGCTGCCGGACTCGGCGCGTTCTATTCGTCGGACGTGCCTCATCCCCTCGGCGGAAAGACGACGGTCGCGATCGGCGTGATGCTCGCGCTGCTCGCCATCCCGTACACGACACCGCGCCTCGCGCGCCTGCGCGTCGTGCGCGCGCCGTGGGACAAAGCCGAGATCGTCGCCGAGGAGGTGGCCGAGACGACGACGGCGCCGATCCCGGCGCCGACGCAAGGCGAGATCGAGCTCCGCGCCTCCAAGAACGAGGCGACCGTGACGAACGCGCTGCCCGAGTCGCCCGTGCTCGCGCAGCCCGCAGCGGCCGCGGCCCTCGCGCAAGCGAAGGGCACGATCGCGATCGAAGACCCCACCGGGCGCGCGCTCGACGCGTTCTACACGCGCCTCGCGAAGACGAAGAGGAAGGAGCCGGGCGCCGTCACGCGCATCCTCCACTACGGCGACAGCGTCCTGACGAGCGATTACATCTCCGGGACGATGCGGAGGAAGATGCAGGCCGAGTTCGGCGACGCCGGACACGGCTTCATCCTGATCGCGAAGCCCTGGGACTGGTACTTCCACAACGATGTCGTGCAGGGCTCGAGCGGTGGATGGAGCTCGAGCCGCATCACGGGTCCGTTCAACCGGGACCTCATGTACGGCATCGGCGGCGTGAGCTTCACGGGATCGCCCGGCGCGACCGCCTGGTTCGGCACGTCCACGGGGAAGACCTACGGCAAGAAGGTCTCGCGCTTCGACGTCTATTACATGGAGACGCCGAACGGCGGCGAGATCGAGCTCAAGGCCGACGGCAGGACCGAGCGGTTCTCGACGAAGGGAGACACGAAGGTCTCTCGCATCAAGTCGTTCTCCGTGCCCGACGGCGAGGCGCGGATGACGCTCAAGGTCGTCTCGGGCGCGCCGCGACTCTTCGGCGTGGCGCTCGAGCGCGACGTGCCCGGCGTCGTCTACGACGCCCTCGGCGCGAACGGCGGCCGCGGCGAGCTGCTCGGCGCGATGGACGCGGGGCACTGGAAGGAGCAGATGGACCTGCGCGACCCGGCGCTCGTCATCCTCAACTACGGGACGAACGAAAGCGAGGTCGGCATGGCCAGCCGCGAGGCGTACGAGAAGACGCTGCGCGCGCTCGTCGACAAGCTCAAGGGCGCGGCGCCGAAGGCCTCGATCCTCATCGTCGCGCCGCTCGATCGCGCCGAGAAGACCGAGTCGGGCGGGCTGCGCACGAAACCCGTCATCAAGAAGCTCGTCGAGTGTCAGAAGAAGGTCGCGGCCGAAGCAGGGGTCGGCTTCTGGAACACGTTCGAGGCCATGGGCGGCGAAGGCTCCATGGCCACGTGGGTGCGCAAGGGCCTCGCCGGGAGCGACCTCACGCATCCGTCGCCGCAGGGCGGCGAGCTCCTCGGCGAGCTCCTCTACAACGCGATCGTGAGCGGCTTCGAGGCGTGGCAAGGCGGCGGGAAAGGCCCGCCGCCCAGCACGAACTAGAGCGCCGCTCGATGACTACCAGTTCCAGACGTCGTTGGAGGAGCTGCCGCCGCTGCCGCCGGGGGCCGGCGGCGTACCGCGCATGAGCTCGACGGGATCCGCGACGGACTCGTTGTCCTTGCCGTCCCAGAGCGTCACCTCGACGACGAGCTTCGTGATGTCGTCGTTCACGTCGAGGAAGCCGTCGGCGTCGTCCTTCACGGTGCAGCGCCCGTCCTCGACCGAGAGCTGGGTCAGCGCGTAGCGGAACGTCCGGGCCGGGTTGTCCACGTCGCTCGAAGGCCACCCGCCCCCCACCTGTTCGGAGGCCGAGCCGAAGTCGACGAGGTGCGTCGCGCGGAACGACGAGGGCTTGGCGATCGACTCGTAGAGATGCGCGAGCTCGCAGCGCTCCTGCGACAACAGGACGTTCCCGTCCTGGTCCTTGATCGTGAACGCGATCGCCGAGACCTCGAGGTTGCGACGAGAGTCGTCGTCGCGGTCGGCCGCCTCGACGACGATGTCGAGCTTTCCGTTGAAGAACTCGCGGGCCGTGGCGCCGTCCTCGTTCGCGACGTAGATGCCCTTCAGCTCCGGGGGCACCGAGTCCTGGTACCCGACGAACAGCTTCGCCGGGTCGAGCATCTTCATGTTCTCGGCGTCGATGAAGTTCACGTGGACGTGCGCGAGGCGCATCGAGGCCGGCGCCGGCACCGGCGCCGGCGCGAGGGTGCCGATCACCTCGCCCTTCGTGACCGGAACCGGGTCCGCGGCCTTCGCGATCGCGTCCGTGGGGCGCACGTGCATGAGCTGCGTGATGACGTGCGAGACCGGATCGTAGATGGCGACGACCGTCGCCTGCGGATTGGTGACCTCCGCGATCCGACTGCCGGTCCAGTCGAAGACGGCGGCGAGACCATCGTGCGGAGCGTGCACCTCCGCGCTGACGGTCATGTCGGAGCGGATGACGTCGAAGCCCGTGTGGTAGTAGCCGAGCTGCCCGAAGAGAACCGGCGTGCCGAGTCGGTTGAGCACGGTGGTCTTCGTGTCGTCGAGCGGCCACGCGGGCTCGAACCCGTCGAGCACGACGTGCGTGTCGAGGTTCCGTCCCTTGAAGAACTCGGCGATCAGCCGGTACGGCGTCCCGTCGTGGTCGACCTCGAAAATCCCGCCGTTCGGCAGGATCGCGTCCTCCGACGCGCCGACGTCCTCCGAAGTCTCTCGCCCACAGGCGATCGCGAGGAGGGCAAGCAGTGGCAGCGTGAACGTCGTTTTTCGAAGCTGGCGAACGGGCATGCCGCCGTATAGCAACGAGTTGCGCAACGGCAACCTCATTTGCGCACATTGTGCAACAGCGGTGTCGCTTTCAGGCTCTCGGCCCTTACCCCCTCGATTTCTCGAAGGTTTTCAGGACAGGCTTCGGACGACCCGCCCCGAAAGGAAGGAGCGACCCCACCTAGCAGCCGGCGACCTCGCCGTGCGAAAATCGCGAGATCGTGGCAGAGTCCAACTTTCCAGACCAGTCGCAAGGGCCCTCGAACGCATCCCCTCTCGCCGACGCGGAGAGCGCGCCATCGAAGCGCTCGGCGCGACCTTCGGGTCCGCCCCGGCGCGAGACGATGGAGGTGAAGCTCGCGTGGCTCGAGCCCGCGAGCGACGGCGAAGGCGCGGCCGCGCAGGATGCCGAGCCGCAGGCTCCGGAGTCATCGCCCCGATCGTCGCGAAGGAAGCCGCCGCGCCTTCCGGGCGCGAAGGTCACGCTGCCGCCGATGCCCCTCGTTCCTCCGGACGGACCGCCGCGCCATCGGACGATGGAAGTCGAGATGAGCTGGCTCGAGGTGGTCGACGAGAAGGAAGGCGGTACGGAGCGCGAGAGCTGATCCGTTCGGGCTAGCCCTCGTCGCCAAGACCATTGCCCGAATCGGGCGCGGTCAGGGCTCGGAGGGCGCGGGCGCCTGCGGCATGGTCGACGGCTCGACCGGAACGTCACGCGTCTGGCTGGGGCCGAGGCCCGACTCGCGCCGCCAGGCGGTGTACGCGCGCATCAGGTCCGAGGCGAGCGCGCTTCCGAGCTGGGCATAGCCCTCGCGCGTGAGATGGCAGCGGTCCTTCTGGGCGCGCGGAGGTTCCTCTTCGGCCCACTGCGCGATCGATCCTTCGCCGCCCATCGCGGCCAGCTGATCGTAGAACGCGCAGCCGGCCGCCTCCGCCACGCGACGTTGCGTGGCGACGATCTCGAGGATCTTCGGCGCGGTCCTCCATCCTTCCGTCGTGCGGACGGCGCGATCCGGCGGGCCGAGGATCAGGCACGACGCGGACGGGACCGCGCGCGCGACGCGACCGAGGAGATCGACGAGCTGCCGCTCGTAGACGTACGGCGGCATGTCGACGTCGGTCGACTCGTTCGTGCCGTACGCGAGGACGACGAGCGCGGGCGCGCGATGCGCGAGCTGCTCCGCCCAATGCTGCTCGTTCCACGCGAGCGCGGTCGACACGCGTGCGCCGTTGATCCCGAGCGCGTCGACCACGACGCCTCGCTCCTCGCGATCGAGGGAAACTCCGAACACGCGCACGTCGCCGTCACCGACCGCGCGCACCTCGAGCTGGTGCGCGGAGCCCTCGGCCACCGAGAACGAGCGGAACGCGGACACGGGGCGCTCTCCGCGCGTCGAGACGCGGACGACGCGCACGCCGTCGATGAAGACGTCGAAGGCACCGCCGCCGGGCTGCTCGAGGTACGCGAGCTCGGCGTGCGACGTCTTCGCCGACACGTCGGTCCACGCGCGCGCGCCGCGCTTGCGCGTGGCGAGCCCGATCCCGAGCAGGCCGTACATGCCGTCGCCGACGGGCTTGCCGCGCTCGAGCTTCGCCTTCTCGGTGCCCCACTCGCTCGACATGCCGACGCGCACGCCGTCCTGCAGCCACTGCTTCCACGGCCGGCCGATCGCGACGAACCCGCGCCCGCCGTCCCCGAAGCGCGCCTGGAGCGCCCGACGAACGGTAGCGGTCTGGACGTCCGCGGCCGTGTGCGAGTCGCCGAACTGCGTGATGCGCACGTCGTCCTGCGCCTGCCCGGCTTCGAGGCGAGCGAGCGCCTCGAAGAAACGGCGGAGCGCGCCCGGACGCTCGAGCGCTCCCACGGACGATGCTCGCGTCGGCGTGACGATCTCGGCAGGCGTCTCCGCGATCGGGGGACGGCCGGTCGTCGCGCTCGCCTTGAGCCCATCCAACGCCGTCGGCTTCGGCGTGGACACCGTCTCGCCGCAGCCGAGGCCGGGCAGACAGGCGAGCACGGCAGCAAGGGCGAGACGACGCACCACCATCGATCCTTCCATACGGTCGCGTCGGGGCGAAAGTTTGTTAGCGTTGCGGCGTGGAGGACTCGCCCGACTCCGAAGGCGTCGACCGTGGCGCGGGCTCCTCGTCGTCTCCGGAACCGGCCCGCCCCTCTCGCCGGCCGCCTTCCATGGCGCCGGCTCCCGGGACGTCGGTCCCTTGCGAGAAGCGCCCCTCGATCCGCCCGCGCGAGTCGCCCCCGCCGCACGGCAACCGCTGGTCCAACGTCCATCGCGTCCTCTTCGCGGCGATCTGGGTCCTCGGCCAGCTCGCGCTCATCCTGACGGCGAACCGCCGCGTCGACGGCGCCTTCGGCTTCCGGATGTTCAACGAGTCCTCGACGATCAAGCTCACGCTCTACCGCGAGATCGATCGTCCCGGCGGACGCGAGCGCGTCCGCGTCGAGGGCGGCGCTTGGACGGCGCGCGGGCCCGACGGGACGCCCCGTCGAATCACCTGGTACGAGCGCATCCCGAGGCCTCGCTGGGTCTTCGACGCGGAGATGCATGCTTCGTACGGCGCGGCGACGCAGCTCGAGCGCCTGCAGAACGCGCTCGATTATCTCGCCACGCACGTGCCCGAGGACGACGAGACGCGCAGGTTCGTCCTCGAGGTGGCGGTGCGACGCAACGGACGCGAGCCGGTGATGCACCGGCTCACGAGCCCGGAGCGGACGACGAACGGCACGAACGGCGAGCACGCCTCGAACACACCGGATTCGCAAGAGCGCCCGGCATGGGCCGCGCGAGACGGAGGTCGTTGAGTTGGTCTCCGCGCTCGCCCGTTTCCGCGACGAGATCGCCGACGGATACGTGCTCGGCCCCGTCCGCGCCGTGATCGGCGTGCTGCTCGGATGGCACGCGCTCTCCGCCGCGCAGGAGCTCGCGACGGTCGGGTACTTCGGCGACGCGTTCCACACGCCGATCGTGCCCGAGGCGCTCGTGCCGTCGCATCGGGTGTACGCCGTCGTCCTGGCCGCGCGGGTGTGCCTCGCGGTGATGGTCGCGATAGGCGTATGGGCGAGACCCGCGCTCGCGCTGAGCGCCGCCTTCGGGCTCTGGCTCCTGCTCTGCGATCGCAACCAGTTCCACCACAACCGCTACGCCCTCTACTGCTACGCGCTCTTGCTCTCGCTGACGCCGTGCGATCGATCGTGGAGAGCGACGGAGCCGTCCGTCCTATTGCCGCGCCGCGGCCCGTTCTGGGGAGTCCGCCTCGCGCAGCTCCAGGTGTCGCTCGTCTACTTGGCGTCCGGGGGATCGAAGCTCCTCGATCCCGACTGGCGCGACGGGCTCGTCCTCGCCGACAGGATCGCGCGACACGCCCACCTCGCGATCGAAAAGGGCGTGCCGCGCGAGCTGGTGGAGCTCCTCGCTCGGGTCGACGTGGCGAGCGCGATGTCGAAGGCCGCGATCATGACCGAGCTCGCCATCTGCGCCGCCTTGTGGATCCGCTCGACGCGCGTCGTGGCGCTCTGGTGGGGGCTCTGGTTCCACGTCGCGATCCAGGTCACGTCGAAGGTGGAGACGTTCACGGTCCTCACGCTCGCGATGTACGGCGTCTTCGTCACGCCCGACTGCCGCACGCGCACGCTCCGCTTCGACCCGTCGAGGTTCTCGGGCAAGCTCGCGGGCACCATCGTCCCGGCCCTCGACTGGTTCGCGCGGTTCGAGGTCGAGCCGTGGGAGCCGGACGATCAGCGCGGCCACTCCGTCGTCGTGATCCGGCGGGACGGCGAAAGGTCGACCGGCATCCGCGCCTTCGCGATGCTGACGCGATGCCTGCCGCTCCTCTTCCCGCTCTGGGCTCCGGTCGCTCTCCTGGCGAGCTTCACGAAGCGAGGCGATCTCACGACGCGCGGGTGAGGCGCCGCCGTCAGTCGCCGGCGCCGGACGGACAGCAGACGGTGATCTCCTCGGTCAGCGAGACGCTGCCCGAGATCACCTCGTCCACTGCCTTGCACGTGCCGGGGACGCGGTCCGCGACGTATCGCGCGGCGACGTAGCTGCTGCTCGTGTCCGGGTTCTTGCAGCTACCGTCGGCGAGGATCTCTTTCGGCGTGTCCTCGCAATCCGACGAGCCGTGGAGCCGGACGCGAGCGTTCGTGCACGTGTCCGTGGTCTCGCAGCGGCACGATTCGCACTTGCGCGTGTCCTCGACGGCCGCTCCGAGCGCGCGCCGCCTCGAGTAGCCCCTCGGGCAGAGGGCGTTCCGCTGCGGGCGGGCCACGCAGAGGCGATAGCCGTCGCTCGGGGCATCGATGCAGCGCCGGTCCGCGGAGCACCCTTCGGTGCGCGCCTCGACGAGCGCGCACGACCGGACGGAGTTCGTCTCGACCGGGGGCGGCTTCTCGTTCTGCACCGTGCTCGTACAGGCGACCTGCGTCGGGGCGAGCGGCCCCACGCGCACGAAGCTGCTCGCGAGATTGAGGTTCACCGTCGTGCACGCAGACGAGAACGACGTGACCGCTCCGGCGATGCACACGAAGGTGGGGAATTTCTCGAGTCGTGCGGTCCCGGTGGTGCAGCTCGGGGTGCCGACGGGCTCACCGCACGTGCATCCGCAGAGAAGCGTCGAGCCCGATCCGGACGGCGGCGAGGCGATCTCCACGAGATCGACGCCGTCGCTGTATCCCGACGGACAAGGGCTCGCTTCGCCGGCCTTTATGGCGACGAACGACCACCCGGACGGCGGGGCGACCGCGCAATACCTGTTCTCGCCACACGACGGCCCTCCCTCTTCTTCCTCCTCCTCGGGGGTCTCGCCGCCCGTGTTCCTGTCGGCCTGACCGTCGCCCTGACTGGTGCCGGCGTCGTCGGTCACTTGGCCGCCGCTCTGGAACTCGTCGAGGTCGGTGAGACTGCAGCCGACGAAGAGGGCGAGGAGGATCCCGGCGCCGAACACGCGGCCGGGCTTGCTGCGCTCGAGTGGAGGACCGCCTGCCATGATACGTCCGCGACGCACGCACCATCGTGCGACGCAGACTTCAGCATTCCACCTTCACGTGGCGACGCGCAAGGCGATCCTCCTGCGCCGTCGGATGCGATCAGTCGAGGTACTCGATCCCCTCGCAGTTCGCGCTCACCCACTCGCGGTTCGCAGGGGCGCAGAGGTTCGAAAGGCGCCCGCCCAAGCGAGGCATGCAGTTCACGTAGCCAGGGTTCGGGCAGACGAGCATCTCCTCGACGTCGATCGCGCGGCGGTCCCGCGTCTCCACGCCGGACAGCAACGTGAGCTTCCCCTTCACACGCGCCTTCTTGCCGTCGACGAACTGATTCTTCTCGCCCGGGTCGAGCAAGAGCTCGTAGAGACCGTCCGGCGTCTGCACGGCATGACCGGTGCTCTCGCCGCCGATGCCCATCACGCTCGCGAGCTGGCCCTCGACCGTCAGCGTCTCTCCGTCGGCAGGCTTCGTGTCGGCGTCGCTGCTGTAGCGCGTGGTGCTGATCGGACCGAGCGGGCCGTCCTTCGTCTCCTCGACGACGATCTGCGCGGGCACGACGTCCCGGCAGAGACGCGTGCGGTGATCGGTGATCTTGATCGACCAGCTCTCGATGCCGCGGATGAAGCCGCCCGTGTAGACGCGCGATCCGCAAGAGGTGCTCGAGAGCGTGAGCTCGTAGTCGCGCGGGTTGCGCGCCACGGCGATCTGGCAGAAGCCGTCGACGGCCTCTTCGAGGTGCGCCTTCGCTTTGCCGTCCGCCGTGAGCTCGAGCTTCGTGTGGACGTCGCAACGCGGGTTCGGAACGAAGTTCGGCGCCTGATAGAGCTTGAAGCTGCCCGGCGTGATGCTCGCGGCGTTCGACTCCTGCTCGGTGACCTCGGCGTCGTCGCCGGCGGCCGCGGTGCAAGCCACGGCGAAGGGAACCGAAACCAAGACGGCAAGAAGAGAGAAGGAGAGCTTCATGACTTACCCCTGAGGAAGGAAAAGGCACGAGGTGACGACCGCGTCGTGAGCGCACGACGCGACGCACGCGGGATCGAACGCGCGGAGAGGTTCCTCCCCCGTCACCGCCTACAAGACCCCACCCGACGCCACTTGGTATGATGTCCGGGCACACCTCGGTCAAGGCGAAATCGACACGAGACGATCCATTTATGTCATCGGCATCATTGATGATTTCGGCGCCGCACGTGGGTCGTCAGCGATCCAATTTACGTCCGCGAGATCGCTCGTGATCCGTGCGCACACGTCGGATCGCCCGACGGCGGTGCGCGAATCGTGAGAACGCGCTCGCCGAATCGCGCAGCGCCGTTGCTCGAATCGTGCGGTCCTTCAGCCCCACTCGGTCCGCTGGACGACGGGCAGCTGCAGAGCGCGCTCGCGATCGAGATCGAGGTTGCCGACGTGCAGACAGAGCGGCGTCTGCACCCACTTGTAGATCGACTGCGTGAAGAGACGCGCGAAGCGCGCCACCCACGCCTCGACCTTCGCGCGCTCGTACTCGGGGAACATCGTGACGAGGACCTCGCGCACCTCGCTCGGCGACATCTTCTCGCCCGCGTAGAGCGCGAAGCACGCGTCGAGGACCGGGAACGGCATGAGCTCCTTCTCGTCCTCTTGGTTCTCGGCGAGCTCCGCCGAGGCGGGCTTCTTCAACGTGAGCGCGATGCCGGGCATCCCGGTCTTCTCGAGGAGGTAGTCGAGGAGGTAGTTCACGACCGTCTTCGGGACGTTCGCGATCACGCTGAGCGCGCCCTCCATGTCGCCGCCGATCGTCGTGTAGCCGACGGCCTTCTCGCTCATGTTGCTCGTCTGGAGGAACAGCCCGCTCGCGGAGTTCGTCCACGTCCACATGCGCTCGCTGCGAATGCGTGCCTGCACGTTCTGCCGCGCCATCGAGCCGAGCGTCTCGCCCGGCTGGAGCATCTTCTCCACGGCGGCGAGCTCCTGCTCGAAGGCGTCGTCGATCGGCACGACCGCGAACGGCGCGTCGAGGTCGGCGGCCGCCTGCGCGGCGGCGGCCTGCGTCTCCTTCGACGAGTAGCGCGAGGGCATGAAGAACGCGCGGAGGATTTCGTGCGCCTTCGCCTTCTCCGCCTCGGGCCCGAGGTGACCGAAGCGCATGTGGATCCAGCGACGGGCGATGTAGAGGCAGAGCAGACTGTCGCGCCCGCCGGAGAGCGCGACGCCAATCGTCTTGAAGGCGCCGATCTTCTCGAAGTAGTCGCCGACGCCGAGCGCGAGCGCGTCGAGGAGGTCCTCGCAGAACTCCTCGCGCGGCGTCTTCTTCGGCGGATCTCCGGGGAGGAAGAAGCTCCGGTTCAGGGGAATCGGATAGACGAGGCCCTCGCGCGACGTCGTCGGCTCCGTCGCCTTCACGCGCTCGATGCGCGGAGCGGTGGCGGCGAACGTCTCCTGATCGGCGCGCCACGTCGTGTTCTCGGTCCGGAGGCGACGCGTGCGATCGAGGTCGACGTTCACCGCCGCGACGCCCTCCTTGAAGCGAGGCGCGTCGAGGACGAGGCGGCCGTTCTGCGCGACGTAGCCGCCGCCGTCGAAGACGAGTCCGTCGTTCGCCCCGACGAGGTTCGTGTAGACGACCGTGCACTGGTTGTCGGCGGCGCGCGTCGCGATCATCTCGCGTCGGGTCGAGACGACGCCGAGGCGATACGGCGACGCGGAGATGTTCACGACGACCTCGGCCCCCGCATACGACCGGCGCCGCATCGGACCGTCCGGCGACCAGATGTCCTCGCAGACCTCCACGGCGAGCGTGCCGAAGTCGAAGTCGAAGACGAGGTCTCCGAAGGGCACCCCGCGCACCTCGTCGACGAGCCCCGGCTTTCCGCCCGCGAAGACGCGCGCCTCGTAGAAGACGTTGTACGTCGGGAGCTTCTCCTTCGGGACGAGCCCGAGCACCTTCCCGCGGTGGACCACGGCCGCCGCGTTGTAGAGGTGCGAGCCACGCGCGACGGTGAGCCCGAGGGTGAAGACGGCGCCGAAATCCTTCGTCTCGGCGGCGAAGCGCCCGAGCTCGTTCCACTGCGCGTCGATGAAGGCGCGCCACTGGACGAGATCCTCCGGAGCGTAGCCCGCGACGAGCTGCTCGGGGAACGCGACGATGGTGGCGCGGTCTTCGGCGGCCTCCTTCGCGAGCGCGATCGCGCGATCGACGTTGGAGCGGACGGCGCCGACGGTGGTGTTGACGTTCGCGATCGCGATGCGGATGAGCCTCATTTCTTCCTCGATGCAGAGCCGGATCGCGCGAGTACGCTCTCTCGCTCGTGGGGCAACTCCCGAGCCTTCCCTTGGTGTTTCGCGCTTGTCGCCTGCCTTGACCCTAGGCTTCAGCGCGCCTCGGCGACAAGACGCTCGATCTCGCCGACGAGCGCGTCCGAGGCGACCAGCTTGCGCTCCGCGCCGCCCGGGTCGATCCGCCGGAGCTCGTCGGGGAGCGCGCCGATCTCGTCGCGCGCCCGAGCCCGAGCGGCCTCGAGGTCGGCCCGGGCGTCGGTCTCGGCGACCGGCGCCGCGTCGCGCCAGACCGGCTGGAGCATCGCGCGTGCGCCGCCGCTCGGGGCCGGCTCGCTCGCGAGCGCGACGAGGTCGTGATCGGAGAAGCGCCACACCTGGAGCTCGCCGGGGAGCGTCGTCTTGCCCGTGCCCTTCGCGACCTTCATCGTGATCGCTCCGTACCCGTTGACGACGAGCTTGGCGACGGCGCCGATGCCGGCGGCCGCGTCCGGCGAGCAGACGACGTTCTCGCCGACGCCGAAGCCGTCCGCCACCTCGCGCAGCTCGGCCACGCGCTGCTCGTCGAGGCCGTCCGAGACGTAGATCTTGGTCTGCGGCGAGCCGAGCTCCGCGAGGATCCGTCTCGCCCGGACGATCGTCTCGGGCGTGACGTTCGAGTCGATGCGGACGGACGCGAGCTTCCCGCCCGTCGCCTCGACCGCGTGACGAAGCCCGCGCTCGGTGTCGTAGGTGTCGACGAGCATCGTCGTCGGAAATCCCTCGAACGTGCGCGCGTACGCGGCGAAGAGCTCGCGCTCGGTCTGCTCGCGCGACACACCGGGCCGCTCGGCGGCTTGCACCGCGAAGTGGTCCATCCTCCCCGTGCAGGGGATCCCCCACCGCGCCCATGCCGCGACGTTCGACGTCGCCGTCACGCCCGCGACCCACGCGGCCCACGTCGCGTCGAGCGCCGCGGACGGGTGCGTCCGCCGCTGCCCGAACTCCATCACGCCCTTGCCGCCCGCGGCCAGGACCACGCGCGCCGCCTTCGAGGCGACCATCGACATGTGATTGACGAACCCGAGCCAGGGCGTCTCGATCAGCTTCGCGCGCAAGAGGTCCGTCCGCACCTGGAGCAGGGGCGTGTAGATCGAGAGCGGCGCTCCGCCGACGACGAGCGGCGATCCGTCCGTGCGTGACGCAGGCCCCGCGAAAGCGACGGAGCCCTCGAGCATCGCGTCGATGGATCCCTGGAAGCCGCGGAGCGACCGGAACCTCTCGAGCACCGCCGGCCGCGCGCGGAGCACCGGCCCGATCGTGGGGTGCTTCTCCAGCGCGGCGATCTCGGAGCCGTCGATCGCCATCTGCGCGGCGTGCTCGAGGATCCTGCGCAGCCCGGAGAAGAGGACGAACCGCCGGTTCTTCGGCATCCGGCGGAAGAAGAACGACATCGTCACTTCCTGATCGAGCCGCCCCTCGTCGGCGTGGGTGAGCAGCGTGGTGAGCTGGTAGGCGTCGATGCCGAGCGTCGGGAGCGTCATTGGTCGAATCCTATGCCGGGGAACATGGTGCCGAGAGAAAAAGTGTCAAAGACTCTTTCTCGATCGACTGCACCCCTTCGAGCGTCCCTTCCGATCGGACGACCGCACGTCCTCGTCCGGTCAGGGATGCGGACGGCGGCGGATCCAGCCCTCGATCTTCGCGCGAGCGGCCGCGGGATCCCCGCCCGTGCCCTCGAAGCCGACGAGGTACACGTGCTCGTCGTACCACCCCGTCACCAGGGCGCGCTTGCCGTCGGGGAAGACCGCGAGCCCCGACCCGCGGTCCATCCCGGGTACGCGGTAGACGCGGGCGGTCCAATCGTCGGTGTCCACGACGGAGACGCTGTTCGTCTCCTTGCCGTAGTCGGCGGACCAGACCCAGCGCCCGTCGCGCGAGACCTCGATCGACTTCGGCGAGCTGCCGACGTGCAGCGCGTGCACCACCTTCTCGGTGGCGACGTCGATCGCGTGGAGCATCGAGTCGTGGAAGCAGGAGACGAAGAGGAGCCTGTCGTCGGGTGAGAGCGCGAGATGTCGCGGGATCGGGCACGCCGACAGCGTGTGCCGGTCCTTCATGTCCGGCCCGCGGAAGACGTCGATCGAGGCTCCGTTGAAGTTGGCGGCGTAGAGCACGCCCGCGCGGGTGCTCGCCATCCCGCGCGGGTTCTTGCCCGTCGTCCGGAGCGTCCGCACGACCTTCCCCTTCGCGACGTCGATCTGCGAGACCGACTGCCCCGACCAGTTGGCGGCGAACAGCCACGTGCCGTCGGTGGAGAGCACGAGGATCTTCGGGTGCTCGCCCACGGGTATCTCGCGCGTGACCTTGCGGGTCTCGAGGTCGATGAACTGCACGCTGTTGCGCAGGAAGTTCGAGGCGTAGAGCGTCTTGCCGTCGCGGGAGAGCACGCTCTCCACGACGTTGCCGGGCACGTCGATCGTCGCCTCGTGCGTGAGCGTCTCGGCGTCGTAGACGAAGACGTTCTTGAGGTTCGCCTGGCCGAAGTTCGTGACGTACGCGCGCTTGCCGTCCGGCGAGATCGTCACCCCTTTCGGCATCGACCCGGTGGCCGCGACGGCCTGCACCTCGAGGCGCGGAGGGTGAGCGGACGCGGGCGCCCCGAAGAGGAGGCCCAGCGCCGCCGCGACGTAGTGACGGAAGGAGCGGAGCCTCATGTCTTCAGGTCTATCTCAGGCTCTCCACGGGCGAAACGGACGGTCGTGCGGGCTCGTGACGAATGTACGCAACTTCTCGGCGAGGCGGCCGACCGGAGCATCACCATGACGACCTCGAAGCTCGCCATCACCGTCTCGGCGCTCTTCCTCGCGAGCGTTCTCGGTTGCTCCTCGTCGGAACAGTACGCCTACTCCACGATGCGCGTCGAGAAGACCTGCACCAAAACGAAGTGCGACGAGCGCGCGGAGCTGGACATCCAGGCCTGTAACCGGTGTCTCGAAGCCTGCATCAACGCCTCCTACTCGTGCAATGCGAGTCGTGCGTGCGAGCGGAGCTGCTCGCCGAGCCGCGCGTGTACGGACGACGAGCGCGCGAAGTGCGTCGAGGAGGGCTATCGCGTCGAGCTCCCCGAAGCCGCCCCGATCGTCGAGGCGGCGTGCATTCGCTACTACGACCATCTCGATCGCTGCCGTGGCGAGACGTCGGCCGACGGGAGCTCGAAGTCGAAGTGCGCGGAGATTGCGAAGGTCACGCGAGCAGAGGCCGCGACGTCCTACGACTGTCTCGCGGCCGCGCCGTGCAACGTCCACCCGAGCGAGTGCGTGCCGCCGTCGACGACCTTCGGCGACGAGCTCTGCGACGGGTGGGGAGCCAAGTGCGGGATCTCGGCGTGCACGAAGGAAGAGCGCGCGATGTTCAACGAGCTCGGAGGCTGGCTCCGCGACGACGTCTTGGCCGGCGGGAGGACCTGCATCGCCCAAGACACCTGCAAGGACGTCGAGGCGTGCCTCGGGGCTTGGCTGTCGGTGCTCTTGTGACCGAGCGACGACGGCGGCTCTACGGCGCGTGCACGACGATCGCCCGTCCCTGGGCAGCAGCCTGCCGCGCGGGAACGGTCCCCGGCTCCGGCGGCGGCAGGCTCGCCTCGACCGGATCGGGGATCGTGCGGTAGCGGCGATAGAACTTGTTCACCTTCACGACGTACTCGCGCGTCTGCGCGTACGGCGGGATCCCGCGGTGCTGGATGACCGCGTTCTGGCCCGCGTTGTACGCGGCGATCGTGAAGTCGAGATCGCCGTTGAACATGTTCGCGAGCACGCGGAGGTACCGCACGCCGCCGAAGATGTTCTCGCGCGGGTCGTGGATGTCGCGCACGCCGAGGAGCTCGGCGGTCTCGGGCATGAGCTGCATGAGACCGCGCGCGCCGGCGTAGCTGACCGCCCGCGGGTCGTAGTCGCTCTCCACCTTGATGATGGCGCGGATGAGCGCCTCCGGGATCTGATAGAGCGCCGCCGCCTGCCGGATGTACTCGTCGTAGCGGGTGAAGCGCTCGATGCTCTTGTCCTGCGGCGCCTGAGGGACGACGCCGGGCCGCGGCGCACCCGACGCGGGCTTCGGGTCGCTCTTCAGATAGAGCTTCGCGTTCGGGGCGGACGGCTTGACGCTCGTGAAATGGATGACGCCGTCGGCGTCGACGTACTGGTAGATGTCGGCCGCGGCCGTGACGGGGAGCGTCATCACGCCGACGAGCGCGGCGATGGACGACGCCGATCGCAGAGCGCGGATCCCGCGCGGGGGAGGCGTATTCCCTGCCATCGTCTCGGAGATCCTGCCGTAACCACATCCCCCATGCAACTTACCTCGGGGCCCGCCCGGATATTCCGGTAGAGTGCGCGCCCTCGGAGCCTTACGGCGTGGGCATGGACTGGCAAATCGCGCTCCTCGTCTCGGCGGTCGTCTTCGCGGCCTTCCTCGTCTTCAAGATGAGGCCCGCGGTCACGCCCGGCGCGCGCGCCACCGCCGCGGCGCTCGCGGAGGCGCGGAAGCGGATCGAGGCGGCGAAGGAGGACACCGAGCGCGCGATCGCGCTGGCCGACGCCGCGGACGCCTGCGCACGGCTCGGCAGGACGAACAGCGCCGTCGGCTTCTACCTCCGTGCGCTCCGCGCCGATCCCCGATCGCCGGCCATCGTCGAGCGCGCCGAGGCGACGCTCGGACGCCGTCCGCGCGCGCTCGAGCAGCTCATGTGGCGCCACCTCGCCGCGCATCCGTGGGCGGGGAGCCATCGCGACTCCGCGGTCGCGTGCCTGCGCGTCCTCGTACGCATCTACGAGAAGCGACGGCGGACGCAGGTGCGCGCGCAGGCGATCGAGCACGCGCTCGCGGCGCTCGACGTCGACGCCGAGACGCGCGCGCGATGACGCGGGCGAAGACGCCGCGCCGCCGTCAGCCCCCACCGGCGCGACGCGCGCGGCGGCTCCGGACGACGAAGTAGACGAGCAGCGCGACCAGGATCAGAAAGACGACGCCGGCGTACGTCTCGATGGTCCGAGCGAGCGCCTCGCGCGCGGGCTCCTCTTCGGGGTCGAACTTCGTGAAGTTGGCCGTCGGCCAGAAGTGGAGCGGCGTCGCACCGCGATGGCGGAGGGAGAGCCAGTCCATGAGGATCGCCACCGTGATGTGGACGAGGAAGCCCTGGTAGATGCTCTTCGTCTTCATCGAGAGCGATCCGAGCGCGATGCCCGCGACGATCGCCCCGCACGCCTCGAGGTACGGCTTGCCGTAGTGGATCATGCAGTACGGCAAGGCCATCGCGAAGATGGCGCCCGAGCCGAAGCTTCGCCGGAGCGCGCCCAGGAAGAAGCCGCGGAAGAACATCTCGAGCGCGAAGAACTGGGCGAAGTACATCGCCTCCCACGCGAGGAAGTCGAACCAGCTCCGCGACGACTGCTTGTAGAACGGGTAGTACGTGCCGAAGTCCGGGCTCCTCGAGACGATGAGCATCGCGGGGACGACGACCGCGAGGAACAGGCCGTAGATCCACGCGTGATCGAAGAAGCCCTTCGTCCGCAGCCCGAAATCGAGGACGCTGTCCTTCGGGAAGAAGATCTTCCAGAGCGCGAACGGCAGCACGTAGCCGAACACGCGCGTGCCCGCCCACCACGCAAAACCCCAGAGCTCCGCGTACCGCGCGTAGTTCAGCCACGGGTGCGCCGCCGCGAACTTCGCGAGCGACGGCCCGACGACGAGGTCGAAGTAGATGCGCCCGCCGTAGTACTCCTGGACGGTGAGGACGACGGCGACGAGGACGAACGCGATGAACGGGCGGTAGTCCATCCGCCCCTGCGCAGGGCTCTCCGACCGTAGTCGGCTCGCCTCCTCGTCGAGCTCGCGCCACGTGTCCCGGAAGAAGAGCCAGACGAGCGCGAGGACGCCGACGAGCGCCGGAATGGGCAAGATCGGCTTGTAGGCCTCGATGAAGCCGGCGAGGCCGGTGAGCTCGTTCGTCGGACCGAGCCGAAACGCTGCGAGCAAGGGTCAGCTCGCGTCGGCGATCTCGGCCCCACGCGAGAGCCGCGCGAGCGACGCCTCGCGTCCGAGCACGTAGAGCACCTGGAAGAGCCCGGGGCTCGCCGAGCGACCGGTGAGCGCGACGCGTGCCGGCTGCGCGACGTCCTTCATCTGGAGGCCGGACTGCTCGAAGTAGGCGTTCGCTCGCGCCTCGAGCGCGGCCTCCGTCCACTCGGACACCTCCGCGAGCGCGTCGCGGAAGCCGCGGAGGCGCGGCGCGGCGTCCTTCACGAGGAACTTCGCCTTCGCCTTCTCGTCCATGACCGGCTCGGCGCGGAAGAAGTAGTCGAGCATGTCGGCCGCCTCGACGAACGTGCGGGCGCGCTCACGGATCGTGTAGAGCGCGCGCTCGACCGCCTCCTTCTTCACGTCGGGCAGCCCGCGCGCGGCGAGGAACGGCAGGACCCGCTCGGCGTACTCGCTCGTCGGCATGAGCCGCTCCGTCTTGAGGTGCTCGTGGTTGATGGCGAGGAACTTCTTCTCGTCGAACTTCCCGTCGCCACGCCCGCAGGCGTCCCAGGAGAACGCCTGGATGAGCTCCTCGCGCGAGAAGATCTCCTGGTCGCCGTGCGACCAGCCGAAGCGCGCGAGGTAGTTGAGCACCGCCATCGGCGCGTATCCCTTGTCGCGGTACTCCGTGACGCTCACGGCGCCGTGACGCTTCGACAGCTTCTCGCCGTTCGGTGCCAGCATCATCGGCAAGTGCGCGAACTCGGGCACCTTCGCGCCGAGGGCCTGATAGATGAGGATCTGCGGCGGCGTGTTGATCATGTGATCGCGACCGCGCGCGACGAGGGTGATCTCCATCGTCACGTCGTCGACGACCGCGCCGAAGTTGTAGAGCGGGACGCCGTCGGAACGGAGCAGGACGAAGTCCTGGTTCTCGACGTTCGGCGTCGTCACCTCGCCGAAGACCTTGTCGACGTACGTGATCGATCCCGTCGTCGGCGCCTTGAACCGGACGACGTACTTGCGATCCGGCTCGTCCTTTCGGTCGCGGCACGTCCCCGGGTACTTGAACTGCGCCTTCGGATCCTTCTGCTTGAGGGCCTGGCGCTGCGCGTCGAGCTCCTCCTTCGTGCAGTAGCAGCGATAGGCGTGGCCGCTCGCGATGAGCCGCTCGGCGAACTCCTTGTAGAGCGACAGGCGCTCCATCTGCGTGTACGGGCCGTACGGACCGCCGACGCCCGGCCCCTCGTCCCAGTCGAGGCCGAGCCACTTCATGCTGTCGAGGATGATCTGGCGGCTCTCGTCCGTCGACCGCTCCTGATCGGTGTCCTCGATGCGGAGGACGAACGTACCGCCCGTCTTCCGCGCCCACAGCCAGTTGAACAGCGCCGTACGGACGCCGCCGATGTGGAGATAGCCCGTGGGGGAAGGCGCGAACCTGAGGCGAGGCTTGCTCATGCCGCGTGACGAGTTAGCAGGCTCGCGGGCGGGAGTGAATCACTCAGGCTCCAGGCTCCAGGCTCCAGGGAATTGCGCTCGCCGGCCTGCTCCTCTCTGCGCGTCCGACGATCCCGTCTCCACGTCCGTGACCGAGGGCTCGTGCTCGCGCTTCGTCAGACCGGGACCGGGCCGCCGAACGCGCCTGCGATGCGGGCGAGCCAGAGGGCGACGTCGAGGATGAGCACGACGGCCACGGATGCGATGGCCAGGCGACCCCAGCCCGTGGCGAACAGGGCCCACGGCACGCCGAATCGCGACGTGGCCACGACGGTCGCGAGCGCGAGCGCGGCCTGGCAGAGGGCGGTCGGCACCGCGAGCGGATGCATCGCGAGCGACGCCGCGACGTGCCCGTCGAGGAGGAGATGGAAGGCGCGCGACATGCCGCAGCCGGGGCACGGGAAGCGGAAGAGCCGCGCCATCGGGCACTGGACGGCACCGATGACGAAGGGGAACGCCGCGAAAGCCCACACGAAGGCGACGAACAAGGCCCTCCGCCGCGCGACCGCGGTCGGCACGCCCGAGGAGGCGGGTGGCTGCGCGACTGGTGCGGGGGGCGAAAACATGGGAGGCTCGAGATCCGCTCGTCCCATCATTCCAGAAGCGGGGTCCGCGTTCGCGCGGAAACCACGGCCATCGACCAGAGGTCACCATGACGGACGGAACCATCTCGACAGCAGGTCACGGACCTCCGGGCGGCGGCTACGGCGGGCCTCCGCCGGGCGGCTTCGGCGGACCTCCGCACGGCGGCTTCGGCGGGCCTCCGCACGGCGGCTTCGGTGGACCTCCGCCGGGCGGCTTCGGCGGACCTCCGCCCGGGTTCGGACCTCCGGGAGGGCCGCCCCCGGGCGGGTTCGGAGGCCCTCCGCCGCACGGGCTCGGCGAGCCTCCGATGGGCCCGATGATGAGCAACGGGCCGTCGAACGGGCTCGCGATCGCCTCGCTCGCCACCGGCATCCTCGCGATCCCCGGCGCGTGCTGCTGCTACTCGTCGGTCCCGCTCGGCATCGCGGCGATCATCATGGGCTTCATCGCGATGAGCAAAGCGAAGGAGTCGCCGGAGACGCACGGCGGTCGCGGCATGGCCCTCGGCGGGGTGATCTGCGGCGGCGTGGGCCTCGCCTTCACCGTGCTGGCCATCGTCTTCGGCATGGGCATGCGGCTCCTCGAGGAGCTCAACTGATTCGGCGCACGGGCAGGCTCACCCGAGCTTGCGCCGAGAGGTCGGCCTGAGGTATCTGGTCGGCCCTTTCAGGCGCACGAGTGATCTCGTGCACCCTCGGAGAAAGCCATGAAGAGCCCGCTCAGCACGGTGAAGGAGAAGTTCGGTGACAAGGCCAAGCTCGTCGCCGAGCTCGAGAAGTTCACGAAGGACGAGGACCTCTGGGTCAACCGCGTGAATGCCCAGAAGGGACTCGCTCACGTTTCGAACGCGAAGCTTCTGCGTCTGCACACGATCTTCACCACCGTGAAGGAGAAGTTCGGCACGCGGGCGAAGCTCATCGATGCGATCGCCGAGATCGAGAAGCGCACGAAGGACGAGGGCTACAAGTCCCGCCTGAACGCTTACCCGGTCCCGCGTCTCTGGGACCTCTACCAGTCGGCTTCGAAGCGCGTCGCGCAGAAGACGAAGGCCGCGCAGAAGGCCGAGAAGAAGCCCGCGCAGAAAGCCGCCCCGAAGAAGGCGGCCGCTTCGAAGAAGAAGGCGGCGGCCAAGAAGTAGGCTCCGCTTCGGAGAGAGCTCGACGGGAGCCCTGCCACCCCAGCCGTTTCGGCGGGCGGCAGGGCTCTCCGTTTTCTGGCGTTTATTTCACGTCGTCGCCGGACGCGCGTTATGTACGCAGCCAACCTCGAAAGAGCGCGTTGGTCGAGATCCGGCCTGCACGGCAGGCGTGTCGTTGACGAGCAGAGAAGGCTCGATGGGCAAGAGGAACGGCTCGATGGGCAAGAAGAAGAAGCACGCCGGCATCAAGATGGGCGAGAGCGGCTATCCGGTCATGAGCGAGATGTTCGTGCCGAAGGCCGTCTGGTTCACGAACGGCGTCGGAGTGCACAAGGATCGCCTGTCTTCCTTCGAGCTGGCGCTCCGCGATGCGGGCATCGAGAAAGCGAACCTCGTGACGGTCAGCTCGATTTTCCCTCCACGCTGCAAGGAGATCAGCCGCAAGGAGGGTGAGAAGCTGATCATGCCCGGCCAGATCGTCCACTGCGTGATGGCCCGGCAAGACACGAACGAGCCCAATCGCCTCATCGCCGCGTCGATCGGGCTCGCGCGGCCCAGCGATCCCAACAAGTACGGCTACCTCTCCGAGCACCACAGCTACGGCGAGACCGCCAAGAAGGCGGGCGAGTACGCCGAGGATCTCGCCGCCACGATGCTCGCGACGACGCTCGGCATCGACTTCGATCCCGAGACCGCGTGGAGCGAACGCGAGCAGGCCTTCAAGCTGGCGAAGGACATCCTGAAGACGCGCAACGTCGTGCAGAGCGCCGAAGGCAGCCCGAAGGGCCTCTGGTCCACGGTCGTGGCGCTGGCCGTGTTCATCTTCTGATTCGTCCTCGTGCTCGTGCTCGAGCAGTGAGCATGGCGGCGCCCCCGCCGCTGCGACCTCCCACCGACGGGGCCGTTCGTGCCCCCGTTTACGGATCTTTACCGGCCCAACCGGAGCATTCGGGCGAGCTCACGCGTCATAATCGGCGGAGGTCACGATGAAGCTCGCTCGAAGCATCGCCCTTTCGCTTTCGGTCGCTTGTCTCTCGTCGCTCGGCATCGCGTGTGGCGGTACGGTCGAGCAGCCGCAGACGACGGCGAGCGCCGCGACGAAGGCGCCGGTCGGACAGAACACCCACGGTCTCGTGAAGCTCGTCGGCGAGGCGCTCGGGGAGGTGCCGCTCCGCCCGGATCAGCGGGCCGAGCTCGAGAAGCTCGCGCAGGATGCCGAGGCCCGGCACGCGCCGCTCGCGGAGCGACGGAAGGAGCTGATGCTCGCCATCGCCGATCAGGTCGAGAAAGGCACCATCGACCGGGCGGCGCTCCAGCCGACGATCGAACGCGTCACGGCGGACCTCGAGAAGGCGCGCGCCGAGGATCGCGCGGCCATCGCGCGGCTGCACGCCATCCTCGACAAGGATCAGCGCAACGCCTTCGTCGACGCGCTCCAGGGGCAGATGAAGGCGAAGCGCGGCGAGCATGTGCGGCACGCGAAGGGGCCCGCCGGCTTCGGGCACCTGAAGCAGCTCGCCGACGACCTGAAGCTCACCGAAGAGCAGCGCACCCAGATCCGCGAGGCGCTGAAGGAAGGCTTCAAGGAGCGCATGGAAGCCTTCAAGGCGCACGGGCCGCAGGGTCACGAGAAGCACTTCCGCGGGAAGTGGAAGGGCAAGAAGGGACACGGCCCGCACGCGTGGAAAGGCGGGAAGGCGCATCGCGGGTTCGGCAAGCACGCGCTCGACGCTTTCCGCGAGGACGACTTCGACGTCGAGGCGGTGGCGCCCGCCGGTCGAGGCAAGCCGCCGGCGGTCGCCGGGGCGGAGCACATGACGGCGATCGCCGAAAAGGTCCTGCCCATCCTCACGGCCGAGCAGCGCAAGATCCTCGCCGACAAGCTCCGCGGCATGGCCGCGAGCGGCGACTCGCCGTTCTTCGTCCGCTGACCGACGAGGGCGCGGGGCCCGCCCCGCCCTCAACGAGACCGAGCGCCCGGCGGCCAGTTCGCCTATACGGTACGCATGGCTACCGGGCCTGGTCAGCGATGAGCAAGCGGCGGCGTCTCGGCGTCCTCGCGGCCGCCTGGGAGATCTGCAAGAAGGACGTGCGCATCGAGCTGCGCACGCGCGAGGTGCTCGCGACGGCCGGCGTGTTCGCGATCGTCGTCGGCGTGCTGGCGAGCATGACGTACTTCGTGCATCCGAAGTACAACCGCGCGACCGCCGCCGGGACGATCTGGCTCGCGGTCTTCTTCGCGGCCGTGCTGTCGTTCAGCCGGATCTGGCAGCGGGAGCGCGACGAGTCGGCCCTGACGGGGCTGCTCGTCGCGCCGATCGCACGGGCGTCGATCTTCCTCGGCAAGGCGCTCGCGACGTTCGCGACGATCCTCGTCATCGAGGTGCCGCTCGTCGCGCTCTGCATGTTCCTGTTCGCGATCGATTTCTCGCCGCCGGACGACGCGATGCGGGATCCGCGCGCGATCCACGATCCGACCGGCGTCCACGCGCTCGCGTTCGCGGCGCTCCTCGTCCTCGGGACCTCGGCGCTCGCCCTCCTCGGGACGCTGTTCGGAGCGATGACCGTGCGGACGCGTGCGCGCGATCTGGTGCTCGCGATCGTGCTGTTCCCGCTGCTCTCGCCGGTGTTGGTCTGCGGCGTAGCCGGGACCCGGAACGCGTTCGAGACGCAGCCGTTCGACGACTACAGCGGCTTCCTCGGCCTGATGGCGCTCTTCGTGTTCGTCGGCCTCACGATCGGGATCGCGCTGTTCGGCACCTTGGTCGACGACTGAGCCGACCTCACGCGGCCAGGATGCGGCGGGCGACGCGGTCGGCGTCGTCTGCGAGCACGGCGGCGTCGAACGTCAGGCCGACGACCTCGCCGGTGGCCCAGACACCGTCGGCGATGCGCCCCTGGTCCGTCCGCGTGACGAACCCGCGCGGCTCGTGCACGAGCTCGGCGCCGGCCTGCTGGCAGAGCTCGTAGGCGGGGGAGCGCGGCGCGTCCACGAGCACGGCGTCGGCGTCGATCTTCCGCTCCTCGGCTCCGACGCGGACGCGGACGCCCTTCACGTGCCCCACTCCGCGGACGGCGATCGGCTCGCCATGGACGACCTCCACCTTCGCGATCGACGCCGCGGCGCGCGCGAACGACTCGCCGAACGGACCGCCGCCGTCGGGGATGACGACGGCGATGCGCTCGCCGACGAGGACCCCGCGCGAGAGCAGCCACCCCGCCGCGCGGGCGCTCATCACGCCGGGCACGTCGTTGTTCTCGAACGCGAGCGCGCCGTCGTGCGCGCCGCACGCGAGCACGAGCACGCGGGGCTCGACGATCTCCACACCGTCCACGCCGGCGACGAGCAGGTCGCGACCGTAGACGGCGCCCGCCGTCGTCCTCGAGCGGAGGCGCACGCCGCCGGATGCCACGAGCGCGTCGAACGCCTCGCGGATGCCGCCGAACGTCGCCGCGTCCGAGGGCGCGAGCGCCGTCACCCCGCCGCCGAGCTCGAGCTGGTCGTCGAGCACCTCGACCGCGCGCCCCGCCTCGGCGAGACGCGTGGCCACGGCCATGCCGGACGGACCGGCACCGACGACGACGACGTCGGCCTTGCGGCGTGAGGCCTTCCGCGTCGGCGTGGGCTCGCCGGGCAGCTTGCCGAGCCCGGCCACACGGCGGGCGAAGCCCTGCATGATCCCCTGGATGCCGGGGACGCCGGCGAACAGCTCGTGGTGGTTCATCCCGTCCGGGAAGAACCAGTCGGTCATGCGCAAGAGATCCGCGTCGCGCGGCCCCAGCCGGTTCTGCGAGACGACGACCATCCCGTCCTCGGCCGGGGTCATGCACGTCATGACGTTGGGCGTGTCGTTCACGCGCGCGAGACACCCGTCGCATGCGCCGCGCATGCACGAGGGGCCGCGAGGTCGGTGGAACTTCGGGCTGCGCGCGATGATCCGCTTCTCGGCGGCGATCAGCGCTGCCGCGAGCGGCTCTCCGCGCTCGGCCACGACGACCTCACCGTCGAAGGTGATCGTCACGGGATGCTTCACGGGTAGCCGACGCAGGCGAGCCGAGGCCATGGCCGCCCGATGTCTATCACGCGCGACGGCGCGTGAGGCGGTCCACCTCGCGGCCGAGCCCTTTACTTTCGATCGCGCCGTCGGAACACTGTCAGCACGCGATGCGGCTCGGTCTGCTCGGTCCAGCCAGTGGGGACATCGGCGCGCTCGGGCGGGGGGCCGAGTTCTTGCTCAATGGGGCCAGGGTGCATCGCGCGATCTACCTCGGCAACGACGGCGCGCTCGACCGGGCGGTGGCGGCTTGGGCCCGCAAGCTCGTCGGCGACGATCCGAGCGACGACGGGGCGTGGAGGCGGGCGGCCGAGATCGCGCTGAACGGCACGCCGGCGGCCATCGATCGGTTCGTCGCGACCGAGCGCGCACGCATACGCCTCAAAGCGCTCGAGGCCCTGCCGGAGCAGGGCTCGCGCACGATCGAGACGATCGGCGACCGCATCGCCGTCCTCATCCACGACAAGGCTCGGCTCGACGAACAGGACATCGTCGCCGCGAACATCCTCGTGTACGGCAAGAGCGAAGGCCCGCTCCTCAAGAGGATCGGGTCGCGTTGGTTCGTCACGCCCGGGCCCATCGGCTCGCCGGGCGGCGGCCTCGCGGTCCTCGACGACGATCAGGACGAGGTCTCCGTCACCATCTACGACACGACGGGGAAGCCGACCCGTCGGGAGACGCTGGCGTCGCAACCGCCGAAGATGCGCGTGACGGGGGGAACATGACCTCGACCTCCACGAAAGAGAGCTCGACGGACGGCATCGTCGGAGTGTTCGGCGGGAGCTTCAACCCGCCTCACCTTTCGCACGTCCTCGCGCTCGTGATCGTGCTGTCGCGCTTCGACGTCGAGCGGCTCCTCGTGATCCCGAGCTACCAGCACCCGTTCGCGAAATCGCTCGCGCCCTACGAGGATCGCGTCGCGATGTGCGAGCTCGCGATGGGCTGGCTGCCGCGCGTCGAGATCTCGCGCGTCGAGGAGGAGCTCGGCGGCGAGAGCCGCACGCTCCGCACGATCGAGCACCTGCGCACGCGCTACCCCGGCAAGACGCTGCGGTTCGTGATGGGCGCGGACATCATGGCCGAGTCGTCGAAGTGGTATCGCTTCGATCGGATCGTCGAGCTCGCTCCGCCCATCGTGCTCGGTCGCGTCGGCGTCGACTACCCGGGCGCGCCCGCACCGGTGCTGCCCGCCATATCGAGCACCGAGGTCCGCGCGCGGCTCGCGCGCGGTGACCTCACCGGGCTCGAGGAGCTCGTCCCGAAGCCGGTCCTCGAGTACGTCGCGCGCAAGGGCCTCTACGCGTCCTGAGCGCGCACGAGGGATTGCCCCGCGCGGCGGACGAAAGTAAGCGCATCGGGCGATGAAGGTCTTCATCCTCGGAGCGGGCAAGGTCGGACGCGCGCTGGCAGCGGCACTGCGGAAGAAGGGGACGCGCGTCACCCTCCGGCCTGCGCGCGCGGGCGTCCCGACGAAGCGCATCGACGCGGACGTCATCGTCCTCGCGCTGCGCGACCGGCAGCTCGGCCCCGTCGCCGCGGACCTCGCCACGAGCGGGGTCGTGCCTCGCAAGACGGTCGTCGTGCACAACGCCGGCGCGCTGCCGGCCGAGGCGCTCGAGCCGCTCCGCGGCGTCTGCGCAGGGATCGCGCAGATGCATCCGATGATCTCGTTCGCGTCGCTCGACTTCTTCCCGACGCTGACGCGCGGGCACGTCCACGTGAAGGGCGAGCCCGTCGCCGAGAAGCGCGCTCGCGCGATCGCGAAGAAGCTCGGGATGACGCCGCGCACGTTCGACCGTCTCGACACGGTCGGCTACCACGCGGCGGCGGGTCTCGTGGCGAACGGCGCCGCCGCGCTCGCCGCGATCGGGGCCGAGCTGCTCGCGGTCTCGGGCGTGCCGCGCTCGGAGGCGCCGAAGATGCTGGGCCCGCTCCTTCGGAGCGTCGCGGAGAACGTCGAGGCGCTCGGCTTCCCCGACGCCCTGACCGGCCCGGTCCGGCGCGGAGATGCTGCGGCCATCGAGAAGCAGATCGCGCTGCTCCGGCAGAAGCTCCCGGAGGCCCTGCCCCTCTACGTCGCGAGCGGGCTCGCGCAGCTGCCGCTCGCGGAGCGAATCGGCGACGCCCCGAAGGCGCACTTCGAGCAGGTCCGCGAGGTGTTGATCCGCGCGCTCCGAAGCCTGCCGAAGCCCGCGTCGACGCGGCCGTCGAAGACGAAGCCGCGGACGCGCAAGCGAAGGGCCTGAGGCGGAAGATCGAACGGTCGGACGTGTCGGTCCGCACGGATCGTGACGCGGCAAGCGCGTGCGTAGCTTGACGGGGCGGCGGGGCGGGCACGGGTCGCGAAGAGGAAACCTTCGTGATTCCGACGACTTTCTACCGAGAAGTGCCCGGATCGCCGTTTGCAAGTCGATGGAGGAGCTTACGTAAGGGCGCTCTCGGGGCCGTTCCGGAGCGCCGCGAGTCACGTTGGAGCGCATAATGAAAAGCCCACCAAGGCAGCGCGCCGACGGAGACGCGACCGAAACCCGGCCGCGTCCTTGAAGCGCGAAATTCTTCGAGTAGGTTTCGTCCGCTTGGCACTCCCGGCTCCTCCCCTCTCCCTGGTCTCCTCCTCGAACGCGCGTGCGTTCGTGGACTTCGACGAGCGCCTGACGGCATCGCAGGACGGCGTGGTGGTCGTCCGTGCACCCGCCGACGTGCACGGGCCGATCCTGGCGCACGCCTCGCGACGGCTCCGAGCGACCGGCTTCGTCCCCATCAAGTCGGCCGGGAAGGCCGGCGCGCCGCTCTTCCGCGAGGTGGCGATGCACCTCGGGTTGGAGGCCGCGCCCTACGATCCGCTCGCTTGCGCCGAGGCGATCGCGAATCTTGCCGCGACGCAGCGCGCGGCGATCGTCGCGCCGCTTCCGGCGAGCGGGACGTGGGACTTCGCCGTGGCCGCGGAGCTCGCGCGGACGGGGCGCGTGACGGTCGTGTTCGTCACGGCCTCCGAGGCGCCCGGATGGGAAGCGACCACGTTCGAGATCGCCGGCGAGCTGACCGTCAGCGACAAGCTCCGCTGGTGGACCGCCGTGGCCGAAGAGGCCCAGACCGATTTGCCGGCCGCGGACCTCCGCTCCCTCGAGCTCTGGTGGGCGAAGGCCCGCCGCGTGACGCCCGACGAGGCGCCGTCCTTCGAAAGCCTGGGCGACGTCGCGCGTCGCGTCCTCACGTGCCTCGCGCTGGCCGGTCGGTGCCTTCCGCTCCCCACGTTGGCTTCGCTCGCGTCGGAGCCGGGCTCGTCCAACGAGAACGTCGCGGACGCGGTCGAGCAGCTCGTCGCCGCGGGCCTCGCGAGCTGCACGGGCTCGCTCGTGTCGGCGCTCCCGTCGCGAGAGCTGTCCGCGCTCGAAGCGAGCGCGTCCATCGATCTCCGGAAAGCCGTCGCCGCGTGCTTGATGGACGCAGGGAGGGGTTTCGACCCCGATCCCTGGGCCTGGGCGCGTGCCGCCGAGCTGCTCGTCTCCGCGGGCGCCTTCGAAGAGGCCGACGCGGCGATCGCGAAGGCCCTGCGCGGCGGATCGGATCCGCACGTGACGGCCGAGATCGCTTCGCGTTGGTTCGACGTGGTCGCGCCGATCACCGGCAAGGGCGGGCTCGAGCTGCGGGTGAAGGCGGCGGAGCGCTCGCTCCACATCGGCGAGGCCGCCGATGCGCAGCGTTGGTGCGAGAGCGCCGCGACCATCGACCCGAGCAACCCGAAGATCAGCCTCCTCATGGGTCGAGCGCTGATCCAGCTCGGCGACCTCGTCGCCGCGCGCGTGTGCTTCGACAAGGCGGAGGCGAACACGCCCGAAGGCGACGAGGAGATGCTCGCACGTGTCGCTGCGGAGCGCGCCGAAGCGAGCTACTTCGGCGGCGAGCTCGACCAGGCCGCCGCGCACGCGAACCGCGCGGTCGCGCTCGCCAAGACCGTCGCCACCCGCCTCGCGGCGCGTGGGACGCTCGGCAAGATCCTCCTCGCGCGCGGCGCGTGGGACGCGGCCGACGAGCATTTCGCGGAAGACGCGCTCGCGGCGTCGACGGCCGGCGAGACCACCGCGGAGCTCCGTGCGCGCTTGAACCGCGCGATCGCCTTGCTCTCGAAGGGACGCCTCGACGAGGCGCGCACGCTGCTCGAGCGCGTCCTCGAGGACGGCACCCGCCTCGGCGAGGACCGCGCGCGGGCGTACGCGCTGTCGAACCTCGGCCTCGTGGCGTACCGCCAGCACGACTACGGCGCCGCGCTCCAGTACTGGGAGCAGACCATCCGCTTCCCGCAGGCGCTTCGCGGACGGCTCGCGACGGCGCTCACGATCGGCAACCTCGCCGACTTGCGCCTGCGGCTGGGCCTCGTCGATCACGCCGAGCACGCGATCGCGTTCGGGCGCAAGCTCCTCTCCGGCAGCGCGCCGCCTCGCTGCGCGGCGCTCTTCAAGTGGGTGTCCGCGCAGATCGCTCTCGCGCGGCGCAACACCGAGCTCGCCCGTCGCGAGATCGAGAGCGCGATCGTGGACGCGCAAGCGTCTGGCGATCGCGACTACCTCGAGTCCGCCTGGATCGTCGCATCGCGCGTGGCGCTCGAGGACGGCGACCTCGCGCGCACGGCCAGCGCGCTCGCCCACGCGGAGGCCGTGGCGCGGAGCGCACGTGCCCGCGCCGAGGTGGCGATCGTGCGCGCCGCTCACCTCCGGGCGATGGGGAAGCCCGCGCTCGAGAGCGCGAACGAGGCCCTCCAGGTCGCGCGCGCTTGCGGCGAAGAGGACCTCCTCTCGGAGATCCACACGCTGCTCGCGCTGCTCTACCGCGACGCGGGCGATCTCCAGGCCGCGCAGGCGCACTGCGCTCGTGCGATCGCGGTGCGCGACCAGGTCGCGGCCAACCTCCCGCCCGACATCCGAGCGGCGTTCCTCGCGAAGCCCGAGACGGTCGCTCTCTCCAAGCTCCAGGCGTCGCTCTCGCACGACAGCGCGCTCGAAGAGGAGCCGCCGCGCACGCCGCGCATCGTCGTCCGCACCGATCACGTCGGCCCCGTCCGCGAGATGGTCGGCGACGACCCGCAGATCCGCAGCCTCGCCATCGCGATCCGCAAGGTCGCGAAGTCGAACAGCACGGTCCTCATCCGCGGCGAGAGCGGCACGGGCAAGGAGCTCGTCGCCGAGGCGCTCCACCGCGCGAGCGACCGCGCGAACGGGCCGCTCATCAGCGTCAACTGCGCGGCCCTCGTCGAGACGCTGCTCCTCTCGGAGCTCTTCGGTCACGAGAAGGGCGCCTTCACGGGCGCGACGGCGCGGAGGCGCGGCCGCTTCGAGATGGCCGAAGGCGGCACGTTGTTCCTCGACGAGATCGGCGACATCTCTCCGCGCACGCAGGTGGCCTTGCTGCGCGTCCTGCAGGAGAAGACGTTCGAGCGCGTCGGCGGCACGACCCCGATCCGCGCGAACGTCCGCGTCATCTGCGCGACGCATCGCGACCTGCGCGCGATGGTGGAGCGTGGCGAGTTCCGCGAGGATCTCTACTACCGCCTCCGCGGCATCACCCTCGAGGTCCCGCCGCTCCGCGCACGCCTCGGCGACCTCGGCAAGATCGCCGAGCACCTCCTCCACCGCATCGCCGCCGAGCGCTCGGAGACACCGAAGAAGCTGTCGCCGGAGGCCATCGACCTGCTCTGCCGCCACCGCTGGCCGGGCAACATCCGCGAGCTCGAGAACGTCCTCCGCGCGGTGTCGCTCTTCGCCGAGGGCGAGGTCATCACGCCGAACGACCTCATCGAGAACGTCGACGAGCTCCGCGCGGTCGCGCAGGCATCGATCCGCCCCGGCCCGGCGTCGGTGCCGCCGCCGCCCCCCGTTTCCGTCCGTCCGCCGCCTCCGAGCGTGCCGCTCGGCGGTCCGCTCTCGGAGCGGCCGCTCGCCTCCAGCGGAACGGACGCCGACGAAGAGGACGGGCACGGAAGCTTGCCCGAGGGCGAGGCGAACGCGACGGCCATCGCGTACGCGCAGGTCCGTCAGGGCACGATCTCGCTCTCCGACATCAAGCGCCAGATCGAGCGCGATTGCATCGCCCGCGCTCTGGCGGAGACGAAAGGGAACATCACACGCGCGGCAGCGCTTCTCGGAATGAAGCGTCCGCGCTTGTCACAGCTCGTGAAGCAGTACGGGCTCGCCACCTCCTCGGAGGGGAACCAATGAAGCGCCTCAGTATCGGTCACGTTGGTTTGTTCACGCTCCTCGCCGCGTTCGCGGTCGGGTGCGCCGACGAGGATCCCACCGAGACGGACGAGAGCGAGCAGACATCCGACGGCATCATCACGGCGGGCGATCCGTACGGCGTGGAGCTCCCGGGCGGCGGCACGGTCGTCGACGAGGTCAAGAAGCCGCCGGTCGGCGCCTGGAAGGCTTGCCCGACGTGCGGGCCCGTCCCGGACCCGTGGAAGAACATCATCGGTCCGGTCCCGGATCCCTGGGAGCCGACGGCGTCGACCGGCAGCAACAGCGGCTCCGGCGGCAAGGAGAAGAAGGGCAGCGGTAGCAAGAAGCCCTGAGGCACGCTGCCGTGAGCGCGGCAGAGGCGCCTGCGTGATCTGGGACTCGAGGCGAGCTAGGCTCGCCGCGTGGAGGACCTTCGCGCACGGACGACCCTCTTCTGCGGCGTCATCGCGTTCGCGATCGCGCTCTCGGTGTTGCTCCGCGGGCGCCGGTCGGCCCACTGGCTGTTCGCGGCGTTCTCGACCTGCGTCGCCTTCTGGTACGTGAGCCAGTCGCTCGCCGGGCTGCTCCAGGAGCCGGCCCGGTCGCGCTTCGATCGCGCCACGGCGGTGCTCACGGTGCTCCTCCCGCAGTTCGCGGTGCACCTGTTCCACTCGATCACGCCGCTCGAGGCGCCCGACACCACCCGCGCCGGCGCGAAGCTGCCGAAGCTCGCGGCGATCGTCGGCGTGCCGATGCTCGCCGTCGCGCTCTCACCGTTCCAGAACGCTCCGGCGGCGCTCCGCGCCCTCGCCCTCGGCGGCGTCTATTTCTACGTCTTCGGCCTCCTCGCGGCGGCGCTCATCTCGCTGTGGCGTCGCGGCGAGAAGAGCTCGTCGCGCGCGGTGCGCGAGCGGATCCGGTTCCTCGCGGGCGTCGGCGCGCTCGCGATGACGTTCACGCTCGCCGACTTCGTCGCGTTCCTCGGCGTCAACCTGCCGCCGATCGGCGCCGTCCTCGCCGTCGTCTTCCTCTTCGTCCTCGCCGAGTCGCTCACGCGTGCTCGCCTCGCGGACCTGTACGAGCTGTCCGGCCGCTTGCTCGTCTCGACCGCGCTCGCGTTCGCGCTGGCCGGCATCTTCTACGTGTTCATCACGTACATCGGCCGCTTCGGCGCGATGTACCTGAACGCGGTGCTCGCGGCGATCGTCTTCTTGGTCCTCTTCGAGCCGCTCGAGCACGAGTTCGAGACGCGCATCAACCGCTTCTTCTTCCGCGAGCGTTACCACCTCGAATCCAGCGTGGTCGAGCTGCGTCGCCGCCTCGCGCACACGCTCGAGACGCAGGAGATGATCCAGGTCGTCATCGACGGGCTCGAACGATCGCGTCGCGTGACGAGCTGCGCGGTGTACCTGCGCGACCAGGACGGGAACGGGTTCGACCTCGTCGGTGCCATCGGCTCGTCGGCTCCCGCGCGCCTCGAGTCTCTCGCGATGCGCCCGCTGCTCGAGAAGCTCGGACTGTCGCTGTCGCTCGAAGAGCTCGCGCGCGAAGCGGAAGGGGGCGCGCACGAGACGATGGCCCCCGTGCTCACGGCGGCCGAGGCGCTCGGCCCGCTCAAGAGCTCCGTCGTCCTCGCCATCCGCGGCGACTCGGAGGAGCTGGTCGGGCTGCTCTGCGTCGCCGACGACCGCGTGAAGGACGCGTTCACGCCGGAGGAGGTCGCGCTCCTCGAGACGATCGCCGCACAGATGGGCGTGGCGCTCGCGAACAGCCGCATCTACGACAGGATGAAGGAGCGGGATCGCCTCGCCGCGCTCGGCTCGATGGCGGCCGGCCTCGCGCACGAGGTCAAGAACCCGCTCGGCGCGATCAAAGGCGCGGCGCAGCTCCTCGAGGAGGTCGTCGAGTCGGCGAAGGAGACCGACCCCACCATGAAGGAGTTCCTCGGGATCATCCTCGAGGAGACCGATCGATTGAACCGCGTCGTCGGGAGCTTCCTCGACTACGCCCGCCCGCATGCGGGCAACCCCGTGCCGCTCGACATCAACGCGGCGGTGCGCCGTAGCGTGCAGATCCTGAGCAGCCAGAAGACGGACGAGACGGAGATCCGCCTCGAGCTCGCCGACGATCTGCCGCGCGTGCGCATCGATCCCGAGAAGCTGCGGCAGGTGCTGATGAACCTCGTCCAGAACGCGCTGCAGGCGATGAACGGACGCGGCCGCGTGACCATCACGACGAGCCGGCGTCGCACGCCGCGCACGGCATGGCTCACGTCGCCCCCGAGTGGCAACTCCGGGAGGCTCCCGACGGACGACGTCGAGCTCGTCGAGATCAGCGTCGTCGACACCGGGCCGGGCATCAGCCAGAAGGTGCTGAAGAACCTCTTCGTCCCGTTCTTCACGACGAAGGAGTCGGGCACCGGGCTCGGGCTCGCGATCAGTCAGAGCATCGTGCAGAACGCCGGCGGCACCATCCAGGTGCAGTCCCAGCCGGGCGCGGGGTCGAAGTTCACGATCGTCCTCCCCGCGTCGGACGACGTCCTCGCGACACCGCTCCCGTCGGTCGCGCCGGGGGCCGGCCCGGCCAACGAAGGAGCCTCGACGGCGGAGGCGAGCGAACCGACGTGACGACGTGGTCGTGGAGCGAAGGAGACACGGAAGAGGAAGGAAATGGGTCTTCAGGGGGAGAACCGAGGTGAGCCCTTCCTCCTCCGTACCTCCTTCACTCCACGACGCGGCCGGAACGCGCCGTCAACGTCGTGAAGCAGGGCGGACCGTCGCAGCCTCGAAGGTTTTGAGGAGCGAACGCTGCACGAACCGCGGTACGCGCGGCGCGCTCAGACCGGGGCGACCATCGCGTCCGTGCACGAGGGCATGCTCGGCGCGCATGCCGTCGTAGCGGGCGATCTCACTGTCCATGCGGGCGGCCTCGGGTCCGAGCGATTCGTAGGCCTGACGATGCGCATCGTAGAGCTCCCAGTTCCCCGCCCGCGCGGCTCCACGCAGGATCGCGAGGACGGCACGCTCGCGTGCGGAAGGCGTCGCGGTGTCGAGGATCTCGTGCGCGGAGCGGGCGAGCTCGTCGGGCTCGGCGACGCTGAGCGCCTCGCACATCGCCTCGTGCCAGGCGCCGAGCTGCAGCCGCCTCTCGACCTTCCGGAGATGCTCGAGCGCACGAGCGTAGAAGGCGGGCATGTCCTCCGGAGGCCGGCGCGCAGCGAGCCAGAGACGACCCAGGACGAAGTGGGTGAGGGACTCGTCTGCGAGCACGAGCTGCTCGTCGAGATCCTCGAGGATCTCTTTCGGCCAGGCCCAGACGGCGAGCTGCTCGGACAGCCAGCGCTCGTGGATGAAGAACGAGGGGTCGTGAGCGGCCCACCTCCGTACGGCCGTCACGATGTGCGCGCGGAGCCGCGAGGCCGTCGCGGGATCACGAACGAGATCGATCAGGCGGCGGGCCCAGTAGACGTCGTCGGGATACGCCTCGAGCGCACGCACGACGTCGTCGACGAGATCGTACTCGATCAGCGTCGGACGACGTCCGACGTCCGATCGGGGCGGAGCCTCGAGCTCGGTCCGAGTGACGGCGTCGCTGCACATGGTCGTCCCTCACTTCGTCGTGCAGGAGGGGGCGACGCCGAGCCCGCGGGAGTACATCTGCTTCTTGTAGACGTGGGCGTCGACGCGGCAGGTGCAGCCGTCGTTGATCCAGCCGGCCGGACACTTGTTGCAGTCCGAGGCGATGCCGCACTTGTTGTACCAAGGGCAGGACTTCGTATCGGCCGCGATGATCCTGCCGTCGCGCGCGCAGACCGCACCGAGGTCCGTGTACGAGGCCGCGCAGGGCTTCACGCACAGGGGCCCCTGGCCGACGTAACCCCAGATGCAGATCGGGAAGCAGAGCCCACCTTGGAGCTCCATGCCCGCGGGGCACTTGCAGGACACGCTGGTCGCTTCGGTGTCGATCGTGTCCGTCTCGACGGTCGCGAGGACCTCGCCCTCGCCCACCTCCTCGCCGTGGACGTCTTCGAAGCCGTCGTCCGGCCCCGCCGCGCAGCCGGCAGCGAGGAAGAGCGTCGTGGAGAAGGCAACGAGGGTGGAAACGAAACGCGTCGACATCTTCAACTCCGTCCTTTCGTGCAAGCTCGACGCGTCCTCTCGCGCGTCGTCGACACCCCGTCATCGCAAGGACGGGGCCAACACCGATCCCGCGAAAAACCTCGAAAATTCCGGCCGTGTAACGGCCTGCACCCGCTGATACACCCCTGATACACCCCGGCCTGCATCGTGATACGGCGACCGGATACAGGGGCGCTCGACGCGACGGCCAGCGCTCGTTCGCGCGCGCCCTTTCCGCGTCAGGCCTCTCGATCGGAGGTGGCGCCCGCGTGCGTGGAGCGACCGTCGAGGCAGAGCCTCGGATCGATCCGCGTCACGCCTCTCGACGCACGGTCGTCCTCAGTACGTCGAGCACTTCGGGGCCGAGCCGGCTCGGAAGTACATCCCCTTCTGGTAGTGGTGGTACGGCAGTCGGCAGGTGCAGCCGTCGTTGATGTATCCGTTCGGACACTTGCTGCAGCTCGAGCCGAGACCGCACTTGTTGTACCAGGGGCACGATTTCGTATCGGCCGAGATGATGTGCGGGTTGCGCACGCACATGACGCCGACGTCGACATAGCCTCGAGCGCACTGCGCGATGCATGCCGGACCGTTACCGTCGTAACCCGGCCGGCAGAGGGGGTAACAGAGGCCGGCCTGGTACTCCGTGCCCAGGGGACAAGCGCAGGCGAGACCGTTCGCCTCCGTCTCGATGGTGTCCGTCTCGACGGTTGCGAGCACCTCGCCCTCGCCGGTCTCCTCGGCCTGCACGTCCTCGAAGGCTTCGTCCTCCGGTCCTGCTGCGCATCCGGCGGCGAAGGACGGAGCCAACACCGAACGACGAGCAAGCCCGTGAAATCGCGTGCACGCGGCCCCTCGCGACCGCCGATACAGCCCGAGACACCCGGGGCTGCATCGTGATTCGCCTGCGTGAGACAGGGATCGGCGGCCCGCTTCTCTCCGGTCAGTCGTTCTGCATCAGGCCTTTGATCTTCCCGTTCGGCAGGAGCCGGACGCCCTTCGCGGCGGGCGCCTTCGGGAGGCCCGGCATCGTCATCATCTCGCCCGTGAGCGCGACGAGGAAGCCGGCGCCCGCCGAGAGCCGCACCTCGCGGACGGTGATGTCGAAGTCGCGCGGGCGGCCGGGCACGGACGGATCGTCCGTGAGCGAGAGCTGCGTCTTCGCCATGCAGATCGGCAGCTCGCCGGCTCCGAGCGCGAGGAACCGCTCGATGTTCCGCTCCGCCGCGCTCGTGAAGACCACGTCCCTCGCTCCGTAGACCGTGCGCGCGATCTTGCGGATCTTGTCGTGCGGCGGATCGGACAGCTCGTAGACGTAGCGCGGCTTCGGCGGATCGGCGTCGGTCGCGTCGACGACCTCGACGACCGTGCGCGCGAGATCGATCGCGCCTTCGCCGCCTCGCGCGAAGCCCTCGGAGCGCCCGAACCTCGCGCCCAGCTTGCGCACGGCCTCCTCGACGAGCGAGAGCTCCTCCTCGGTGTCGTTCGGGAAGACGTTGATCGCGACGATGGGCGGAAGCCCGAACGCCTGCGCGGTCTCGAGGTGCTTCTCCAGGTGCTCGATCCCCTTCTGGAGGCGCTCCCGATCCGGCTCCGCGCACTGCTTCACCGGCGCGCCTCCGTGCATCTTGAGCGCACGGAGCGTCGCCACGATCACCACCGCGCGCGGCCAGATGCCGGCCTGACGGCACTTGATGTCGAGGAACTTCTCGCCGCCGAGATCGAGGCCGAAGCCGGCCTCGGTGATCGCGTAGTCACCGAGCGCCATCGCCAGCCGCGTCGCGAGCACGCTGTTGCAGCCGTGAGCGATGTTTCCGAAGGGTCCGCAGTGAACGATCGCAGGACCTCCCTCCTCCGTCTGCACGAGGTTCGGCTGGAGGGCGTCGCGGAGCACCGCGGTCATCGCGCCGGCGGCGCCGAGCTCCCCCGCCGTGACCGGCTTGCCCTGGTAGGTGTGCGCGACGACGATCCGCGAGAGGCGCTGCTCGAGGTCCGCGTAGCTCGTCGCGAGCGCCATGATCGCCATGATCTCGCTCGCGGCGGTGATGTCGAAGCGCTCCTCGCGCGGCATGCCGTGCGCCTTGCCTCCGAGCCCGACGATCACGCGGCGGAGGAAGCGATCGTTCATGTCGAGCGCACGCCCCCAGCTCACCTGGCGGGGATCGATCTCGCCCTTGTCCGCGATCGTCTCGCCGAAGTACGCCGCGTTGTCGGTGAGCGCCGAGAGAAGGTTGTGCGCCGTCGTGATCGCGTGGATGTCGCCGGTGAAGTGCAGGTTGATGTCGTCGGCCGGCGTGAGCGAGGCCTTGCCCCCTCCCGTGCCGCCACCTTTGACACCGAACACCGGCCCGAGCGACGGCTCGCGCAACGCGAGGACCGCGTTCTTCCCGAGGCGGCGCATGCCCATCGCGAGCGCGATGGACGTCGTCGTCTTTCCCTCTCCCGCGGGCGTCGGGTTGATCGCCGAGACGAGCACGAGGCGGCCTTTGCCTCGCGCAGGTCGCTCGAGGACCTTCAGATCGAGCTTCGCCTTCCCGCGACCGTAGTGGATGAAGTCGTCGGCCCCGAGACCGAGCTCCTCGGCGACACGCGCGATGGGACGAGGGCTGTATTCCATGGGGGCGCATGTGCCTTCGGGCGGGACCGCCGTCAAGGCAGGAACGAGCGTGGTTTCCGCGGCTTACGGCGACAGTCGAGGCGCAAGCCATCGAGGAGCGAGCGCGCAGCCTGCATCCCGATGAAGATGGTCGTCCCCCGAGGCGACGCGTTTCGCGTGGGTGCGTTTCGCGAGAGTGCTCCTCGCCCGCGAGGCCCCGGCGCCTCGGACGACCGCGGCAGCTCAGGCGTGACGCACTGCGCGAACGGGCGGCGGCACGAGCCGCGATGCGGCGCGGTCAGCCGGAAAAGCCGGTTACATCGGGCCCGTGGGCGACGCTCCTACCCGGCAAGACTCGGGAAACGTTCCGGGCCCGGGTGACGGCGCCCCCTCCGGAGCTCTGCCTGGGACAAAAGGGGGCGACCCAATGAACACCGCGACTTGACCACGTTTGGGTCGGCTCGATACTCTCTGGATTGAGAAATTCTAGGGGGTTCTCTAACAAATCCCCATAGAACGCACGCTCCGCGCGGGCTGTCGGGGAGGGCTTCGGCCCCCATCGACGACTCCTAAGCGCCCACTCGGTCCAGGTTGTTCCCCTGACGATGCAAGATCCCGCCCCCAAGGCATCACCAGTGCCGTCGATCCGCCCCGCGGGTGGGCGCTCCTACGTCTTGCGCTTCATCAGCGGCAAGTACCAGGGCGGCGAGTTCCCGATCGTGAACGACAAGCCGATCATCGTCGGCCGCTCGAGCGATCTCGACATGGTCCTGGTCGAGGACATGGTGAGCCGCAAGCACGCGCGCATCACGATGCAGCAGGACCAGATCTGGATCGAGGATCTCGGGTCCACGAACGGGACGTTCGTAAACGGCGAGAAGATCAAGCGCGCGCGTCTCAAGGAGGGTGACCGCGTCCTCATCGGGACGTCGATCCTGAAGGTCATCGCCGGCGAGGGCTCGCGCGAGACGTCGGACGCGAAGCGCGATCTCGAGAACGTCGCGGCGGCTCGCCGAACCACGCAGGCGCGCACGATGAGCGGAAGCATCGAGGAGGTCCCCCTCCCCGACCTGCTTCAGCTCTTCGCCACGTCCAAGAAGAGCGGTGTCCTCGTCCTCCGCACGGAGACCGACGACGTCGGCAAGATCTTCATGCGGAAGGGCATCATCTACTACGCGTCGATCAACGACCTCGACGACGTGCCCCCCATGAAGAGCATCTTCCGGATGCTCACGTGGCAGAAGGGCCTCTTCGATCTCGATCCGCCGGACGACCGCGAGTTCCCGAACGAGATCAACCTGAGCGTCCAGGAGGTCCTCATGGAGGGCCTCCGCCAGCTCGACGAGTTCAACGAGATCCGCAACGAGCTGCCCGATCTCAACACGCGCCTCGTGCTCTCGCAGCCGGTCATCCCGCCGCTGCGTGATCTCAAGCCCGAGGAGCTCGACATCCTCCAGCTCGCGCACAACTACGGCCACCTCGAGACGGTCCTCAACAAGAGCCTCGCGACCGACCTCGAGACCGTGCAGGTGATCCTGAAGCTCATCAAGGGGTCGTACCTGCGGCCGGAGTGACGGACGGCGGTCGGTCCTCAGTCCTCAGTCCTCAGCGGGAAGGCTCGTCGCTCCTCAGCGGACAGAGGCTCCGGGCTCCAGGCTCCAGTTTGTGTACGCCGCCCGCGTCGTTGCACGCTCGCGCAGCCTCGTGCTCGTTGCAGGCCCGAGCACAGCCACGCGGTCGATGCGTGCTCTCGCGCAGCCACGTGCTCGTTGCACGCTCGATCGCAGCGACGTGGCTCTCGTGCGTATTTGCGACGACGTCACTGACCTGACGCAAACGAAGAGCGGAAGCTCGGAAGGAGCGGACCGATCGCGCGCGACGAACGAGGAGCACTCGGCGCGGCATGACAATAGCGCGAGAGCTCCATCGAAAATCTTCCCCTTTTCGCCCTTCCCCTCTTCCCGTGAGCCCCCAAAGCCACAGGCGAGGACGTAGATGCCCTCCGGAGATGACGAGACGCCGACAGCGCACCGTCCCTGGAGCCTGGAGCCTGGGGCCTGGAGCCTCCCGACGCTGCCGCCCGAAACGTCGTTTCCAGCGTCTCAACGACGCCGCCAGAACAAGAACGTGTGCGTCTTCTCCCGAAACGGCACCGGGACCGTCACGCGTCCGGACGGCCAGCGGCCGAAGGCACACGCCTCGAAGAGGTCGCTCGCCGGGACCGTGGACGGATCGACGGTCGTCGGCTTCTCCTCGTTGATGCCGATCACGAGCGTCCCGCCCGTGCGAAGGCGCGCTGCGCATGAGCGCAAGGCGCGGTCGACGTCGTCGCGGTCGTTCAAACCGTATCCGATGACGCCGTTCAACAGGACGGCGTCGAAGACGTGATCGACGGCGAAGTGACGCTCGAGATCGCGCACGTCACCGACGACGTGCGGCTCGCCGCCGAACGAGGCGCGGGTGGAATCGATGTCGACCGTCGCGAACGACTTCCCGGAGAAGAAGCTCGGGTACCGCGCGGTGTACCAGGCCACGCCGACGGAGAGCACGCGCTGCACCTCGGGGTCGGCCGCGAGCGCCGGCAGGATCTCCTCCTCGAGCAACCGCCGGTCCGGCGGCGTGTACCGTCCCCGCCTCCAGGCGAAGTGGAGCAGCTCGGCTTTCGCCCATCGAAGGGGGGACATGGCGGGCAGGCCTCGGGCCTCAGGCGTGTGGCGGCCCTTCCTAGCACAGGTGGATCGGGAGTCCTCAGCGCCTGCAGTCTCCAGACTCCAGTCTCCAGTAACAGAGGCTCCAGGCTCCGGGCTCCGGGCTCCAGCGGGTGCGCGTCTTCGCGCGCGCCCTCTCCGACGAGACGTTGGGTCGACAGATCGGACTCCCGAGGCGTGAGCGCCTGAGGGCCCCGAGACGGAGACCAAGGCCCCAAGCTGAGGACTGAGGACTGAGGACTGAGGACTGAAAACGCGAACGCCCCGGCTCGAAGGAGCCGAGGCGCTCGGAGTGTTGGCTCGGTCGCGGGCTCGGCCCTACTGGAGCCTGGAGCCCGGAGCCTGGAGCCTCTTTCTCAGTACACGCCCTTCAGACCGTTGCCCATCGAGCGGCCCCAGCCGAAGGCCTCCTCGAGCTCGTTCATCAGCTTGAGAAGGGCCGTGTAGTCCTTCATCTTCTGGCACCAGCGGCTCGTCGAGCAGCTCGACGCGCCGCGGTACTGCACCCGGCCGCCGTCGAGCGCCGGCTTGAGACCGACGGTCCGGCCGTTGCGCGTGACGGGCTCGGTGACGACGGCCTTCGCGAGCAGCTCGTTCGCGTACTCGATCATGCGCGCCGCGATGCCCTTCTGGACCGTCTTGCCGAACAGGGTCTCGGTCCCGAAGGTCTGCGCCGCGTAGACCTTCCCGTCCGGATCGTGGAAGACGATGATGTTGTCGAAGCCCGGGTCACCGTCCTTCGACACGTCGTAGATGCGCATCATGTCCGTCCACTGCGTGCGCGCGTTCTCCGGCAGGAAGATGAGCGTGAAGTAGATCAGGAACTTCTGCTGCTCGAAGCCGACCTGCGGATCGACGACGGTGCCGCCCGCGCCTGCCGGCGTGCCGGCCGTGAACGGATCGTGGCAGAAGAGGCGGTCCTCCACCGGGAAGCAGATCTCGGTACCCTCCTTCGGCCACCACAACGTGGTGCCGAGGAGCGCGTAGCCCGCGTCGTCGAGCGCCGGCGGACCGATCGTGCCGGGGCCGCCCTGAGGCATCGCGTACCGGCCCTTGATCTGCTCGTCGTTCGTCAGGTTGTTCGCCAGCCACCGGCGGAAGCCGTCGGGGAACACGTCGGCGAGCGACACGGCGCGGAAGCGCGGGTCGACGTAGTCGTCACGGCTGGCGCTGATGAAGTTGTCCGCCGACTCCGTCATCAGGTACGCCGTGAACGCCTTCTCGTAGTACGAGCCGCAGTTCAGCGTGTACTCCGAGTTGTAGTCACGGCCCTGCGTGCGATCGAGCGCGTTCTCGATCGGCCGGCCGCCGAGCGAGATCGTCCCGAAGCCTCCCGTGACGCCGTTGGCGACCTCGAGGAGCGGAGCCGTGTTGCCGGTCCCGGCGAAGCCGGTGCCGTCCCACGAGCGGGCGATCGTCACGCCGTTGCCCGGGTTCTCGTCGCCGAGCGGGCCGTGCCTGCCGGGCTGCGGGCGGGAGAACACGTGCGCGAAGTGGTCGAACGCGATGGAGCTCGCGATCGCGCTCTCGACGGCGACCTGCTTGAGGACCTCGGCGACGAACGCCTCGGGATCGTCACCGTTCGAGTTGTAGTTGACGACGGTGTCTCGCGCGAGGTTCACGTAGAGGCCGATCGCCTTCGCGGAGTCACGCATCTTCTCGTGGTAGCGGCTGAGGTTGCGCATGAAGGCGCCCCAGACGCTGAAGTCACGACGGCCGCGGCGGTAGCTGGAGAAGATGTGGTTCATCTCCTGCTGCGCCTGCCAGAAGTGCATCGTCTCGTAGAGGTCGGCGCCGTTGTCGTGACGGAACACGGCGACGTTGCCGAGGTCCGCCCAGTTGTCGCTGGCGAACCCGTGCGGGACGCGCACGCGGTTCCGGGCGTCCGTCGTGTGCGTCTTGCTGGCCGTCGACTTCATCGCATCCCACTGGACGAAGTCGACCTTCGGCTGGGTGCAGCGGATCGTCTGCCCCTCCTCGTTCGTCACGAGGTGGCCGTCGAGGAGCGGGTTCCACTCGCCGTCCTTCTCCGCGTCCCAGTACGTGGGCTCGAAGGCGGTCGGGTCGACGACCTCGCACTTCTCGATCAGGTCCACCGTCTTGTCGAGGTGCGAGTAGTGCGTCGGCGACGAGAAGTTGCCGTAGCGGAAGCCGAGGAGACCACCGAAGTCGTTCTGGTGGCCCTGAGCCATGCGGCCGGCGGCCTTGTTCGCCTGGAATCGGGCGTCCGCGTAGACGGCGACGTGGTCACCGTAGAACATGCGGGCCGCACCGAAGTCGTACGCACCGAGGCCGAGCAGGTCCTGCGACGGCTCACCCGCGTACTCCATCGTCGTGGAGTGCGTCCACATGTGGATGATGTTCTTGATCTCGTTCGGCGTGAGCTTGTCGAGCCAGCGCGGGCCGACGCAGTTCCTGCCGTCCGCCGCCCCCGACGCGTCGGCCGGACACTCCGTCGTCACCTTCTTCGCGTTGGTGCGGAGCGCCCAGTACTGCCAGCGGAAGTTCCACGCGTCCGACGAGCCGACGAAGTTGTGGCGCAGGCCGAACGAGTGCCCCATCTCGTGCGCGATGACGGCGTAGTGCGCACGGCGGCGCAGCCAGTCCTTCATCCGGTCGGCGCGCTCGCGCTGGACGATCGGGTCGTCCTGCGGGTTGAACTTGCCGAACTTCTCCTGCAGCGCGTCCGAGAGCGCGGCATAGCCGAGGGGCGCGAGCGCCTCGTAGTGCATGATGCAGGTGCCACGCTCCGCGAGCGCGATCTGGAGGCGGTTCTCGAGGGCCTGCCGGAGCTTCGGGTTCATGCCCTGGAGGATCGAGGCCGCCTTCATCATCATCTGGCTCGGGTCGGCCGAGTCGCCGGCCGTCCACTTCGCGACGTCACCGAGAGCGGACTTCGCGAGCTGCTGCATCGCCGGCGTGATGATGTGCGCCTCGGCGGGGGTTCCGCGGAGGACGTTCATGCGCGCCTCGTAGATGGGCGCCCAGTACGACTCGCCGTCGAGCGATGCCTTCGTGTTCGCGACCTTCTCGAGGTTCGCGATGAGCGCCTTCTCGAGCGGCGTGCGCTGACTCGGGTCGATCTTCCCGTTCGGGGCGGGCCGACGTGCGCGGAGCTTCTGCTCGAGTGCCTTCAACCGATCGACCGAGATCCCGGCGATCGCGGCGATGCGCTTGTCGGCCTCCTCGGCGCCGATGCGGGGCTGGAACCCGGCGCCGCTCGAGATGCGCGCCGCCTCGACCCACTTGTTGATGTCCGTGCCGTCCGTGATGTCCTCGGTCCGGAGCTCGCCGCCGATGTACCGGAAGGTGTCGACGAGGCCGCGGGACCAGAGGTCGTTGACGTGCGTCCAGACGTTGATGCTGGCGGCGATGTGCTCACCCGTCTGCGGATCGTTCGCGTCGGACATGATGCCCCACGGCGATCCCGTCTCGGGCTTCGCGATGGCCGTGACGAGGTGGAAGCGGAGATCGCCGAGGCGAGCCACGGTGCCCTTCTTGCCGCACTCCGGCGGATCGAACTCGTCGACCGGGCTGTGGCAGAGGATGACCATCGGCTTCATCTTCGCGATGGCCGCGACGGCGGGCGAATAGCCTCGCACCTCGGCGAGCTCGTCGGCGAGCCCGTTGCACTGCTCGATCGCCTGGTCGTGGGTCGCGCCCGTCCGGACCTTCTCACGACGGCAGGCGTTGACCTCCTTCACGAGGAAGATCGCGTCCTCCTCCTCGGCGAAGTTGCCCGTGAGGACGCCCGGGAAAGTCTCGGCGCAATCGACGCCCTCTTCGATGAGGTTTCCGAAGCGCTGGCACTCGGCGTACTTCGCGGACTGGACCGCCGCGCGCATCGCGGTGTCCCACTCCTCCGCGGCCTCACGCGTCGCCTCGAAGTACTCGGGCGCGCTGCCGTCGGCGTAGTGCCAGACGACCGGCTTCTCCTTGCGGCTCTGGAACGGGAGCGTGCACTTCTCGTGGTACGTGTCGCACTTCGAGATACCGACGACACCGCCGACGCCCGAGCAGTCCGCATCGACCTTGCAGACCGTGGCCCCCTCCATCTTGTCGGGGTTCTGGTAGATGTGGCTGCGCTCCCAGATGTTGTAGCGGCTGATGTACCGCTTCCAGTTCGCGTCCGCGAGGCCGTAGTCCCGGGCGTAGCCGTTGCGGTCCGTCGTGAATGCGCCGTAGGTCTCGAACCGTCGGCCGTCCCAGTGGATCGGCTCGTAGTCCGTGTTCGTGACCCGCTTGAAGGAGTGGCGGAGCGTGATCTCGTTCGGGTTGCAGTTGCCCGCCGGCTCGCTGCCGCCGCGGATCAGGTTCGGCAGCATGCATGCCGGGAACCTGAAGCCCCCGCCGAAGCTGAGCATCTGCGGCTCGGCGAACACCTTGTTGGTGACGTCGAAGTAGCCGTTCTGGATGTCGTAGACCGGCGCGTTCTCGTCGTTCGGGTTGCGGACGTCGAACGCCATCGGCGAGTACTTCACGCCGCCGTACAGGCCGAGCAGCGACATCGTGTCGAACTCGTAGGCGGTCGTGACGAGGTTCTGGGAGAAGTCGACGCGGATGTACTCGCGGTCCTTCCAGATCCGGTCGGAGACGTTCTCCTCGATGACGTTGAGCTCCTCGCCGGTCTGCGGGTTGTAGGAACGCCGGATGTCGAAGTGGCTGATGATCCGGAAGTTGTAGACGACGATGCCGTCGTTCTGCGCGAGCGGCTTGGAGGGATCCCGCTCCGGGTCCTTCTTCGGAGGTAGCCCCTTCCCGTCGGTGCCGGGGATGCGCTCGAAGGACACGCGGCCGATGAGGTTGTGCTCCTCGATCGACCACTTGATCTTCGTGAGCGTGTTGATCGTGTTCGTGAACAGACCCCAGCTCGCGCCCGACTCGCCGTACGGCACGTCGATGACCATCGTGCGCGCGTAGAACTCGGGGTCGTCGCTCGTGTCGTCGAACTTTTCGCCGATGAAGAAGCTCTTTGGGATCGCGTTGGCTTGGACGCGATTGATCGGATCGCGTTCCGCAGCGCACCCGACGGCACCCGTGGAACTGCCGATGGCCCCTACGACGAGAGCCGTCAGGCCGATCCTGCCAAACCAGTTCGAATGCATCCCGACCTCCTTGACCGACGTTCAGGCAGAGCGTGCCGACGTCGACAGCACGAGAGAAGCGCGGCGGCTCATGCAAACTCTGCTCCTACGAGCAACCGTTTGAAATTCTGACGTTTTCTGTTTTGTCCCTGGCCGCCCGTTAGGACCGTTACTCAGCCGCAGCTGGGCTCTCCGTCAGAGCGCGCACGCATTGTCCCACGCGGCCCCCTATCCGCCCGCGGAGCCCCGGGTCCTCACCAGGACCGCCCGCGCGTGCGCCTCCAGCCCCTCCAAACGTGCGAAAACGCAAATGTTCTCCTCGTCTCCCCGCAGCGCGTCAGCGGTGTAACGAATGATCGAGGTCCGCGCCACGAAGTCGTGGACGCCGAGCGGGGATCCGAAGCGGACCGCCCCTCCGGTGGGCAGGACGTGCGACGGGCCCGCGAGATAGTCGCCCGCCGCCTCGGGGGTCGAGCCGCCCACGAACGCCGCTCCGACGCTGCCGATCGCCTCGAGGAGCTCCTCCGGGGCTTCGACCTGGAGGCTCAGGTGCTCGGGCGCGATCGCGTCGGCGACCTCGGCCAGCGCTCGCCGATCGGCCACGAGGAGGGCTTGTCCGTGCCGCCGGAGCGATTCGCTCGCGATGGCTCTTCGCGGCAGATCTCCGAGCTGGCGGGCGAGCTCGGCGTCGACCCGATCGAGCAGGTCACGCTCCGTCGTGACGAGGAGCGGATAGGCGTCCTCGTCGTGCTCGGCCTGCGAGAGGAGATCGGCGGCGACGTGCGCGGGGTCGGCCGCCCCGTCCGCGAGGACGAGGATTTCGCTCGGCCCGGCGATCGAGTCGATCGCGACGGCGCCGTACACGAGACGCTTCGCGCACGCCACGTAGGCGTTCCCCGGCCCGACGATCTTGTCGACCCGTGGGATGCTCTCCGTCCCGAAGGCCAGAGCGGCGATCGCCTGCGCGCCGCCCGCATCCACGATGGCGGAAACGCCGGACAGATGGGCCGCCGCGAGGACGCCGTCGTCCTCCTCGGTCCCGCTGAGCGGCGTGGCGAGCACGACCTCCTTCACGCCCGCGACACGGGCGGGGATGGCGCTCATGAGGACGCTCGACGGATAGCGCGCCTTCCCGCCGGGGGCGTACACCCCCACCCGCGCCAGGGCACGGACGCGCAGACCGAGCAGCGTCCCGCCTTCCTCGTACCGGAACCCGCCGGCCGGGAACATCGCCTCCCGCTCGCGCCGGTGAAACTCGGCGATCCGCGCCGCCGATCGTTCGAGAGCGGCGCGCGCCGGGGCAGGGAGGCGGCCGAGCGCCTCGCGCCCCATCGCGTCGACGTCCCGGAGGTAGAGCGCCTTCGGAGCCCGGCGCTCGAACCGTTCGACGTAGCGCAGAACGGCCGCGTCGCCCTCGCGACGGACGGCGTCCAGAATCTCCCTCACCGCGGGCTCGACCCTGGCGAAGTCGGTCTCGCCGCGGCCACGAAGACGCGCGAGCGCCTCCGCGAACTCGGGCGTGCCCTGCTCCGCCCGTGGCAGACGAATCGTCATCGGAACGCCGGACGGTAGCGCAGGACGGCCCCTCGGGGCGTGCGTTTCTCGGGTCCCCCGGCCGAGCCAGCCCGGACGGCGGTGTTTTCCGCACAAAGCACAGCCATTTGCCCCTTGGCGGCCGGTCGCCGAGCACGGCCTGCGTCCGTGCTGACCCGGGCCGCTTCTCCTCGGCGCGCGAGCTCGCTTGCGGGTACCCTGTTCATGGGTATAGGCACAGGTTGGAAATGATCCGGACGATGAGAGCGCGGTATCCGAAGAGGCCATCCAAGTGGTAACGTACGCACCCTTGGTGCGGACCCGATAGGCCCGCCGTTTCGACGTCTCGGTGGGACCGAGATCCTGAGAAAATTCCCGGTCCCGAACCCCCGGTTGCCATTTGGACGAGGGCTCCTGTGGACAGTGATCTGGCAGATGCGGTCGAAGGACTGAGGACCGTATTTCAGAAGAGGAAAATCGAGTGCGTGTTCGGCAAAGCCGACAAGACGCTCGTCGAGGACCTCCGCAAGAAGTTCCGGCTTCCGGCACGCTACCGAGCCTTCCTTCTCTCGGCCGACCCGACGAAGGTGGAGACGGTCACGCCCGTCGAGCGTGTTCGTCTTCTTCCCGCCGCGGAGCTGGAGAAGGCCCAGGAGGCCATCAAGACTCCGCCCGAGGGAGGCACGGCGCCCGCGGACTGGAAGCCTTCTTGGTTCGTGATCGCGGAGAGCTCGCTCCTCGGAGACCCCTACTTCCTCGACGTCTCCAAGCTCGACCCCGAGGGCGACTGCCCCGTCTACACCGCCATGAGCGGCCAGGAGCGCTGGAACCCCACGCTCGCGGCGTCGAGCTTCGCGCAGTTCCTCCGCATCCTGTCGACGGCGATGGACGTCGCGGCGGGGTTCGGCGACGCGATCATGGACGACGAGGACGAGGACAGCTTCCGCGAAGCGCTCGGTCCGAAGGTCAAGGTCATCGACGCCGCCGCGCTTCGCGCGGGGCATTGGACGTGACGAAAGGGGCTCCGGGCTCCGGACGGAAGGCTCCAGGAGAAAACGAGCCCGAAGCTTCGACGCGAATCTCCAGCGCATGCGGAGCGTCCGATCGACGGCCGCTCGTGCGCTGCGCTTTGCCTGGAGCCTGGAGCTTGGTGCGCTGCTCCCTCCCTGGAGCCTGGAGCCTGGAGCCTGGAGCCTGAAGATGGTCGAAACCGCCTACTCCCAGAGCCGGTATCGCCCGAGCGAGATCGAGCACAAGTACGGGCCCAACGTTCACCTGCTCGACGACCCGCTCGCCTGGACGCAGCTCGCTCGGCTCTGCGCGCGCGAGACCATCCAGCCCGAGGTCGGTCACCTCGTCCGCGCGCTCTACCAGCGGCTGGCGCAGGTCGTCCTCGCCGCGGAGTTTCCGCGCGAGCGCGTCGCCGTTCCGACGCGGATGGTGATCAAGTCGCCCGAGGCGGTCTACCGAGGGCTCGCGCTCGATGCTTCGACGAAGTGCGTGACCGTCGCGATCGCGCGCGCCGGGACCATGCCCTCTCAGGTCGTCTACGACCTCTTGAACGAGGTCCTCGATCCGTCGGGCGTGCGCCAGGACCACCTCTTCATGTCGCGCGCGACGGACGCCGAAGGGAAGGTGATCGGCGCGACCTGGCACGACGCGAAGATCGGGCGCGACGTCGAGGGGCGCATCCTCCTCTTCCCCGATCCGATGGGCGCGACCGGGTCGTCGATGAACAGCGCCCTCACGCACTACAAGACACGGCTCGAGGGGACGCCGAAGCTGTGCATCACGATGCACCTCATCGTGACGCCGGAGTTCATCCGCAACGTGCTCGCCGAGCACCCCGACGTGCGCATCTACGCCCTCCGCCTCGATCGCGGGCTCTCCCCGGCGAAGGTCCTCGCGACCGTCCCGGGCACGCACTGGGACGAGGAGCGAGGGCTCGACGAGCACCACTACATCGTCCCGGGCGCCGGCGGCGTCGGCGAGATCCTGAACAACGCCTGGGTCTGACCGCGAGCGTCAGCGCTTCTTCTTGCGGCGCCGCGGGTTGTGTCGGTCGACCAGGGCGAGGTAGTCCGGCATGGGCTGCTCCTCGAGCGGCCTCCAGTTCTCGCGCGCGAGCTGCACGTGACGAGGGAGGGCTTCGACCATCCGGCACACCTCGTCCCTCGCCGCCCCCGTGGCGTGGCGCTCGAACTCGGACATCGCGTCGAGGATGGCGTCGACGTCTCGGCCGGCGAGGTGACCGCGCCGCGCGAGCTCCGCGTAGCTGCGGGCGAGCGCGTCGCCGTCGAAGCGGTGCTGCGTGACCATCTCGTACGCCACGCGCAGGACGCCGAGCGCGGGCAGGCGGCCGTCCTCGAAGATCGCGAACGCGGCCTGCAGGTAGTTGTAGAACGGCACGACGCGCGGGCCGAAGACGGCGAAGTCGCGCGGGTGCGTCTGCTGCTCGAGATGGATGAGGATCCGCTCGACGACGGGCTCGGCCTTCACGAGACGAACGCAGCGCAAGGTCGACTCCGTCACGTCGTCGTAGATGCGGCCGCGCTCGCAGATCTGCGCGACGAGCTCCTCGCCGGCGTTGCCGGCCATGATGTCCGCGTACAGCGAGTACACGAAGGCGTCCGCCTCCGCGTCGTCGCCGACGAGCGTCTCTTTGACGCCGTCGAGCCGATCGCCCGCCGACGTCCGTGCCTCGAGGAGCGCGGGGAGCTTGTACCCGAGCTGATCGCGCAGCGCACGGAAGCGCAGGCGGAGCATGTTCTGCAGGTTCGGCTTCAGCGTGAAGTCGTCCCATCGAATGCCGTCGAGCTTCAGCTTCTCTTCGAGACGGCGGCGCATCTGCTCGGGCGATCCCGAGAGGATGTGGATGGAGACGTCGGCGTTCGCGAGCTCGCGCAGGAGCGTCGCCGCCCCCGGGTTCGTCCTCTTCTCGTCCGGACGCTCGAGCGCCGTGCGGACGAGATCGCGGACGGTGTCGAACTCCGTCCGGAGATACGTCTTGTCGAGGTCCCAGCGGGAGATGTGACGCGGCCGCACGTTTCGACTCGGGCTCGGGTTCATCCTACTTGGCGGCGGCCTGCGACGACGACTCGGAGCCTCGTCGCGGAGAGCACGCTGCCATCGAGCCCTTGGCGGAAGGATCGCACGGGCCGAGGCCGATGTCGGCGCACGGGATCTTCTCGAGCCGACCGGCGGCGCAGAACACGAGCGCGCCGCCGTCGCATCGCGGCATCATGTCCTTGTCGCATTCGACGTTGGACGGGACGTAGCACCCCGCGCGCGGGCCGAGCCCCGAGCAGCGGAGGCCGAAGCCCACGCAGTCCGTCACGTGCACCTTCGTGGACTGGCCGGTGCGCTCGCACTCGACGAGGCGACCATCCTCGCAGTGACGCGCTCCACGCGCATCGCAGCGACGGCGACCGGGGAGCTCGCAGCTCGCGGTGGGGTCGCCCGCCTCGTCCTGCATCTCGACGCACGTCGTCCCCGGACGACACGCGATGCGCTCGTACGCGCCGTCACGGCAGGCGACGATCGCACTCGGCCCGTCACAGCGCATCTCGGGCGCGCCGGCCGGGCACTTCTCCGTGGACCAGCACGCGCGAACGACGATCCCGCTCGCCGCCTTGACCTCGCGGCAGCTCGCGCCCATGGCCGCGCAGTCGACGACCGTGCTCTCGTGGGCGTCGTCCTCTCCACAGCTCACGAGGCGGTCGCCGTCGCAGCCCGAGACCACGCCGGCGCGTTGCGCGCAGAACGCCGCCGCGCGTGCGTCGCCTCCGCCGCGCATGCAGGTCGAGACCTGCTCGCATCCCTTCGCCTCGGCGAGACACCGGCGGAGGGGCTCGTTCGGATCCGAGTCCTCGAGCCACCAGTCGACGCAGGCGCTCGGATCCCGGACCCGCGCCACGTCGGTCGCCTGGACGCACGCGGAGAGGCGCACGCAAGCCTGCGCGATCTTCGCGAGGGCCGGCGGATCCGGCGGCGGCGCAGGCGCGGGGGGAGGCTTGACGGGCGGCTCCTTTCCGCCGCAAGCCACGACGACAGCGACGAGCGCCAGCGCGGGCGTCGCCCGAACGAGCCGGACTGCGACGCGATGCCTGGGATCGGCGCGATGTCGCTCCACGCCCCCTGTTTACTAGAGCGGCTCGGGCCCGGTCCAGCTCGGGCCGCGATCGAACGCCCGAACGGCACGTGCGGTGCACCACCGCTCGACATGGCGCCACGCGATCGAAAGCGAGCGGCGCAGAGGAGCTGGCCGGGCGCGCTCCTCGCGCTGGTGCTCCTCGCGCTGGTGCTCGCCGGCGCCTGCGCTCGAACGCCCGCACGTACCATCCACGACGTCACGACGACGAGCGCGGGCGTGCCTCGACCGACCACGCTCCCGCCGCCGAGCCGAACCACCGACTCCGCCGGGTTCGTCGACAACGCGGGACGCACGAGCGACGAGCGCGTCCGCACGGAGGCGAGCGGCATGCGCGCGACGGAGCTCGGCTCCCAGATGCCGACCGGGACGCCGGGCAGCGGCTTCCCGGTGCCGATCGAGCCGCCGCAGGAGCCCGTGCTCCCGGAGAGGCCTCGGCCCGGCCGCATGGCGATCGGCCCGGTGCCGGCCGACGAGGGCACCGTCGTGCGGGCCGTGCTCGACGAGCTCGTCGTCGCGTACTGCGAGCGCGAGATCGCCTGCGGGCGTATCGCGCCGACCGAGGGCTTCGACTGCACGCGCACGATCGCCACGCGCTACCGCGAGGACCTCGGGCGTGCCGAATGCCCGTTCAGCTTCGACGCCGACTCGGTCGTCGCCTGCATCTCGGCCGTCCGCGCGACGCCGTGCGACGTCCCGGCCGAAGACCTCACGACGCTTCCCATCTGCGATCCCGAGGGGTTGTGCCTCCCGCGATGAGGGTCAGACCGCGATCGACTTCTTGAGGTCCTCGAGCGAGTGGAGCAGCTCGTGCGCGCCCGAAGCGAAGGCGAGCTCGAGCGCCTCGAGGAGGTACCGGTGCGCCTCGTCGGTACGGTCACGGATCGCGGAGACCTGCGCGAGCGCGCCGAGGACGCGCGCGCGATCGGAGCCGCTCGGGCCCGCCATGTCGAGGGCCTCGCGGAGCACGCCCTCGGCGTCCGTGAAGTGACCGGCGGCGGTGAGCGACTCGCCGAGCTTGCGGGCGAAGATGAGCACCGCGCGCATCGGATCGTCGAGCTCTCCACGGAACAGCTCGCGCCGCGCGAGATCGAGGCCGCGCCGGAGCGCCGAGATCGAGCCGTTCAGATCCCCGCGCGCCGCGGCCCGCGTGGCCACCTGCTCGAGGAGGATGAGCGCCTGGAAGGTGCGCTGCGCGTTGTACTCGTGCAGGGCACGCACCTCGAGCGGCATCCCGTGCTCCTCGCCGATCTCGGCGCAAGCGGCGTGCAGGCCGCGACGGACGGCGGCCGGGATCGTCGCGAGGACGACGTCGCGGATGAGGGGATGCGCGGCGCGGTGGCATGCCACGTACCCTTCGACGGGCTCGATCATCCCGGCCGCGAGCAGGGCCCCGATCGCCTCTTCGATGTTCGTCCCCTCCGGGACCATCTTGGCGATGGTCGCCTGGTCGGCGTTGTCGCCGTAGACGGCGATCGCCTGGAGCACGCGACGCGCATCCGGCGGAAGGCGCTCGACACGCAGCGCGATGAGGTCGGCGAGACGCGTCGGGGCGCGCCCGCCCTGCTCGCGCGAGAAGCGAAGGAGCTGCTCGACGTAGAGGGGCGCGATCCCGCGGCCGCCGATCGTGGAGCTCGGCTTGTTCGTGCCCTGGAGGAGCTTGGCGACCGCCGCCGGCGGCAGACCCATCAGGACGCGCGCGGACGCGGTGCTCGCCGGCCATCCCGGATCGTGACCGGGCGGATAGCTGACGATGAGGAGCGAAGGCACGAGCGGAGGCTCGCCGACCGCGTCCGCGAACGCCGTGCGGCTCGCCCCGTCGATCGCGTGGAGATCGTCCACGGCGACGATGACCTTCTTCCCGTCGGCACGCTCGCTCGCCCGCACGATGGCCCAGCGGAGCGCCTCGGCCACCGCGAAGCGGAGCTCGTCGGCGGAGAGCTCGCCGCGCCCGCCGTGCTCGAAGATGTCCGCGAGGCCGCGTCGCGCCTCGGCGCCCGCGGCGATCCAGTCCTTCGGCGTCCCGCCGTCCTTCGGGAGGTTCGCGAGCCGCACGATCGCGTTGCGGACGGCGTAGTAGCCGACCTCGGCCCACGCCGGATCGGGGCCGACCTCGATGACGACGTGCTTGTCCGCGCGGACCGTCTTCAGGAACTCCGAAAGGAGGCGCGTCTTGCCCATACCGACGTCGCCGACGATGCGGGCACCGACGAGCGAGGTCTTCGCGTCGTTGAGACGGTCCTGGAGCCAGAGGAGATCTTCCTCGCGCCCGACGAGCTCGAGCGGGAACTGCGCGCGGCTGCCGTCGACGAGGACGGGCCGACGACCGGTCCCGGGCTCGACCGGGATCTTGCTCTCGCGCTCCTCCACGGGAGGCGAAGCGGGCGTGGTCGACGCGCGCGCCATCGCGGCCTGGGCGTCGCGCAGGCCGGCCCCGCACTCGCCGCAGAACTTCTGGCCGCCCGGGTTCTGCGCGCCGCAGGCCGGACACTTCACCGTCGCCGTCGGGAACGGCTTCGGGATCGTCGACTCGATCTGCGTGAGCGCGTCGGTGAGCGCGTCCGCGAACTCGTCGGCGTTGTTGAAGCGATGGTTCGCGTCCTTCGCGAGCGCCATCAGGCACACGTCCGCGAGCAGCGAGGGGATGCTGCGCTCGGGGGCCACGATGCGCGGATCCTGCGGCTGCTCGGTGATGTGCATCAGCACCACCTGCGTCGGGCTCTCGGCCTCGAACGGCAGCCGTCCGGTGAGGAGCTGGTAGAAGATGACGCCGACCGCATAGAGGTCCGAGCGCGCGTCGAGCGGGTCGCCCCGGCCCTGCTCCGGGCTCATGTACTCCGGCGTGCCGCAGACGATCCCGGGGCTCGTGATGTTCGGCTGCACGGCCTCGATGCGCATCTTCGCGAGGCCGAAGTCGACGACCTTCACGAAGTCGCCGCCCGTGCGGATCGGCTCGAGGATGATGTTCTCGGGCTTGAGATCGCGGTGGATGATGCCGAGGTGGTGCGCCTCGGAGAGCGCCGCGAGGACCTGCTTCAGGATGTTGACGATGCGGCGGAAGGAGAGCGGGCCCTCCTCGTACTGGACGCGCGCGAGGTCCTTGCCTCGCAGGTACTCCATGACGAGGTAGAGCTGCCCGTCCTCCGTCTTTCCGAAGTCGATGACCGCGACGGAGTTCGGGTGATTGAGACGGCTCGCTGCGCGCGCCTCCGTGATGAAGCGCGCGGCGGCGTTCTCCTCGCCGACGAGGTGGGGGTGGATGATCTTGACCGCGACCGTACGACCGAGCGTCGTCTGCTCGGCGCGGTACACGCGCCCCATGCCGCCGATGCCGACGAGATCGAGGATCACGTAGCCGCCCGGCAGCGTCCGGCCGACCATCGGATCGTCGGACTGCACCGCGACCTTCGCGACGGGGAACCCGCACGTCGGACAGAACTTGTGCGTGTCTTCGCACGAGCTCTGGCACTGAGGACACTGCCGCATGCCTGCCGTTCCCCGGAGACCGAAGCTATCACGCGGATAACGCGCCGGAAACGGTAAGAATGCGGTCCCCCGAGCGGTTCTCGGGTCGCCCGCGGCCGCGGGCGCGCCCGATACACCGTAAAGGCACGATTCCGCGAGGGCCTTCGTCGGGCCGCTGGCGAGCCCGGAAGGGTGGTGGTCGGGCTCGAGCCGATCCCCTGCGTCACGGCTCGTCGCTGGAGCGAACCGAGCCGTCATCGCCGGCGCTCTTTTCTCGCCCTTCTCTTGGCCCCGGAGTCGCACGTCCCGTTACCATTGAGGCGTGGTCGGTGATCCGAGCAAACCCTCAGGGGACGGTCCCGGCTCGAGCGGCGCTGCGAGCGCGCGCCGCGTGCTTCTCGGCGAGCTCCTCGTCGAGAGCAAGGTGATCACGCCCGAGCAGCTCGGAGAGGTCCTCAGCTCGCCGCGCGAGGCCGGCAAGAAGCTCGGTCAGGTGCTCCTCGAGCGCGGATGGATCACCGAGGCGCAGCTCACGCAGACGTTGAGCCGCCAGCTCAGCGTGCCGTGGGTCTCGCTCTATCACATCGACTTCTCGCGGCAGCTCTTGAACCGGGTCTCGCGCGAGGTCGCGGAGAAGTACTGCCTCATTCCGATCTTCATCCGCCACGTGAAGGGACAAGGCGAGACGCTCTACGTGGCGATGGACGATCCGACGAACGAGCTCGCCCTCCAGGAGGTCGCGCGCGTCTCCGGCCTCCCGACCCGGCCGATGATCGCGTCCGCGTCCGACATCCGGAGCGCGATCCGCGTCTACTACGGCGAGCCCTCCGCCCCGAAGATCGAGGTCCCCGCGCCGCCGACGAAGGCCGAGCCGCCCGCGACGACGCGCGTCGAGCCCGCGCCCCCGACGCCCGCCGCTCCGACCGTCCCCGATCCGCCCCGCTCGCAGCCGGGCGTCGCCGCGCGCCGTGCCCGGCCGAGCACGCCGAACGTCGCCGACGACGCGCCTCCGACGACGCGCTCCCATCCGCCCGCCCCCGAGCCGGCGGCCCGCGCGAAGCGGCCGGAGACCGACTCCGAGCCGCGCAGGCGCATCCCGCGGATGGTGAACCTCACGCTGCTCGACGGCACGACCATCACCCTCCCGGCGAAGAAGAAGGAGTCCGAGCTCCCGGAGAAGCTGACCGCGCGGGACTACGTGAGCGCGCTACGCGCGTCCGCGCACGGAGCAGACGCGAGCGAGATCCTGGGCAACGACGTGAAGTGGGAGCCCATCGTCGCGGCCTTGCTCTCGATTCTCCTCAGGAAAGGGCTCATCGCGGACTGGGAGTTCGTCGAGGAGCTGCAGAAGATCTGACGCGGCGCCCCATCGCGCCGATTCGCCTGGCGCGCGCGACGAGCGGTGCTAAGGGCTCGCAGCCCAAGCGGCGAAGGCCCCATGAAGCTCCGCTCCCTCCTCCTCCCGGTCGGCTCCCTCCTGCTCCTTTCGATCGCCTGCGGCGACCCTGCGATCGACGACGCCGGCGAACGGGGGACCGCGAACATCACCGAGGACACCGATACGAAGGGTGAGACGAAGGGCGAGGCCACGGGTGACGCGAACGAGGGCACGGCGCCTTCTTGCGACGAGGTCCCGTCGGGTCCGTTCGAGCCTCGAGCCATCGGCCGGCCGTTCAGCGGCAGCGAGGACTTCGCGTTCGACGGCCGCGGGAACATCGTCGGCAAGCGCGGCAACGATCTCGTGAGCGTGAACGCGCGCGAGAGCGCGAAGGTCGCGACGCTTCCCGGCCAGGTCTACGGGCTCCGCTATCGTCCCGACGGCAAGCTCGTCGCGGCGCTCCCCGGCGCCGGCAAGCTCGTGACCATCTCGCCGGACGGTGAGGTCTCCGACTTCGCCACGGGCCTCGCGACGCCCAACGGGATCTACGTCGACTTCGACGGCAACACGTGGGTGACGGAGTTCGGCGGTCACAGGGTCTCGAAGATCGCGCCCGACGGCACGAGGACGGTGGTCGTCTCCGGCACGGACAAGGCGCACGCCGCGAACGGCGTCGTCCTCGACGCTGGCAAAGGGCTCCTCTTCTACACGGAGTACGCGAAGGGCCGGATCCACCGCCTGAAGCTCGACGAGCCGGACGCCGCGCCGGTGCTCGTCGCCACCATCCCCGGCGCCGCCCTCGACGGCCTCGTGCTCGACGCATGCGGCAACGTCTACGTCGTGGATCAGGGCAACTCGCGCCTCTTCCGCGTACGCGTCGACGCGGCCGGAGACGCGGTCGCGCCGCCGGAGCTGCTCGCGTCGTTCCCCACGAACGTGGCGAACGCGCAGTTCGGCGCCGGCCCCGGATTCGACACGCACAAGCTGTACGTCACCGGCAACCCCGGGACGGTCTACGAGGTCGACGTGGGCGTCGCAGGCGGCCCCGTCCCGCAGCCCTGGAACGAGTGACGCCGGCGCACGCCGGTCGGGCGCCGCCCGATCAGCGAACGGCGCCGCTCGCGCGGAGCTTGTCGATCTCGTCGTCGCCGAAGCCCGCATCGCGGAAGATCGCGTCCGTGTGCTCGCCCTGCTTCGGCGGCGGCGTGTGCGCGCGATCGGGCGACGTGAGCGGCGTCCGCATCTGCGGGATCTTTCCCCACGGCGACGCGAGCTCGAAGAACATCTTGCGCGCGGCGAGGTGCGGATCGGCCATCGCCTCGGCCGGCGTTAGGACGGGCTCGAGGCAGCAGTCGCGCTCCTTCGCGAACGCGATCCACTCGTCGCGCGTCTTCTGGGCGAAGATCTCGCGGAGCTGCTCCTTGAGCGCGGCCTGGTGAGGACCGGGGACGAGATCGCTCATGTCGACCTCGCGGCCGATGCCCGCGCAGAACTGCATCCAGAACTTCGGCTCGAGCGAGGCGAGCGCCATCGCCTTGCCGTCCTTCGTGGCGTAGGTCTGGTACGGCGCGATCCCGCCGGTGAGCGCGTCGTCGCCGCGCGCGGGCGTCTGCCCGCCGAAGAGCAGCCCGAAGCCCGCGATCGCGAAGGGCATCGCGGTCTCGATCATGGCCACGTCCACGACCTGGCCCTTGCCCGTGCGCGCGCGCTCCATCAGCGCGCCCATGATGCCGATGACGGCATAGAGGCCGCCGCTCACGTCCGCGAGCTGGAAGCCCGGCACGGCGGGCGGGCGGTCGGCGGGGCCTTGCAGACCGAGGACGCCGGCCCGTGCGAGGTAGTTGAGATCGTGGCCGGCGCGATGCGCGAGCGGGCCGGTCTGGCCGTAGCCGGTGAGCGCGCAGATGACGAGCCGCGGGTTCTTTTCGAGCAGCGTCTGGTGCGACAGCCCGAGCCGATCGAGCACGCCCGGACGGAACTGCTCGAGCAGGACGTCGTACGAGCACACGAGGCGAAGGAACGCGTCCTTCGCCTCGGGCTTCTTCAGATCGACGACGGCGCTGCGCTTGTTGCGGTTCAGCGCCAAGAACACGCTCGACGTCGGATCGCCGCCGTCCTCGGCGCTCACCTGCGGCGGCATCACACGGAGATAGTCGCCGCCGGCCGCATCCTCGACCTTGTCGACCGCAGCGCCGAGATCGGCGAGGACGAGCGACGCGAGCGGCCCGGGAAGCAGCCGCGAGAGATCGAGGACCTTGATCCCCGCGAGAGGCGTCACTGCTTGTAGGAGAACAGCTTCTGCAGCTTCATCGCGAGCATCTGGTTGCCCGCGACCTTCAGCTTGCCCGCGAAGAACAGCTGCATGCCGTTGGCCTGCGGGTTCTCGTAGAGCTTCTGGAAGTCGTCGGCCGCGATCGTGATCGTGCAGTCCGCAGAGGCGTCGTTGCCCGGCTTGCAGCTCGGGCCGTTCGACGTGACGTCGATCGTCCACTCGCCCTCACCGGTGACGTTCACCTGGTACTTGGCGCCGATCGTCTTCGCGTCCTCGGCGTTCTTCGCGAGCGCCGCGGGGAGCTCTTCGTTGAACAGCTTCTTGATGTCGACGGCCATCGGCGTCCTCCTCGAGACGGGTGCATGGCGCCACGGGTGGCGCACGGAAAGTGAATGACGATTCAGCGGGGTATCAGCCGTGCACTTCGCCGTCAAGGGGCCGAGCGCGACCGCCGCCCACTGCCGCAGGGCGGTACTTCCGGCCGCGCTTCGAGAGGTCAGTCGCAGAACGTCGGCGGTCCGTACGGCGGCTGCGCGTCGATGTCCGCGCGCGTGACTTTGTTGGTGCGCGCGACGTTCGCGTAGACCTGCGCGCTCGGGCGCGCCGTGCGCGCCCGAGTCGTCGGGTCCACCGTGTGGAGGCCGAAGCGCGGGCAGAAGCCGTGCGCCCACTCGAAGTTGTCGAGGAGCGACCAGTAGACGTAGCCGCGGATGTCGATCCCGGACTCGCGCGCGAGCCCGAGCTGGAACAGGTGCTCGAGGACGAAGCGCGCTCGATTGCGATCGGCCGCGTCCGCGATCCCGTTCTCGGTGATCACGATCGGGAGATTGTACGGGCGCACCTCCTCGAGGACGACGCGCAGTCCCTCGGGGTGGATGTCCCAATGGAAGTCCGTCTTCGGTCGATCGGTGAGGAGCTGGTCCTGGCGGATGCTCGCATTCACGACCGGCAGCACGAGCCCGCGCGCGCTCGCGGTGAGCGCGGAGTAGTAGTTGATGCCGAGCCAGTCGGACCGATTCGCGAGCGCCGGATCGGCGCGCCGATCGTTCGGGCCGTCGAGCTTGCCGTCGAAGTCGTCGTCCCAGTCGCCGCGGACGACGCCATTGAGGAACCAGAGGTTGTTCACGTAGCGGACGCGCTCGGCCGCCGCCACGTCCTCCGGGTCTTCCGGGTTCGCGGGCTCGACGGCGCGCTGGTGCTGCACGATCCCGACCTGCGAAGGCTTGCCGTCGCCGTCGGCGTCGACCGTGTCGGCCGACTTGATCGCGTCGAAGCAACGCGCGTGGGCCACGACCTCGTTCTTCGCGACCGTGAGCGCCCTGTCGATCTTCAGCACGAGGCCCGGAGGGAAAGAGCCCTGCACGTAGCCGGCGAGCGGGGCGACGATCGGCTCGTTGATCGTCACCCACCAGTCGACCTCCTTGCCCCAGCGGCCGGCGGCGCGCGCGCACCAGACGGCGAAGGCGTCCACGGTCTCCTGCCGCTCCCAGCCCTGCGGCTCGTCGGGCTTGCGCGGGTCCGACAGCCAGTCCGGCAGCGTGAAGTGCTGGAGCGTCACGAGCGGACGGATGCCGGCCGCGCGCAGCGCGGCGAAGAGCGCGTCGTAGGAGGCGATCGCGTCCGCCGAGGGCTCGTCGGCGTCGAACGCCTCGCGCGTGGGGTAGACGCGCGCCCACTCGATCGAGAAGCGGTACGTGTTCTGGTTCGTCGCCTTCAAGAGCGCGACGTCCGTGTCGATGTGCGCGAGCGCGTCCGGGCCGCCGACGTCGGGATCGTCGCCGTTTCGGATCTTGCCCGGCGTCTTCACCCAGATGCCCCAGTCGGTGTTGCCGAGGCCCTTCTCGACCTGGAACGCGGCGGACGCGGAGCCCCACATGAAGTCCTGCGGGAACGTCACCTCGGACGGCTCCGTGTCCGTCGGCGTGCCGGCATCGCCGTCCGAACAGGAGGCGATCACGGCGAGACAACAGAGGAACGCGAGCGGCGACCGGCCGCTCGTGGCGGACATGGCTCGCGACGATCCGATGAGGCGGTCAGGCTTCGCCTTCGGCGCAGACACGGTTCTTTCCTTCGGCCTTTGCACGGTAGAGGCGCGCGTCGGCGAGCGCGATGAGCTCGTTCGCTCCGCCGTCGGGCGCGACGTCGGGCAGCGCGGCCACGCCGATGCTGACCGTGGTCTTGATGGACCGCGTGGCGTCGACCGGGATCTCGAGATCGGCGATCGCCTCGCGGATGCGCTCGGCGAGACGGACGGCCTCCGTCTTGCCGGTGGTGCGCGCGAGGATGACGAACTCCTCGCCTCCATAGCGCGCGAGCAGGTCCTCGACGCGGATGAGGCGCTGCATCTGCGCGGACACGAGGCGGAGGACCATGTCGCCCGCCAAGTGACCGTAGGTGTCGTTCGTGCGCTTGAAGTCGTCGAGGTCGAGGATCAGAACGGCGAGCTTCACGCGGTGCCGCCGCGAGTAGGCGACCTCCGCGAGCAGGCGCTCGGTGAAGTACTTGCGGTTGTAGACGCGCGTGAGGGCGTCCCGCGTCGAGGACTCGTAGAGGCGTCGCTGCAGCTCCTCTTCCGCGTCGTCGGTGATCTGGAACCGCAGCGAGACGTGCGGCCCGACCTGGATGCGGTCACCCGGGCGGATCTCGCAGAGCTCGACCCGCTGCGTGCCGACGAACGTGCCGTTCGTCGAGCCGAGATCCTCGATGAAGTAGCGTCCGTCGGCGCGACACGTGATGCGCGCGTGGCGGCGGCTGACGCCTCCGTCCTCGATCCAGATGTCCGCCTCGGTGCCGCGGCCGATCGTGTGCTCCGTCTTGTCGAGAGCGAAGACCTGCCCGGCGTTGATGCCGGTGATGACCGTGAGCGTCGCGCGATCCTTCACCGCTTGGACGATGCCGGGCACCGTCATCACCGGATCGGTCGTGCGCTCGGTCGCGGCGTCGCCCGTCCGCCACGAGCTGTCGGACGACGGCGGGGCGAGCGGCATCCCCGAAGCGCGGCCTTGGCCCGACGCCGGTTGGCTCGGTTGGCTCGGCGAGGGCTCGGACGCGACGGGCAGCGGGACCGCCTGCATCTTTCGCGTCTTGAACGGATCCTTCATCGCCCCAACCGCCGTCTTACTCTGCATCGCGACCCGCGTCGACGGGCCGACCTCCTCCAGTCTAGCGGCAGAGCACGGCCTTGCCCCGCCCGCGCGATGTCGCTAGGTCATCGCCGCATGGGACTCCTCGACGACAAGGTCGCGATCATCACGGGCGCGGGCGGCGGCATCGGGAGGGCGCATGCGCTCCTCTTCGCGAAGGAAGGCGCGAGCGTCGTCGTCAACGACCTCGGCGTCGAGCGCGACGGCAGCGGCGGCGGCGCGGCCACGGCGGACGCCGTCGTGAAAGAGATCGAGGCCGCCGGCGGCAAGGCCGTCGCGAGCAATCACTCGGTGGCGACGGCCGAGGGCGCGCGCGCGATCGTCGAGCTCGCGATCGAGACGTTCGGGAAGGCGGACATCCTCGTCAACAACGCAGGGATCATCCGCGACAAGCCGTTCATGAAGATGGACGAGGAGATGTGGGACTCCGTCCTCGCCGTCCATCTCAAGGGCACGTTCCTCGTCTCGCAGGCGTTCGCGAAGCACGCGGTCAGCCGCGGCGGCGGCGGACGCATCGTGAACACGACGAGCGCGAGCGGCATGCTCGGCAACTTCGGACAGGCGAACTACGCGGCCGCGAACGCCGGCGTCTACGGGCTCACCCGCACGATGGCCATCGAGCTCCAGAAGCATCGAATCACGGTCAACGCCCTCGCCCCGCTCGCGAAGACGCGCATGACGGAGGACCTCAGCACCTTCCAGGGCGTCGAGACGATGACGCCGGAGCACGTCGCGCCCGCCGCGCTGTTCCTCGCAAGCGATCTCTGCGCGGACAAGACCGGCTACGTGCTCGCCGTGGCCGGGGCGCGCATGTACGCGTTCAAGATCGTGGAGTCGACCGGCAAGTTCAAGGACGGGCCGGAGGCGATCTGGACGGCGCAGGAGATCGCCGACAACTGGGCGGCGATTGTGAAGTGAGGAAAGAGGCTCCAGGCTCCAGGCTCCTGGCTCCAGGGGCGCGCGCTTCCGCGCGTCCTCAGATGCCGAGGACTGAGGGCTGAGGACTGCCGACCGCCAACGAGGCTCCGAGCTACGGTTGCCTCTGGCGAAGAGACCCGGCGCGCGCGAAGCGCAGCGATGTGGGAGCGCTTCTGCTCGCTCCGAGCTGCGCTTTTCGCATCGAACGCTGCTCTTCACCCCCCTGGAGCCTGGAGCCTGGAGCCTGGAGCCTTCTCTCCGGGCCGCTTCCCCTTGCGCGCGGGCCGCCGCCGTACGACAACCTCGGCGTCATGTCCTCCTCCGTTCGCTTCGAAGGCACGTTCACGGCGCTCGTCACTCCGTTCAAGGAAGACCTCTCGATCGACTGGGACGCGTTCGACCGGCTCGTCGAGAGCCAGATCGCAGGCGGCGTCGACGGCATCGTCCCCTGCGGGACGACGGGCGAGAGCCCTGCGCTCTCTCACGAGGAGCAGCTCGAGCTCGTGAAGCGATGCGTGAAGCTCGCGAAGGGCAAGTGCGTCGTCCTCGCGGGCACGGGGACGAACTCGACGAAGAGCACGATCGCGAACTCGCAGGCGGCCGCGCGCGCGGGGGCCGACGCCGTGATGGTCGTCGTGCCCTACTACAACAAGCCGACGCAAGAGGGCTTGCGCCGGCACTTCGTGGAGGTCGCCGCCGCCGTCGACGTCCCCGTCGTCGTCTACAACATCCCCGGACGCACGGGCATCGACCTCGGCGTGGAGACCCTCTCTCGCATCTGCCAGGAGGCGTCGAACGTCGTCGCGATCAAGGAGGCGACCGGCAACGTCCTCCGCGCACAGGAGATCGTCCGCACGATCGGCTCGCGCATCACGGTGCTGTCGGGAGACGACGCGCTCACGCTCCCGATGATCGCGGTCGGAGCACGCGGCGTGATCAGCGTGACGTCGAACCTCTACCCCGCCGAGGTCGCGCGTGCGACGCGGCTCGCGCTCGAAGGCAAGCTGGAGGAGGCCCGCCGCGAGCACCTCGCGCTCTGCACGGTCCACGAGGCGATGTTCGTCGAGTCGAACCCCGCGCCCATCAAGGCCGCGCTCGCCCACGCCGGCCGCATGAAGGACGTCGTCCGCGGACCGCTCGCGCCCGTCTCCGACGGCGCGCGCGCGAAGGTCGTCGCGGCGATCCGTTCGTACGAGGAGCGCGCGCGATGAGCACGCGTCTCGCCGTCCTCGGCGCGAACGGTCGGATGGGCCGCGCCGTGGTGCGGCTCGCTCACGAAGGAGGCATGAAGATCGTCGCCGCGATCGGCGCAGGCGACGAGGGGCGCGACGCGGGTGAGCTCGCCGGCGTCGGATCCATCGGCGTGCCCATCGTGTCCGACGTGGCCTCGCTCGCCTCGTCGAAGGCCGAGGTGGTCGTCGACTTCTCCGCGCCCGCCGCGCTCACGCGCGCGTGCGCGGCGTGCGCCGAGGCCGGCATCGCGATCGCGAGCGGGACGACCGGCCTCGACGACGCGGCGAAGGCCGCCCTCGACGCGGCCGCCGCGAAGGTGCCGGTGCTCTGGGAGCCGAACATGAGCGTCGGGATCCACGTCCTCGCCTCGCTCGTCGAGAAGGCGATCGCGTCGCTCGGCGCGGACTACGACGTCGAGATCGTCGAGACGCACCACCGCCTCAAGGTGGACGCTCCGAGCGGGACCGCGCTCAGGCTCGCCGAAGTGGCGAAGGCGGCGCGACAGAACCTCACCGGCAAGGAGCACCGCCTCGTCCACGGACGCGAGGGCAAGCCGGGCGCCCGGCCGCGCGAGGAGATCGGCGTGCTCGCCCTCCGCGGCGGCGACGTCGTCGGCGACCACACCGTCTTCCTCTACGGCGACGGCGAACGCCTCGAGCTCACCCACCGCGCCTCGAGCCGCGACCTGTTCGCGCGCGGCGCCCTCCGCGCCGCCCGCTGGCTCGTCGGCCGCCCTGCGGGGCGGTATCGGCTGGGCGATTTGTTGGGCTGAGGCTTCGCCTCGGCCAGGCTCCAGGCTCCGGGCTCCAGGTGGGTGCGCGCTCGCGGGCGCACATCGCCACGTCGAGCGGTCGAGCCCAGCGTGCGCAACGCATCGGGCATCCGACGCCGATGTTCACTCGCGGCGCGCCGTGTTCGCGCGAGCGAGCCCCCCAGGTGCCTGGAGCCTGGAGCCTGGAGCCTCTTCTTCAGAAGCTCCCCGACAGCTCGAGCCCGCCCGTGCCGAAGCCGACGAGCGGCGTGATGCGCGGACCGCGCCGCTTGCCCATCGTCGGCGAGGACGACTCCGTGTCGGGGCTGATGAAGAACAGGTAGACGCCCGCGGCGAGCATGAGGCCGCCGGCTGCGCCGGTGATGAACGCCGCCATCGAGGCACTCTTCGCCTTCTTGCTGAGGTCGCACGCCGGCTGGTTGATGTTGCCGGTCGCGACCATCTTCGCCTCGCAGACGTCGAGCTTCTCGCCCGGGCGGAGCTGATACAGCTTCGAGTCGCTGTGCGCCGGCTCGCTGTCGAACTTGTTCTTCGCGTCGAGGTACGCGAGCGTCCGCTCGACCGCGAACGCACCGAGCCCGACGCCGACCGCCATCGCAGCAGCGCCGATCACCTTCTTCGTCGGAAAGGGTTTGCCGGGCCCCGCGGCCTCGTCCTCCGTCGCCGCTAGGCCGAGATCGATCACGGTCTCCTTGCCGGCCGTGACGAGGACGTTTCGCTTGACCGACGGTTGACCCTGCACGGCGACCTCGACGGAGTGACTGCCAGGCGAAAGCTCGAGACGCGCCATGCCGTTCTGGAGCGGGACGCGCGTGTCACCGTCGACGACGACCTCGCCGTTCTCGCTGCCCATCTTCACGACGATCGCCCCGACCGCGCTCCCAGCGAGACGCTCGATGATGCGCTGGGCGATCTTGCGAAGCGTGTCGTCGTTCTGGTCCTTGAGGTTCTCCGCGTAGCTCTCGCGGATGACCGTGTCCGGCTTGTTCTTCTGATAGAGGTGGATCTCGGCGGTCACTTGTCCGGCCTGCGGGCCGCGCGTGACGTAGCCGAAGATGTAGCGATCGGTCTTGAGCTGCTCGGCGATGCGCTGCTCGCATTCGGCCGGAAGCGGCTTCGGCGGACAGCGCAGCGCCGCCGTCAGCATGCCGAGCGACTGAGACGTCTCGATGAGAGACCACCCCTGGGCCGCGCGGATGCGCGAGCGGAGCGCGGCGGTGAGCGCATCGGCCTGATCTTCCGCGTCGTCCGAGTCGAGAGCGAGCACGGCGACGGCGAGGCTGTGTGCCGACGACGACTGGTCCGCACGCGCTCCGCGCGGCAGGCAGACGACGGCGATCACGGTCAGGACCAGCGCGAGCCAGCGGCTGAGCATCGTGCGGAAGAGCGTATCGTGCTTTCGTGGCCGCGATCAAAGGGACTACGTTCGAACCAGAGCCGTTCGGCGAGGGTCGAGCCGGAGGGCGGGACGCATGCGCATCACTGGCGGTATCTTCCGATCACGTACCCTCGTCGCTCCGCGCGGCCAGGAGACCCGTCCGACATCGGACCGCGTCCGCGAGGCGCTCTTTTCCATGCTCGCCTCGAGCGGTCTGTTCGACGGCGAGCACGAGATCCGCGTCCTCGATCTCTACGCGGGCTCGGGAGCCCTCGGATTCGAAGCGATTTCGCGGGGTGCACGCTCGGCCGTGCTCGTCGAGAGCGCTCGGCCCGCCCTCGCAGCCATCCGCGAGAACGCGCGTGCCCTCGGCATCGGCGGCGACCGAGTGACGATCATCCCGATGCGCGTCGAGCGCGCGCTTTCGACCTTGGAGGGCAGGTTCGAGCTCATCCTCGCCGACCCGCCGTACGCCGAGGTGACGGACCGGCGGTTCCGCGACGTCCTCGACGCCGCCGCGCGGCTGCTGGCGGACGAGGGCTTCTTCGTCCTCGAGCACTCCTCCTCGGACGAGCCGTCTGCCCCGGAGGGTCTCGTCCTCGACCGCCGCCGTCGTCACGGCGACACGACCCTTTCGCTGTTCCGCCGTGCCTGATGGAATCGGATCGAGTCCAGCTTTGCTGGAAGGGAGCTGGAAGAGGCCCGCAGGGCGGAGGGCCTGACGGCTTTCCCGGAGCACCAAGTTCCGTATACTGTCGGACCCCGCTCTCGGCTGCGGGTCAGGCTGCTTTTCGTTCCAACCCTTCTTTCGGAAGCCCTCGCAGATGGCATCCCAAGCACCGCCTCCCTCAACCCCGGCCGGGGTCCCGACGAGCGGTGGCGCCAAGTACGTCGTGATCGCGGTCGTCCTGCTCGGGCTGGTCGGCGGCGGCGTGGTGTGGAAGCTCTCCCAGAAGCCGGAGCCTCCCACGGTCGTGGTCGTGGACGCCGGGCCCCCTGAACCCACCGCGGTCGTCTCGGGCGGCCGCAACCTCGACGACGAGATTCCCCTCCCGCCCGTGACCGAAGACGCCGGGAAGGAGGAGAAGAAGGTCGTCGTCACGCGCGTGAGCAACGCGTGCGACTCGAAGAAGTGCACGGGGACGAGCGGCCCGGAGCTCGAGAACGCGCTCGGGTTCCGCGCGCGGCAAGCCCATCGCTGTTACGACAACGCCCTCGCGCAAGATCCGACGCTCCGAGGAAAGATCACGGTCGCCGTCCGTGTCGGCTCGAACGGGCAGGTCTGCTCTGCGAACATCGCCAGCAACGACATGGGCTCGCCCGTCGTCGCGCAGTGCGTCGCAGGCTACTTCCGCAACGCCAGCTTCCCTTCGCCGAAGGGTGGCGGTTGCGTCGACGTCAACATCCCCATCAACTTCGTTCCGAGGCAGTGATGGGTCGGCGATCGCGAAGCGTCTTGGCATCGTTCGCGATCGCATCCGCGCTCGCATCGGCTCTGCTCGGTGTGAGCTGCGTCGACGGCGTGACGCCGGACTGCTCGACCCCGGGCACCTGCGGTCCGGCCGATCTCGACGCGGGACAGGAGACGTCGGTCGTCGTCGTGCCCGAGGCGTCCGTCGACGCCGACCCGTTGGACGACGCAGACATCGCGGAGGCCGGCGACGCCGCCGACGGAGGGTGAGCGTGCGGCCGAGAGCGCGCTTCGGCTCGGTCGTGATGGGGGGCACGATCGCCGCAGCGGTCGTGGCCGCTTGTGGTGAGACGCGCCGGCCGATCGGCGAGGAGTGCCTCCGCCACGAGGACTGCCTCTCGGGCGTGTGTGCGGCCCGACAGTGCGTGTCCGCGCCGACGCTCGTCACCGGCGCGGGGGATCCGCCCCCGGACGAGGAGCCTCGAATCCCCGACGACGCCGGCGCTTCCCACGCGGCCGCGGACGCACTAGCCGAGGGCGGATGATCGGTGTGCTGGTGCAGGTGGCCTACGACGGGACCGCCTTCTCGGGCTGGGCGCCCCAGAAGGGCGAGCACACGCGCACGGTCGCCGACACGCTGAAGGGCGCGATCCTCGCCGTGGATCCGCGAGCTCAGGGGCCGCGCGGCACGAGCCGTACGGACGCCGGCGTCCACGCCGAAGGTCAGCTCGCCGCCTTCGACGCCGAGCTCGAGATCCCCCCGCGGGGATGGGTGCTCACACTCAACCAGCATCTGCCCGACGACGTCGCCGTCCGGTCGGCCCGATACGTGCCCGTCGGTTTTTCGCCGAGGTTCGCGAGCAAGAAGAAGCGCTACAGGTACGATCTCGTTCTCGACAAGGTCCGCGATCCTCTCCTCTGCAACAGGGCCTGGCGGATCGGCTACGACATGGACATGGCGGCGATGGCACGTGAAGCTCGATCGATCGTCGGGACGCACGACTTTGCCGCGTTCCGTTCGGCCCGAGACGAGCGCGAGGACACCGTGCGTACGATCCACCACGTCGAGCTGGTCCAGCACGACCATCGGCGTTGGAGCGTCGTGATCGAGGGCACGGCGTTCCTCTACAACATGGTCCGCATCCTCGTCGGTACCCTCGTCGACGTCGGACGAGGTCATCTGCCGGAGGGAACCATCGCGCGCGCGCTCGCGGGCAAGGATCGAAGCCTCGCGGGTCAGACGGCTCCGGCGCACGGTCTCACGCTCGCGTCGATCGACCTCGAGCTTCCGGAAGGTACGGGTGAGCCATGGCCGCCGTGACCAAAGCCCCCTCCGTCGTCGTACGCGCGGCCAACGCCGACGAGGGCCGCGCGATCGCCGCGCTCTGGCGCGAGCTCTGGGACGCGCACGAGGCGTGGGGCGGGTACGCCGGGACCCGTGACCCTCGCGTCTACGAGCAGCTCGCCGCCCGACTGTCGGAAGACGCGCGCGTTCGTGGCGGGCAGCCCGTCCTCGGCCGGCACATCCACCTCGTGGCGCAGACGGAGCTCGGCATCGTCGGTCAGGTCGAGGGTTGGTTCGAGCGCCACGGCGTCGACGAGACGACGCCGTACACCTGCGAGGTCCGCTCGCTCATCGTCTCCTCTCGCACGCGCTCGCGCGGCATCGGCCGTGCATTGCTCGAGTCGCTCGCGCAGGTCGCCCGTCACATGAGCCGCGGCGCCCCGGTCGTCATGGCCGCGGAGGTGCTCGAGCCGAACCCGGCCCACGGCTTCTACGCAAAGGTCGGGTACGCACCGGTCTCCTGGACCGCGCGCCTCCCCACCGACGGCCCCGGCGCCGAGGACCCCGTCGAGACGTGGAGCGGCAACGAGCGCTGGACCGCGCGGCTCGCGACGGCCGACGACGCCCTCGCCGTCGCGATGCTCGATCCCGCGCTGGCGTCGCGCCGCCGAGCGCAGGGAGACCTCCGCTTCGATCGACCGCGCGCCGTCGACGCGACGTTCGTGGGCGCGCTCGCGGCGCATCTCGCACGTCCGCCCGGCGCGCTCGATCAGTGCGAGCTCGTCGTCGTCGACTCGAACAAAGTCGTCCGCGCCAGCGCGAGCCTCACCGTCATGTCGCTGGACCCGCCTTTCCTCCCCGCGCGGAGGGGGCTCTTGGGTCGGTTCGCGATCGATCCGGCGCTCACCGATCCCCGGCCGATCATGGCCGCCTTCGTGAAGCTCGGACGCCGGCTCGCGTACATGCGCGGCGCAGCGACACTGGAGCTGACGGACCTCGACCCCCCGCATCACCCGCTCAACGAAGGGGCGATCGCAGCCGGCGCACGCCCTTGGTCGCGGATCGTCGAGCGGTTTGCGTGACCGCAGGCTCCAGGCTCCAGGGGGCGCGCGCCCTGCGCGCATCCTCAGCCGGGACGGCGTGACGCTCGAGCTCGCCGCGAAAGGCAGAGCCTCGGCGGGAGATCCAACGCGCGCGTGATACGTTCTCTCTTGGCGCCGCAGG